>Ga0302324_100006200_pt1 | contig 25875 bp, 20 predicted proteins | sample Palsa_T0_1_FD_201949 | JGI IMG/M metagenome (GOLD analysis project Ga0302324, IMG submission 201949) | Peat permafrost microbial communities from Stordalen Mire near Abisko, Sweden - Palsa_T0_1 | ecosystem: Environmental > Terrestrial > Soil > Palsa > Peat permafrost | place: Sweden: Abisko... | reverse complement strand
GATCAAAGCTCGCGGCGAGATATTCTTGGACAGAAACGAGTGTGGCGCTCGACATCGGCGGACTCCTCTTTATTATCCCCTTAATCCAACGGCGCCGAATAAGCCGACGCGGGCGCTGAAGCGATCAAGCCGTCCTCGAAAGAATAATCCGGTTTCGGAAACTTGTGCCGCACATACCAGCGGTATGTCCCCTTCAACCCGGTATTGAATTCGACCGGCTTGAACTTCAAGATGCGCTGCGCCTTGTTCACCACCACTGTGATGGCGGGCAGATCGAAGTAGACTCCGAAATACATCTTCGGCCCCATGGCATGCCCGCCGGAGCGCAAAATCCGCTCGCGCGGCAGACGCACGAAATTGGGCTCTTTCCCAGCGGCGCGCGCGAACGCCTCCACCGCCTCCACCTGCGTCAACGGCCTGGGATTCGCGATGTTGAACGCGTGCCCCTCAATTTCGGGAGCGTCCATCACCTTGATGCACGCGCCGACCAGATCATCGATGTGCACGAACTGCATGAGCCGCCGGCCGTCGCCAGGCAGGATCAGAGGGCGCCCATCTTTGAGCCGGTCCCAAAAGAAGGCTTCGCGGTAGAACGGATTTCCCGGACCATAGACGAACGGCGGCCGCAGCGTCACCACCGGAAATCCGTTGCGCTGCCGCATGCGGAACAGCGCGCGCTCGCTCATGGCCTTGTTGCGCACGTACGCATCGGAATGATCGTCTGGCGCCAGCGCGTCGCCTTCGTGATGATTCAGCCCGTCGCCATACGCGCCCACGCTGGACATAAAGACGTAGCGATGCAGGTTATTCCCGCACGCTCGCGCGGTGGCTTCCACCTGGGCCGCCGTGGTGCCGTGCTCCCAGTCGTACACGTTGTCATAGACCACGTCGAAGCTCTTACCGGCGAGGGCCCGCTTCACCGCTTCCGGATCGTTGCGGTCGGCCACGATGTTCCCGACCTTTTTCCCCAGCTTATGCCGGCCCTTGCGATGCAGAACCGTGACTTCGTGCCCGGCGTGCACCAACTTCTTCACCAGCGCCTGGCCGATGAACAGAGTTCCGCCTATCACCAGCACCTTTCGTTGAGCCGGTTCCTGACGTTTGGATCCGTTAGTCGTAATACTCGAGGCCAAGGTGTGTAATCAAGTCCTCACCGCGCATCCAGCGCAGCGTATTCTTCAACTTCATCAACTGGATAAAAACGTCGTGCTCGGGATACAGTCCCGGAGCAGTCATGGGAGCTTTGAAGTAGAAGGAAAGCCACTCTTGAATGCCTTTCATACCAGCGCGCTGTGCCAGATCCATGAACAAAACCAGATCCAACACCAGGGGCGCGGCCAGGATGGAATCGCGGCACAGGAAGTTGATTTTGATCTGCATAGGATAACCCAGCCATCCGAAGATGTCGATGTTGTCCCAGCCTTCCTTGGCGTCGCCGCGCGGCGGATAGTAATTGATGCGAACTGCGTGATAAAGATCTTTATAAAGCTCGGGATATAGCTCGGGCTGTAAAATCTGCTGGAGCACGCTCAGCTTGGTCTCTTCTTTGGACTTGAATGAACCCGGATCTTCCAGCACTTCGCCGTCGCGATTTCCCAGAATATTGGTTGAAAACCAGCCCGACATCCCCAGCATGCGCGCCTTTAATCCGGGCGCTACCAGGGTCTTCATAAACGTCTGGCCGGTCTTAAAATCCTTGCCGCAAATCGGAACCTGCCGGTCGCGAGCCAACTCCTGCAATGCTGGCATGTCGGTGGTGAGATTCGGCGCGCCATTGGCATACGGGACTCCGCTCTTCAGCGCGGCATACGCGTAAATCTGGCTGGGCGCGATGTCCGGATCGTTCTTCTGCAATCCGCATTCGAAATCTTTCAAGTTCTGATGCACCGCTCCGGGCTTGTGAAACACTTCGGTAGACCCGCACCAGATCATCACCAGCCGCTCGGCGCCGCTGGACTCGCGAAATTGCCGGATGTCCTCCATCAGCATTTCCGCCTTATCCATCTTCGAGCCGGCCTGCTTAACGTTCGGCCCATTCAAGCGCCGCACATAATCGGTGTCGAAGACCGCCTGCATGGGCTTAATGGCGCTCAGCGGCTCGCGCACCTTCTCGATCAGCGGCGCATCCAGCACCGCAGCATGCACGGCCGATTCGTACGCGGTGTCGTTGAAAATGTCCCACCCGCCGAAAACCAAATCTTCCAAGCTGGCCAACGGAACGAAGTCTTTGATCTTCGGGCTGCGCCCTTCGGTGCGTTTCCCGAGGCGCACCGTTCCTAGCTGCGTGAGCGATCCGATGGGCTGGCCGAGGCCGCGCTTGATCGCTTCAACTCCCGCCATGAACGTCGTACTGACCGCCCCAATGCCGGGAATCAGGACCCCCAGCTTACCTCCGGCGGGCGCAATCCTGGTGTTTCCTGTGGTGGACAACTGCGAATCTCCTTGGTTGGCGCGAGGGCTCCAATGTGCCCACGATCCGGGCTGGCGACGCCTATCCTCCGCCAGTGTAACATTTAATCTCGCAAACCGCCTTGTGGGCATGGAATCCGGGGTTCGTAAGCTATACTAAAGTCTGATGACTGAGCGTGCTACAAGCACTTCCGCCAGCACCATCTCCGCAATTCTCGTTGATGATGAACAGCTTGCGCGCGACGAGCTGTCTTATCTTTTGAAGGAATTTCCCGACGTCGAGATCCTGGCCACCGGCCGCAATGGTCTGGAGGCCGTCAAGCTGATCGAAAATCTGGAACCCGACGTGGTCTTCCTGGACGTGCAGATGCCCGGCCTGGACGGGCTCGGCGTTATCCAGAACCTGCGCGAAAAGAATATCCCGCTGCCGCACTTTATTCTCGCCACTGCTTACGATCAGTACGCCATTCAGGCTTTCCGCTGGGAAGCGCTGGATTATTTGCTGAAGCCGATTGAGAAGGACCGGCTGGCGCTGGCCATCGAGCGGGCGCGCAAGGCCGTCACCGACAAGGCCAAGACCGCGCCACAGGCTGAAATCCCGGCGCTGAGACCAACGCCGCAGCGCACCAAGCTGCTGGTCAAGAACAACAATCGCAATTTCATCGTGGACGCGCAGGACGTGGTCTACGCCACCATCGACGACGGACTCATCACCGTGGTGGCCACCAATGTCGAGGGCGAATCGAACTACCGCACTATCGAAGAGCTGCAATCCAACCTCGATCCGGCCACTTTCTGGCGCGTTCACCGGTCGTTTCTGGTGAACATTCATCGGATTAAGGAAGTGATCCCGTGGTTTAAATCCAGCTTCCAGCTCCGCATGGACGACAAGAAGCAAACCGAAGTGCCAGTGAGCCGCGTGCAGACCAAACGCCTGCGGGCGCTGCTGAAACTGTGACCACCGCCGCCGCGAACACCGCTACGGTCACTATTCGGCGCGCCCAGCCCGAAGACGCTGCGGTCTGCGGGCAAATCTGCTACGAAGCTTTTTACAAGATCAGTACCGATCACAATTTCCCGCCCGATGTTCCCGCCCCGCAAATGGCCCTTGGACTCATGACCCAGATGTTCTCGCACGCCGGCTTTTATTGCGTTGCGGCTGAAGTGGACGGGGTTGTCGCCGGAAGCAATTGCCTGGACGAACGCAACCCAATCGCTGGTATTGGGCCGATCACCATCGATCCGAAGGTGCAAAATCGGGGTATCGGCCGCAAGCTGATGGAAGCTGTGTTGGATCGCGCGAGAGAGCGCAACTTCCCCGGAGTTCGATTGGTGCAGGCCGCGTTTCATAATCGCTCGCTCTCGCTCTATACGACACTGGGCTTCGATGTTCGCGAACCCCTGACGGTGTTTCAAGGGCCGGCCGTCAAGAAAGCTTACGACGGATTCAGCGTGCGCGCGGCGCAATTGTCGGATCTGGAAGCATGCAACGCGGTTGCGCTGCGTGTGCATGGGCACCATCGCGGAGGTGAACTCGCCGATGGCATTCAGCAAGGCACCGCGACCGTGGTAGAGCGTAACGGCCGCATCACCGGATACTCGAGTTCGTTGGCATTCTTCGGGCACGCTGTCGCGGAAACCAATCCGGATCTCCAAGCGATCATCGCAGCGGCCGATGGTTTCGCAGGTCCGGGAATCCTGGTGCCATCCCGCAACTCGGAGCTGTTCCGCTGGTGCCTAGCCAATGGTTTGCGCGTCGTCCAGCCTATGACGCTGATGTCGCTCGGCCTCTACAACGAACCGAAGGGCGCGTTCCTGCCTTCGGTGACGTATTAGCAGAACCGGCTCCCTCACGGTCGCGGCTCGGTTAGCTGCGGCTCAGGATGGCGACGATACTGTACGGCTCCATTTGGAAATACACTGAGGGATCAGTTTAAAGGCATCATCGAGGGAGACGGTACGGCCTTCGTCAGCGTCTTTGATCCCACGGTCTTAGCGGCGAGGGTTTCGGCGTCAACCTGTACTTCGTTGCTCAATGGAACCTCCCGTGATCGATCATAGAGTAAGACTTGTCAGCGGACGTCGGAAGACTTGACAACCTGAACCGCGGCGCCGCTGGCGAGCGAGTCGGGCGGATTCGCAATCACCAGATCGTCTTCATTGATGCCGGAGACCACCTCGACTTCGTTTCCGAAATCCTTGCCGAGCACCACCGGCACCAACTCGGCTTTGCCCTCGCGGACCACGCCGACGCGCAAGCCCTCGCTGCGGAACATCAGCACGTTGACGGGTAAAATGAGCGAGCGCGAACCTTCCGGAATCAAGAGGTGGACTTCGGCGTAAGCGCCGGGCCGAAGCTCGCCCGACGCGTTGTCAACGTCCACTTCGGTGAGCAGCGTCCTGGATGCCTGATCGATGGCTCCCGAGGTGCGGACCAGCTCGCCGGGAAACTTACGGCCGGGAAATTCCGACAACGTCAGATAGGACTTGAGGCCGGGAACAGCCGCGCGCGAATCGGCTTGCGGAACGCTGACATACACGCGGAGCTTGGCGGTGGCGGCCATGTGGAACAGTTCCTGAGCGGCGCCGCCGTTGCCGGCATTGATGAGCGCTCCGACGTCGGTGTTGCGAGCCGTGACGATACCGTCAAAGGGAGCTTTCACCACTTCGTAGCCTTGCATCTCCTGGAGACGTCCGAGATTGGCTTCGGCCACGGCAATGTTGCTTCGGGCGGCTGCAATGGCCTGTTCGAGTGCATTGAGATTGGCCACTTGAGCCTGGTACTGCGCCTGATATTGATCGTTCTCCTGGCGCGACACCGCGCCTTTGGCCACTAGATTCTGCCAGCGCTGCGCGGTGACGCGAGCGATCTCTTCGTTGGCTTTGCCTTGCTGTTGATTGGCGATGGCTTGATCCAGGGAAGCCTGGGTCTGCTGGATGGTGGCTTTGGCCTGCCGGACCTGCTGATCGATTTCCGGTGCTTCGATGGTCGCCAAAACCTGCCCGGCTTTCACGTGCGCGCCGATATCGACGTTCCATTGCTTCAAATAACCACTGGCGCGCGCGTAGATGGGCGAGTCGGTGAAGGCTTGAATGTTGCCTGGGAGCACCACTTCGTTCTTCATGGCGCCGGGTTTCGGATGGATGACCGAAACGGCGGGAATCGCGAGTTCCTGGGTGGTTTCCTTTACCGCGGCGGCGGTTTGGATGCGAGCGTTGATGCCCCAGAAAACGATGCCGGCAACGACCAGCAGAGCCAGGACGAGCAAGACGGCGACCCGCAGTCTGCGTGGACGCACGGGCGGCGGCGCGGGATACAATACGGGCTTCGTGATCGGGGATTCGAGCATGGCCTCACTATCTAGCATCGGCAATACCTCGCCTCCGATGCAACATGCTGAACACGGTGGGAACAAAGAACAGCGTGGCGACGGTGGCGCAAATCAATCCGCCGATGACGGCGCGGCCAAGGGGAGCGTTTTGCTCACCGCCTTCGCCCGTGCCCAAGGCCATCGGAACCATGCCGATGATCATGGCAAGGGCGGTCATGAGAACGGGACGAAAACGCGTGAAGCCCGCTTCGAGCGCGGCGCGCGTGGGATCGCCTTCCGCCTCTAAGTGCTCCTTGGCGAAGCTGATCACGAGGATGCTGTTGGCGGTAGCGACGCCTACGCTCATGATGGCGCCCATCAAGGCGGGAACACTCAGCGTAGTGCGCGAGACAAAGAGAAATATGACGATGCCGGCCATGGCGGCGGGTAGCGCGGTGATGATGATGAATGGATCGAGCCAGGATTGAAAGTTAATCACAATGAGAAAGTAGACCAAAATGATCGAAAGAATCAGGCCGCCGAGCAGGCCGCGAAATGAAGACTGCATGGTATCGATCTGGCCGCGGACGATTAATTGCGATCCACGCGGTAGTTTTGCGCGGGCCTTGTTCACAATGCGCTCGATATCGGTGGCGACACCGCCCAAATCGCGATCCTGGACGTTGCCGAAGATGTCGATGGCGCGCGCGATGTTGTAATGCGAGACCACGGCCATCTCGGCGCGGCGGCTGGTGCTGATGACGTCGCCCATAATTTCGGGGCGGTGCACGCCGTCGCTGGTGATGGGGATGTTATCGAGATCGCCAACCGACGAGACATCGTACTGCGGGGTTTGCGCGACCACGCTGTACGTCACCCCATTCCGCGGATCCAGCCAGTAAGACGGCTGCGTTTGAAAGCTTCCGCTAAGGGAGATCAGCAAGCTGTTGGCGACGTCGAGCTGCGAATAGCCGCTTTCGAGGGCCTTGGTGCGATCTACATTCACTTGGATGCGCGGAAGATCGAAGAGCTGGTGGACACGGAGGTCCACCGCGCCCGGGACGGTTCGAAGCTGGCCCAGGAGATTGGTGGCGAAGGCGTGGTTGGCGGCCAGATTCGGGCCTGATACTTGAATGTCGATGGGGGCGGGCAGACCGAAGTTCAAGATCTGGCTGATGATGTCGGCCGGCAGAAAGTAGAACGTAACGCCGGGAAATTCACGCGGCAGTTTGCGGCGTAGCTCGTGGACGTAGAAATCCGATGGCCGGTGGCCTGGCTTAAGCGTGACCAGAACATCGGCGTCCATGGTTCCAATAGGCGCCGAGTTGCTGTAGGCGGTATTGATGGAACTATACGGAAGTCCTATGTTGTCGATGATGCTGGCCAGTTCAGACGGAGGAACAACTTCGCGCATGGAGGTTTCAATCAAGTCCCCCAGGCGCGCGGTCTCTTCGATGCGAGTTCCAGTCTTAGCGCGGAAATGCAGATTGAACTGGCCGGCGTCGGTGACGGGGAAAAAATCGCGTCCCAGCCAGGGAATCAGAAGAAAAGACGCCGCGCAGAGGGCCAGGAACGCCGGAATGAACCATCTGCGGCCGCGAATGCAGGTTTCGAGCGTCCGTAGATAACTCAAGCGCATGCGTTCAAAACCGCGCTCGAAGGCGCGCTGGAATCGCACGGGCAGGTTCCAGGATTTGGGCTCCCCTTCATCCTGGTGAGGTCTCAGCAGGTACATCGCGAGCGTCGGGACGAGCGTACGTGACAACAGGTAGGAGGCGAGCATCGCGAACACTACCGCTTCAGCGAGAGGAACAAAAAGATAGCGGGCCACGCCGGTGAGAAAGAACATTGGGATGAAGACGATGCAGATGCAGAGGGTGGAGACCAGCGCCGGAACCGCGATCTGCTGCGCGCCGTCGAGCACCGCTTGCTTGATGGGCTTGTCCATGTGCAGGTTCCGCGTCGTATTTTCAATTTCAACCGTGGCGTCGTCCACCAGGATGCCGACCGCCAGAGCCAGACCGCCCAGGGTCATGATGTTAATGGTTTCGCCCAGCGCACTCAGGACGCAAATAGAACAGAGGATCGAAAGAGGAATCGAGATGGCGATGATAAGGGTGCTGCGCCAACTCCCGATAAAGAGCAGGATCATGACGGCGGTGAGGCAGGCGGCGATAATGGCCTCGCGAACCACTCCCTTGATGGCGGCGCGCACGAAAAGGGATTGGTCGGCGATCGGCTCGATCTTTAGCTGCGGCGGAAGGGTAGCGGCGATCTTGGGAAGCAGGCCGCGCACCTCCTTAACGATATCGAGCGTGGAGGTGTCGCCGATTTTCAGGATACTGAGCAGGGTGCTGCGCTGTCCGTTGCGTCGGACGATATTGGTCTGCGGCGAGAACCCGTCGCGTACGTGCGCCACGTCATGCACGTAGATAGTGCTGTTTCCAACCGCCTTCACCGGAAGATCGTTGAGTTCCTGAATGGTCTCGGGGCTGGCATTCAGCGCAACGTCATATTCAAACTGGCCGATCTTGGAGGTACCCGTGGGAAGGATCAGGTTTTGGGTATTGATGGCGTTCACCAGGTCGTTGGGCGATAGGCCTTTAGACTGGAGCAGCGCGGGCTGAAGATCGATCATCACCTGGCGCTGCTTTCCACCATAGGGCCAGGGAATGGCCGCGCCTTTTACGGTGGCGAGCTGAGTACGGATGAAGTTGGCGGCGTAATCGAATAGCTGCTGCTCGGAAAGGCCCTGCCCGGAAAGCGCCAACTGGAGGATGGGAACGCTGGAGGCGCTGTAGACCAGCATATACGGCGATTGCGAACCGGGCGGCATGGAATGAATCGCGTTTTGTGCGACCGCGGTCATTTCGGCCATCGCAAGGTCCACGCGGGTCCCGGGATGGAAGAAGACCTTGGTGATGCTGCGGCCGTTGACGGTCTGCGATTCCATGTGATCGATGTCGGTGACGACGGTGGTCATCGAGCGTTCGAAGGGCGACGCGACGCGCTCTTCCATTTCCTCGGCACTCAAGCCCTGATAATTCCAGAGCGCGGCAATAACCGGGATGTCGACGTTCGGGAAGATGTCGGTGGGTGTGCGCAGGATAACCAGCGGGCTGATAATCAGGAGCAAAAGAGCCAGCACGATGAACGTGTACGGGCGGTTTATCGCGACTCTAACAATCCACAATGGACAGAAATCTCCTTATAGGACTAGGCGGCGTCTCGCCGGAGCATGGTTACTAGCCCTTTATAACCAGCCTCTCGGCTCGTATATTCAGTTTTCAATAAGATACGATCCCCACAACCCTACTTGCCCGCCGCTTCGCCATCGGACGGAAATTCGAATGTCTCGCCGGCGGTGTTCACGATAAGAGTACCGGGGCCGAGTGTCTTACCGTTGCTGGGGAAAAACACGGCGCCGTCGGTGGATTCGCCGGATGCGAGCTTGGTGGGCACCAGAGCCAGAGCGGATGCGGCGGCGCCGGCTTTCAGCCTTGAAGAAACGCCGTAGGCCAATGCGGCCTGACGGCGGGCTTCGTAGCCGTTGGTGGATTGCATGTGCTCGTTGCCATAGACGCCGCGTTCATAGGTGGTGACCAGTTTGATCACGTCGTGACGGCCGGCTTTGGCGAGCATGGTATTCACCACGCTGAGGGCGGTGGAAGCTTGCCACACGGTTCCGTCCGACTGGCGGTAGGTGAACTCTTCCGGCTTGACGGTCCAGGAGACCAGCGATCCGTTGGAAATGGAAACCTGCATGATCGAATATTCCTTCAAATGGGCGGGCAGGTAGGCGAACATCACGGTGACGCCGCCCTTGGTGAGCGTCTTATACAGCAGACCGTTGGATTCGAAGGGAATGATCTGCGCGGAGAGCTGGGAGCACGCGAGGCCAACCCCCAGGCAAACCAGCGCAATTAACCTCATGCTCCCATGATAGAACCGCATGCTCCGGAAAGAACAGCAGGTTGGAGACGAATCCGAGATTCGTCATAATGTAATTTATGTCGACAGTAAGCACAAAAACACACCGCGACGTGGCCCGACCGCTCAGTTCGAACAAGCATCTGCTGCGCTGGGTGGAGAAGATGGCGGAGCTGACCAAGCCGCGGGACATTCATTGGGTGGACGGCTCCGAGGAAGAGAACCAGGCGTTATGCGCCCAGATGGTGGAAGGCGGCACGTTTATCAAGCTGAATCAGGACCTTTGGCCGGGCTGCTATTATGCCCGCTCGGACGCGAGCGATGTGGCGCGCGTGGAGGACCGGACGTTCATCTGCTCGCTGGCCAAAGACACCGCCGGGCCGACCAACAACTGGGTGAATCCGTTTGAAATGCGCAAGACGCTGAAGGGGCTGTTCAGCGGATGCATGCGCGGTCGAACCATGTATGTGCTGCCCTTCAGCATGGGACCGGTGGGGTCGCCCATGTCGCAGATCGGCGTGCAGCTCACCGATTCGCCCTACGTGGTGGTGAATATGCGCATCATGGCGCGCATCGGGCTGAAGGTGTTTCAGGAGATCGACAAGGACCAGAAGCGCGTGGTGCCGTGCATGCACAGCGTCGGGATGCCGCTGGGGCCGGGGGATCGAGACGTGCCGTGGCCCTGCAACGACGAGAAGTACATCGTGCACTTCCCGGAAACGCGCGAGATCTGGTCGTACGGATCGGGCTACGGCGGTAACGCGCTGCTGGGCAAAAAGTGCTTCGCGCTCAGGATCGCATCGAACATCGCGCGCGATGAAGGCTGGATGGCCGAGCACATGCTGATCGTGGGCGTGGAAGATCCGGCCGGCGAGAAGACCTACGTGGCGGCCGCGTTCCCGAGCGCCTGCGGCAAGACGAATTTCGCCATGCTGATCCCGCCCAATGGTTTCGAGGGCTGGAAGGTGTGGACTGTGGGCGACGACATCGCCTGGATCAAGCCGGATGAGAATGGCCGCTTGCGGGCGATTAATCCCGAGGCCGGATTTTTCGGCGTGGCGCCGGGGACGTCGGTGAAAACCAATCCGAATGCGATGACCACGCTCGCGCGCAACAGCATTTTCACCAATGTAGCGCTGACCCCGGAAGGCGGCGTGTGGTGGGAAGGAATGACGGACGAGCCTCCGGCTGAGTGCCTGGACTGGCGGGGCAATCGCTGGACTCCCGAGATCGCGAAGGAAACCGGGGCCAAGGCGGCGCATCCCAATTCGCGCTTCACAGCTCCCGCCGCGCAATGTCCGACCATCGATCCGGCATGGGAAGATCCCACCGGCGTTCCCATCAGCGCGCTGGTGTTCGGAGGGCGGCGAGCCACCACCATGCCGCTGGTATACCAGGCATTCAACTGGAGCGCGGGCGTGTACACGGGCGCCACCATGGGATCGGAGACCACGGCCGCGGCAGCGGGCGGCGTGGGGCTGGTGCGGCGCGATCCGATGGCCATGCTGCCGTTCTGCGGTTATCACATGGGCGATTATTTCCGGCACTGGATCAAAATGCAGCGGTCGCTGACCGAGACGCCGCGGATTTTTCATGTGAACTGGTTCCGCAAGGACGCCGACGGCAAGTTTCTGTGGCCGGGCTTCAGCGAGAACATGCGCGTGCTGAAGTGGATTGTGGACCGGGCGCATGGGCGGGCGTTGGGGCGCGAGACGCCGATCGGCTGGATGCCGCGCTACGACGACATCGATTGGAATGGGCTGAACTTTTCGCGCGAGCAGTTCGAGGAGCTGCAGGCCTTCGACCGGGCGGCGTGGCAGAAGGAAGTGATCCAGCACGAGGAGCTGTTTCTGCTGCTGCACGATCATCTGCCGCCGGAGATGATTTACGAGCGCGAGCTGCTGATTTGCCGGCTGTAGAAGAAGAATTTAGAAGACAGAATTCAGAACTCAGTCCACCGTCCGGAAGGTCGAGGGTTGCATGTGGCGGAGACCGGAACTAAGGTGTTTCTCCGAGCCGCAGCCCCGCCAACACTTCCGTTCTAAGGCGACCCCTGGCGCGAACTAGTACCAAGAGCTAATTGCCGATACCGTACTTCAGCCTTAGTCTACATTCAGGAGTGTCAAAAAGAGATGCTTAGAGGCATAATTATCTGTCCCGACGCCGACCTGAATGAGAGACTGGAATCGATCCTGACCGAGATCGGGATCGTGAATATTACCCGGACACTCGACCGGTATCCGAACTCTTTGGAGTTGCTGCGTTTTCTGCGAGCGCATGCGCCACAAGTGATCTTCGTCAGCACCGAGTCGACAGCTAAGGCGATGGAGGTGGCACGGGAGGTAGAGAAGAGCACGCCCGGCGTGCAGATCGTCGCGATCAGCCGCTTCGTGGATCCGCAGATTTTGCTGGAGGTGATGCGGGCCGGGATTCGCGAGTTCGCATCGCTGCCGTTCGATCGCCAGGCGCTGGTGGACGCATTGTCGCGCGTCAAGGATACAGTGCAGGCCCGGCCTCCCGCCATTGAAGCCACCAACCAGGTTTTCAGCTTCCTGCCGTCCAAAGCGGGCGTGGGAACATCCACGGTGGCGTTGAACGCGGCGGTGGCGATGTCGCGCGTACCGGACTCTTCCGTCCTGCTCTCGGATTTCGACCTGAACTCCGGCATGGTGCGTTTCATGCTGAAGCTGGATTGCACCTATTGCGTGACGGACGCGGCCGAGCATGCGCTGGAAATGGACGAGAGCCTATGGCCGACCATGGTGACCAGCATCGAGAAGCTGGACGTGTTGCACGCTGGCAAGCTGAATCCGGATTTTCGCATCGAGCCGACGCAGATCCGGCATCTGATGGAGTTTATGCGGCGCAACTATAGCTCCCTCTGCTTCGACATGTCGGGCAACCTGGAACGATATTCGCTCGAAATCATGCACGAATCCAAACGGATTTTCCTGGTATGCACGCCGGAGATCCCCTCGCTCCACCTGGCGCGCGAGAAATATCTGTATCTGAAGCAGCTGGATCTGGGCGAACGGGTGAGCGTGCTGCTGAATCGTTGCCCGAAGCGCTCGCTGATCACGCCGCAGCAGATCGAACAGCTGCTGGGCGTACCGATCTACATGACGTTCCCGAACGACTATCAGGGAGTGCAGCGCGCCATGACGGCGGGACGCTGGGTGGAACAAGGCAGCGAACTGGGCCGGCAATTCACCGCGCTCGCGCAGACCATGCTGGAATCCAAGACCACCGCCGCGCCGGAACCGAAGAAGCGCTTTATCGAGTTCTTCTCGGTGGTGCCCGGCAACAAAGCCGTGGCTCCGGTGCGCAAGTCGGCCGGGTAAATCAAACCAGGCGCGCGCCACGCGGAGATCGCCCCGCGCTATCATCTTCTGTTGGAAAGCGCCGTTCTCCAGTGGGTCGCGAACTACGGCTATTTCGCCATCTTCGGGCTCCTCATGCTGGGCATCGTGGGCCTGCCGGTACCGGACGAAACCCTGCTGACCGGCTGCGGCTTTCTCATCTATCGAGGTAATCTGCATCCCATTCCGGCGTTCGCAAGCGCGCTGGCGGGCAGCATGTGCGGCATCACCTGCAGCTACATCATCGGGCGCACGCTGGGATGGAAGTTCCTGCACTCGCGCGCCGGGCGGTTGCTGCACATTCGCGACGAACAGATCCGCTGGGTGCACGACTGGTTTAACCGGATCGGGCACTGGGCCTTAATGATCGGCTACTTCATCCCCGGCGTGCGCCACTTTACGGCGATTGTGGCAGGCACGTCGAAACTCGAATACCACGGGTTCGCGGCTTTCGCTTATACCGGCGCCCTGTTGTGGGTCAGTACGTTTTTATTCATCGGCTATCATTTCGGCTCGCGCTGGGAGCAGATTCTCAAGGTGTTTGAACACAACCTGAAAGAAGCGTCGATAGTGGCTGGCGTGCTGATCCTGGCGTATGCCGTGGTCGCGTACCTGCGGCGGCGGAAGCGCTATCCGTCGCTTTGAAGGTTATTCTTCGATCTGAATAGACGGGCCTTTTTTGGAGCTTTCTTCCGCGGCGCGGCGCTGAACTTCGCGCGCGATGGCCACAAACGGAGCGCCCGCCTCGCCCATCGTGATGGGCTGGCCGGTGTCGCCACCGATGCGAACCGCCGGATCGAGAGGCAGTTCACCCAGAAACGGAACCTTCATGACCTCGGCGGTTTTGCGTCCTCCGCCGTGGCTGAAGACATCGATGCGCTCGCTGCAGTGCGGGCACTGCAGATAGCTCATGTTTTCCACCAGGCCAAGGATAGGCACGCGCACCTGCTGGAACATGTGGATGGCTTTGCGCGCATCTTCGAGCGAAACCTCGGAGGGCGTGGTGACGATGACGGCGCCCGTGAGCGGAGCGGTTTGAATGAGCGAGAGTTGCACGTCGCCGGTGCCAGGCGGAAGGTCGACGATCAAATAATCGAGCTCGCCCCAATCGACGGAGCGCAGGAACTGCTGGATGACGTTGTGCAGCATGGGGCCGCGCCAGACCAGCGGCTTGTCGCCGGGATTCAAGAAGCCCATGGACATGATCCGCAGACCGTTTTTCTCCAGCGGCTGGATGCGCTCGCCAACGGCTTGCGGCTGGGCCCGGACACCCATCATGAGAGGCACGTTGGGCCCGTAAACATCGGCGTCCAGCAGGCCTACCTTGTGGCCCAGGCGCGATAGCGCAACGGCCAGATTCACGGATACGGTGGTTTTTCCGACGCCGCCTTTACCCGATCCGACGGCGATCAGATTCTGTACGCCGGCAATTGGAACTTTCGGCTGTTCGGCCTGTGCTGTGTGAGGACCCATCACCTTGATGTTAGATCATCGGGCCGATGGTAGCAGGGAGTTCCGCTCCGTCACGGTCGCGGCTCTGTTTATCGCGGCTCTGTTTATCGCGGCTCTGTTTGTCGCGGCTCGGCTTGTCGGGGCGCTGTAGCGTAGTCCCATTCCTGGGCGGCGCGATTGCGCAAATAGACCATGTCGCGCTCCAGCAAAAAGCCGTCCTTGACCAATCGCTGAGCGGCGGCGCTGATTTTTTCGAGATAGACGTCTTTGGTTGGATAACGTTCTTCAATGGACATGCGCGGGTCTTTGAGTTTCTCGCGCTCGGCCTTGGTTACGGGGAACGGAATCCACGATCCGGCCATGCTGTATAGCTGATCGGGCGCGCCGATGTCGGGGCTGCGCAGATTCCACCCGGTGTAGGACGCGAGCGGGACTTGGATCTCGGGCATGAGGATGCCGGACGTTTCGTTGCCATCCAAATTCACTTGCGGCACCAGAGTAGGGAAAGGCGGCCCAAGTTTGGGAGGCTCGGTGGAAAAATCGAGTTGGAAGGCCTGTCGATTGAAGTGCGGAATAGCAACGCCGGGTATTTTCGGGAAAGCGTAGTCGCTCACGGGAACCAATTGGGTTTTCCCGGACGGCGGCGCGATCAGCGGGTAGACCGAAGCCGGAGGCTGCTTGCCTTCCACCAGCCAGGCCTGCAGGGCGACCAACAAGGCGCGCATCCCCGGCGTATAGTCATTCGTGTTGTCGAGGTTCTGAGCTTCCAGGTGGCGCGGCGGAAGACTTCCGGTTCCATGCCGCGAGCCGGGGAAAAAATAAATGCGGGTGTCCTTGGCGAGGGGCGCGTCTTTTTTGCCGTCCGGGGTGGTATGGATCAGCGAAGCGGCGCGTCCCCAGTATTCGTACGACCCGTTGGTGTAGAAAATCTTCGGCACGGTGTCCGTCCGCTTCACGCTGGCCAGGAGGCCGTCCTCATCGGTGAACGGCGGGATGTCAACCGGATAGAGGATGTTGAAGAAGGGATGGCCATCGCGAGAGGGCTGGCCGAAGCGCGCATTAAATCCGCCGCGGCCGGCGCCGGCGATATCGGCCCAGACGGCGTCAAATACGCGCCGCGTTTTTTCGTCCTGGTTGAAGCCGTCCCGCACGAAGGTGCGTAAGAATCGGCCGCTCTGCGAAACGCCGAAGCCGATCGCCCGAAAGACATCTTTGTTGAAGTCGGCGAGCGGAGTGTCCACGCCGCCGTACTTGAGATACGACACGGCGTCGCGAACGGCGGTGGGACCGAGGCCGACCATCGCTGGATCCTTGGCCAGATAGACAACTTCGTAAATCTTGCCGGGCTCGAAGCCAGAGGCCATGCTGACATGCGTGGGATCGGAGAAGCTCCAATCCCCGCGAGGGATGAGGCGGCGCTGGCCATCCACGGTGTCGCGGACGAAGATCTTGTTGGCGGGATCCTTGGCGTCGGCCACGGCGTAGCCGATCATGCCGCGGTCGCCGAGCGAGATGGTAGTCACGCGGTCGGTGGGCGGAGGGCTTCCCGCACCATCGCCGCCTTCCCATTCAGAGCGAACCAGTCCCGTGATCGGTTTGCCATTCTTCGTCGCGATGGGCGCCTCGGCGCGAAGCAGGCCGGGGGTTGGCGGGAGATCGAGTTCCCAGCCGACCCACACCAGGGTGAAGCCTTGATCCAGCAAAAATTGGTCGCCGAGATTGAACATGACGGCCAAACCTTTGCCGCCCCGGTTCGGAACTTCCACCAGCAGCGTTCCGTTGCGCTTGGACGGATCACGCGGGCGGAGGATGTAGAGGTCGGACGAGAATTCGACTTTGCCGTCGGCGTTGCGGGGGCCGAGGTCGATGTCGGCGATAAACCGATTGGGCGCAAGCTGGGGAGCCACGGCGTAGTGGACCTTCGCGACGATGCGCTCGTAGCCCCCGTCGTCGGAGCGTTCGGTAACGTCGATACCGGTCACGGCTGCCGAGCATGCCGGGACGATCAGAAGGATCGCGGCGGAGAGGCGATACAGCATACCTGGACATTGTAACTTTACGCCAGCGCATTGTAGCTCTATGCCAGCGCAAGGTTGGCCTGGGCGCGGAGTGAGAAGTCGTCGAACTGTTCCGCGCGAAGTTTTGGAAACGCGGCGGCGGCAATCATGGCCGCGTTGTCGGTGGAGAGCGCCGGCGTGGGGAAATAGACGGGACACGGGAGACCGGCCTCGCGGGCGGCGGCGCGGAGACCGGCGTTAGAAGCTACGCCTCCGGAGACGATGAGCGATCGTGCGCCGATTTCCTCGACGGCCACAGCGGCGCGGCGGAGCAGCTCTTCGATCACGGTGTGTTGGAAGGAGGCCAGCAGGTCGAGCGTGGGCTGGGGCGTGAGCGGGAGAAAATCCTTCGCTGATCCGGCTCGCGAGCGGCGTCGGGTTTCGATTTCAGCGCTCAGATCATGCCCCTCCACCCATCGCAGGACGGCGGTTTTGAGTCCGCTGAAACTGAAATCCAGCGGGTTGCCCTTCATGCGCGCCAGCGTGAACTTTACGGCGCGCGGATCGCCCTGCGGCGCAAGCTGGTCGATGATGGGGCCGCCAGGATAGCCGAATCCGAGGAGCTTCGCGACCTTGTCGTAGGCTTCACCGGCCGCGTCGTCGCGCGTTTTTCCGAGCAGCCGGTAGGCGAAACCCTCGCGAACTTCGAACAGGTGGGTGTGGCCGCCGCTGACCACCAACGCGAGCGCGGGATATTCGATGCTGGCGCCGGCGTTGAGAATGACGGCGTGGATGTGGCCTTCGATGTGGTTGACGCCGATGAGCGGCAAATCGCGGGCCAGGCAAAGCGCCTTAGCGTAGGTGATGCCGACCAGCAGCGAGCCTACCAGGCCCGGGCCTTCGGTGACGGCGACGGCGGCGAGATCGTCAAAGGCGGCGCCGGCTTCTTCCAGAGCGAGGCGAACCACCGGGACGATGGCGCGCAGGTGCTCGCGCGAAGCAAGCTCGGGTACAACGCCACCGTATTTTCCGTGCGTGGCGAGCTGCGAAGCGACGACTGAGGACAAAACGGCAGCGCCGTCTTCGACCACCGCGGCCGCGGTTTCATCGCACGAAGTTTCGATACCTAGAATCTTCAAGAGTGACATTCACTGGTAAGGTTGTGCTTTGGACCTTTCGCCATTTCATTATCACTTGCCGGCATCGTCGATCGCGCAGGAGCCGCTGCCGGATCGCGCGGGCTCGCGCATGCTGGTGTTGTATCGCGGCGAGCAGCGTTGGGAGGATCGGGCGTTCCGCGAATTTCCGCGCTTCCTGCAGCGGGGCGATTGCCTGGCGCTGAACGATTCGAAGGTTTTTCCATCGCGATTGTACGGCCGGCGCGCGGGCTTTTCGGGCGCAGTGGAGGTGCTCCTTGTACAGCCGCTGAGCGAGGACGCAAAGACGTGGACGGCTTTAGTGCATCCTGGGCGGAAAATGCGCACGCGTGAACGAGTTGCGTTTGGCGAGGTGACACAAGAAAGCGTCGAAGCCGAAGTGATCGGTCGCGGAGAATACGGCGAGCGGACGTTACGGTTTCACTATGACGGCGATCTCTACGAGTTGCTGGCGAAGATCGGGCACGTTCCGTTGCCGCCGTACATCAAGCGGACGGATACGGCGCAAGATCGTGAGCGCTACCAGACCGTGTTCGCGCGGGAAACGGGTTCGGTGGCGGCGCCCACGGCGGGATTGCATTTCACCGGCGAAATTCTGGAAGCTTGCCCCAAGGCTGGAGCCGAGATCGCGTACGTGACCCTGCATGTTGGACTGGGGACGTTTCAACCCATCCGAGGAGAGAAGCTGCATGCGGAGCGTTTTCATGTTTCAGAAGAGTCCGCGGCGAAGATTCGAGCGGCGCATCGCGTCATCTGCGCAGGTACCACGAGCGTTCGCGCTGTGGAGAGCCTGTACTTGGGCAAGCAAGGAGAGACGGATTTATTCATCAAGCCCGGATTCGCGTTTCAGCGCACCAACGCGATCCTGACCAATTTCCATTTGCCCGAATCGAGTCTGCTGATGCTGGTGTGCGCGTTCGCGGGGCGCGAGTTGGTGCTTGCGGCGTATGAACACGCGGTGAAGGCGGGCTATCGGTTTTATTCGTATGGCGACTGCATGCTGATTATCTAACGTGGACATTTAGAGGCTCAAGAAGCACTGCCATGACAGCAGGCCTTCGGAGTTGTGGGACTTGAGCGCGTCAAGCCCCTCCCGCTGCGCATAAGGATCGCTGAGCAGATAGCGGCCGACGCGCGCGATGTCGAGGACGTCGTCCATCATGGCCTTCCAATGCTCGGGCGCCCAGTCGATCGCCTCTGAAACCACGGAGGGCACGCCTTCGGCGACGCCATCGGCAGTCACCATATTGAACGATTCGGTGTAACTCGGCTGGAGCAAGAGATGCATGTGCGCGACGCTCTGGCGGAACTTGGGCCAGCACTGCCAGCCGTTCTCGATCACCTTCACATTGGGCAGGCCGTCGAGCATTGCGTGCACCGAGCGAAGGATAACGTCGCCGCCGCCTTCGGTGCGTCCGGCTGAAAGCCAGAACTCGAGGCTAGCTTTGAAGCGGTGCGTGATTTCGAGCGCCGCTCCGGCCGCGCTCATCAAATTCTTCAACGGGCGGGTGGCTCCGAAAGCTCCGATGCGCAGTGTGCCGCCGGTGAACAGAGGCCGCCACGTCACAGGGTCGGCTTCGAGATAGTAGAGGTTGGGAAGGTAGATGCACGGACGCGAGTAAGCCGAGCGAATCCACTTGCAAAACCGCAGACTGTTGCCGCCCAGATGGAAGTTGTGGGCCGCCATTTCCACTTCCATAGCCTCGCGAACCAGTCGAACGCCGTTGGTGTCGGCCTGCAGAAAGCCGACGTTGGAGTGGCAATTGACGGCGAAACGCGTGGAGGAGTTCGCAAGCACGAGAGCTTGCGTATCCGCCGAAGGCATCCAGGGCGCGGAGATGACGACGTGAGTGGCGGGATCGCGCTGCAGCCTTTCGCGCAGATCTTTGGCGCTGAGGATGGGCCAGACATCCACGACGATGCCGGCGCGCCGCAGGACTTTGCAGGTGTTCAGGGCTGAGACGCCGAGTCCAATGTGGCTGATGTTGTGTTGGGCGGCGAAATTCTTATAGGCGAGGACGAGTCTTTGCATCAATTACTCTTTGGATGCCTCGATCGTAAAATGGCGGCGGCGGCGCCGGAGAGCTCGAATGGTTCAAGCATCTGAAAAGGGGTAGAAAGAAAATCGTCGAGCTTGGTGACGCCGATAATTGTGGCAGCGGTCAACGCGCGACATCGCCGGCAACGGCTGGGGTAAACTAGCTGTTGACCCCATGAAAATTCATGAATACCAGGCCAAGGCGATCCTGGCCAAGTACGGAGTCCCTGTGCCTCGGGGCGAAGTTGCATTCACCGTAGACGAGGCGGAGGCGGCGGCCAAGAAAATCGGCGGCAGCGTGGTCGTCAAAGCGCAGATTCACGCGGGTGGCCGAGGCAAAGGCGGGGGCGTCAAAGTGGCCAAAGACGCTCTGGAAGCGGCCGAGATCGCAAAGAAGATGCTGGGTATGCGGCTGGTGACGCACCAAACCGGGCCGGAAGGACGCATCGTGCAGCGTTTGCTGGTGGAAGAGACGCTGCCGATCGTGCGCGAGCTGTACCTGGGCATCGTGCTGGACCGGGCGCAAGGCAAGCCGGTGTTCATGGCGTCGGCGGCGGGCGGGATGGATATCGAAGAGGTGGCGGCGAAATCGCCCGAGTCGATTTTGAAGGAACTGCTGGAGCCGGGCTATGGGCTCGCGCCGTTTCAAGCGCGTAGCATGGCGTTCGCAATGGGCGTGGAATCGGAAAGCGCCAGTGCCGCCGTGGCAACCATGATCGGACTCGCGAAGGCGTACGATGCGAAGGATGCAACCCTCGCGGAGATCAATCCGTTCATCGTTAGCGCGGAGGGCAAGGTGTACGCGCTGGACGCCAAGTTCACCGTGGATGACAACGCGATGTACCGGCACAAGGACTTGCTCGACCTGCGCGATTTGAACGAGGAGGATCCGCTGGAAGTAGAAGCCTCGCGCTTCAGCCTGAACTACATCAAGCTGGATGGCGACATCGCGTGCATGGTGAACGGCGCGGGGCTGGCCATGGCTACCATGGACATCGTGAAGTACGCCGGCGGCAGTCCCGCGAATTTCCTGGATGTCGGCGGCGGCGCGAACGCCGAGCAGATCAAGAACGCATTCCGCATTTTGCTATCGGACGCCGGCGTGAAGGCGGTTTTGATTAATATCTTTGGCGGCATCCTGCGCTGCGACGTGCTGGCTACCGGCGTCGTGAACGCCGCGCGAGAGTTAAATGTAAAGGCGCCCATCGTGGTTCGCATGGAAGGCACCAACGTCGAGAAGGGGCAGGAAATCTTGAGGACTTCGGGGTTCAACTTCACCGTCGCGGATGGGATGCGCGACGCGGCGGAGAAGGTGGTTGCAGCGGCGCGGGGAGTGAAGGCATGAGCATCCTGGTGGATCAGAACACGCGCGTTCTGTTTCAGGGCTTCACTGGGCGCGAAGCCAGTTTCCACGCCGAAGCGGCTATCGATTACGGAACTAAGGTGGTGGGCGGGGTGACGCCGGGCAAGGGCGGGCTCATGCATCTGGGACTGCCCGTGTTCAACACCATGGCGGACGCCGTGAAGCACACCGGCGCCACCGCTTCGGTGATTTTCGTTCCTCCTCCGTATGCCGCGGACGCCATCATGGAAGCCGTGGATTCGGGCGTGCCGCTGGTGGTGTGCATCACCGAAGGAATCCCGACCGAAGATATGGTGCAGGCGCGTGAATTCATGCGAGGCAAGCCGTCTCGCTTGATCGGCCCGAATTGTCCGGGCATTATTTCGCCCGGAAAGTGCAAGATCGGGATCATGCCGGCGCCGATTCACAAGCCGGGCAACGTCGGCGTGGTGTCGCGCTCGGGCACCCTGACGTACGAAGCGGTGGGGCAACTGAGCAAGCTCGGAATCGGCCAGTCGACGTGCATCGGGATTGGTGGAGATCCGATTATCGGCACCTCGTTCCTGGACGCGATCCAACTGTTCAATGCCGACCCGGAAACGCACGCCATCGTCATGATCGGCGAGATTGGCGGCAACGCGGAGGAGACCGCGGCGGAGTACATTCAGGCCAACGTCAAGAAGCCGGTGGTGGGTTTTATCGCCGGACAGACCGCGCCGCCGGGACGCCGCATGGGCCACGCCGGAGCGATTATCTCGGGCGGATCGGGCAAAGCAGAAGACAAAATGAAAGCGATGAAGGCGGCCGGGATCACGGTGTGCATGACTCCCGCCGATATCGGAGAAAAGGTCAAGAGCCGTCTGTAGCCGGGCCGGATTCTCCGGCTGGGGCGACGCGCGCGATATTCAATATGGCAATCCAACAGACATTTGCAATCATCAAGCCGGATGCGGTAGCGGCGGGTCATGCGGGTCAGATTCTCGCGATGATCGAAAAGGCCGGGTTCCGCATTCGTGGCCTGAAGATGATCCGGCTTTCCAAACAGCAGGCGGAAGGCTTCTACGACGTTCACCGCGAGAGGCCGTTTTTCACGGGACTGGTGAACTTTATGATCGAAGGCCCGGTGGTGGTGCTGGCGCTGGAGCGCGAGGACGCCATCAAGCAGTGGCGCGAGCTGATGGGCGCGACAAATCCGGAGAAGGCGGCGGAAGGCACCATCCGGAAGAAGTTCGCGCACGACATCGAGCGCAACGCGGTGCATGGGTCGGATGCGCCGGAGACGGCGGCGGTTGAGATTCCGTTCTTCTTTAGCCTGGCGGAATTGTTGTAGGGTGGTTGAGCTGCTGTAAGATTCGAGACTGCCGACCCACCTGCCGATAAGCTCAAAGATGAGCGAAGAGGCGGCCGAGAAGGGTACAATCTCTCTAAGCCCGAAGTTGAAATTCGGTCAGGCACGAGTGGACAGCAGATCAGTTAAAGCGAAACGCAACGAACATCCGCTTCAGGCCCCGCTTTTTGCAAATGGCGCTTCAGCGCGGGCAAAATTTCGGAAGCCTTCCCTCTCGGTTGAAGAGAATACTCCGGAGGGCCTCCAGGCGCTTCTCAAGGCAAATCGTTTTTACCGCGAAGTAGTTTGGCCGGAGCCGTACCATCGGACCAACCACGTTCTCCACCTTGGCGATGCCCGCGATTTGTCCTGGTTGACGGATCGTTCGGTTCATTTGGTAGTTACGTCCCCCCCGTATTGGACGCTGAAAGAGTACGCCGCGGGCAACGGCAACCAGATGGGCCACTTCGAAGACTATGAACATTTTCTGACGGAGCTGGATCGCGTCTGGACGGAATGCGCTCGTGTTCTGGTAGGAGGCGGACGCATTTGTTGCGTCGTCGGCGATGTTTGCATCCCGCGGAAACAAGGCGGACGGCATTACCTGGTGCCGCTCCATTCCGACATTCAGGTGCGGGCGCGCAAACTTGGCCTGGACTGTCTCACACCCATCCTTTGGCACAAGATCGCGAATGGCGCCATGGAGGCCCAGGGCAATGGCGCTGGCTTCTATGGCAAGCCTTACCAGCCGGGCGGCATTATCAAGAATGATATCGAGCACATTCTGTTTTTGCGCAAAGGCGGCGAATATCGGTCGGCGCCGATGATGCAGAAAGCTCTTTCGATGCTGACGCGCGAGGAAATGCAGGCGTGGCAGCGCTCCATCTGGACAGATCTGCGTGGGGCTTCCACTCGATCGGGGCATCCGGCTCCTTATCCGGTGGAATTGGCCGAGCGGCTGATCAAGTTGTTTTCATTCGCTGGCGACACGGTCCTCGATCCGTTCGCCGGAACCGGGTCTACATCTCAAGCTGCTATCATCGCGGGAAGGAATTCGATCGCTAACGAAATCGAGCCTGCTTATTTCGAGATCGCCAGGCGGCGCATTGTTAACACCGCTAAGGAACCTCGGCTGGCTGGCGCGACCGAGGCCCATGTCCGATTCGACGGAGACTCCGCTTAAGACCGGTTACCGCCTGCTGGCCCAGTTCCGACAGCTCTTTGAAGGCCGAATTTACAAACATCGAGCCTCTAACCAGGGCGATTTCGTGGCTATGCACTTGTACGAGGATCTCGTCGCCATTCACCGCTCTCCCAAACTCGTTAAGGCTGTTCTCGGCCGCAAAGACCGTGTGCTGAACGTTCAGAATCGACGCCGAGGCGTAGAGGCTCGGCGAGGGGACGCAACCTTCGGAGAGATCATTCCGGGTGAAAGCCCCATTTTCGACGCCGGCTACCAGGTTGGACGTGGCCCGATAGCGACGGTCGAGATTGGGGTCGAGGTGAAAATTCTTGCAAAGGCCATGATCAAGCAGATTGATCGGGTGATTAACGATCTTCGGAATCAAGTCGTTCAATTCAAGATGGGCGGGGGCGACCCAATTTGCATCGGCATCATGGGCGTGAATCACTCCGAGCGTGTGATTGGCTACGAGGGCGCTCGTCCGTTTCCGACGACGGGTAAAGCCGGATTCTTGCACCCCTACCAAGAAGCACCCGAGGCTGAGCGTCGGCTGCGATTGTTGGCGGCGCCAGAATACGATGAATTTCTCATCTTGCGATTCAAAGCCACGAACGCAGAGCCATATCCGTTTGAGTGGCTCGATTACAATGCGACACGGTTGGATTATGCGGCGGCTCTTACGCGGATCAGTTCGCGCTATCAGCAGCGTTTCTGAAGCCAGGGGCATTTCGATCGAACACTCTGGTTATGGCCAGGGCCACCAGAATCACCACCACACAGCCGATCACGTTGTACCAGAGGAATGAAATCCTGGTGAAGAGGTTGGCGGCGAAAATGGCCGCTTCGCCCGCCAGCACGCCGAAGAACGCGCCGTTTGCGCCGACGCCGCGGAAAAAGAACGCCAGCACGAACACGCCAAGCAAGCCGCCATAGAACAGCGATCCGATCACATTTACCGCCTGGATCAAGGCTCCAAAGTTCCTGCCATACTGCGCGAACCCCATCGCGAAACAGCCCCAGAAGACAGTGGCGAAACGGGACGCGATGAGATAGTGCCGGTCGGAAGCTTCGGGTTTGACGTGCCGGCGGTAAATGTCGATCACCGTGACCGTAGCAAGAGAATTGATCTCACCGGACGCGGACGACATGGCCGCCGAAAAAATCACAGCGACAATCAGACCGACCACGCCGGCGGGAAGATAGCGCGTCACGAAGGAAAGGAAAATGTAATTGGTGTCGTCGAATTCTTTTCCCACCAGGTGCTCGCCCGCGCTGTGCGCGTCGTTGAGCTCCTGCTGCGCCGCGCGATAGTGTTCGATGCTGGCTTGGCGGGCGGAGCGGTCGCCGGCATGGTTGGCCTGGACATATTCGTCGGCGGCTGCTTTGCGATCGGCATAGGCGCGCTGGAAGCGGCCCTGGATGGCGGGAAATCGCGCGTCTTGCTGCACGGATCGCAGCTCCACGGGCTGAAACAACAGCGGCGGCCTTTCATAAATGAAGAAGACGTATACCATGGCGCCAATGAAGAGAATGAAAAACTGCATCGGAATTTTCGCCATGGCGTTGAACAGCAGGCTGAGACGGCTGGCAGCGATGGATTTTCCAGTGAGGTAGCGCTGCACCTGCGACTGATCGCAACCAAAATAGGCCAGCGCCAGGAACATGCCTCCAATCAGACCGCTCCAGATGTTGTAGCGATCGTCCCAGTTGAAGTCGAACGTGACCGGGTTTAGCTTGCCGGCGGCTCCGGCGAGCGACACCGCGTCGAAGAAAGAGACACTGTGCGGAAGAAGATGGACGGCAAGCACCAGGGCCAGCACAAGTCCACAGAAGATGAGCGACATTTGTTGAACGTCGGCCCAGGTAACGGCTTTGATGCCTCCGAATGAGATGTACGTCATCACCAGGACGCCCATCACGATGGTGGTGGCGCGATCTGGCCAGCCCAGGATAATAGAGAGCACGACGGCCGGCGCATATATGGAAAGACCCGCGGCGAGCCCGCGCTGGATCAAGAAAATCAGGCTCACCAGCGAGCGCGTCTTCGCGTCGAAGCGTTGCTCGAGGTACTCGTAGGCGGTGTAGACGTTGGCGCGATGAAAAATCGGGACCGCGGTGGCGCACAGAATCACCATCGCGATCGGCAGCCCGAAATAGAACTGCACGAAGCGCATTCCGTCGGTGTAGCTTTGGCCGGTGGTTGAGATGAAGGTGATGGCGCTGGCCTGGGTCGCCATAATAGAGAGCCCCATGGCGTACCAGGGCATGGATTTGCCGGCCAGCAGGTATTTGTTCATGGTGCCGCTGCCGCGTCCGCGATAGAGGCCGTAGCTGACGATGAAGACCAGCCAGCAACACATGACCACCCAA
>Ga0302324_100006199_pt1 | contig 25876 bp, 22 predicted proteins | sample Palsa_T0_1_FD_201949 | JGI IMG/M metagenome (GOLD analysis project Ga0302324, IMG submission 201949) | Peat permafrost microbial communities from Stordalen Mire near Abisko, Sweden - Palsa_T0_1 | ecosystem: Environmental > Terrestrial > Soil > Palsa > Peat permafrost | place: Sweden: Abisko... | reverse complement strand
ATGGACTCGTGGTCCAACGGCCCGCACACCAATCCCCATTTCTACGAGACCTGGAAGATGGTGGGCGCTATTCGCTCCATGAAGCAGGAAGTGATCGGCAACGTGGCCAGTGTGTTGTGGGTGGTGATGGGCACCATCGGCGTGGTCATGCTCATCGCGTGCCTTAACGTGGCTAATCTGCTGCTGGTGCGCGCCGAGTCGCGCCAGCAGGAGCTGGCCATTCGCGCCGCATTGGGAGCCGGGGCCATGCGCATTGCCCGCGAACTGCTCACGGAATGCATGGTGCTGGCGCTCGTGGGCGGAGCCGCCGGAGTGGCCATTGCAGCGGCGGGCCTGCGCCTGCTGGCCGCCATCGGCCCCGCCAATCTGCCGCGGCTGGGCGAGATCGGGCTCGATGCGCGCTCCATCGGCTTCACGTTTGTTCTTTCGCTCGCGTCGGCGCTCTTCTTCGGGTCAATTGCTGCGTTCAAATACGTTCGGCCGTCCGCTTCACTGGCGCATGCCTCAGGCGCGCGCTCGATGAGCGCCGGCCGCGCGCGGCTGCGCGGGCGCAATCTGCTGGTGGTAGCGCAGGTGGCCATGGCGCTGGCGCTGCTGGTCTGCGCCGTGCTCATGATCCGTACCATGGGAGCGTTGCGGTCGGTCGAACCTGGATTCGCCGATGCCGGTCGCCTGCAGACATTTCGCATCTCGATCCCGGAGACGCTCATTGCCGATCCAGTGTCCACCGCTCGCCTGGAAAACTCCATCGCTGACAGGCTCGCTACGGTTCCAGGCGTGGAGTCCGTTGCCTTTTCCACCAGCCTGCCCCTGGACGGCATCGAGCCGGACTGGGATGAGATTCGCATCGAGGGCAAGGTCTACCAGAAGAACGATCCCCCGCTGCGCTTCTTCGACTTCGTGTCGCCTGGGTATTTCCGCACGGCGGGCACGCGCCTGGTGGCCGGGCGCGATTACACCTGGACCGACGTCTATGGGCTGAGGCCGGTGGCCATCATCTCGGAGAACCTTGCCCGCGAGTCCTGGGGTTCGGCGGCGGCCGCCGTGGGCAAGCGGCTCAAGGTGTCAAACGACCAGCCGTGGCTCGAGGTGGTCGGCGTGGCCCAGGATGTGCGCCAAAACGGCGTCGATGAGCCAGCGCCGGCGATCGTCTACTGGCCCTATATGAACAACAGCCCTTACGCGTCTGCGATCGAGACGCAGCGCGCGCTGTCCTACCTGGTGCGCAGCCCGCGCGCCGGCTCCCAAAGCCTGGTCGCCGAGATGCAGCGCGCCGTGTGGCAGGTCAACGCCGACTTGCCGGTAGCTTCGATCGAGACGCTGGGCGATGTGTACAACCGATCCATGGCGCGCACCTCGTTCACGCTCGCGATGCTCACCATTGCCGGCGCGATGGCGCTCGCGCTGGGGCTTCTCGGCATCTACGGCGTCATCTCCTACGCTGTCACCCAGCGCACCCGCGAGATCGGCATCCGGCTGGCGCTGGGCGCACAAAAGAGCGAGCTGAAGTGGATGTTCGTGCGCTCGGCGCTGCGGCTCACTGGGGTGGGAGTGGTAATCGGCCTGGGGGCTGCTGCTGCGTTGTCGCTCGTCATGCGGTCGCTGCTCTACGGCGTGAGCCCGCTCGACCCCGTTACATTTGCCGGCGTGCCCGTGGTGCTGGCCGCCTGCGCGGCGTTTGCCAGCTATCTGCCGGCCCGCCGCGCCGCGGCCGTAGACCCGGTGGATGCTTTGCGCGCCGATTGATGCGGCGGGTGCCCCACCGCTTCACATCGGGTGCCCCACCTTCGGCGCAGTTTCATCGCGCCTAAGGTGGGATAGGTCCACCTATCTATAGCACCTCGTGCTCTTTATAGTTCTTCGCGTTCTTGATCGCTCTTCCGGCCTTTCAGCGTTAACCTTCCCCCGCTGCCAGACATCGACCCGCCTCCGCTATTCTAAGAACGAATCGCGGAGGCTCAGCCCATCATGTTCACACCGCAACCAATCGGCTTTGTGCGCAGCCCTTACACCGATACCAAAGCCATCCCCAAAGGGCTCGGCGCAAAGCACGAGGCCGATGGCGTGCTTGAGATTCTGCCGGAGTTCGAGGCGGGATTGCAGGATATCGACGGCTTCTCCCACCTGTTTGTGATCTGGGAGTTCGATCGCTCGAAAGAGTTCGAGCTCGTGGGCACTTCACCCGCGGACGGCCAGGTTCACGGCGTATTTGCCACGCGCTCGCCACGCCGGCCAAACCCCATCGGCCTCACCGTGGTCGAGTTGCTGGGACGGGAAGGCAGATCGTTGCGCGTCCACGGCGTGGACATGCTGGACGGAACGCCGCTGCTCGACATCAAGCCTTTTATGTCGACCATCCCGCTCGAGAAGCTGCGCCGGGGTTGGCTGGCGGACGCCGAAGCATAGGACACTTCGACGTCCTGAAGTCCCGCTACAGCTGATTCATGGTCGAGAGGAACTCGGCGTTGTTGCGCACCTTTTCAAGGCGCGTGATCAGCAGCTCCATGGCTTCGACCGGCGACAGCGGATTGAGTACGCGGCGCAGCACAAAGATGCGCTGCAAATCTTCCTTGGGAATGAGCAGCTCTTCTTTGCGGGTGCCCGAGCGCTGGATGTCGATGGCCGGGAAGACGCGCTTGTCCACCAGCTTGCGATCCAGGATGATTTCCATGTTGCCGGTGCCCTTGAACTCCTCGAAGATGACTTCGTCCATGCGCGAGCCGGTGTCAACCAGCGCCGTGGAAATAATCGTCAGCGAGCCGCCCTCTTCAATATTGCGCGCCGCGCCGAAGAAGCGCTTGGGGCGCTGCAGGGCATTTGAATCCACGCCGCCCGAGAGCACTTTGCCCGACGGGGGGACGATGGTGTTGTAGGCACGGGCGAGCCGTGTAATTGAATCGAGCAGAATCACCACATCGCGCTTGTGTTCCACCAGCCGTTTGGCCTTCTCAATCACCATCTCGGCCACCTGCACGTGGCGCGCCGCCGGCTCGTCAAAGGTCGAACTGATCACTTCGCCCTTCACCGAGCGCTGCATGTCGGTGACCTCCTCGGGCCGCTCGTCGATCAGCAGCACAATCAGCACCACCTCGGGATGGTTGGTCGACACCGAGTTGGCAATGGCCTGCAGCAGCATGGTCTTGCCGGTGCGCGGCGGGGCGACGATGAGTCCGCGCTGCCCCTTGCCGACCGGCGTCAGCAGGTCCATCACGCGGCCGCTGATGCCCTCGCGCACCGTCTCCATCTTGATGCGCTCCTGCGGATAAAGCGGGGTCAGGTTGTCAAAGAGAATCTTGTTGCGCGTCTCCTCGGGAGACTCGAAATTGATGGCCTCGATCTTGACCAGCGCAAAATACTTCTCGCCCTCGTGGGGCGGGCGCACGTTGCCAGAGATGGAGTCGCCGGTCTTGAGATCGAATTTGCGGATCTGCGACGGCGAGACGTAGATATCGTCCGGACCGGGCAGATAGTTATAGTCGGGCGAGCGCAGGAAGCCGTAGCCGTCGGGCAGGATTTCCAGCACGCCCTCGGCAAAGATGTGGCCTTCCTTTTCGCTCTGTGCCTGGAGGATCTTGAAGATCAGGTCCTGCTTGCGGAGGCCGCTGGCGCCCGGGATCTCCAGGGTGCGCGCAATGCGGCTCAGTTCGGTGATGTTTTTTTCTTTTAGTTCAGCGATCGTCATGTTCACCTGCAATAAGGCGGGATGTGAGTGAGGGGATCCGGGAGGGGGGATTGAACTCCAGGAGAAAACCAGGCGGGAATGCGCAGTCAGACGGAGCCGGCTCTAAAAGCTGCTCCCAAATCAAAGCAACGAATCTCAGAACGCTGGCATAGTGCGGCTGCTTTTTGAAGAGAACCGCACTGCGAAACAGACAAGTCAATACACACTAGAGGTCAGGCGGCGCGCCGCCGCTCAACCGGAGGGGCCACAGGCGCTGCCACGGGCGCCAAAGACCCCGGATTGGTGGTTTGGAAGCGCACCAGTACTTCGTTGGTCGTATCCTGCAGCCGCGTGCTGGGCTTGTGCAGCTTTCGGGTTGCCTTGCTCGCCAGCTGGCAAAGCTGGTAGCGGTTGGACACATGAGAAAGTGCCCCAAAAACCAGATCGGAACGCATTGCAATCTCTCCTTCTTTTTTGTTGTTCTGCCCGGTGCTCGCCTTGCGCCGCCGGTGCAGCGGGCCGCAAAATGCTAGGCCGCGCGTTTGTCTGCCCCAAGCTTTAGACGCACAAGCTGGCCGTCCAGTTCAAGAATCTTGGCGCAAATTTGCACGAAATGAAACAGGCTTCATGCCCTCTTGGGGGGCGGAATTGCAACCTTGGGAATCCACGCGCCCGGCATTCCCGTTCCGGCGGTCAAAAGAACACACACCGGGGCATCAAACCCGAGCCTTCGCTCAATATGATGCGGAAACGCGACAGAGGGGCACGAAAAATCGTAGCAAGTGCAATCTGCCCTGTGGATGGCACTCATGAATGTATAACGGAGCGGCTTTCAGGTCAACAGTTTTTTTGCAGATTTCAGCGCCGCCGCCCGGGCCCCTCAAGCTCGCACGAGTGCCACGACAACTCTTTTCTCTTCAATAGCTTATCCATCCTCCTATCGAAGCCCAAGCCAGCCCGGTCAGGTCCGCTCAAGGGTTTCCACAGGCCCGATCGCCGGCCAACCGGCCATTTTCAGCAGTTTTCTGGCTTTTTTGCCGCCGTCGGCTTCCAGGACGGACGCCCGTCGGGATCGCACAGAATCGGGTCGCCGTTCGCGTCCATCCCGCCGGGACGGCGCGGCCCGCGCCCACGTTTGGGAGCCATGAATGCCTCGTCCAGACGAAAAATGCTCATGGCCAGCAGGGTAATAAACGGCGCCGCGACCCAAAAGGTGTCCCAGCCAGAAGGAAGAATTGTCTCGTGCACGTCCCCACCTCCGCAGTTCTCTGCGATTCCGCATGAGAGTCTTCTCATGCTCCTTGGTGGGGTTATCGGGCATTCGTTAGAAAAGACTTAAACTCCGAAGTAACCTAACCCGGCGTAGCCGGAACCAAAGGGGACGTTGTTTATTATTTCTCGGTGGACATTGAACTTCTGACCGAGCTGTACGCGGCTCAGATCGCCGGAATGCAAAACAAGACCCTGCGGCGCTTCCTTTCGGACAAAACCAGCGGCCAAGTCTCCCGGCTGCTCAAACCGCTCCGCTTGCATGGCCTGATCAAGAAAATCGCACACGGCTACAAGTACTACCTTACCCAATTCGGCAAGCAAGTCATTACCACAGGACTGAAGCTGCGCGAACTGGTCATCTTCCCCCAACTGGCCGCCGCATAAACCGACTAACTCTGCGATTTTCTGCCCGTTCTGCGCAGAATCTCAATGGAGAGGTACTAATCTCTATTCCCTGTACTTCCGGCACCAGCGTGATCCTTGCCGTCAACACCACCAGCGCGGCCCACAACACGTCCGCGCCGAGAAGGTGCGCGATCTGGAGCCACACCGGCGCAAGCAGCGTCACGTCGAGCACTCCGAGCACATACTGCGCGGCCAGCAAAACAATCACGAGCATCGACAGCGCACGATTGTCTGAACTATTTGCACTGCGCCTGGCGCGCAGCAGAATCCAGACCAGAAAACCGCCGGCAACGACAGCAACGGTCGGGTGCGTCCAACGCCAGCGCACCAGCCATCCGCTGGTCGCGGAGAAATCCTGCGCAAACGCATTGGCCAGCGATGACGCGGGAAAGAGCGTGTCTCCCAGCGCGGCCAGCGAGCCGGTGACGCCCACAATCATCACCACAACAACTGCCGCGACCGCTCCAAAAGGCGCGACGAGTCTGACGCTGCCGCGCAGGAAGCCCGTGTGCCGCGAGAGCAGGTGCGCAGTGAGCGTGAGCGCGGCCAGCAGCAGCAGCGTGTTGGTGAGGTGCAACGCAAGATACGGCGCGCGCAGCGGCGACTGGCTCTGCGCCGTGAGTCCCAGCTTGACCAGCAGCGCGCCGATCACGGCCTCGACCAGCGTGAACGCAACTGTGGCCGCGGCCGCGGCGCGCGCCAGGTGACGACGCACGGTGCCGGCCCACGTCCACGCCAGCAGCCCGACCGCCGAGAAGAACGAGAGTCCGCTGGTGATGCGGTGCGTGAACTCAATCATCGTGTTCACGCTGGCCGAGAGTTGCATCACGGTGCCGTTGCACAGCGGCCAATGGTTGCCGCAGCCCGCCCCGGCGCCGGTGGCGCGCACCAGTGTGCCCCACAAAATGACGGCGATGAAATACGCGAGCACCGCCCACGCAAATCGCCGCAGAGCGGGTGACGGAAGCTGTTGTGCATTGACATGAAGAGTGGCAGAAGACATGGTTCAGGACTCCGGTATGAACCAACCAGTGTAGATCAGCGGGCCTGCGTGAGCGGCCGGTCGGTCCACAGCGCCTTGTCCGCGATGGACTGCACCTCGTACAGTTTGCCGGCCAGCAACTGCTCGGCCTTGTCCTGATAGGTGTCCTGGGCAAAAAGCCATTTGCGCTCGCCGGTTCCCCACTCCTTTGCCAGCTCGTCTTCGCTGAGAAAAATGTTGGGCGCATCGGTGTAGCACGAGCCCCACAGCAAGGTCGAGCCATCGCCGTGCGGCGAACAGCGCTGCATCACCACGAGCGCCGGCTTCCGGAAAAAGCTGTGCGTGTAAAACACCACAGACGACGCATCGGACTGATCGCCGTAGATGATGAACGAGTCAGCCGGAGAGCCATCGCGTACGATGGTGTCGGCAATCTGTTTCGAACTGAGCATCGGCTCGAAGCGCGCAAAGGCGATGTGCGCGGCGATGAGGAATACTGCCGCCGTGACGCCGACGCTGATCGTGGCGGCCATGTGCCTCTTGTTGATTCTGAGCAGCCAGCCGACGGCCGGGCCGATCAGCAGCGCAGCCGCGGCCAGCGCGGCCGGCAGGCGCAGAGCCGCAAACGACGGGCCGGTAAGATCGAACACGTGCGACATGGAGAGTGTGTAGTCGCCCACGCCGCGATGCGCCAGCAGCGTACCGATGTCGGGCACGAAGGGCAGCGTGCGCGATTGCCACAGCCCCCAACCGAGAGCCGCGGCGGCCAGCAATCCTGCCACGGCAAACAGAGCTTGCGCGCCGCTGAGCCACGTCATGGAGAGCGGAGCGCGTTCACCATCGGCGCCGCGGCTGCCCTCTTCTATTGACGCGACAACGCCGGCGATCAGGATCAACAGCGGCGGCCACGCCGGAAATGTGTAGTACTCCTGGTTGGTCGAGATTGAAAAAAACAGCAGGATGAACGCCGAGTAAATGCCGAGCAGCCACGCCGAGCGCACACGAAACTTGAGCCGCTGCACGTAGCTGGCGGCGTCTTCGCGCATGGCGTGGTCAAGGTAGAAATCGACCGTCAGGCCGGCGTCGCGCCTGAGATGCTGGAGCCACGCGTGACGCGTGCGCCAGGCCACGGCCACCAGTGCCGGCAGGAAGAGGCTCCAGGGAAAGAGCCAGGCCAGATGCTCAAGCCAGTAGGCGGCAAAGGGCAGCTTGTTGTAGTCATGTGGCCACCGCCCGCCGATGAAGCGGAACAGGTGCTCGTTGACAAAGTAGAAATACCAGAAGCCGTGCACGTTGCCGAGCGTGGGATGATTGCCCACCGGATGGCCCTGCCCGGGATTTGCGAGGCCGCACAGGATGTGCCAGGGCGCGGCGATCAGGAGAAACAGCAGACCGCCCGTGACGGGCTTGAGCGAGCGCCAGCGCCGCCACTGGCCGCTCACCATGAGCAGTGGAATAGCGGCCGCGGCAAAGAAGATGGGCGCGATGAGTCCCTTGGTGAGCACGGCGAGGGCCAGCGCCGCCCACATGCCGTAGAAGCGAATGGGACGCTGCGACTCGAGGCCGGTAAGGAAACTGTAGAGCGCGAACAGCAGCAGGAACGTGAGCAGCGCCTCCGGGATTGAGAAGCGCGTAAACAGAAACGGCCCGATCGCCGTGAGCACGCCCAGGCCCGCATAGAGGCCGGCGCGCGGTCCCCATCCGCGGCGCGCCCACAGCCATGCCAGCCACGCGCATCCCAGCAGCGAGAGCGCATTGGGCAGGTGCGTGGCAAACACATTCTCGCCGGCCACGCGATAGAGCGCAGCTTCGATCCAATAGGGCAGCGGCGGCTTTTCCAGGTAGCGGATGCCGTCCTCGTGCAGCGTGACCCAGTCGCCGCTCTCGGCCATGTGCTGCGCGGCCTGGGCGTGGCTGGCGTCGGCGTCGTCCAGCAGCGGCGGCGTGAAGAGCGACCCGACCTGCACGGCAGCGAAAATGACGCCGAGCAGCAGCCACACCGCCAGCACGGATGGCGCTTCACGGCTACGCGGAGCAGCGGACGGCTTATTTATTCCGATCGATAGGGCCGAAATCGCAATCCTCCCACGACGCGTGTTTGCTATGAAGTGCGCGCAGCCATCAGAATATCAGCCGGGCGCATCGAAACGCTTGCCGGCCTCGATGTGGGCCGCCTTCTGAGTGCAAGGCAGGCTGCGCCCCCGGCAGGTAGCAGAATAAAAAGAGGCAAGGTCAAAGTCTCATGAAATCCGCAATATCCTCCACCACTCATTTGCTGGCGCCCGTGCAGCCGAAGTTGCGGCAGATGCTTGAAGACTGGCGCGATCTGCTTGACCGATGTGTGAAAAAGCCGAGCCGCAAGCGAGTGCACGGGTTGTGCAGCGCCACACAGCGTCTTGAGGCGGCGTTGACGTTTTGCCTGCGCCGTCCGCTGCGCGATCCCGACGCGGTGAAGGCGGTGCTGCGCTGGAACAGGGCGGAGAAGAAGGCGGCCTTTAGGCCTGGGCCGGTGTCCCTTTTCCGCAAAACAGGACAACTACAACTGTAGTAATTAGCCCCTGAGGGATGCCTTCGCGGATCGGTTCAGATCTCTCCTGGCGCCCCCGAATCGGAATTCCGGGAAACTACCGCGCTCCAGGCCTCGTCTATTTGAACGGCATTCAGCCTGTTTTTTCCGAGGGAGCGGCGCATGAAGACTCGTCTTACCTGGGCATTGTTGGCGGTTTTAACGGCTTCCGCGGGCGCCCAAACCCCCGCGGTCACGCTGCTGGCGCTCTCCAAACAGGACCACACCCTCTCCATCATCGATCCCTCCAATCTGCGGATTGTGGCGCGCGTCCCGGTGGGCGACGATCCCCACGAGGTCATTGCCTCGGCCGACGGCAAAACTGCCTACGTATCGAATTACGGATTCGGTGCGTTCCACACGCTGGCCGTCATCGACCTGGTGGCGCAGAAGCGGCTTGACTCCATCGATCTGGGCGCGCTGCGTGGCCCGCACGGGCTCTCCTTTGCGCAGGGCAAGGTTTGGTTCACGGCGGAGGCGGCCAGGGCTATCGGCAGCTTCGACCCGGCCACGCAAAAGATCGACTGGATCATGGGCACCGGCCAGACCCGGACGCATATGATTTACGTTTTCCCGGACGCGAAACGTATCCTGACCGCAAATGTCACCTCCGCCACGGTCACCATCATGGACAAGACCGAGGGCCGCGCGGGCGGGCCTCCGCCGGGAATGCCGCCGGGACCACCTCCGGGGATGCCTCCGGGCGGATTTGGACCTGGCGGTCCTGGTGGACCGCCTCCGCCTCTGCCTGGAGGCGACTGGCAGCTGACGGTCGTTCCCGTGGGCCGCGGCTCGGAGGGATTCGATGTCTCGCCCGACGGCAAACAGGCGTGGGTGGCCAACGCACAGGACGGCACCGTTTCGATCATCGATCTCGCCACCAAATCCGTGACGGAGACGCTGGCCGCCAATGTGCCCGGCGCCAACCGGCTCAAGTTCACGCCGGACGGCAAGCTGGTGCTGGTCACGCCCGGCTCGGCGCTGGTGATTCTGGACGCCGCCACGCACAAGGAAGTGAAGCGCCTGCCCAGCGTGCACGGCTCGGGCGGCATCCAGATGCAGCCCGACGGCGCGCGTGCATACGTGGCGTGCGGCCGCGACGGATACGTTGCCGTGATCGACCTCAAGACGCTGGAGATGGTGGGCAAGATCGATGTCGCCAGCCCCGACGGCCTGGCATGGGCCGTGCGGCCTTAGTATTCAATACCCTATTGAAGGCCTCATTCTTCATCCTCGAAAATGGCAGCAAAATGCAATGTAACGGTATTCTCGTCGTATGTGAAGAAAATGGAAAGAGGAGGGATGCCGCCAAACGGTACCAGCTTTACACGCCGAAGACCAGTGTTTGGGACCTGAGGAAAGGTTTCAGGTGCGGTCCTCAATGCCCGTTGTGCATCGCTAAAGGCTTCGTCGAATCTCCGATAGTCAATCCTGTACTGCCGGAATTGCCTAGCTAGCGCGTTGCTTTCGATAATCGTCCGCATTGATCTCCGCCCACTTCTTTTGAGCGAAACGAATTTCGGCTTGTGTCAAGGGTTCATCGGACAGGAAGATGCTGGCGTATGGGATCGTTTCTTTCATCTTCGTAGTCTTCCAACCAACTTCTCGGTGACTGATATTGCTCGCCTCGGTGGCATTCGCGTTTGACAGCGCCACCCTCACTTGGTTGACCAAACGTAGTTCCTTGACTTCGAACAGATCGACGTTTGCCTCTCTAAGGGCGACCGGCCTCTTCTGCTCGTATCCGAATGGGTCCACACGAGAATCTAAACGGAGGTCGCCCCTCTTGATCATCCGAGCCCGCACAGGCAGAAGCATCTTGGGAGCTGGCCCTCGTTCAAGGTGTTGGTAAGCTACACCCGTTATTGCCCTCCCAAGATTTCCATAGGCCAAAAAGTCCGAAAAGTAGAGGATTTTATTCAGTTTAGTTGAGCCAAAGAAGGGATCTTCAGCGCACAACTTACTGATGTAGAGGATCAACTCCGTCAGTTTTCTTTCTCCCTCGCTTTTGGTCGGCAACTTCATCCCTGTAGCGCCCTCCTTTCTCGTCATTTGATGCGTTCTATTGCTGAAGACTATGCAGGACTTGCCAAGCCATTGACAAGGGAAATTTTGTCACGCCGGCGCGCACTGTGCTTATGCGGGAAACGCTTCTTCGCCTTATATTCTCCCATTTCGGCTGGTGCGTCAAGAGGGCCTGTGTTTAGCCAAGGGGATTCTCACCGAGGGGCAGCACCCACAGAAGCCCACGTTGGGGCATGAAGATTTGGTCCGAAGCTACTTCAATGCATCGCGCCCGCTCCGGGCCCGGCGCCCGGCCTATTGTTGCTGAGCAGGAACGCCAGCAGCACCAGCATCACCGACATCCACGACAGCTCCATATAGACGTCCTGATAGCCCTGCATCTGCGCCTGCCGATTGAGCTGCTGGTAGATGGACGCGATGGCCATGCCCGCGCTGTTGGGCCCGCCGAACTGGCCACCGAGGAAGCCGGTAAGGACCTGCCGGTGTTGCGCGAACGACAGGTTGGCCGAGTTCATCTGGCTTTGCAGGTGCTGCTCGTGCCACATGGCGCGGCTGGTCACCTGCGCATTGGTGAGCGCAATCAGGATGCTGCCGCCGATGTTGCGGGCAAAGTTGATCAGGCCAGCCACCTGGTTGCTGGCTTCTTTGGGCAGGCCCACATACGCCGCCGTAGTGATCGAAATGAAACAGAACGGCAGCGGCAGCATCTGCACCACGCGCAGCCACGACGCGGCGGCAAAGGTCATGTCCAGCGTGGTGGCAAACACCGCATAGCGAAACGTGAAGAAGAACAGCGTGAAGCCCAGCACGGTGAGATTGCGCGCGGAAAACTTGCTGGTGGCTATGCCCGCCAGCGGCATCATGAAGAGCAGGGTCACGCCGCCGGCGGTCAGCGCCAGGCCGGCCGTGGTCGCGGTCCAGCCCAGCAGCTGCTGCATATACTGCGGCTGCAGCACCGTGTTGGCGTTGAGCACGCCGCCCACCAGCATCATGAGAAAGCAGCAGATGGCAAAGTTCTTGTAGCGGAAGAGGCGCAGGTTGATGAGCGGATTTTTCTGCCGCCACTCCCACCAGATGAGGCCCGCCATGCCGCCCACAAACAGCACCGCAAAAAAGACGATGAAATTGGACTGGAACCAGTCGTTCTCTTCGCCCTTGTCCAGCATGATCTGCATGCCGCCCATGGCAATGGTAAGGAAGCTGAGTCCCACGTAATCCATCTGGCGCAGGCGCGAGCGGTCGGCCTTGATCCAGGGCGGATCCTGCACCAGCCGCGTCACCAGGATAAACGCCAGAATGCCCACCGGAATATTGATGAAGAAGATCCAGCGCCAGCTGAAGTTGTCGGTGATCCAGCCGCCCAGCGTGGGCCCGATGGACGGCGCGAGCACCGCGACGAGGCCGTAGAGCGCAAACGCCTGGCCGCGCTTTTGCGGCTCAAACGAGTCGGCCATGATGGCTTGCGCCATGGGCTGCAGGCCGCCGCCGCCCGCGCCTTGGATAATGCGAAACAAGAGCAGCAGCGGCAGCGTGGGCGCGGCGCCGCAAAGAAAGCTCGATACCGTGAAGATCACAATGCAGAAGAGGAAAAAATTGCGCCGCCCCAGCACGCTTGAGGCCCATGCGCCCATGGGCAGCACAATGGCGTTTGACACGAGATAGCTGGTGAGCACCCATGTGCCCTCATCGGTGCTGGCGCCCAGGCTGCCTGCAATGTGAGGCAGCGCCACGTTGGCAATGGAGGTGTCGAGCACCTCCATGAAGGCCGCCAGCGCCACGGTGGCCGCGATCACCCAGGGGTTTGCGGCCGGCCTCCAGCGCGCCTGCGCGGCGGCATTCGGATTGTCCATCTGCCGCGGCGCGGGCGCTGATCCGGCCGGCGTGGCCAATGCGGGTTCCAGTTCGGGCAAAAGTCCTGTCTCCTGGGTCTGGTTTCGTTTGAGAACTAACTCGAGGTCATGAAATCTTGTGCCGAGGTCTTGAATGCTTTATTCGAGGTTTTGAAAGGGCGCGACTTCAGTCGTGCCATCCACGCAGCAAAATCAACCGGGCTTTAGCCCCTGAGGGATGCCTTCCCGAGATGGGATATTGTTCAGCGGCTCCTTGGCAACCCTGGGCATCCGCAAATTCGCCAGTCTGACCTTTCGATGCGGAATTCCATCTGTGGAGAGCCGGAAACTTCAGCTTCAATGCGTACTTTAAACTAGATTCGCGAGTGCCCTGTTGGGGTTCATCGTTTCTCGCTTGGTGAGATGGCGGGCGTGGGCGACGCGGCCGGCGTGCGCCAGCCGATCAGCGCGACGGCCAGCGCGAGAGCCTGCACAGCCACAATGAACGCCACGCACGCGGGCCACTTGCCCAGCGCCCAGAAGGCTCCGGGCACCACGCCGGCGGCCGTTCCGCCAAGATAGTAGAAGGTCAGATAGAGCCCCGCGGCAGTCACGCGGGAGTGCGGCGGCGCGGCCACGCGCAGGTGGCTCTGCGACGCAGTCTGCGCCACAAACACGCCGCTCGACAACAGCGTGAGGCCGACAATCACCACGGCGAGCGAATGCGACAGCGTGAGCAGCACGCCAATGATCGAGCAGACAATGGCTGCGCCGATGCCGGCGCGCAGGCCTACGCGCGTGATGAGATGCCCGGCGATGGGCGTCACCACAAGGCCGACCAGATAGACCAGGAAGAGCGAGCTCAGCGCAGTGATCGACAGGCGAAACGGCGCAGCGCTGAGATAAAACGTGATCCACGTGAACACGCCCACCAGCGAGAAGAGCACGCTGCATCCCACGGCAAAAGTGGCCACGAGACGGCGGTTGGCAAAGAGTTCCCTCACCTGGCGCTTGAACGCATCGAGCCGCCGTGCGCCGCTGGCCGCTGCAATGGGCCTGCGCCGGCCATGCGGCAGCCAAGCGGCCACGGCCGCCGCGCCGGCCAGCGACGCCGCGCCCAGCACCACAAAGCTCACGCGCCAGCTGAATCGCTCGGCGAGCACGCCGGCAAGAATGCGCCCCGTGAACCCGCCCAGCGCCGTTCCGCTCACATAGAAACCCATGATGAGCGCGATGCGGTCCGCGGGCCACTCCTCGCCGATGTAGGTGACCACCACGGCAAAGATGCCGGGCAGCGTGACGCCCTCAAGAAAGCGCCAGAAGATGAGCTGGCCGAGCGACGTGGACGTGGCAGCGAGCAGCGTGGGCACCGACACGCCAATCATGGACCACACGATGACGCGCTTGCGCGGCAGCCGCTCGGTGAGCGCGCCAAAGACGGGCGCGGAGAGCGCCACGCCCAGCGTAGCGGCCGAAACAGTCATGCCCGCGCCGGTCTTCGACGCATGAAAGAGCTTGGTCAGCAGTGGCAGCAGCGGCTGCGTGCAATAGAGTTCGAGGAAGGCACAGACGCCGCAGAGAACAACTGCGGCTGCGGCCCACGCGTTGGGCGATGTGTGCTCGGACTGTGGCTGAGGTTCCAATAGTCAGAATAACGGATGAAGCAACTGTGCACAGCGAAGGACACAGGCTTCAAATGACTGAAGATCATGCTGTCTTGAACGGGCACGGCTTCACAGGCTGCGGAACAAGTTGCTGAACGGAGGCTTTGTGTCAGGGCACGACTTCAGTCGTGCCGATTGAGGCCGAAGAATGGCGGGCTTAGCCCCTGCGGGATTTCGGCTTGTGTCGGCCCGCGCTTTTTCGAGTCACGCACTAGTTTATAGGGGTAGCCATCGGCTCATTCTGCTTTCTTGAAGCACTCCCAATGAAAGCCGCCTCGCTCGTCGTCAAGATATAGATACATTTCCTTTGAAATGCGTGTGACGATGCCATTGTCGCCGGGCTTCAACCTGACCCTTTCAAACGAAGACCACGACCAGCCGGTGGCATGCTCGTCCGGCGCAAAACTCACCTGGTCGCCGATTTTGAACGGGCAATCGCGCTGACCATGTGGCATAAGATTCCTTTCGCACAGGGGAAGCATGAGCAGACTACGCGATCGCCGCTTCCATCTCATACGCCCGCGCAAACGTATACGGCCCATCAGGCACCAGCGCCACGCGCGCACCGCGCGGCAACCCCGCCAGTGTTGCCGCGACAGCTTCGTTCAAGTCATCATATGCACTTGCCGACAAACTGCCGAGCCGCGCTCCACTCACGCCCGGCGCATAGAACAGTACTTCATTCTTCAGCCCCACCAGCGCCAGCTTCTCCAGTTGCCACTGGTCGTTGACCACCGGCGTCTCGCGAATGGCATCGAGAAATTCACGATAGCCCGTGCAGCTTTCCACCATGGCCGCAAAGGGCGGTGAGCCGATGCCCTCCGCGCACTCGCCCAGCACCAGGATGCGGCCGCCGGGCTTGACCAGGTGCGCAGCCGCGGTGATGCCCTTGATGGTCTGGTAGAGCGTGAGGTCAAGCGGGTAGCCGGCCGCGCTGGTGATGACCGCATCGGCCGGGCCAGCCAGCCGCTCCAGCGACGTGCGTTCAAGAAATTCAACGCCCGCCGCATGAGCCTCAACCGGGTCTCCCGCGAACACTCCGGAGATGCCGCGCTCCCGCGTCAGCGTCACGTCGAGCATGAAGTCGTGCCGCGCCATGCGCGCCACCTCCAGCAGCTCGGCATGCAGCGGATTGGCGGCGATCGAGCCCTCCGTGGCCAGCGGTTCGCGCATGAAGCGCGGCGAGTGAATCACCTTGATCGTTTCCTGCGCAGCCAGACCCGGCGCAATCAGCTTGCGCCCGCCGCTGAAGCCCAGCATCAAATGCTGCTCAATGAAACCGAGCGTGATATGCAGATCGGCGGCCATGAAGCGGTCGTCGATAAACACAGGCGTGCCGCGCCGCGTCGAGCCGAGCGAGCGATGCTGCGTAAATTCATGCGCGTCGTGATTGACCACGCGATACTTCGCCGCGATCCCGGCACCGAGAATGATCTCGATCTCCTCGGCAGTGGCCGGCCGATGCAGGCCCGTAGCAATGAGAATCGTGATGCCCTCTACGGGAATTCCGGCAGCGTGCAGGCGCGCGAGCAGCGGCGGCAGCGTGCGTGGATTGGGCGCAGGCCGCGTGATGTCGCAAGCTGAAATGGCCGCGGTGCGCTTGCCTGCGGCCAACGTTGCCAGCGGCGCGCAGCCGATGGGCGCGTCCAGCGCAGCCTCAATGGCCGCCTGCTCATCGGCCAGCGCCGAGGCCGAGCGGCAGCGCAGCACATCGTACTCGAAGCCGTCGGGAACAGCCACCTCGATGCCGTCCTTGCCAAATGCGAAGCGTAGCTTCATGTGCCCTCCCGCGAAAAATTTGCCTTAACTGCGCCAGTGCAGCTCCACCGGCCCATCCATCGGATGCTTCCCCGATCCGTCCAGCCTCGCCTGCTTGAGCGCGAAATACCACTTGGCCGGCTTGTCCGCATCGTCGATCAGCATCAGGCTGGGGTTGTGCCTGAGCCCCTCGGCCTGCTGAATCATGGTGACCTGATCCTGGCGCACAAACCGCGCGCCAAAGAATTTCGCAACGGGCGTGACCAGCGGCACGTGATAGAAGACGTTCCACGCGGCCACCACGTCGATGCGGCATGTTGAGCCCGTCACCGGCGTCACTGTGGTCAGGCTCGCGAACCACTTGTCGCCGCAGCGGATGGTCTCAGTGCGCCGGTTGGGCAGCACAAAGTCGATGGTGGTCTCGACCGGCTGCCCATAGACGCCGAGCAGCTTGTAGGGCGCGGAGTTGCCACTCGGGGCATGCGCGCTCATGCGAAAGCCCTCGGGAATCGGCTCGAAGCGTTTGGTCTTTTCGCGGATGCTGGCGCGCGATCGCCACCACCACGCCTGGTGCACAAATGGCCCATGCGCCGGGTCCATGAGGCCGATGATGCCGTGGTCCACATTGCAGGGCAGATCCGCCGAGAGATGCGCGGTGCGGTAGCGCGCGCCAAATTTGGCCAGCTCCGGCACCGGGGGCTGCGCGCCCCGCGAACGCTTCCCGGAGCCGGCGCCGGGGATGAAGACCCACGCATGGCCGTCGCGTTCCTCGCATGCAAACGCGGTGGCGAAGATGCGCGTGGCGTCGAGCCGGTCGTGCGAAGTGAGCGAGGGGATCAGCGCGCACTGCCCGCTGCACGGCTCAAACTCCCATCCGTGATAGCGGCAGGTCACGCGCTTGCCGTCGAACCAGCCCTCGCTGAGCGGGATGCCGCGGTGCGGGCAACTGTCGCGCATGGCAAACACGCGCCCGTCGCTGCGCCGGCCGAGCACCAGCGGAATGTCGAGCAGCATGGCGGTCCTGAGCTTCCCGGCGCGCAGCGTGTCCGTGCGCAGCGCGGGATACCAGTCGTCGTAGAGCAGGGTGGCGGTCGGCCCCTGGGCGGTGGGAGCTTGGATCGCAGCGCCGCTTTCGGTAGTAGGCACAAACGGCATTTGGCACTCACCATAGCACCGTTGCCGCCGCCCATGCCAGCAGGATGCCAGCAGCCCGGCTTGCGCGCGAAGGCGCTTCGCCCAGTGCCCGTCATCACACGGCAACAGCTGTCCGCGAACCTATAATCTTCAAAGGCTTTCGTATGTCCGGATTCCTCAAAGACGTTCAGTTTGCATGGCGTCAATTGCGGAGAAGCCCCGGCTTCACCGCAACCGCGGTAGCGATGCTGGGCCTCGGCATCTGCGCCAACAGCACCGTCTTCAGCTGGATCGACGGCACGCTGCTGCATCCGATCGCAGGCGCGCGCGATACCGGCAGCCTGGTCACCGTGATGCGCGGCGCCTGGAGCACCTCGCCCTCGCCGCCGCTGTCCTTCCCCGACTATCACGACCTGCGCGCCATGAACCACAGCTTCAGCGGCATGCTGGCCTATCACCATGACTGGCTCACGCTGACCGGCGGCGGCGATCCGCAGCGCATCTACGTCACCAATACCTCGGCAAATTACTTCGATATGCTCGGAATCAAGCCGTTGAAGGGCCGCTTCTTCTTTCCCGATGAAGAGGCGCAGCCCGGCGGCGTGCCCTACGTGGTGCTCAGCTACTCGCTGTGGCAGACGCGCTTTGGCGGCGATCCCGCCATCGTGGGCCGGTCCATCGAGATCGCGCAGCGCCCTTTTACCGTGATCGGCATCGCGCCCCGCGGGTTCAGCGGCTGCATGACCGGCATCCGCAGCGACGCCTGGCTGCCGCTGGCGGCCAACAACTATCCCGGCAACGCCTGGATCGAGAGCCGCAGCCACAACTGGCTCAACGTGATGGGCAGGCTGCGCCCAGGAGTGACCCGCGAAGGCGCCACGCAGGATCTGGACCTGATCATGCGCCAACTGGTCGCCGCCTATCCGAACGACCACCTCGGCGTGAACACCATCACCCTCGATCCGCTGTGGCGCTCTCCGTTCGGAGCCAATATCTACCTCGCGGCCTCGCTCCCAATCCTGCTGGGAATTGCCGGCCTGGTGCTGCTGCTCACCAGCGCCAACGTGGCAACGCTCGCGCTGGTGCGCTTTGTGGCGCGGCGGCGCGAGGTGGCCATCCGCCAAGCGCTGGGCGCAAGCCGCCTGGAACTCATGCGCCAGATGATTTTTGAGGGGCTGCTGGTCTCGCTCAGCGGCGGCGCGCTGGCCCTGCTGCTCACTGTCTGGACGTCCAAGCGGCTGGCCGGGCTGATTCCACCCAACGCCAATCCCATCCTGCTCAACGGCACAGTCGATCAGGGGGTGGTGGGCGTTGTGCTGCTGCTCACCCTCTGCGCCGCCCTCATCTGCGGCGCGCTGCCGGCCTGGCGCTCCTCGCGCGTCGCGGCCAACGATGTGCTCAAGCAAGAGGCGGCCAGCGTCTCAGCCGGCGGGCACAACCGCCGCCTGCTCAGCGCGCTGGTCATCGCACAGATCGCTCTCTCGGTGGCTCTGCTCATCGCCTCCGGCCTCTTCCTGCGCACGCTCAAAGCCGCCAGCGATGCCGATCCAGGTTTCCAGCAGGAGCATGTGCTCACCGCGGCCATCGATCTGACCACGGCCGGCTACTCCGGCAGCGACGCCCGCGCCATTCAGCATCGCCTGCTCGACAAGCTCAACGCCATGCCGCGCGTTGAGGCCACATCGCTCACCGATTGGGTGCCGCTCAGCTTCAATCGCAAGACGGTCGACGCATTCCCCGAGGGCTACCAGCCGCAGCTTCACGAATCGATGGAAGTGCGCCGCGCCGACGTCACCGCAGGATATTTTGAAACGCTCGGAATCCAGTTAGCGCAGGGCCGCGCCTTTACGCACGATGACAACGAGACCGCGCCTCGTGTGGCCGTGGTGGACGAGACCGCTGCCGCCCGCTACTGGCCCGGACAGAACGCGCTCGGCCGCCGCCTCAACGTCTTCGGCACCTGGTTCACGGTGGTGGGCGTGGCGCGCAACACCAAGCACCAGCGCGTCAATGAAGACCGCGAGCCGCTGGTGTATTTCCCGTACTTCCAGATGGGCGACAACGAGACCATTCTCCAGATTCGCACCAGCGGCGATCCCGGCTCGCGCATTCCGGCAGTGGAACGGGCGGTGCATGAGATCAATGCGCGGCTGCCGCTCTACGACGTGCGCCCGCTCGCCGAGACGACGCAGATATCCGTCGTCTTTGAGCGCATCGAGGCGCTTTTTGCCACGCTGCTGGCCGCGCTGGCGCTGGTGCTGGCCGCCACCGGCGTCTATGGCGTGGTAGCGTACCGGACAAGGCTGCGCACTCATGAGATCGGCATCCGCATGGCGCTCGGCGCGGCGCGGGCTGACGTGTTGCGGCTGGTGCTCTTTCAGGGTCTGCGGCTCACGGCCGCCGGCCTGGCGCTGGGCCTCGTGTTTTCGTTTGTGCTCACGCGATTCCTGCGCGGAATGCTCTATGGCGTCTCCGCCAACGATCCGCTTACCGCGGGCTGCGTCCTCGTGCTGCTCGCCGTCATCGCTCTGGCAGCCTGCTACCTGCCCGCCGCCAAGGCCATGCGCATCAATCCGGTGCGCGCCATTCGCGAGCAATGAACTCAAGCCGTCGCGACTTAGCGTGCATAAAAAATGCCGGCGCGATGAGCCGTCTCGCTGCCTGACGTAGTATCAGCGAGCCTTCTCAAGCTTGCCGTCTTTCAGCACAAACCGTTCCCCGCGCCACACAATGGTATTGCCGGCGAAGCCCGCCGCCCACACGCCCATCGCCTCTACGTCGCGCAAGGGCAGCAGCCACAGGGACGGCAGCACCTGGTGGTCGCCCAGCACCGCTGCGCCCACCGTCATGGCCAGCGTGAGGCGCAGGAAAAAGCTCATCGCCAGCAGCCACAGGCTCAGCGGGCTCAGGCCGCTGGCCAGCACGTTGAGCAGAGCCCAGCAGAGGCCGTGCGTGAAGATCAGCCCCGCGTAGCCCCAAGGCCGCGCGTCGCGCACCGTGCGCACCCAGCGCAGCTGGTGGTCGATGAAGCCGCGCCAGCCGTAAGCCGGCACCGCGGTCTCAACCACCTCTGCGCTCAGCGCCACACAATAGCCGGCTGCCGCCACGCGCGCGCCCAGCTCGTAGTCGTCGGCCAGGTAGTCCTTGAGCACCGCAAGCCCGCCGATCTTGTCAAGCGCCTCGCGCCGCACCGCGAGCGTGGAGCCGAGCCCGTAGCGCAGCCCGCCCTCCAGCATCTTCGAGAGCAGCACAGCGGCCTGAAAATCTACGGAGATGCCCAGCGCCTCAAGCCGCGACGGCAGCGTTCCATGCGCGCGGCCGCGATAGAGCGCGGTCACCAGGCCGACCTCGACCTTCAATGCGCCGTCTTTGGCAACCGGCGCAAACAGCGCCATCACGCGCTCAAGATACCGTGGCGAGACCGTGATGTCGGAGTCGTTGATGAGCAGAAAGCCGTAGCGCGCATGGGGAACGAGCTGGGCCAGCACGCCCACCTTGCGATTCGCGCCCGGTTGCTGCGCACATTCGATGAGCCGGATGGGCAGCGCGGGAAACTCGAGCTTGAGCTCTTCGACCGCGGCCGCGGCAGGGTCGGCGAGAGACGAGACGCCGAACAGCAGTTCGAACTCGCCGGCATACGATTGCCGGCAATGGCTGCGAAACGCATCCATCATCCCCGGATCAAGACCCTTGAGCGATTTGAGAATGCTGACGCCGGGCGCGAACGCCGGCAGCGGCGCGCGGCGGGATGCAATGAAGACCCGCGAGGCCACAATGGCTGCGAGAAAATAGCCTATTCCTGCAACAGCCAGCATCGTGGTGACAATCTCGATGCCATGGGCCAGTGCGTGCACAAAGTCCAGCTTACAGCAGACAGCAGACAGCTAACAGCTAACAACTGAAACCTGAAAGCTCCGACTCCAACCAACGGCGCAGAGTTCGCATCGATCCGGACTCAAGTCTCATTTGGCCGCGATAAAGCTCGCATTGGCGAACGGGCTGCTGTGAACTGTCTGCTGTTAGCTGTCAGCTGTGCGCTGTTAGCTGTCATTCGTACCGCAGCGCCTCGATGGGATCGAGCGTTGCTGCCTTCCACGCGGGGTAAATGCCGAACAACAGACCAATGGCGCAGGAGACCCCGAAGCCGGTCACCACCCAGCCCGTGGAGAGCGCGGCGGGCAGGCCGATAGGCAGGAAGTAAACGATCCACGTGAGCACCGCGCCCAGCGCAATGCCCACCAGGCCGCCCACCGCGCACAGCGTCACCGCCTCGGTGGTGAACTGCGTAAGGATGTTGCGCCGCGACGCGCCGATGGCCTTGCGCACCCCGATCTCGCGCGTGCGCTCGGTCACGCTGACCAGCATGATATTCATCACGCCCACGCCGCCCACCATCAGGCCCACGCTGGAGACGGCGATCATGAACAGCACCAGCCCGCCGGTCAACTGGCCCCACAGCTTGGTCAGCGCGTCGGGGCTCATGATTTCAAAATTGTCGTCGGACTGCACCTTGACCTTGCGCCGGATGCGCAGCATTTCGCGAATCTCTTCCTCCACCAGCGCCTTGTTTTTCTGGTCGTCGTACTTCAGGGCGATGTACATGTCCTTGAGTTCCGGGTAGAGATTGTGGAAGGTGCCGAGCGGAAAATAGACGCCGTTGTCGGCCGGGTTCTTGCCGGAGCCGAAGGGCTGCTTGCGCTTGTCCACGATGCCGATGACGGTGTAGAGATTGGAGCCGACGGTCACATCCTTGCCGAGCGGGTCCTCGTCGCCAAAGAGCAATTCGGCCGTGTCATGGCCTACGATGCACACATGCGCGCGGCGCTCATCCTCGGCGTCGTTCCAGATGCGGCCCTGCTGAATATCGAGGTTCGATACCTCCTGCAGCTGGTCGGTGGCGCCCAGCAGAAAAGCGCCTGCGACCTTTTTGCCGTTGTATTTGACGCTCACGTCGCCCACGCGAAACTGCTCATTGACATGGCGGATCTCCCCATCGACCGCAACCACGTGGGGCAAATCGCGCAGGGCCAGCGCGTCGTCCAGGTTAAGTTTCTTGCGGGTCAGCATCTCCGTGGTGGGCTGCAGGCCGATCAGCGGCATGTGAAAAACCCAGAAGACATTCGAGCCCATCGAGGCCACCCAATCGGAGACGCGGTTGTTGAGCCCGTTGATGACCGACGAGATGGTGATGACCGTGGTAACGCCGATGACGATGCCGAGAATGGTGAGCGCAGAGCGCAGCTTGTTGGTCTTCAGCGTATCCAGCGCCAGCTTCACCGATTCGCGGGTTTGACCTTGCGCCATGGCAGTTGTCAGTTCTCAGCTGTCAGTCGTCAGCTCTCGGTTGCGGCTCGAGCCTGATCTCTGATCGATTCCAACATCCCGTAAATCATCTTGCCGGCTTCGTGGGAAAGAGCTTCGGCTTGACTGAGTAACTCAGGATTGCCGAATCCAAGTGCTCGTGCAATCTCGATTTGGGTTTGCACTTCCAGATTAGAGCCGCGCGCAATGCCCAAAAACTGCCGGAACTCGCCTGGGCTCAGCCTGCCCTGTCCCTCGGCAATGTTGCTTGGCACGGAAACTGCTGAACGCCTGAGCTGACTGGTCAATCCGTAGAGCTCCTCGCGCGGAAAGGCCTGTGTCAATCGATAAATCGCGACGGTCATTTGAATTGACCTTTGCCAAACTGTCAGGTCCCGAAACGATTGCACGATTTGCCTCCTCGCCCAATACGCCGCCATGCAGCCCGTTCACCTGAAAAGCCGGGAACTGACAACTGATGGCTGACCACTGTCCTCACTCGTACCGCAGCGCCTCGATCGGATCCAGGGTCGCGGCTTTCCACGCCGGGTAGATGCCAAACAGCAACCCAATGGCGCATGATACGCCGAATCCGATCAAAACCCAAGCGACGGAGAGTGAGGCCGGCAGGCCGATAGGCAGGAAGTAGACGATCCACGTGAGGATGGCGCCGACGGCAATGCCGATAATGCCGCCGACCGCGCAGAGCGTGACCGCCTCGGTGGTGAATTGCGTGAGAATGGTGCGCTTGGTGGCGCCGATGGCCTTGCGCACGCCAATCTCGCGGGTGCGTTCTGTCACGGAAACCAGCATGATGTTCATCACGCCCACGCCGCCCACCATCAGGCCCACGCTCGACACGGCAATCATGAAAAGCACAAGCCCGCCGGTAAGCTGTCCCCACAGCTTGGTGAGCGAATCGGGACCGAAGATCTCGAAGTTGTCGTCGGCCTGCACCTTCACCTTGCGGCGAATGCGCAAGAGCTCGCGAATCTCTTCCTGCACCAACGATTTGTTCTTAGGGTCGTCGTACTTCACGCTCACCCACAGATCGCGGTCCTCAGGGTGCAAGGTGTGAAAGGTGCCCATGGGAAAGTAGACCTGGTTGTCGTCGCGATTCTTGCCGCTGCCAAAGGGCCGCTTCTGCTTGTCGAGCACGCCGATCACGGTGTACATGCCGCTCTCCACGCTCACCTCTTTGCCCAGCGCCGGCTCGGACCCGAAGAGTTCCTCCCACGTATCGTGGCCCAGCACGCAAACGTGCGCGGCGCGCTCGTCTTCGGCGTCGGTGAAGAGGCGGCCCTGGATGAAGGTGAGGTCGCTGACATCGGCAATCTGCGCGGTGCTGCCGTCGAGAATGGTGCCGGCCACCTTCTTCCCGTTGTACTTCACGTCCACTTCGCCCACATAGAACTGCGCCTTGACGTGCTGCAGGCTGCCGTCGGCGGCCAGCACGTGAGGCAGCGCGCGCAACGCCGCAACATCGTCGAGCGTGAGCTTCTTGCGCGTCAGTTGCTCGGTGGTGGGCTCCACGCCGATCACCGGCATATGAAAGACCCAGATCACATTGGAGCCGAGCGAATTCACAAAGTCGGCCACGCGGTTGTTGAGGCCGTTGATCACCGAAGAGATGGTAATGACGGTGGTCACGCCGATGACGATGCCGAGCACCGTCAGGCCCGAGCGCAGCTTATTGGTGCGCAGAGTATCAAGCGCCATCTTCACGGATTCACGGGTTTGACCTTGCGCCATAATGCAGCTCCCAGCTGTCAGCTCACAGCAGACAGTTACCCGCTCACAGTTTCCAGCTGACAGCAGAGAGACGAGCTCGAGCAGGATACGGTTAGCAGTGAACTTAAGTTCCGGACTCCGGCTTTCCGGCCGTAATGGGAGCTAGCCCCAACCATCAAGAACTGACAGCTAAGGGCTCGCGACTGTTTGCTCTCAGCTTTGAACTGTTTGCTGTCAGCTGTCCGCTGTCCGCTGTCACTCGTACCGCAGCGCCTCGATCGGATCGAGCGTGGCTGCCTTCCATGCCGGATAGATGCCGAACACCAGGCCGATGGCGCACGACACGCCGAATCCCAGCATCACCCACAGGGCGGACAGCGTGGCCGGCAAGCCTATCGGCAGGAAGTAGACGATCCAGGTCAGCACCGCGCCCAGAGCAATTCCGACCAGGCCGCCCACCGCGCACAGCGTCACCGCCTCGGTGGTGAACTGCGTCATGATGGTTCGCTTGGTGGCCCCAATGGCCTTGCGCACGCCAATCTCGCGCGTGCGCTCGGTCACCGAGACCAGCATGATATTCATCACGCCCACGCCGCCAACCATGAGGCCTACGCTGGACACTGCGATCATGAAGAGCACCAGGCCGCCGGTGAGCTGGCCCCAGAGTTTTGAGATTGAATCTGGGCCGAAGATTTCGAAGTTGTCGTCGGCCTGCACCTTGACCTTGCGCCGCACTCGCAGCAGTTCGCGAATCTCTTCCTCGACGAGCGATTTGTTTTGGGGGGCGTCGTACTTCACGCTCACCCAAAGGTCCTTATCTTCCGGGTGCAGATTGTGGAACGTGCCCATAGGGAAGAAGACCGCGTTGTCGTTGGGATTCTTGCCGCCGCCAAAAAGCTGCTTGCGCTTGTCCAGCACGCCGATCACGGTGTACATGCCGCTCTCCACGCTCACCTCTTTGCCCACGGCGGGCTGGCCGCCAAAGAGCTCGTCCCAGGTGTCGTGGCCCAGCACGCAGACATGCGCGCCGCGTTCGTCTTCCGCATCGGTCCACAGCCGGCCCTCGATGAAGGTCAGCTCGCTCACGTCGGCGACCTCGGTGGTCGAGCCCATGAGGATGGTGCCTGCCACCTTCTTGCCGTTGTACTTGACGGCCACGTCGCCCACGCGAAACTGCGCCTTGACATGCTGCAGTCCGCCATCGGTGGCCACCACGTGGGGCAGCGTGCGCAGCGCCATCACATCGTCCATGGTGAGCTTTTTGCGCGTCAACTGCTCGGTAGTGGGGCGCACGCCAATGACCGGCATGTGGAACACCCAGAACACATTGGAGCCGAGCGAACTTACAAAGTCGTTGACACGGTTGTTAACCCCGTTGATGACCGAGGAGATGGTAATCACGGTAGTCACGCCGATCACGATGCCGAGCACAGTCAAGCCCGAACGCAGCTTGTTGGTGCGCAGCGTATCAAGCGCCATCTTGATCGATTCGCGGGTTTGTCCTTGCGCCATAAATGCAGCTCCCAGCTAACAGCAGACAGTCCTTAG
>Ga0302324_100006197_pt1 | contig 25879 bp, 26 predicted proteins | sample Palsa_T0_1_FD_201949 | JGI IMG/M metagenome (GOLD analysis project Ga0302324, IMG submission 201949) | Peat permafrost microbial communities from Stordalen Mire near Abisko, Sweden - Palsa_T0_1 | ecosystem: Environmental > Terrestrial > Soil > Palsa > Peat permafrost | place: Sweden: Abisko... | reverse complement strand
GCGATGGAATTCCGATGACCGGTTATTATCGCCCGGCGATCCGCGTGCGCCATAATTCCGGAGACGTCGCCATGATGACTCGTCGTGCCTTCGCTGCCGCGCTCGCAACCGGTTCCATGGGCGCGCTGATGCCGCGCCCGGCGTGGGCCCAGAGCCGCCCCGGGGCGCGCAACATCGTGCTGGTCCACGGGCTGTTCGCGGACGGTTCCTGCTGGTCCGACGTGATCGCGCGCCTGCAGGCGGCCGGGCTGAATGCGACGTCCGTGCAGAACCCGCTGACCGCGCTGGACGAGGCGGTGGCCGAGACAAGGCGCGTGCTGGCGCGGCAGGACGGGCCGACCGTGCTGGTCGGACATTCCTTCTCCGGCATGATCGTCACCGAGGCCGGCGCCGACCCGAAGGTCTCGGCGCTCGTCTATGTCGCGGCGCGCGCCCCGGACGCGGGCGAGGATTACGCGGCGCTGGCCAAGCGGTTCCCGACGCCGCCGGCGTCGGCGGGCATCGTCTTCGACGGCGACGAAGGGCGGCTCACCGAAGCCGCGTTCCTGCGCGATTTCGCCGGCGACCTGCCCGAGGCGCGGGCGCGCGTGCTCTACGCGACGCAACAGCCGTTCCACAAGGCGCTGCTGACCGGCAAGACCACGCACGCCGCCTGGCGCTCGAAGCCGAGCTTCTATGCGGTGTCGACCGAAGACCGGACGATCGATCCCGATCTCGAGCGCTTCATGGCCAAACGCATGGGCGCGACGACGATCGAAGTGAAGGCGAGCCATCTGTCGCTGATCTCGCATCCGCAGGAGATCGCCGACCTGATCCTGCAAGCCGCCGGGCGCGGATGAGCGTGCCCCACGCAAAACGCGCGGCGGCGGGGCGTTCCCGCACGCCCCGGCCTGATGCCCGGTACCGACGTTGCGTCGATCAGGGAGCCGACACGCCGGGCGCCGTGTCCAGCGTGATGCCGCATTGCGACAGGATCGTCTCGACCTGCGGCATCATGCTGCCGAAAGCCGTTGGAGCGCCCACGACGGCGATCGCTTCGGCGCATCGCTCGAACAGCGCGTAGCCGATTTGGTCGTTGTCGTGCCGGGCGCGGTACGCGATCCGCGGCAGGCGATCCCATCGATCGTGGGAAATCCGTCATGAATGCGCAGCGCAAATTTGCCCGGCTTTTTGTAGCTCGCTGCGGCGGCGATCGGGAAGCATTCGGCGATGGCCATTATCGCCGCGCCCGGCGAGCGGCGTAGCGCGCGTCGCGCGCCGCCTTCTGCTCCGCTTGAAGGGCGATGTCCTGGTCAGCCTTCGCCGCAGCCTTAGCGAGAATTCCGGCCCGGCGCTCGGCGTCGCGGACGATCTCTCGGCTCGCCTGCTCAAGTTCCTGGGCGATCTTTCGGGCCGCCTGCTCGGCCTGTTCGATCTCGCGCGCCGCCTGCTCGGCGGCCTCGAGGGCTTTGGCATCCCGCCGGGTGGCTCGGCGCTGAGCGCCGCGCGTATCGCGCGCCGCCTGAGCCACCAGCCGGGCAGCCTTGCGCGCCTCCACCCCCGGGTCGTTGGCAGCGGATTTCACGCGGTACCGCTCCAGCGCGGCTTTCTTCGCGTTTGCCGCCGTGTCGAGCCGCTCGCTAAAATTCGGACTCTTGAAATGACTCATGAATGCTTTCTCGAGTGGCGTTGGCGGTTGGCGTGTGAGGCGGCGTCATCAGGTAACCGCCGCGATGCCGACCCGCGTCCTTGAGCGTTATCTCCAGCACGTCGCGGGTAAAAGCATCGTCTTCGACGATCAAAACGACTGCCGGCACGCATCGATCCTCGAAAGCCAGCCCATTAGCGCTTCATCCTGGCGCCGATAGCATGAGGGCCTAGGGCTAGCGCGCACTCCGAGCCAACCTGAGCCGCAATGCTGGGCATCCGCAGACGGCGGCGCCAGGATCGGAAACTACTTAGATCCGTCCGAGCTCACGGGTCGCAGCTATCCATCCGGGATGACCGCGCGGGACGCCATGCGGATCACGGCCAACGGACAGGTCATCCTCCCGCGGGAGATCCGCGAGCGGGTTAGCCTGACGCCCGGCACCGACGTCGCATCGATCAGGGATGCGGCACGCCGGGCGCCGTGTCCAGCGTGATGCCGTATTGCGACAGGATCGTCTCGACCTGCGGCATCATGCTGCTGAAAGCCGTTGGAGTGCCCACGACGGTAATCGCTTTGGCGCATCGCTCGAACAGCGCGTAGCAGATTTCGTCGTTGTCGTGGCGGGCGCGGTAGGCGATCCCATCGATCGTGGGAAAGCCGTCATGAATGCGCAGCGCAAATTTGCGCGACTTCTTGTAGCTCGCTGCGGCGGCGATCGCGGCGTCGACGCCGTACCACAGGAGCCCGTTGCCGTGCAGCTTGGCAAGGGTCAAGGGACGGGTCGCCGCGATGGTCGAATAGGATCTCAGGGCGACATAGTCGACGCCGATGATGCGCCGTCGTGCCTGGCGCGCGATGGTTTCCGCAAATGCGCCCGCGAGCGCTGCCGCGACATACAGCGTGCCGTGCTGGCCGGCCGGCGCGTCGAAGCGGTAGGCGGGCGGGGCGCCTGGCGCGGGACCGAACCAGATCGGGTCATGCGCTGCAAGGTGAACCCGGTACAGCTTGGCCTCACCGGGAATCGTCACGGTCTTGAGCCCGGCAGGGAAGCTCGGCGACGGCTTCTTGCGTGCCGCGGTGCGCGGCATCGCGGATCAGCGACCGTCCATGTCGAGGTAGGCGCGGGCGGCATGCTCGACCTGCTTCAGTCGGCCGGCCTTGAGCGCCGCGATGGGCTTGGCTTCGAGATTGGGATCGACGCCGATGAGAAATTCGAGCGCCGACCAAGGGCCGGCCTTGCTGTCATGGAACAGCTTGGTGACCGTCTCGAGACCCGGGATGATGATTTTCTTGTCGCCCTTCCGGACGAACTGGATGGTCGGCACGATGATCCGGTCGTCTTTCATCATGCCGAGGGCTTTGCCCGCGTGGATGCGCTTGTGCAGCGCTTGGCGGGTCATGCCGATCTCCCTGGCCGCCTCTTTGAGCCCGACGGCCTTGCCGGCTTGCTTCAAGATCTTGGCTTTGACCTGCTGCTCCCGCGAGGCGGTCGGCTTGGCCGGCTGGATGTCGACCGCCGTGGCCTCTCGGATGTAATGCTGGCAGACAGGCTGGAGCTGGGCGATCAAGACCGAGAAAGCTTGCTTCAGGTCTTTCTTGGCAATCGCGCGCAGCGCGTGGCCCTTCGGAGTCAGATCCGAGAGGATGAGGAAGACGTCTTGATTCACCCTGGCTGCCGGCGGGCTGGCGGGATAGTCCAGCAGCACGATCGATATCTCGTTGAGCACCTTCAGCGAGTCCGCCAGAAGCCGGCCGTACCAGTGCCTGGTCAGGCTAGCCGGCTGTTTGTGGCCGAGGAAGACGCGGCGGTCGAGAGGCTGAAGACTCGGCGCCTTCGGATGAGCCGGCAGCGCCGGCGACGCGGCGGCGAGCAGCGCCGCGCTTCTGTTCACACCAGCCGCGAAATCCGCCAGCGGGCGGATGCCCTTGGGGAGCGCGTGCTCGATTTCGGGGACCGTTTGGAAAGGTGTCGTCATGGTCGTCCAGGTGGGGTGGCGGCTGGTTGACAGGTAGGACTGTCAACCATATCTGCAATAGGCTCGTTGCGGAATGAATTTTTGGCAGGCAGCCTGCGCGGGCCGCGGCCGGTGCCCGACCGCTTGGAATGACGGCCAAGGCACGACGCGTCAACCTCCCCAATCGTCACCCTCGGGCTTGACCCGAGGGTCCATGTCGCCGAAGCGACGATCGCACGGCATTCGACTCGCTCAGGCCAATGTGCCGCCCATCGCGAGCGCCGAGATCAGCGCATTGCCTCGGTGGGGGATTCTTTCTGCGCGCGGCTGCGTCACCCGACGGAGATCACCGAGCAGAGAACTAGCGCGGGTGCCGGCGCGCGGGACGCACTGGGCTTCTCGTCCTGTCGGGCGCCTTACCGATTTCCTCAGCGACCATCAGTGAGCCAGACACAATGACCCGCCCGCCATAGCCGAGGTCCTCGTAGAATGCGTGACGACGGACACGGCGATCGTATTCGGCCTTGAAGTAGTCGGCGAGGTTGTGCAGAACTCGCTGCCGAGCCCGGAACCCCGGTTCGCTGTATCCGGCTGTCGACCACATGTTGGCAACGTCTGTAGCCAACTCGTATGAGGCGAACGCCATATCGGCTGTGACACCATACAGATACTCCGGCCGCCGCAAGAAATACCGCATGTGGATGAAGCCCGATCCATGCACTTGGACGGGGTCATCTAGAGAAAGCTCATCCACAAGTAAGCTTTCGGGCTCTACTAGATTCCATTTTGTGAGTTGAGTGAGAGCCGCAAAGGCATCTTCTTCGTCGTAGCCGATTTGACCCATCCGATTCACGATCGTACGGCCGGACGCGTAGCCCTCAACCGAGAAGTCGATCTTCTCTTTGCGATTGCGTATGAGGAATTCGAGGATATCAGCGTAAAGAAAATTGCTCGGCCTTTTAGCATCGAGGACCGGTGAAAGTATGTTCCGCACGTACTGTGACCGGTTGTTGAATAGCCGATAGCGCCCTCTCATGAGCGCACGGATAATCCGGTCTTCTTCAATTCGTACAACCCCCGCCCCAACTGCGGTCGAACCGATTTGGCTCGTCGGTACATGCGGTGATGCGATGATGTCTGCGAACATCGCCAGCGCGCTGCGCGCATTCTTACCGGCCAGCGACTCAAGTGCCGCTCCGATGTTCTTCCCTCTTCTGTCAAACAGTGACGCGTAAATGCTCATGAGGAATTCGCCCAATCGGCCGGACGGATAAGTAACCTGGGCCCCAGATTCAAGCGTAAACCTTTGGATCTTTCCGAGATCCTCGTCCTGCTGGATGTTATCAAGTACGATCTCCAGACGCTTCTTTATCATTAATGAAAAACGTGGTGACCGGATGTAAAAATTAACCGCATTTATAAATGCGTCTAGAGGTGGCTCATCGCGATAAGCCTCGAATGTAGTGTCACGCAGATTCACGATCACTAACGCGCGTGTAAGTTCTTTGAACCATTGAGCAGCTTCAAAAATTGCAAGCTGCACGTCACGAGATCTCTTATCGACGTTATCGAAAACCACAACCAAACTTATGTGCTTCTCTCCCGAGTAGTGGCGACTAATTGCCGAGACGAGCTTCACTTTATCGTCGATCAGCCCCTTAAGTTCAAAATATCGCTGCTGATTATATTGCTGTATATTCGACGACTTGAGCAGCTTTGCGGGGCCACGGTCAAATGCAGCCAACTCATGGGAAAACAGCTTTTCAAGTTGTTTGAGGTCGACCACGTTCACGTTGTTCAATTCGCAAAACGAATGAAGAAATCCCTCCGCTATTGCTGTACGTAGCTCTTCTGGACTCTTGAGTTCGACGTTAAAATTCAGGAAAGCCCACATCGTTTTATTACGCAATTCGTCAGGCAAGAGCCGCTTGTAGAAGCGGCGCATGAATAGGCTCTTTCCCGAACCAACCGCGCCCACGATGATTTGTACGCGACCCGTGATCCGCTGGTGCGCGCTGTGCTTGCGAACCTCAGAAACCAAATTGTTCTGTGGGTTCCTGCCTTCAGCGATGATGGGCTGAAATGACCCATCGGCTGTGACACGGGCACGGTCCTTCAGATAGGTTTCTAACACTGCATCGTATTCGACGCGTTCTGCCGTGGACACGTAACCACGCTCTATGATCTCGTCCGGTGCCTCATCTGCCTCATGTCCAAAATAGCGGGTGATGACGGGGAAGAGCCTTTGGGCGAACTCGTTCACACCGAACTGTTCCGTGACCTGGGTGCTCGTGAGAAGTTGCGTCACCCTAGTGAAGCCACGGGACTGGAAGTGCAGTTTAACTCCTGCGCGCGCTGCTCAAACCAGTCCCTGTTAAGTACAGTTTTGAAGACCGCCAGAATTTCCGTGCCAGGCCGCAAGTCTGTGGCTTTCGCGTACAAAACGTCCGTCTCGCTATCCGACGGCGCAAGTGCAAACGTCTCGCCATTGCAAGCGAGGACGTATGCAATGGGATTTATGTTCGGTGGATAGCGGTTGTTGATGCGGTTGGCGTACAGGTGCGCCTCACGCAACGCCTTCTCGATGGGTTCGTCCGGCCGTTTCGCCTCAGCCACTAACAAGGGGAATCCACTGCGCCAGATCGAATAGTCGGGGACGTAGCCAGCTCGTTTACCCGCGCGCTTGTCGATCTCTGTCGGCTCCATGTATTCCTTGCTCCGAATCCAATCGGACGGGATGTCCATCAAGCTTGGATGCACGAGGAAGGGATAGATAAGCTTCTGCTCTACGTCGCTTTTGGTGCGAAATTCCGAAAGGTCCGTGACAGGCGTCTGGATACGCTCGTGCGGTTTCAGCTTGGCGATCAAGCGGCGCGCCTCCTATGCGGGCATTTTACCCGCTGCCCTCGATTCGCGCGAACACATATCCGCTTGCGTGGACCCGATGGGACAATGACGGTTTCCATCGCAGATTTTGGGCACCGGGGTCAGACACCGATCGTTGCGTCGAGAAACGGATTGACGACACGCAGCCTTACGCGAATCGCCCGCCGATAGAGACGACGTCGTCGGTTTCGACGACGCTACCGGGCATTCGCGTCGTCGCGGTCGAACTTGAAGTCGGACGGCAGGCATCCGCGGAACGCGCGCAGCCGCTTCAGCAACTCCTTGCGCCCCGGCTTGCGCGCGACGCCGAAGCGCCGGGCACCGGCGACGTGGATCTCGATCTCGTCGCCTGCCTTGAGCCCGAGCGCCTTGACCACGGCGGCTGGAAGGCGGACGGCCAGGCTATTGCCCCATTTGGCGACCCGCATGCCAGCCTCCAGTAGATAGGCGTTGCGGGGAATCTGTACCCGGCGTCGGCTCACGTCAATTTCGTCGCCCGATCAAGAGCTTGAGCCGCTGCCCAGCCCTAGCGGTTTGACAGCGCGCGCGGGCGCCGTTGTATTCGAGCATGGCCTCATCCCCAGGAGATCCGCCATGACCGAAGCCGCGTCCGACAGTATCGCTTCTCCCGCCGCGCGTGATACGCGCGGGCGATTCCAGCCCGGCTGCTCGGGCAATCCGGCCGGCAAGAAGCCGGGCACGCTCAACCGCGCGACCATCCTGAAGCGCGTGATGGCGGAGGGCGACGAGGAGCGGATCGCCAGCCTGATCGTCGAGCGCGCGCTGAAGGGCGAGTGGGGGGCGCTGCGCTTCGTGCAGGATCGCCTCGAGCCCAAGCCGCGCGCGCGGCCGATCGCGCTGGAGTTCCCCGAGGACGCCACCGTTGCCGAGATGAGCGAGATCGTGCTGCGCGCCACGGCGGCGGGCGAGATCAGCCCCGAGGAGGCGCTCCAGCTCATGCGCCTGCTCGACAAGGTCGAGGCGCAGCGCTGCGCGGCGTGGGCGTCGGCCACGGTGCACGGTCACCCCGTCCCGGCAACGCGGCCGACCGTCGCGCGCCGCCCGGATCCGCCGGTGGAGGTTGCGCCGGCGCCCGACCTGCATTCCGCCAGCATCGCCACGAAACGGCCGCGCGACGCGACTCCGGTCGAGCCGGCGGCGTCCTCGAGGCGGCGGCGCCGCGTGGCGAGGGCGGCGGTCGCGGCCGCGCTCGGCGCGTCGCCGGAGTTCGCCGAGCTGGTTGCCGGCGCGGCCGGGCGGGCCGACGGCCTGCAACGAGCCTGCAATTTGCAGCCGTGAGCGCGCCCGGGCCGGCATCGCAATGACCCCGCGCGCCCGCTCAACGCACCTTGTCGTAGGGCACGCCGATCGCCTTCGGCGCGACCGCGCGGCCGATGAAGCCGGCGAGCAGGATTACGGTCAGGACGTAGGGCAGCACCTGGATCGCCTGCACGGGTACTTCCACCGGCACCGCGCCGAGCCCGCCCAGCCGCACGCCCTGCAGCCTTATCGCGATCGCGTCGAGCAGGCCGAAGCCGAGGCAGGCGCCGAGCGCCGGCACCGGTCGCCACTTGCCGACGATCAGCGCGGCGAGCGCGATATAGCCCTGGCCGGCGGTCATGTCGCGGCTGAACCCGGCGTTCTGCGCGATCGACAGATAGGTCCCGGCGATCCCGGTCAGCAGGCCGCACAGCAGCAGCGCGCGGTAGCGCAGCCAGGCGACCGAGATGCCGGCCGCGTCGACCGCCAGCGGCAGCTCGCCGACCGCGCGCAGCCGCAGGCCGAAGCGCGTCGCGCCGATCACCCAGGCGGTCGCCGGCACCGCGAGCAGCGCCGCGCCGACCAGCAGATTGTGGCCACCCAGCCACGCGATCGGCATGAAGCGCGCCTCTTGCGGCAGCGCCGGCGTCTGGCCGCCGCGCTGGAACCACGCGATGCCGAGCACGATCGTGAGGCCGGACATCAGCAGATTGATCGCGACGCCGCTGACCACCTGGTTGCCGCGCTGGGTGATGCAGGCGAAGCCGTGCAGCAAGGCCAGCGCCTCGGCGATCAGAATGCCGGCGGCCAGCCCGAGCCAGGCCGAGTCGGTGACCGCGGCCGCCGCGGCGGCGGCGAACGCGGCGGCCAGCATCTTGCCCTCGAGCCCGATATCGATGATGCCGCCGCGCTCCGAGAACAGCCCGCCCATGGCGCACAGGATCAGCGGCGTCGCGACCCGCAGGGTCGAGGCCACGATCGCGAGCGGCATGGCGATCAAGTCTTCCATGTTCAGCCCGCGCCGTCCGGCGCAACGCGGCCGAGCCGCGCGAACCCGGCCTCGAGCCACGGCCGGGCCAGATTGGCGAGCGCGCCCGAGAACAGGATCACGAGCCCCTGGATCACCACCACCATGTCGCGCGTGACCGACGGCATCGCGAAGCTGAGCTCGGCGCCGCCCTGGACCAGCCCGCCGAACAGCAGGCTCGCCAGCACCACCCCGACCGGATGGTTGCGGCCCATCAACGAGACCGCGATGCCGCCGAAGCCACAGCCGGCGGCGAAGTCGAGGATCAGGCGATGCTGCACCCCGAGGATCTCGTTGACCCCGACACACCCGGCGAGCGCGCCCGACAGGCACAGCACGATCACGGTCATGCGCTTTGTGTCGATGCCGGCATAGAGCGCGGCGCTCGGATTGTGGCCCATCGTGCGCAGCTCGACGCCCCACGGCGTGCGGAACAGCAGCAGCCAGACGGCGACGCAGCACAGAGCCGCCAGCCCGGCCGACAGATTGAGCGGCGACGGCGCGAGCGCGACGCCGAGCCCGGCGAACAGCTCGTGCAGGAACGGCAGCCGCGCCGACGCGGCGAACGCGCGGCTCTCGGGCGACATCGAGCCCGGCGCGATCAGGACGTTCACCAACAGGAAGACCATCAGGGACGCGGCGATGAAGTTGAACATGATGGTGGTGACGACGATGTGGCTGCCGCGATAGGCCTGCAGCCAGCCCGGAATCGCGGCCCAGCCGGCACCGAACAAGGCGGCGGCGGCGACCGCGAGCGGGATCAGGAGCGGCGCCGGCAGGATTCGATCGCAGGCGAGCGCGACCAGCCCGACGCCGAGCCCGCCGAGCGCGGCTTGGCCCTCGCCGCCGATATTGAACAGCCCGGCATGGAAGGAAAGCGCGACGGCGAGCCCGGTGAAGATGAAATTGGTCGCGTAGTAGAGCGTGTAGCCGATCGCTTCCGCGCTGCCGAACGCGCCTTCCAGCATGATCCGCACCGCGTCGCGCGGATCGACGCCGACCGCGAGCGCGATCAGCCCGGAGACGCAGAACGCCAGCACCAGATTGACCACCGGCAGCAGCCCGACATCGACCCAGGCGGGCAAAGGCCGCGCCCTCATGGCGCCTGCGATGGGGCGGGCGACGCGCCGGGTGCCGGCCAGACATGCGCCATCATGAGCCCGATGGTGCCGGGATCGGCGCGCTCGGCGGCGACCTCGCCGACGATGCGGCCGCCCGCCATCACGATGATGCGGTCGGCGAGCGCCAGGATCTCGTCGAGCTCGGCCGAGACGACCAGGATGGCGCAGCCTTGATCGCGCAGCGCAACCAGCCGCCGATGGATCGACTCGATGGCGCCGATATCGACGCCGCGGGTCGGCTGGCCGGCCAGCAGCACGCGCGGCGCCGGCGCGATCTCGCGCGCCAGGATCAGCTTCTGCTGGTTGCCGCCGGAAAACCCGGCGCTGCGCAGGCGCGGAAGCGGCGGCCGGATGTCGTAGCGTTCCATCAGCGCGCCGCACTGACGCGTCATCGCCGCCCGGTCGAGCAGGCCCCGGCGGCTGAACGGCGCGCGGCGCTGATAGCCCAGCATGGCGGTCTCGCGCGCCTCGAACGGCTCGATCAGCCCGTAGCGCAGGCGGTCCTCGGGCACGTGCGCGACACCGAGGCCGCGCAGCTCGGCCGGATCGGCGGGATGCGTCGCGTCGATCGTGCGCATCGAGATCGCAATCTTGCCGGTGGTCGGCGCGCGCATGCCGGCCAGCAGCTCGAGCAGCTCGCTCTGGCCGTTGCCCGACACGCCGGCGATCCCGACGATCTCGCCGGCGCGCAGCGCGAGGTCGATCCCGTCGAGCCGCGCGATCCCCTGATGGTCGCGCAGGCCCAGCCCCTGGGCGACCAGGACCGGCGCGCCGGGCCGCGCCGCCGCCTTGTCGAGCGCGAGCCGCACCTTGCGGCCGACCATCAGCTCGGCCAGCGCCGCGCGGCTGGTCGACGCGGTGTCGCGCCGCGCGACCATGCGGCCCTGGCGCATGACATGGACGGTGTCGGTCGCCGCCATGATCTCGCGCAGCTGGGGGGTGATCAGGATGATCGTCATGCCGCGCGCCTGCAGCGCCTTGAGGATCTCGAACAGACGGTCGGTCTCCTGCGGGGTCAGCACGCCGGTCGGCTCGTCGAGGATCAGGATGCGGGCGCCGCGATAGAGCGCCTTGAGGATCTCGACGCGCTGCTGCGCGCCGATCGGCAGCGCGCCGACCAGCGCGTCGGGCTCGATCTCGAGCCCGACCTCGCGTGCCAGCAGCTCGAGCGCGCGCCGCGCCGCGCGCAAGGCGGGCCGCAGGACCGCGCCGCCCTCGGCGCCCAGCACGACGTTCTCGAGCACGCTCAAGGTCTCGATCAGCATGAAGTGCTGGTGCACCATGCCGATGCCGTGGCGGATCGCGTCGCGCGCGCTGCGCAGGCGGACCGGCTTGCCGTCGATCAGGATGTCGCCGCTGTCGGCCGCGTGCAGCCCGTACAGGATGCTCATCAGGGTCGACTTGCCGGCGCCGTTCTCGCCGACGATGCCGGCGAACGAGCCCGCCGCGACCGCCAGCGAGACGTCACGATTGGCCTGCACGGCCCCGAACGATTTGGAGATCGCGCGCAGCTCGATCGCGGGCGGCGGAGCCATCGCGCGCCGCCGCTTCTAGAGCATCTTCACGCTGACCGGAGACATCATTCTCTGATCGTCATGGCCGGCCTCGTGCCGGCCATCCACGTCTTTCCATCCGAGAGGTCGTCGCTGTCGTCTGCGATCGCCGGTCGGCCCGAAAGTCGTGGATGCTCGGCACAAGGCCGAGCATGACGGTCTTGATTGATTCCGGTCAGCGCGAACCCGCTCTAGTAGCTGCAGTTGTTGGCTTCCATGTAGTCGTGCACGACGATCTTGCCCGCGATGATGTCGGCCTTCGCCTGGTCGGCCCTGGCCTTCATGGCCGGCGTGATCAGCGCCTGGTTGTCGGCGTCGAGCGCCCAGTCGACGCCGCCCTCCTTGAGGCCGAGCTCGAGCAGCCCGCCGTGCCAGCTGCCGTCGCGCGCCGCCTTCAGGCTGTCATAGGCGACCAGATCGACCCGCTTGACCATCGAGGTCAGCATGGTGCCGGGATGCAGATGGTTCTGGTTCGAGTCGACGCCGATCGCGAGCTTGCCGCGATCCTTGGCGGCCTGCAGCACGCCGATGCCGGTGCCGCCGGCAGCCGCGTAGACGACGTCGACGCCGCGGTCGAACTGGCCCTTGGCGAGCTCGGCGCCGCGCGCCGGATCGTTCCAGGCGGCCGGCGTGCTGCCGGTCATGTTCTCGATGATCTGGGCCTGCGGGTTGGCGTATTTGACGCCCTGCCGGTAGCCGCAGGCGAATTTGCGGATCAGCGGAATGTCCATGCCGCCGATGAAGCCGACCGTGCCGGTGCGCGACACGAGCGCGGCCAGCATGCCGACCAGGAACGAGCCCTCGTGCTCGCGGAACACGACCGACTGCACGTTGGGCAGCTTGACCACCCCGTCGATGAGGATGAAACGCGTGTTGGGAAACGCGCCGGCGGCCGTCTCGATCGGGTGGGCGTGATCGAAGCCGACGCCGATGATCGGATCCTGGCCGCGCTGCGCGAAGCGGCGGTGGGCCTGCTCGAACTGCGTCTCGTTGCTCGGCTCGAACTCGGCATACGAGATGCCGGTCTCGGCCTTGAAGCGCTCGAGTCCGGCCGACACGCCCTCGTTGAACGACTTGTCGAACTTGCCGCCGATGTCGAACACCACGGCCGGCTTGATCTCGGCGGCCGCGGCCGCCGGCGCGCCGGCGAGGATGCCCAGGCCGAGCGCCGCGACCGCGGTGGTTCGTCGCATGCGCTAGTGGAGCCGCGGCGCGCGCAGGAAGGAGGCGCGATCGGCCGAGCGGATGCTGACCCCCAGCGACTTGCCGTCGCGCACCACCGTCAGCGGGATCTCGACCCCGGCATCGCCGCGCGCCCAGATGGTGCGGAACAGCGACGCCAGATCGTCGACCGCCGCGCCGCCGACATCGAGCACCAGGTCGCCGACCCGCAGGTCGGCCTGCTCGGCCGGTCCGCCGCCGGCCAACCCGGCGATCACGAGCTTCTCCTCGACCTCGGCGGCGTAGAGACCGAGCCACGGCCGCGGCGGCTTGCGCCGCCGCCCGAACTTCATCAGATCGTCGAGGATCGGCGGCAGCAGGTCGATCGGCACGATCATGTTGCCGTCGCGCCCGTCCTCCTTGTCGCCGCCATAGCGCAGATAGAGCGAGCCGACGCCGGCCAGCCGGCCGCTCGGATCGATCAGCCCGGTGCCGCCCCAGTTGGGATGCGCCGGCGAGGTGAAGATCGCCTCGTCGAGCACATATTCCCAATAGCCGGCGAACTCGCGCTTGGCGACCACCTCGGCCTGCAGCGCGCGGCGCAGCCCGCCGCTGCCGGCGACCACCACGCGATCATGCTCGTGCAGCGAGCGCGCGCTGCCGATCTCGATCGGCGGCAGATTGAGGCGGCCGAGCGCCTGCACCAGGCCGAAGCCGGTTTCCTGGTCGTAGCCGACGACGTGGGCCGGGGTGGCCTTGCCGTCGGTCGAGAACAGCCAGACCTCCTCCGCCTCGGTGATGAGATAGCCGATCGTCAGCACCAGCCCGTCGGCGCCGATCACGATGCCGTTGCCGCTGCGGTCGGTGCCGAGCACCGACGCCGTGAAGGCTTCCTCGGGAACCCGTGCATGCAGCGACAACACCGCGGACAGCGTCCGCTCGAGGTCGATGCCGAAATCCTGGGGTTTCGGCCGGGCTCGCGCGGGAATCTCCCAATCGACTGGCTCGGACATGATCTGGCCTCTCGGTTCCCTCAACAGATGCCCCAATCCGCGCCCGGAGTCCAACGCCCGTTTGCGCGCAAGGCGACGCGGCGGCACCGCAATTTCCCTTGTCATTGTCCGCAAAAGATGGTGCTTGGAAAGGTCGCATTAGCGTGTCGGAAATCTCCGGCGGCGTTCGAGGGCGAGATGGACGTCTATCGGCTGCTGGGCTTCGATGCCGACGCGATCGGCGGCGTCATACCGTCGCCCCGCGAGATCCTGCGGCAGCACGTGGACCGGCCGGACCCGGTGATCTTCGACGTCGGCGCCAGCGTCGGGCAGAGCGTCGAGCGGTTTCGCGCGCTGTTCGAGCGTCCGGTCATCCATGCTTTCGAGCCCGACGGCGCAGCCTTCAAGGAGCTGCATCAGCGGTTCGGCGGTCTCGATTCGGTGGTGCTCAATTGCCTGGCGCTGGGCGACAGCACCGGCACCGCGACACTGCGCCGCAACAATTTCCATGAAACCTCGAGCCTGCTGCCGCTCGACGCGAGCTCGCCGTGGGCGCAATCGCTCGACATCCGCGAAGCCGAGAGCGCGCTCGTCGGCATCGATACGATCGACCATTATTGCGGCGAGCGCGGGGTCGCGACGATCGACCTCCTGAAGATCGATGTCCAAGGCTTCGAGCCCGAATGCCTGCGCGGCGCCGCCGGCATGCTCGCGGCGAAGCGCATCCGGACGATCCAGCTCGAGATCATCCTGCACCCGCTCTATGCGCGGCCGGTGCGCTTCGCCGACGTCGAGAGCTTGCTGTCGCCGCACGGCTATCGGCTGTTCACCATCTTCGATCTGGCGGTCGCCTCGACCGGCGAGCTGCTGCAGCTCGACGGCTTGTTCCTTCCGGCCTGAATCGGCGCGTCAAAAAATCGCGGGCGCGGCCGCGCGCGGCTCGAACCGATGACGGGTCTGGCGTATAATTGGGTAGATATCGGCGTGCCGTGGGCAATATGCTGAGCAGTATCTCCGACTATCCCGGCTACACCGAATTCTGCCGTCGTGCTGCGACGGACGATGCCTGCTTCGCCGGCTTCCGCGAGGATCCCACCTACACGGCGGTCGTGTCGTCGACGTTGACCCATGGCGGCCACGATTACTTCGCCCTGCTGCGGCAGCGCGGCTTCGAGCCGGGCTTCTTCGCCTTGCTCGAGGCGCATGATCGGATCGGGGGCGCCAAGCTGGCCGCCTTCGACTCGATCGATCCGATCGCGCCCCAGACCATGCGATACGTCAAGGTGCTGAGCGATCTCGAGCTGCTGTTCGGATCGCTCGACGGCGCCTCGATCATCGAGATCGGCGGCGGCTTCGGCGGCCAATGCGCGGTCATCGCCCGACGTTTCCGGTTTGCGCGCTACACGCTGGTCGATTTGCCCGATCCGCTGCAGCTCGCGCAGCGTTATCTGGCCGCGCTGTCGATACCGAACCTGGCATTTGCCCGCTTCGACGAGCTGCCGATCAACGGCCGATACGATCTGGTGATCAGCTGCTACGCGCTGAGCGAGCTCTCGCGCGCGGCCCAGACGATGTATCTCCAGCGGGTTCTGCTGCGCGCGCGCGCCGGCTATCTCCTGTGGAACAACGAAGCCATGAAGCTGCATCGCGACTGGCAGCAGAAATTCTTCGGCGGCGAGATGATCTATTGTGACGAGATGCTGTCCGTGCTGCCCAACGCGCGCCTGGCCGGTCCCGAATTTCTGACCGTCGAGGATCAGGCTTGCAGCCTGATCGTCTGGGGCGGCCGATGAGGCGTCGCGGTGAGCCGTCGCGGTCAGGCGAGATCGGCGGCGCGCGCGAAGCCGACGCCGGCCGCCCGCATGCGGTCCATCGCCTGCGCCAGCGAGCCGCCGAGATCGATCGCCCGGCAGGCATCCTCGATCAGGATCGTGGCGAAGCCGAGCTCGGCCGCATCGAGCGCCGAGTAGGCGACGCAATAGTCGGTCGCCAGCCCGGCCAGGTAGATCCGCTCGACGCGCCGCTCGCGCAGATAGCCGGCCAGGCCGGTGGCGGTCTTGCGGTCGTTCTCGCGAAACGCCGAATAGGAATCGATGGCGCGGCGGAAGCCCTTGCGCAGCACCAGCTCGGCGCGCGGCAGCGCGAGCCCGGCATGGAACGCGGCGCCCGGCGAGTCCTGGACGCAATGCACCGGCCACAACGTCTGCTCGCCATCCGCCAGCGCGACCGTCTCGAAGGGCTGCCGCCCCGGATGCTGGGCGGCGAACGACAAATGATCCGCCGGATGCCAGTCCTGGGTCAGCGCGACATGCGCGAACCGGTGGCCGAGCGCGTTGATCGTCGGCACCACCTGGTCGCCGCCGGCCACCGCGAGCGCGCCGCCGGGGCAGAAATCGTTCTGCACGTCGATGACCAGGAGGAGATCGCTGTCGCCCGGCATGCGTCGCTTCGTCAGTCGAAATCGGCCGGCAGCTCGGGCCGGCGCCGATGCTCGAACATGCGCCGGATCTGCGCCTCTGTCACGCGCGCGATCGACAGCTCGGGCAACGCGTCCTCGGCGAAGAAGTCGACGTCGCTGGTCTCGAGCCCGGGCCGCGCCGCGCCGCCGGTCAGCTCGCAGAGGAAAAACAGCAGATAGACATGATGCGGATGGGGCGGAAAATGGCCGTGGCGCCGGCGGTCCCACGCCGCGGCGAGCTTGATCACGCGCGCCGTGAAGCCCGATTCTTCCTGGATCTCGCGCACCAGGTTTTCGGCCGGGCTGTGGTTGACGTCGGCCCAGCCGCCCGGCAGCGACCAGCGGCCGTCGGTCAGCTCGCGCACCAGCAGGATGCCGTCGTCGCGAAACACCGCGCCGCGCACCACCGCCTTGGGCGTCGCATAGCCGATATCCTTTTGGAACAACCCGAGCAGGCGCGGCACCGGCTGGTCGGCGCCGGCCGCCATCATCGCGGCTGCGATCTCGCGGACCTTCTCGTAGCGCTCGACGTCGAAGCGATCCTTCGCGAAGGTGAGCCCGGTCTGCGCGAGCGTCTGCAGCGCGCGCGCCCAGGTCAGCCAATCGGGCTCGGACGTCATGATCGCTCGCGCGCCTGCCGCACCGCCAACCGGCTTAGGGTTGGTCTGGCCGGCCAAGCCAACCCCAGACTTGCGCGAGCAGGGTTGGTGTGGCGGCTGCGAGCGCGCCGCATCAAAACCTCGGCTGGATGATCGCGGCGGTTGTCCAATCCGCATGATTCGGCGCCGGCGTCGCCATCGCCTGGACGACCGCGCGGCCCCAGCCGGGCTGGCCGACCAGCGCGCCGTCGCGCGCGACGATCTGGCCGCGCACCAGGGTGGCGACCGGCAGGCCCTTGAGGGCGCGGCCGTCGAACGGCGTGATCTTGCTTTTCGAATGCAGCGAAGCGGCGCTCACCCGACCCTCGCGCGCCAGATCGACGATCGCGATGTCGGCATCCGAGCCGACCTGCAGCGCGCCCTTGCGCGGATAGAGGCCCCACGCTTTCGCAGGATTGACCGCCGACAGCCTGACATAGTGGGGCAGGCTGATTCGGCCGGCGGCGATTTCGGTCAGCATCAGGGGCACCGCGGTCTCGACGCCGGGGAAGCCGCAGCAGCAGCGCCAGACATTTGGGTCGGTCTTCTCCGGGATCGAGTGCGGCGCGTGATCGGTCGCCAGCATGTCGACCACGCCGTCGCGCAGGGCCTGCCAGAGCGGCTCGGCATGGCCGGGCTCGCGGATCGGCGGATTGACCCGCATGACGTTGCCGATGCGCTTCATGTCCTCGGTGTCGAGCAGCAGATATTGCGGGCAGGTCTCGACCGTGACGTCGACGCCGCGCGCCTTGGCCTGGCGCACGATGTCGAGCGCATCCTTCGAGCTCTTGTGCGCGATATGGAGCCGCGCGCCGGTCCATTCGGCGAAATTTATGGCGCGGCTGACCGCCTCGATCTCGCAGATCGCCGGCCGGGCGGCGAGATGGGCCAGCGGATCGGTGCGTCCGGCCTGCTCCAGCCGGCCCTGCCGGCGCGCCATGATCGACGGGTTCTCGGCATGCACGACGATGCGCTTGCCGAGCCGGGCGATGATCTCGAACGCCTCCAGCATGGCGCCGTCGCTCGGTGCCGGCAGATCCCCGAAGGTGTTGCCCATGAAGCATTTGAAGCCAACCACGCCGGCCGAAGCGAGCGCCTCGAGCCGGTCGAGATTATGCTCGTCGAGCAGCCCGTAGATGCCGTAATCGACATGGGCCTGGCGGCGCGCCGCCGCTTGCTTCAGCTCGAGCGCGGCGAGGTCGCCGGTCGGCGGGTCGGTGTTGGGCATCTCGAGCACGGTCGTGACGCCGCCGCACGCCGCGGCCGCCGTGCCGGTGCCCCAGTCTTCCTTGTATTCGTAGCCCGGCTCGCGGAAATGCACGTGGCTGTCGATGATCCCGGGCAGCAGGTGGCAGCCTGCGGCATCGAGGCTGTCGGCCGCTGGCGGCATCAGATCGTCGTCGCCGATCGCCGCGATCGTGCCGCCGCGGATCGCCAAGCTGGCCGCGACGATACCCTCGGGCGAGACGATCCGGCCGTTGCGAATCACGAGATCGGCGGTCTTGGTCATGAATATCTCCCTGTAGGCCGAAGGCCGACCCTGCGCGCGCAGGTCTGGGGTTGGCTTGGCCGGCCAGACCAACTCCAAGCCTGTTGGTCGGCGGCGAGTGCGCGCGCGAACAAGCTACATCGCCCAGCCGCCATCGACCGCGAGGTCCTGGCCGGTGATGTTGCGCGAGCGCTCGCTGGCGAAGAACCATACCGCGTCGGCGATGTCCTCGGCCGTGGTGATGCGGCGCAGCGCGTATTGCTGCTCCCATTCGCGGCGGATGTCGGCCTCGGTCTTGCCGAGCCGGGCGGCACGCTCGCGGCAGACCCGCTCGAAGCGCGGCCCCTCGACCATACCGGGCGCCACCGTGTTGACGTTGATGTTATAGGGCCCGACCTCGAGCGCGACGCTCTTGGTCAAGCCGCGCAGCCCCCATTTGGAAGCGCTGTAGGCCATGCGGAGCGCCTGGCCGCGCAGGCCGAACGTGCCGCCGATATTGACGATCTTGCCGGCACGCCGGCGCATCATCACGGGCAGCACGTAGCGGATGGTCAGGAAGCAGCCCATCAGATTGAGATCGACGATCTCGGCGAACGCCTCCGGCGAGGTCTCCCAGGACGGTGTCTCGATCGGCCCGGTGCCGCCGGCGACATTGACCAGGATGTCGATGCGGTCCTCGAAGCGCGCCCGCGCGGCCTCGACCATGGCTTCGACCTCGGCGGCGTTGGTCACGTCGCAGCGCGCGACCTCGACCCGGCGGCCGAGCGCGCGCGCCGCGGCCGCGACCGGCTCGATCGCCGCGATGTCGCGCCCGACCAGCACGAGATCGGCACCGTCGCGCGCCAGCATGAGGGTGATCGCGGCGCCCATCCCCTTGGCGGGCCCGGTCACCACCGCGAGCTTTCCTGCGAACTCCATCCCGACGCAGCTCCCTCGGCCTGGTTCCACGCGCATTGTGGTCGTTCGCCGGCCCTCCCGGCCAGCGTTTCATCGTCTGCCGGCGACCGTCGCGTCAGCCACCGAACCCCGGCGGCCGGCGTCGAGCCGGGTGCCAAGTCGCAACATTTCGTTGCCTAGCCAGGGTGTATCGGCGACTATTCACCCAAGTTATTATAAGCGGTGAGTTTGTTCGCCTATGGCGATCGTACCGTTTCCTCCCGGTGGTAAGGCGACCGCACTGGCGGCCCAGTCGCGCAACGCCTTGATCATCCGCCGCGAGCCGACCGACTCCGTCGTCGAACTCGACGACCCGCTGGCGCGCGTGCTGGCCAACTGGCGCGGACTGCGCGGCGAGGGCAAGGTGCCGCCGCAGCGCCGCAAGCTGATCCCCGAGGATCATCTCCAGCCCGTCATGGGCTTCGCGCACATCGTCGACTGCAGCCCGGACGACCCGATGAACTATCTTTTCCGGCTGTTCGGGTCGAGGGTCTCGCTGTTCGGCGACGAAGGGTTCACCAAGCGCCGGCTGGCCGAGCTGCCCGATGCCGAACTGGCGGGGCGAACCGCGACCGACTATTTCAACGTGATCAGCAAGGGCTGTCCTGCGTTCCACAAGATGAAGGTGCGGGTCGGCGTGCGGACGCGCAGCTACACGCGGCTGTTGCTGCCGCTGACCAACGATCAGCGGCAGACCGACCAGCTCCTGGTGTGCTTCAACCCACGGCCACTGCCCGAACTCGGGGATCTTCCGTGGTGACGCGGGCCGTCGCCGCGACGTCCCGCAGCCGCTGAACGATTTCGGCGCGCGTCAGCCTGCCCATATAGAGTTCGGTGTTCGAGCCGGTGATCGGGCAAAACCCGTCGATCACCTTGTCGACGCGGCTGAAGCCATAGGCGCGCAGCGCGTGCTCCTGATGCTGCGCGAAGACGAATCCGGTGTGACAGTCGACAGCGTACAGCTTGACCGCGATGGCGCGGACATATTCCGGAATGAACCCCGAGAGCCCGCGTCCGCGGAAATCCGGGTGCACCCATAAGCCTGCGCCATGGCTCACCACGCCACCGAACGGCTCGAACGGATCGATGATGTCGAGCGCCGGCGACACGGCGTGCGGCGCGCGATCGAACCAGAGGCGCTCGCTGCGCAGCAGATCCATGAAGTTCGCGGTACGGAACACCTTGACGCCGTAGAGGCCGGCCAGCGCCCCGTCGACGCCGGTGGCTCGCAGCCAGAAGGCGTCGCGTTCGAGCTGAGAGAATTGAGGATCGACGGTCTGATTCACAACGCCGCCGCCGATCCGCCGGAGCCGCGCGAACTCGTTGAAATCGGTCTCGACATGGATCTCGAAGCCCATCCGGGTGGCTTCCTCGTCCAGGCGTTCGATCCCGCCTAGCACGATGTCGAGTTCGCGATCGCTGAGGGCGTTGGTCCTGCCGGCGTCGGTGGCATGTCGTTGGTTTTGAAGATCGTCTGGCATCACCCGCTCCATTTTACCGAGGCTTTGTTCGATCTCGGGGCGCCGCTGCCCTCGGGGACATGAGAGGCGTATGGCGACGCTCGATCGCAACCATCATCCGGGAAGCCGGCGATGCAATCGATTCAAATGTCGGAGACCGCTGGCATGCGGGGTTGCCCGGAGTCGGCCGCGCTTACGCCGATGCGCGTCGTTGAGTCTCGCCGACGTCGATTCGAGGCGCGGTCAGGGCAGCGAGGCGCCGCTCGAGCGGTGCGCGGTGAACCAGCAGCTGGCGCTCGTGAGCAGCGCGAGCGCGGCGATCAGCCCGGCCATCGGCAGCGGCGTGTTGCGATCGAGCGCCGAGAGCAACGCGGTGGCCGCCACGCCAATGCCCATCTGGGAGCAGCCGATCACGGCGGCCGCGGCGCCTGCCGACCGCGGATAGCGGGCGAGCGCGGCCGCGGCGGTGGTCGGCAGCAGCAGGCCGAGGCCGACCGCGAAGATCGTCATCGACGCGATGATCGACCACACGCGCAACGGCCCGATCAGCGCGATTTCGAGCAGCACCACGGCTCCGACCAGGGCCCATCGCGATCCGACCAAAGCCAGCCGCTCGGCGCGCACGCTGCCGGCACGTCGCCGTACCAGCATGGTGCCGCCGAAATAGCCGGCGCCGGTGACCAACCCGAGGAGTCCATATGTGTCGGGTGCCAGCCCGAGCAAGGTGATGAAGATGAACGGCGCGCCGATGTTGTAGACGTAAGCGGCGGCTGAGATGAAGGCGCCACTCAGCACGAAGCCGAGAAAGTTGCTGTCGCGGACCAGCGCTAGATAGCCGCGCGCGATTGTCGAGCCATCGAGCCGGTCAGGCGTCGGGTGGCGATTGGTCTCGCCCAGCTGGAACAGGACGCACAGCAGCAGCAACGCGCCGAAGCCGGCCAACAGCAGGAAGCAGGCGCGCCAGTCGAACCAAACGTCGACGATGCCACCGACCGCCGGGCCGAGCGCGGGCGAGAGGGCAAGCGCCGCGGCGATGACCGCCATGGTCCGCGCGATCTCGGGACCGCTGGTGCTGTCGCGGACCACGGCACGGCTCAGCACGGTGCCTGCGCAGGCGCCGAGCGCCTGCACGAACCGAGCCGCGAGCAGCAGCGCGATGGTCGTCGCCAGCGCGGCCGCGATGCTCGCGACGACGTAGATCAGCAGGCCGGCGATCATCATGGGCCGCCGTCCCAATCGATCCGACAAGGGGCCGTAGACCAGCTGCGCGATCGCGAAGCCCGCGAGGTACAGCGTCATGGTGAGTTGACCCTGGGCCGGGCTGGCACCGAGCGCCTCGGTCAGCGACGGCAATGCGGGCAGATAGACCGAGATCGAGAAGGGCCCGAGGGCCGCCAGGCTGACGATCAACCAGAGGGCCGGCGCGGACTGGGTGTCCTCGGGCGACTCGGCGGTCAAAACGTCGCGCACCATCGTTCAGCGCCCGATCCCTGGTAGAGGTTACTCGGCTTAGCACAATGAATGCGAGCCCTCCAGTTTGAATATACCCGGCCTCCCGAAGCCAGCCGAGCCGTCAATCTACTGGACGCCTGTCGCACACGCATGGCACGCCTAGTGCGATGACGGTGAACGATAAGGGGGTCGACGGCGCGACGCGGGACGACCCGCTGGGCGCGCCGTCGGCGGCGGTTTCCGAGCTCGCGATCGATGGCGTCAGCAAGCGGTTCGTCGCGCGCGACGGTCGGACGATCGAGGCGCTCGAGCGCACCCATCTCACGGTCGCAGCCGGCGAGTTCGTCACCATCGTCGGGCCAAGCGGCTGCGGCAAGTCGACCTTGCTCAACCTGATCGCCGGCCTGACGCCGGCCTCGGACGGCGCCGTGCGTTATCGCGGCCAACCGATCGCCGGGGTCAACCGCGCGATCGGCTACATCACCCAGCAGGACAATCTGTTCCCCTGGCGCACCCTGCGCGACAATGTCGCGTTTCCGCTCGAGCTGGCCGGCGTGCCGCGCAAGGAGCGCCGGGCGCGCGCCGACGGCTGGCTCGCCAAGGTCGGCCTCAGCGGCTTCGGCAACGCCTATCCGCACGAGCTGTCGGGCGGCATGCGCCAGCGCGGCAACATCGTCCGCACCTTGATCTACGAGCCGAGCGTGATCCTGATGGACGAGCCGTTCGGACCGCTCGACGCGCAGACCCGCCTGACCCTGCAGGCGCTGCTCCTATCGATCTGGGAGACCGCGCGCTCGACCGTGCTGTTCGTGACCCACGATCTCACCGAGGCGATCGGGCTCGCCGACCGCGTCATCCTGATGAGCGCCCGGCCGGGCCGCATCGTGCGCGCCGACCGGGTCGCGATCGCGCGGCCGCGCGACATCTTCTTCATCCACGGCAATGAAGAGTTCCGGCGGCTCTATGACGAGATCTGGAACGAGCTCGCGGTGCAGGTCCATGACATCGCGTAGCCGCGCCGTCCTGGCGCGGCTGTTCGACGCCGAGAGCGCGGCTTCGGTGCGGTTAGGTCGGATCGTGCTGGCGGCGCTCGTGCTGGCGTTCTGGCAGCTCGGCTCCGGCCGCCTGTTCGATCCGTTCTATTTCAGCCGCCCGAGCGCGCTCGTCGGCCAGCTCGCCACCGAGCTGGCCGATCGCGGCTTCTATCGCGATCTCGGCGTCACCGCGCTCGAGATGGCGCTGGGCTACGGGTTCGGCGCTCTGGCCGGGGTCATCGGCGGCGTCCTGCTGGCGCGCTGGGCCTATGTCGCACGGCTGTTCGATCCGTTCCTGCTGGCGCTCAACTCCATCCCGCGGATCGCAGTCGCGCCGATGCTGATCGTGTGGTTCGGCATCGATCTCGCCTCCAAGGTTTTCCTCGCCGCGACCCTGGTGTTCTTCATCACCTTCTTCAACACCTTGTCGGGCATCCGCGGCGTCGACATCGCGCTGTGCAACGTCGCGCGCGTGCAGGGCGCCAGCGAGTGGCAGATCTTCACCAAGGTGATGCTCCCGAGCGCGTCGAGCTGGATCCTGACCGGCCTCAAGATGAGCCTGCCGTTCGCGCTGGTCGGCGTGATCCTGGGCGAGTTCCTGGTGTCGTCGAAGGGCCTCGGTTACCGGCTCAACCTCTACTCGACCTCGTACAACACGACCGGCGCGCTGACCATGATCGTAATCATGATGCTGATCATGATGCTGCTGACCGCCGCGGTCGACCGGCTCGAGGCCCGCGTGCTGCGCTGGCGTCCGCGCGCCGACCCGACCGCTGGGGTGATTCCGAAAGCCTAGGCGGCGTCGCGCGGCGGCTCGGACAGCCAGCCTTGGCGGTCGATCAGCCGGCGCGTCAGTAGGCTCACCGCCCGTGCGCAGCGGCCGCTCGCGCGCCAGTGCTCGCGCCGACGGGCCAGGCGCTGCAGGCGCTCCGCCCAACGCGCGTCGAACAGACGCTCGAGCCACCGCTTGAGCGCACGCGCCAGGCCGGGGCTCTTGCCGCCGGTCGAAATCGCCAGCACGAGATCGCCGCGCCGCACGATCGCGGGCATATGGAAATCGCACAGCGCGATGTCGTCCTCGACATTGACCAGCAGCTTGAGCGCGTGGCCGTCGGCGGCCAGCCTCGCGGCGAGCGGTTGCGGCAGATCGCAGACCAGCAGCAGAGCGCGATCCGCCAGATCGTCGTGCCCTGGCAGGCGATGGCGCAGGCGGTCGCCCGCAGCTCGCGTGAGCTCCGCATCGGGGGCATCCGAGAACACCGCGACCTGGTGTGCGCCGGCCTCGTCCAGCAAGGCGAGCCGTCGGCGCGCGGCGACACCACGGCCGACCACGGCGACCGGCAGCAGCGCCAGATCGAGCGCCAGCGGCAGCATCAGGCGCGCCCCCCGGCAGCCCCCGCCGGCAGGGCGCCTAAAAAACCCATGAATTCTTGGTAGAATGTGGCCGGCGCGTGGTCAACGCCGAGGGTGATCCCGATCGGGGCGGGAGTAGGGCCTGTCTCGCGGCCCTCCAGCGGGTCGCTCAGCGACCTGATTGATTCAGTGGCGGAGCGGTCCATCGGCTTATCCTGCAGGGGATTTTTCAGTAGATCAACAGAAATACCTTGCCTTGAACGTATGAGATGCTATTTCTCACATCACAGGACGCAGAATACATATTATTTACTGATTTATAACGTAAATAAGGTCCACATGCGATGACGGCAGTGCACGACAGGCTCCGGTTGCCCGACTTCGATCGAGGCGCGGTGTGGATCGTCGGCGCGGGGCCGGGCGACCCTGGGCTCCTGACCGCGCTGGCGCTGCACGCGCTCGCCCAGGCCGACGTGGTGGTGCATGACGCGCTGGTCGACCTTGCCGTGCTCGAGCTGGCGCGGCCGGCGGCGCAGCGTGTCTTCGTCGGCAAGCGGGGTGGGCTGCCGTCGACGCGTCAGGACGCGATCAACGACATACTGCTGACGCGCGCCCGGCGCGGCGAACGCGTGCTGCGCCTGAAGGGCGGCGATCCGTTCGTGTTCGGCCGCGGTGCCGAGGAGGCGTTGGCCTTGCGCCAGGCCGGCGTGCCGTTCCGCATCGTGCCGGGCGTGACCGCCGGGATTGGCGGCCTGGCCTATGCCGGCATTCCGATCACCCAGCGCGGCCTCGCCAGCGCGGTGACCCTGGTCGCCGGCCGCGGCAGCGCCGGCGGGCTCCCACCGGAGCTCGACTGGGCCGCGCTCGCCGCGAGTCCGGTGCTCGTGCTCTACATGGCGCTCGCGACTTTGCCCGAGATTGCCGCGCGGCTGCTCGCGGCCGGCCGCTCGCCCGACACCAAGGTCGCGCTGATCAGCGAGGCGACCACGCCGCGCCAGCGCGTGATCGAGACCAACCTCGGCGGCTGCAGCCTGGCGGCGCGACGCGGCGGTGCGCGCTCGCCCGCCATCATCGCGATTGGCCCGGTGGTCGCGCAGCGTGCGCTGCTCGACTGGTTCATGCCGCCCGCGGCGGACACGCCGGCTCGCCGCGCCGCGGGTTGACGCGATGTCACGCTTTCCCGAACTCGACCAAGGAGATCGATGATGACGGTTCAGCTCGGCGATCTGGCGCCCGATTTCACCCAGGAGTCCAGCGCCGGCCCGATCGCGTTTCACCAGTGGCTGGGCGCGAGCTGGGGCGTGCTGTTCTCGCATCCCAAGGATTTCACGCCGGTCTGCACCACCGAGCTCGCCGAGGCGGCGCGGCTCAAGCCCGAGTTCGATCGCCGCAACGTCAAGATCCTCGGGCTTTCGGTCGACACGCTGGGCGCGCACGCGGGCTGGTTCGACGACATCGCGCAGACCCAAGGCCA
>Ga0302324_100006196_pt1 | contig 25879 bp, 30 predicted proteins | sample Palsa_T0_1_FD_201949 | JGI IMG/M metagenome (GOLD analysis project Ga0302324, IMG submission 201949) | Peat permafrost microbial communities from Stordalen Mire near Abisko, Sweden - Palsa_T0_1 | ecosystem: Environmental > Terrestrial > Soil > Palsa > Peat permafrost | place: Sweden: Abisko... | reverse complement strand
CAGGTGCTCAAGCACATGGGCGCAAAAGAGGTGCAGCGCGTCGGCATGGCCATGGCGCGGCTTTCCGGAGTCTCGCGCGATGATGTCAGCGAAACGCTCGCCAACTTCTCCGCGGTCGCGGAGACGCAGACCTCCGTTGGGCTCGGCGTGGATGAGTTTCTGCGCAAGGTGCTCGTGGAAGCACTGGGCGCCGACAAGGCGGCGAGTGTCATCGACCGCATCAACATCGGCCCCTCGAGCAAGGGTCTCGAGGCTCTGAAGTGGATGGACCCGCGCGCGGTGTCCGAGCTCATCCGTCTCGAGCACCCGCAGATCATCGCCATCGTGCTCGCCTATATCGACCCGGATCAGGCCGCGCAGATTCTCTCGCAGCTGCCCTCCGGGCTGCGCGCAGACGTTCTTATGCGCATCGCGACGCTCGACGGAGTGCAGCCAAGCGCGCTCTCCGAGCTCGACGACATCATGGAGAAGCAGTTTGCCGGCAAGGCGAGCGGCAAGAACTCCTCTCTCGGCGGTGCCAAGGCGGCCGCCGATATCGTCAATTGTCTGGAAACGAGCCACGAGAGCGAGGTCATGGAGCAGATCACCGCCATGGATGCCGCGCTCGGATCGCGCATTCAGGATTTGATCTTCGTCTTTGACAATCTCATCGACATTGACGACCGCAGCATGCAGGAGCTCCTGCGTCAGGTGCAGAGCGACAAGCTGCTGCTCGCGTTGAAGGGCTGCGACGAAACCCTCAAGGAGAAGATCTTCAAGAACATGTCGCAGCGCGCCGCGGAAATGTTGCGCGACGATCTGGAAGCCAAGGGGCCGGTCAAGCTATCCGACGTGGAAGCGGCGCAGAAGGAAATTCTCGCCAACGCGCGTCAACTCGCCGAAGCCGGCACCATCGCACTCGCCGGCAAGGGTGACGAATATGTCTGAGCAGGCGCGCGCGCGGCCGGTAGCCGTTGTCGAGCGCTGGGCGGCGCCGGCTGTGGAAGGCCCGATCGTCGGGCGCCGCGTGGATGCGAGCAGCGTGCGCGATCGACAGGAGGAGGCTGCGCAGAACGCATCAGGCTATGAAGCCGGGGTTGCGGCCGGCCGCGCCGAAATGCAGGCACGCCTCGCGGAAGTACAGGCGCGCGTGACCCGTCTTGATTCGATTCTGAAACTCCTCGCGCGCCCGCTCGAGGAGCTCGACGCAGCAGTCGAGCAGGAACTCGCGCTCCTTGCCCTCACGATCGGCCAGCACCTGCTGCGACGCGAACTCAGAGCCGATCCTGCGCAGATCATCGCCATCATCCGCGAATCGGTAGGCCGACTGCCGGCAGCGGCGCGCGATGTTCGGGTGCATCTGCATCCGGATGATGCCGCAGTGGTACGCGAGCGTTTGCCCGCGCCTGCCACCGAGCGCGCGTGGAGCATCATCGAGGATCCGGCGCTATCGCGCGGCGGGTGCCTGGTGCGCACGGATACATCGCAGATTGACTCGCGCCTGGAAAGCCGCGTCACCGCCGTGATCGCTGCCGCACTGGGCGAGGAGCGCGCCGCGGCGCGCAGCGAACCCGGCGCTGCTGTGAAGAGCGAGCCATGACGGTCGCAAGCGAAACTCAGCGCGGCCCGATATGGCGCGAGCATCTGGCGCTTAATACGCGCCGCATCGGGCGCATTCCGCCACCGGCCGTCGAAGGCTATCTCACGCGGATGATTGGCCTCACTCTCGAAGCGGTCGGCTGTCAGGCCGCCGTCGGTGACTACTGCGACGTGCTCGCAAGCGACGGCACGCGCCTTGAAACCGAAGTCGTCGGCTTTTCAGGCGCGCGTTTGTATTTGATGCCGACGGGGGATTTCCACGGCCTTGAGCCCAACGCGCGCGTCGTGCCGCGTCAGCGCGCGGGAACCGTGCGCGTCGGGCCGCAGCTCCTGGGGCGCATCGTCGACGGCGCGGCGCAGCCGCTCGACGGCCTGGGTCCTCTTGATTGTGAGGAACGCGTGCGTTTGATCGGGCGGCCGATTAATCCGCTCGCGCGTCAGCCCATCAGCGAACCGCTCGATGTCGGCATTCGCGCCATCAACGCGCTCTTCACCGTGGGCCGCGGCCAGCGCATCGGTCTCTTTGCGGGCAGCGGCGTTGGCAAGAGCGTGTTGCTTGGCATGATGGCGCGCTACACGCAGGCGGACATCATCGTCGTCGGTCTCATCGGCGAGCGCGGCCGCGAAGTAAAGGAATTTGTCGAACGGATCCTCGGGCCCGAGCACAGGAAGCGCGCCGTCGTCGTCGCAACCCCGTCCGACACCCCGCCGCTCATGCGCCTGCATGGCGCTTGGCTCGCCACGGCCATCGCCGAATATTTTCGTGATCGCGGCGCAAGCGTGCTTCTCATCATGGATTCGCTCACGCGCTTCGCCCAGGCGCAGCGTGAAATCGGGCTTGCCATCGGCGAGGCGCCGGCCACCAAAGGTTATCCGCCTTCCGCATTCGCACGCCTGCCGCAACTCGTCGAACGCGCCGGCAACGGCACAACCACCGGCGGCTCAATCACCGCCTTCTACACCGTGCTCACCGAGGGTGACGATCAGAGCGATCCGGTCGCGGACGCCGCGCGCGCCATTCTCGATGGACACATCGTGCTCTCGCGACGCATCGCCGAGAGCGGCCAATATCCGGCCATCGACGTCGAGGCCTCTGTGAGTCGCGCCATGCATGAAATCGCCTCGCCCGCACAGTTGGAGCTCGCCAGGCGCTTCCGGCAGACGCTCTCAATCTACCAGCAGCACCGGGATCTGATTGCAATCGGCGCCTACCAGCGCGGCACGGACCCGCGCGTCGACGCCGCCATGGCGCTGTGGCCGCGCATGCAGAAGTTCCTGCAGCAGGGCATCCAGGAGCGTACTGGGCTTGCGCAGAGCGCAGCGGCACTCGAGGCCGTATTGAAGGAAGTTCCGGAGCCCGCGACTGACACGAAGGTGACCTCATGAAGCGCGTGGAGCGGCTGCGCATGGTCGAGCGCGCCATTGATGATATTGAACGTCGCCGCGCCGAGTCGCTCGCCGCAAGCGAGAAGCGCCTCAATGCTTGCACCGAGAAACTTGCGGAACTCGAGGCCTATCACGGCGCCTATACGCGCCAGTTCAATGAGCGCGCCGAAGCCGGCATCGGCGGCGCGGGCCTGCGCGATTATCAGACCTTCCTCGCACGTCTGGCAGAGGCCGTGCGGCAGCAGACCACGCTCGTGACGCGGGCGCGCACCGAGCGCGACGCCGAATTGGTCAGCTGGCGCAACGCCGCACAGCGCGCGGAGGCCGTGGGAAGGCTCGTCAGTCGCTGGAAGAACGAGGAACAGCGCCTGGGCGAGCTCTCCGAACAGCGCGAGTCCGACGATCGCGCGCAACGTCGTTCCCTCACCGAGCGAGCAGCACATGGCGCTTAAAAACGTACCCACGGCAAGCACCGCCAGCGCAAAGAGCGCTGCAACCTCAAGTGCCAACGCAGCTCCTGCGACTGCAGGCGCGGCGGATTCCGCACTCGCGGTCATCGCGACCAATTTTCTCTCCGTGCTCACAGGATTCGGCGCGCAGGCAACGCCATCTGCACCCACAGCCCCGGTGAAACCCAAGGATGATGCCGCGCCCGCGCTTGCCGGGCCGCCCGTGGCGACGGGTGGCGCGGGCGTCGCCGCGCTGCCGAGCGCGCTTCTGGGCGCCGCGCAAATTGCGCCTGTCCCCGTCGCCACGCCTGCGCCGCCGCCGCCGAGCGCTCCGGCTACGACAAGCGACTTGTCGCTCGCCGTCACGGCGGCCAGTGCACCAGCTGCCGCTGCCGCCACGCCTGTTGGCGCGGCTGCCGTTCCACCCCCCGCTGTGACGCCGCCGACGGTCATGCCTGCATCGGCAACGCAAGTCACACAGGCGGCGAGCCCGAACACACCGCCCGCCACCGCCAATACTCTCGCTCCTGCGCCGAGCGCCGCCAAAGCCGCGAACCCGCCAAGCGGCGCGCCACCCAATAACGCAGCCCCGGACGACAACGATGCCAGCCCCGCAACGCCCGCTCTGACAGCCGCCGCATCCGATGCGTGGCTGCTGCCTCCCGGGATTCGCCTGCCCACTCTGCAGCCGGCTGCCACGAGCCCTCCTGCGACTGCATCGACATTGATGAGCGCGGCGGCGGCGAGTGACGCCGACGAGGCCGAGTCCACCTCCGACCCAACCGACGCGACGGATTCAATCGCGAGCAACGCACCCGTCGCCAAATCTGTGACGCAGCCCCTCGCCGCTGCGCTCAGCGCGGACGCCAGCGCATGGAGCACTCAGGCAAGCCCGGCCGCGTCCACGTCGGCGAATAGCGCGCCGAGCGCCGCTGCGGCAGCCGCGTCAGCACAGGCCGCGCCGCTGCATAACGCTGCACATATGCAACCCGCCATGGACACGCGCGCGCCGACCGAGCTGCGCTCACCCGTTGGCAGCGCCGCCTGGACCGAGGAACTCGGAACGCAGCTCACCTGGATGAGTCGCCACGGGCAGGACAGCGCTTCGCTGCGCCTCTCGCCCGATCACTTGGGTCCCGTCGAGGTGCGCATCGAAGTGCGCGACGGCGCGACGAGTGTGTGGTTCGGCGCGGCGCATGCGGACACCCGCAGTGCTCTTGAGCAATCGCTGCCCCGCCTGCGCCAGCTCTTTGCCGAATCCGGGCTGCTGCTTGCCGATGCCGGTGTCGCACGCGATGCGCCGCGCCAGAATACCCGCCCCGGCACGCCGATCTCGCTCGGCGGCGGTGCCAACGAACAGACCCTCGCCACTTCCAAGGTCTCACCCGCCCCCACCCACTCGGGTCTCGTCGACACTTACGTGTAACGGCGCGCGCGGCGCGTGACGCACGTCACGCGATCAGCGCCAATTTTCCGTCGTCGCAGGCATGGCATGAGCGTTGCAATCGTTCTAGCGAGTCGTGCGTTGAACGTCACCAAAGGTTTTAAAACGATGGCCGAGATTCCCGTCCTGGAGCCTGCGCCTGCCGAGAAGTCGAGCGGCAAGTCCAAGCGCAAGCTGCTCTTTATCATCGTTGCTGCAGTGGTCGTGCTCGCCGCCGCAGGCGGCTATTTCATGCTCGCTGCGCGCAAGTCCCATCAACCTGCGCAGGCCGAGGCCGCCCCGCATGGGCCGCCGGTGTACATCGCGCTCGATCCACCCTTCGTCGTCAACTTCGAGGCGCAGCAACTGGTGCGCTTTCTGCAGGTCACCGTGCAGTTGATGACGCGGGATCCGCAGACCGTCGAGTTCCTGCACGCGAACGACCCCGCCGTACGCAATGACTTGCTGCTGCTGTTCGGCAATCAGCGCTATGACGTCATCGCGACACGCGAGGGCAAGGAGACTCTGCGCAAGCAGGCACTTGACGTCGCGCGGCATGTGGTCGAGCAGGCGGGCGGCAAAGCCGACCGGGTCGAAGCGGTGTACTTCACCAGCTTCGTCATGCAGTGAGCGCCGCGCGATGAACGAACAAAAGGTCCTCAACCAGGATGAGATCGACGCGCTGATCCACGGCGTGGATGTCGGCGCCGTCGCCACCGACTCGCCCGAAGCTTCCGCCGAAGCGCGCCCGTTCGATTTTCAGAGTCAGTCGCGCATCGTGCGCGGCCGCATGCCGACGCTTGAGATGATCAACGAGCGCTTCGCGCGCCTGTTTCGCACGAGTCTCTATAACCTGCTGCGCCGTTCGCCTGAAATCACCATCGGTCCGGTGGAGATGAAGAAGTTCAGCGAATACGTACACACGCTGCATGTGCCGACGAGCCTGAACCTCGTGAAGATCAATCCGCTGCGCGGTACGGCGCTCATCGTGCTCGATCCGAAGCTCGTGTTCGCCGTCGTTGACAACTTCTTCGGCGGTAACGGCCGGCATGCAAAGATCGAGGGCCGCGAATTCACCGCAACCGAGACGCGCATCATCCAGCTGCTGCTGCGCAACGGCTTTACCGATCTGCGCGAGGCGTGGTCGCACGTGCTTGCCATCGAAGTCGAATACCTGCAGTCGGAAATCAATCCCAACTTCGCCAATATCGTCAGCCCCTCGGAGATCGTGGTCGTCACGAGCTTTCACGTGGAGCTCGACGGCGGCGGCGGCGATGTGCACGTCAGCATGCCCTATTCGATGCTCGAGCCGCTGCGCGAGGTGCTGGAAGCCGGCGTGCAGGCCGACCGCGAAGAGCAGGACGAGCGCTGGATGCACTCGCTGCGCGACGAGATCGACGACGCGGAAGTCGAGCTCACCACGGTGCTCGCGCGCGGTGCGCTCACTCTGGCCGAACTTGTCGATTTGAAGGCAGGCGACATCGTGCCCTGCGACTTTGCCGGCACGGTAACGGTGCTTGCGGAGCAAGTGCCGATATTCCGCGGCTCCTTTGGCCTGTCGCGCGGCCAGCAGGCCGTCAAGGTCGAAGCGCGCGTGCGCCGGCCCAAGCAGCCCACAGACTCCAAGATTCTGAAGAACGCCTGAAAGGTATACCTATGAACGCTGCAGCAGCCGAGGCGCGCGCCGCCGAATTCGAAAACCTCAAGCCCGAGGGAGCTCCGCAGACCAATCGCGACGTGAACATGGACGTCATTCTCGACGTTCCGGTGACACTGTCGATGGAGGTCGGGCGCACGCGCATTCCGATTCGCAATCTCCTGCAACTCAATCAGGGCTCGGTCATCGAGCTGGATCGGGCGGCAGGCGAGCCCCTCGACGTATTCGTGAACGGCACTCTGGTCGCACACGGCGAAGTCGTCGTGGTCAATGAGAAGTTCGGCATCCGTCTGACCGACGTGATCAGCCCGGCCGAACGCATCCGCAAGCTCAAATAAGGCGCCGGCCGCCGCGATCCCGCCTGACATGAAATTCTCTCCCCTAAGCTTGGTGCTTCTCGTCCCGGTCGCGCTCGCGCGCGCGGATGTCGGCCGCGTGTTCGCGGCGCCCGCAACCCCGCTCAAGGGCGCACCGAGCGTCGTCGGCAGCCTGGGCGAGGTGACGTTTGCGCTGCTAGTGGTCCTCGCTGCGGTGTTTGTGGCGGCGTGGTTGCTGCGCCGCGTGCGTGGTTTCGGCAGTATCGCGCGCGGCGCACTCGATGTCATCGCCGACCTGCCGCTCGGTCCCAAGGAACGCGCCGTACTGGTGCGCGTCGGGAAAACTCAATTATTGATTGGTGTCGCCCCCGGACGCGTCACCACGCTGCACGTGCTCGCAGAGCCGGTGGACGCCGCGGCGCCGGTTGCGCCAGCCGGCACGGCACGCCCGTCCTTTCAGGCGCTCCTGATGAAGAGTCTCGGAAAATCATGAGGGCTTCACGACTCACTTCGGGCGCGCTCATAGTCCTCGGGGCGCTCGCGCTTTCGACGCAGACGCTCGCCGACACGGGAATCCCGGCCTTGAGCGTGCAAAGCGCCGCTGGCGGTGGCCAGACCTACAGCCTGACACTGCAGATCCTCGCGGTGATGACGGCGATCACGCTGTTGCCGGCGCTCGTCTTGATGATGACGGGCTTCACGCGCATCGTGATCGTGCTCGGCATCCTGCGCCAGGCACTCGGTGCCGGCCAGACGCCGCCCAATCAGGTGCTGATCGGGCTTGCGCTCTTCCTGACCCTGTTCGTGATGTCGCCCGTCATCACGCGTATCAACGATGAAGCACTACAGCCCTACATCGCGGGCACGATCGACTCCGTCGCCGCGCTCGAGAAGGCCATCGTGCCGCTGAAGAAATTCATGCTCGATCAGACCCGCGAGAGCGACATCGCGACCTTCGTGCGCATCTCGGGCGGCCACGGTTACGCCTCACCGGACGCCGTGCCACTCACCGTGCTGGTGCCAGCATTCGTCACGAGCGAGCTTAAGACTGCATTCCTCATTGGCTTTCTGATTTTCATACCCTTCGTCATTATTGACCTCGTCGTTGCGAGCGTCTTGATGTCGATGGGCATGATGATGCTCTCGCCCGTGCTCATTTCGCTGCCCTTCAAATTGATGCTGTTCGTGCTCGTCGACGGATGGACGCTCGTGATGGGCACGCTCGCCGGGAGCTTCTACTCATGAACCCTGAGACGGTGATGGCGATCGGGCGACATGCACTCGAGATGACGCTGCTGCTGGCGGCTCCGCTGCTTCTCGTGGCGCTCACAACCGGGCTTATCGTCGGTGCCTTTCAGGCGGCCACCCAGATCAACGAGATGACCCTGTCCTTCATCCCCAAGCTCATCGCCATGGCCACCATGCTGATGCTGGCGGGGCCATGGATGTTGAAGATGCTCGTGGCCTATACGCGCGATCTCATTCAGAGCATTCCCGGATTGATCAACTGACCATGATTACACTCACGACGGGGCAACTCGAGGGCTGGATTGCCGAGATCTTCTGGCCTTTCATACGCATCGGCGCATGCTTCATGGTGGCGCCGGCGTTCGGCGCCGCATTCGTGCCGGCGCGCCTGCGCATCGGGCTTGCAGCGGCGGTCGCCCTGCTGGTCGCGCCGCTCGTGGCGACGCCGAGCGGCATCACGCCCTTCTCCGCAGCCGGCGCCATTGTCACCGTTCAGCAGGTGCTGATCGGCATTGCGCTCGGTTTCGCACTGCAGCTGCTGTTCGACGCGGTCTCACTCGGAGGACAGCTCCTCGCGAACAGCATGGGGCTCTCCTTCGCCTATAACGTCGATCCGCTGCGCGGCACGAGCACGCCCGCGCTCGGCCAGTTCTACACCCTCCTCGTGATGCTGACCTTCCTCGCGCTCGATGGGCATTTGGCGCTGATCGAGATGCTGGTGCAGGGGTTTCGCACACTGCCCGTCGGCGCCACGGGCTTGGATCACGCCAAGTTGTGGACCATCGTCGAATGGGGATCGCAGCTCTTTGCAGGCGCCCTGTCGGTGGCGCTGCCGGGCGTCACCGCCCTTCTGATCGTGCACATCGGCTTCGGCGTCATGAGCCGCGCCGCGCCGACACTCAACCTTTTTGCCGTGGGCTTTCCGGTCATCATCGTCTGCGGCCTTGCGATCGTGTTCCTCGGCCTTCCGGGCCTGCAGGCGAACTTCATCTCCCTACTGCACGACGCGTTTGATCTTCTGCGCGGCCTGTCTTCCGCGACGGTGTGAACCATGGCTGAAGACACACAGGATCGCACAGAACTTCCGACACAGAAGCGGCGCGACGACGCGCGCAAGCGCGGCGAAGTGCCGCGCTCGCAGGAATTGAACACGGCCGCCGTCGTGCTCATCACCGGCATCGGGCTGCAGTTCCTGGGCGCACGCGTGGGTAGCGCATTGAGCGGCTTGCTGCGGTCGGACCTCGCGCTCTCGCGCGAGCAGGCGCTCGATGAGAGCCAAGCGGTGGCGGCGCTCGGCAACTCGCTGCTCGCGGCCTTCAATGCCTGCATGCCGCTCTTGGGCCTCACGGTCGTTGCAGCGCTCCTCGCACCGCTCGCGCTTGGCGGCTGGAATCTGAGCGCGGAGGCGCTGATTCCGAATTTCGCGCGTCTCAACCCACTCGCAGGATTTGGCCGCATGTTCTCCGCCCGCGGTGCGGTGGAGCTTGGCAAGGCCTTCGCCAAGTTTCTGCTCGTCGCCATCATCGGCTGGGTATTCATGCGCTCCAAAGCCGGCGAGCTCGTCGGCCTCGGCGCCGAGCCGCTCAAGGCCGGAATCGCCCATGCCATTACTATCGCCGGCTCCGCACTAGTGCAGATCGGCGCCGGACTCGGCTTGATCGCGGCGATGGATGTGCCGTGGCAGCTGCATCAGTACACGCAACGGCTGCGCATGTCGCGCGAGGAGATCCGCCAGGAATTACGTGAGAGCGAAGGCGCTCCTGAAGTGCGCGGACGCATCCGTTCGTTGCGTCAAAGGGTCGCGCGCCGCCGCATGATGCAGGAAGTGCCCAAGGCCGACGTCGTCATCACGAACCCCACGCACTTCGCCGTCGCCCTGCGCTACGACGAGCGCCGCATGCGCGCGCCCATGGTGGTCGCCAAAGGCGCGGATGTCATTGCAACACGCATCCGTGAAGTTGCAACCGAACACCTGGTACCGATTTTCGAAGCGCCGCCACTCGCGCGTGCTCTGCATGCCAGCGTCGACATCGGCGAAGAGATCCCATCGTCACTGTATGTCTCGGTGGCCCAGGTCCTGACCTATATCTATCAGCTGCGCACGGCCCGCCGTGGCGGCGCAGCGCCGCCCGCGCCGCCCACACTCGACCCCACGGTCGACGCACCCCGGCACTAGCCCATGGCCACCGCAACCTCCACCCCCGCAATCCCGCCGCTGCGCGCCATGCTGCGCACCGGCCTCGGCCTGCCCGTCGGAGTGCTCGCGGCGCTCGCCATGGTCGTGCTGCCGCTGCCACCGATCGCGCTCGACGCGCTCTTTACCTTCAACATCGCCCTTTCCATCGTGGTCGTGATGGCGGTCTTCTATGTGGCCCGCCCGATCGAATTTGGCGTATTTCCCACGGTGCTGTTGCTCGCGACGCTGTTGCGCCTTGCGCTCAACGTCGCCTCGACGCGCGTCGTGCTCTTGAATGGCCACACCGGCACGCAGGCAGCCGGACGCGTCATCCAGTCGTTCGGCGAATTCGTCATCGGCGGCAACCTCGCCGTCGGTGTCGTGGTGTTCGTCATCCTCACGGTCATCAATTTTGTCGTCGTCACCAAAGGCTCCGGGCGCATCTCGGAAGTCAGCGCGCGCTTCACTTTGGATGCCATGCCGGGCAAGCAGATGGCGATCGACGCCGACCTCAACGCCGGGCTCATCACCCAGGATGAGGCGCGCACGCGGCGCGTGGAAGTGCGCACCGAGGCGGACTTCTACGGCTCGATGGACGGCGCCAGTAAGTTTGTACGCGGCGATGCGGTGGCGGGCATCCTCATCCTCTTCATCAACATCATCGGCGGGCTATCCATCGGCACGGTCGCGCATGGCCTGCCGTTCTCGCAAGCGGTTCATACCTACACTCTCCTCACCATCGGTGACGGCCTCGTCACACAGATCCCGGCGCTGCTGCTCTCGACTGCGGTTGCCGTCATCGTCACGCGCATGTCAGGCGCGCAGGACATGGGTGGAGAACTCGGTCGCCAGCTGTTCCGTCAGCCGAAGGCTCTCGGCGTCGCTGCGGGCCTGCTCGCCACCATGGGCCTCGTGCCCGGCATGCCGAATCTAGCCTTTCTCACGATGGCGACATTGTGTGGATTCGGCGCATACCTCATGCACAAGCGGCAGACGGCGCCAAAGCCTGCGCCCAAAGCGGCCGCCGCGAATCCTTCCCCCGAAGCGCGCGAGCTCTCCTGGGAGGATGTTCAGCCGGTTGACGTTCTCGGCCTCGAGGTGGGGTATCGCCTGGTGCCGCTGGTGAACCGCGCGCAAAACGGCGATCTTCTCGCGCGCGTGCGCGGCGTGCGCCGCAAGCTCTCGCAGGATCTCGGATTCCTCGTGCCGGCCGTGCACATCCGCGACAACCTCGATCTGGCGCCCAACGCCTACCGCATCAATCTGGGCGGCGTCCCGGTCGGTGAAAGCGTGGTCTACCCCGACCGCGAGATGGCGATCAATCCCGGACGGGTGTTCGGCCAGCTGAAGGGAATCGCCACCCGTGATCCCGCCTTTGGCATGGATGCGGTGTGGATCGAACCGGGCGCGCGCGAGCATGCACAGACGCTTGGCTACACCGTGGTCGATGCGAGCACGGTGGTTGCAACCCACTTGAGCCACATCATTCAAATGCACGCGCATGAGCTCCTCGGCCACGACGAGGTGCAACAGCTGCTGAATACGCTCGCGAAGAGCGCGCCGAAGCTGATCGAGGATCTGATCCCCAAAGTATTGCCGCTGTCCGCGGTGGTGCGCGTCCTGCAGGGATTGCTCGCCGAGCGCGTACCGATCCGCAACATCCGCGCCATCATCGAGACTCTGTCGGAGCATGCGGCGCGCACGCCGGATCCGGCGGCGCTGCAGAGTCTGGTGCGCAGCGCCCTCGGCCGGCAGATCGTTCAGGACATCGTCGGCATCTCCGGCGAGCTGCCGGTGATCACGCTCGAGCCCGAACTCGAACGCCTGTTGCAAAACTCATTGTCGCCGGGCTCGACGAGCGCAAGCCCCGGACTTGAACCGGGACTCGCCGAGCGCTTGCAGCAGCGCCTGTCCGATTCGGTGCAGCGCCAGGAACTCTCGGGCGAGCCCGCGGTGTTGCTGGTGCCACCGCAGCTGCGCGCAACCCTTGCGCGCTTCATCCGCTCGAGCGTGCCGAACCTGCACGTGCTGGCGTGGAATGAAATTCCCGACAACCGCAAGGTGCGCCTCGTCAGCGCCGTCGGTCATTGAAGCTCAGATGTTCATAGCTCGTTGAGAATTTTCGGAGTCACATGATGAAAATCATCCGCCATACTGCGAGCGACATGCGCTCGGCGCTGCGTGCCCTGCGCGCACGTCTCGGGCCCGACGCAGTCATCCTCTCCTCGCGCCGCACTGCAGGCGGCGTGGAAGTCTCCGCGGCCGTGGATTTTGACGCTCAGGAACTCGCGAACGCGCAGGCTGCGGGTTTTACGGCGAGCGCGACGGATGCGCCGCTCGTGACCGATTCGGCGTTGACTGCCCCGGCTTCACTGCCGCCGGCGCCCATAGCGGCAGCATTTGCGCACACCGCCGCGGCGGCGCAGGCCGCGGCCAACACCACGGATACGCAGGCGCCTTTGCCGGCGGACGCACTCGGCCGGGAGTTGCGCACCTTGCGGCGCATGCTTGAGACGCAGCTTGCCGCTCTTGCGTGGAACGATCTCACGCGCCGCGCGCCTATTCATACCGAAGTGCTGCGCGAGCTTACTGAAATCGGCATCGCCCAGGACCTCGCCGCCCAGGTCGTCGCGCAGCTGCCCGCCAACATCGAGTTCTCAACCGCGCGACGCCTGGCGATTGCGAACCTCTCGCAGCGGCTCCTCGTCACCGGGGATCGCTGGCTCGAAAGCGGCGGCCAAATCGCCCTTGTGGGTCCGACCGGCGTCGGCAAGACCACCACCCTCGCCAAGCTTGCGGTGCGCTGGACGCTGCGCCACGGCGCCAAGGATCTGGCCTTGATCGCCGCCGATACGGTGCGCCTGGGCGCGCAGGATCAGGTTCGCGGCCTGGGTCAACTATTGGGCGCGCCGGTGCACACGCTCGATAACTTTGCGGAGCTTCCTGCTCTGCTCGCGCGCCTGGCGAAGTGTCGCTTTGTTCTCATTGACACGCCGGGATCGAGCCAGCGCGACGCGCAGCTTGCAAGCCGCCTGGCGACTCTCGTCGCGGCAGGTCCGCGCCTCACCACCGCGCTGGTGCTCGCCGCCAGTACTCAGGCGGGCGCCAACGATGAAATCGTCACGCGCTTTGCGCCGGCGAAGGCGGCGACCTGCCTCCTCACCAAGATTGACGAGACGACCAGCCTCGGAGGCGTGCTGTCGGTCGTGATGCGCGCGGCCTTGCCGGTCGCTTATTTGAGTGAAGGTCAGCGCGTGCCGGAGGACCTGCGGCCGGCGCGCGCGCTCGAGCTCGTTTCCAGTGCGGTGCAGATGGCGCAGGTGACGGGCGCGGCCGCCGACGAAGACCTGTTGCGCAGACGATTCGGAGATGTCGCTCATGCCCTCGCCTAAGATCCGCGTGATTAATAATTTGAAAGTGAGTCCGCTCGCAAACCCGGTGCGGGTCATCGCGGTGACTGGCGGCAAGGGCGGCGTCGGCAAATCCACCGTTGCCGTCAATCTGGCGACCGGCCTCGCAGCGGCGGGCCGCCGCGTCGTGCTGCTCGATGGCGACCTGGGCATGGCCAATGTGGACGTTCTCCTCGGACTCTCGCCGCGCTACACCCTGGCGCACGTGCTCTCCGGCGAGCGCACGCTCGATGAGATTCTGGTGCGGGCGCCGCAGGGCTTCATGGTCGTGCCGGCCGCCTCGGGTGCGGCAGACCTTGCGAATCTCGACGCCACGGCGCACCTCGGGCTCGTGCAGGGATTCAGCGCCTTGGGCGCGCGCGTGGATGTACTGATCGTCGACACCGCGGCAGGCATCGCCCCCGGCGTGCTGCAATTCTCGCAGGCCGCGCAGCAGGTGCTCATCGTCCTGTGCGACGAGCCCGCCTCCATGACCGATGCTTATGCGCTCGTGAAGGTATTGAGCCGCAATCACGGCGTGCGTAATTTCCGCGTGCTCGCGAACATGGCGGGATCCGCCGCAGCGGGCGAAAAGCTCTTCAAGCGTTTTGAAGGCGTGACCGCGCGCTTCCTCGACGTGACGCTCGAATATGCCGGCGCAATCCCGGAGGACGAAGCGCTGCGCCGCGCGGTACGTGCACAGCGACCGGTGCTCGAGGCCTATCCCACGAGTCCCGCGGCGCGCGCCTTCAAGAAGCTGACCGCGTGCGCCGACGCCTGGCCTGCGCCCGCAGGTCCACGCGGCAATCTAGAGTTTTTCGTCGAGCGGCTGATGCGCCGCCCCACGCCGCAACTTGAGGTCGTGCCGTGAATGCAGTCGGAGCCTACGTCGCGCGTCGCAGCGCGCCCGATCAGGACGCACTCGTCATGCGTCACGCAGAGCTCGTGAAGCGAATTGCCTATCATTTGGCGGGCCGCCTGCCGCCCAGCGTGGATGTGGCGGACCTCATCCAGGCCGGGATGCTGGGGCTGCTGGAGGCCGCCGACCATTACGCCGCCAATCGTGGCGCGAGCTTCGAAACCTACGCCGGCATTCGCATTCGCGGCGCGATGATTGACGCCCTGCGCAAGCTTGATTGGGCACCGCGTTCGGTGCACCGCAAGGCGCGCGCCGTGGCCGCGGCGATCCGCGAGCTCGAGAAAGAGACCGGCCGCGACGCGCGCGATGCGGAAATTGCCCTGAAGATGGGAGTCACGCTCGAGGAGTACTACTCCATCGTGCAGGACGCGGCGAGTTGTCGCCTGGCGAGCCTCGATGAAGTGGCCGTGGGGGCGGCTGCCGATCCGGTCGATCCGTTCGTCGAGGTTGCGGACGAGCGATTCCGCGCCGCCCTCGCGCAGGAAATCGACTCGCTGCCGGAGCGCGAAAAACTCGTGATGTCCCTCTACTACAGCGACGGCCTCAATCTGAAGGAGATCGGTGCGGTCCTCAAAGTCACCGAATCGCGAGTGTGTCAGCTGCATGGACAGGCGCTTCTGCGCCTGAAGGGCCGGCTCGCGAACTGGCGCGAGAAGGATCCGGCACGCACCTAGGCACAGCGGGAGATCACATTATGAACAAGGATCTGAAATTTCTGATCGTGGATGATTACTCGACCATGCGCCGTGTCGTCAAAAACCAGCTGCACGAGCTCGGCTATGCCAACGTCGCCGAGGCGGATGACGGCTCGACCGCCCTGCCGCAGTTGCACGGCGGCGACTTCGATTTTCTGATCACGGACTGGAACATGCCCGGCATGCATGGGCTTGATCTGCTGAAGGCGGTGCGCGAGCACGCCAAGCTTGCACATCTGCCGGTCCTGATGCTCACCGCTGAAGCGCGGCGCGAACAGATCGTCACGGCCGTCGAGGCCGGCGTGGATGGCTATGTCATCAAGCCGTTTACGGCGGTGACCCTCAAAGACAAGATCGACAAGATCCTCGAGTCGCGCGCCTCGGCGACCGCATAAGGACAGACGCACTCGTGGATATTCTCAGCATCATCGGACTCACGCTCGGCCTGTGCGCCATCCTCGCCGGCGCCGTGCTGAAGGGCGCCGGCCTCATGGCGCTCGTCTCCGCCGCCGCGTTCACCATCGTCGTCATTGGAACGGTCGCCGCCATCTTCGTGCAGACACCGCTTGAGGTGATTAAGCGCGCCGTGCGCATCTTCCCCTGGGTCATGCGTCCGCCACCACTGCAGGGCCCCGAACTCATCAAGAAGATAGTGGAATGGAGCAACATCTCGCGCAAGCAGGGACTCTTGAGTCTCGAGGCCGTGCTCAACAAGGAACCCGACGGCTTCGTACGCAAGGCGCTGCAGCTCGTCATCGACGGCGGCGAGCCCGAGGTCATCCGCGATGTCATGGAAGTGGAGCTGAACGCACGCGAGCACGCCGACACGCGCGCGGCAAAGGTTTTCGAAGGCATGGGCATCTATTGCCCGACGCTTGGCATCATCGGCGCCGTCCTCGGGCTCATGGCGGTCATGCAGAATCTCGCTGACCCCAGCAAGCTCGGTCACGGCATCGCGGCGGCCTTCACCGCCACGGTGTACGGCATCGGCTTTGCCAATCTCTTCTTCCTGCCGGTGGCCGCAAAGCTCAAAGGAGCTATCCAGTCGCAGACACAGGTGCGCGAAATGGTGATCGAAGGAATGCTCGCCATCGCGCAGGGCGAGAATCCGCGCAGCATCGAGTCGCGCTTAGAGGGTTACCTGCACTAGGGGACGCATTTATGGCACGCCAGCAAAAACATGAAGAGCATCAGAATCACGAAGCCTGGGCCATTCCCTACGCGGATCTGATCACCCTCTTGCTCGCGTTCTTCGTCGTGATGTACGCGATTTCCTCGGTGAACGAGGGCAAGTACCGCGTACTCTCGGACGCCATGGTCTCGGCCTTCAACGGCGCGTCGACCGCAAAGAGCCCGCCGCCGCCGGCGAGCAAGTCTTCCGCCACCAGCAGCGGCGCGGCAGCCCCGGGTGCCGTCAGCCTGCCGATCACCACCGCCACGCCGCCGCGCACTGCCGCTGCGCCGCAGTCGAGCGTCAACGCGCAAGATGCCGGCGAGCCTGCGCATACCGATGTGCAGAGCGCGAGTAGTCTCGAGCAGGCGCAGCGCGCGGCCGCGGCTCTGGAGCGGGTCGCACAGAGCGTGACCAACGCCATGCACGACCTCGTCGCCAAAAATCTCGTCGCCGTGCGCCGCGGCGAATCGTCGGTCGAAGTCGAGATCCGCACGGATATTCTGTTCCCGAGCGGCAGCGCCACCCTCGCGCCGACCGCCATCGATATTCTCACCCGCCTCGCCGAGTCGCTGCGCTCGGTTCCCAACCCGATCCGCGTCGAGGGTCATACCGATGATCGACCGATCAACACGCTGGCATTCCCCTCCAATTGGGAACTCTCCGCCGCACGCGCCAGCAGCGTCGTGCATCTGTTCTCGAGCCGCGACATCGCGCCCGGCAGACTCGCGGTGATCGGGCTCGGGGAATACCGGCCCGTCAAAAGCAACACCACTTCCGAAGGGCGCAATGCCAACCGGCGCGTAGTGATCGTGATTCTCTCGCCTGACGCGAGCAGCGATGCCGCGCCTGATCGCGGTGCCCAGGCCGCACGAGCGGTTGTGATGCCGGCGGCCATCCATTAATTGGCGATGGCATGGATACTGCACGCAGTCATTGATGTCCACGCGGGCGTCGACTTTCCGACGACCGCGGGAAAAGTGTGAACGGGTTCACATGAGGGCCACGCGATGTCCCATATCTCGACAGTGCTGTCATACGTCTCTCAATTCATGGCGCATGCGTCCGCAGCAATGCCACAGGTCTCCATCGAGATGCTGCTGATCGCGGGACGCGCGGTATTCCTCGTGTTCTCGTTCTTCATCGCCGCGGTGACCTTCACGCGCTGGCGGCGCGGTGCGCAGCGCGGCACCGAACAGCTCATGACGCAGAACACCCTCATGCTCGAGCGCCTTGCCGCGATCGAGGAGCGTGTGGCCTCGGCCAACTTTCGCGTGACCGAACTTGCAACGCAGCTGCAGGGCGAGCTGCGCGCCGCGCCGGCGGCAAGCGACGCGCAGCCGCGTTATCAGACCGCTATCCGGCTCGCCCGCGAGGGGGCATCCCGCGACGAGTTGATCGCAAGCTGTGGCCTCTCCCGCCAGGAGGCAGAACTCGTGCTGCGCGTCCACGCATCCAATGCGACCCTGGGCGACGCGCAGGCGGCTTAAGCGCCTTCGATCCGGGCTGCGACTCCGCCGGCAACGCCGGGCGGTGCAGGCGTCTACAGCGACCTTCGACCCGAGAGAGCCCAGCCCCATTTGGGCCCTCAATCTTTCGAGCCCGCTGCCGATACCTCGGGGCATGCCCGGGCACGAGACTTTAAAATGACGACACTCGCTCTGCAGGAACCAACGCAGCAAACTCACCCGGACGCCTTCGCCTTCGTCGAGGAGCTCGCCGGGGAGCTTTCCAGCGGCAAAGTCGACCTGCCGAGCTTTCCCGAGATCGCGGTTCGCGTGCGCCAGGTGCTCTCCGATGAGCTCGTCACGCCCGACAAGGTCGTGCGCGTGGTGGGCTCGGAGCCGGCGCTCGCGGCACGGCTGCTGCAGATCGCGAACTCTGCAGCGCTCAACTTCAGCGGCCGTGCGGTCACGGAGTTGCGCACGGCAGTGGCGCGCATGGGCTTCAACATGGTACGCAGTGCTGCAATTGCCTTCGCCATGTCGCAGTTGAAACAAGTGAATTCGCTCAAGGGGCTCGAGAAGCCGCTCGAAGTGCTGTGGAATCGCAGCACGACCGTTGCGGCGCTGTCGCACGTCATCGCGCGCCGCTTCTCGACTGTGAATCCGGACATGGCGCTCCTCGCCGGTCTGCTGCACGGCGTTGGCCATCTTTATATTCTCACGCGTGCCAGCAAGCATCCCAAGCTCTTCGCGAACGAGCCGGTGTTTCACTCCATCGATCGCGACTGGCATGCCAGCATCGCCAAGGCGCTGCTTGAAAACTGGGAAATGGCCGACGACATCGTACAGGCCGTGAGCGAGTTCGAAGATCTCGATCGCGAGCACCGCGGCGCGCCGGACTTGACCGACGTGCTCACCGTGGGCTACCTGCTGTCCTCCTACCGCGACTATCCCGAAACCGTCGAGCTCAACATGCAGGGCGTGAGCGCCTGCAAACGTCTGCAGCTGGATTCAGCCGCGTATACGAAGCTTTTGACGGAGTCTTCAGAGGAGATCGCGGCCGTGCAGAGCGCACTCGGACGCTGAACATCTAAAAGCCCGCGCGCTCGGAGCGCGCGGGTTTCTCAAGCTTCGACAGTCAGTACCCGCCCAATGCGCGCCACGGCAAAGGTCGCACCGCGCCCGTAAGTCTTGAGCTCCGCCGGCCGGCCCGTGAGCACGCCGAGAAGAGCCTGTACACGCGTCAGGCGAGCGTGCACCAGAGCGCCGTTCCTGTCATTGAATTCGCGGCAGCGCTTGGCGCGGGTGGTGCAGAGTGCCCAATCGGCGCTCAGCGTGCCGGTCGGATCGCACCAGCGCAGCAACTGCTCAAGCCCCTTCACATCGGCCGAGTGGCCCAACATGCGGCACAGCGAGCGCCGCTCATCTTCGATCCGCACGATGCGCCCGACGCAGGCTTGGCGTTCCTTGATGGCGACCTGCAGCGCCACGATATCGTTGGTTTTGAGAATCTGGTGTTCGCGCTCGAGGAGCTCCGCGAGCTGCGCGAGACAGCCGTTCTCGTCGGTCAGGAGCTTCGCAACATGCTCACGGCACAGATCCGGATCCATGCTCACGGATCACCGAGCGGAGCGAGTGCGTGCTCGAGTCCCACGAGCGCATCAGCCACGCGCTCGGGCGAGATCGAATAACGGCCCTCTTCTATGGCGCTCTGGATGGCACCCACCCGAGCGTCGTCGACCGCGGGCTGCGCACTCACGGCTTGCTCGAGAGCGGCAAGGTGCGTGGCCGTGTCCGTGATATGCACATCCGTGCCTGCGGAGCTGGCTGCGCCGCGCGACTGGGCTGTCGCGTCCGGCACACGTTGTAGGGCGCGTCCGGCTTCCACCGTCGCGGTATGGCTGTCAATCCCACTCAGTTTGCTGGCCAAGACCGGCCCTCCTAGTATTCCGCAGTCGGGGTATCGGCAATCACCCGGCCGACTTTAGCGACCGCGCCGTCGGCTACCGCGCCGTCATAATGCAACACGGATCACATCCTCGTTCTCGACCACCCCCTCGACGACCTTGAGGGAGCTCAGGTTCTGCACCCTTAGGCGCGCACCCGCAGATCCATTGGCGAGCGCTTTGCCGCGCGCCCGCACTTGCAGGCCGGCGACGGTCGCGACCAGAGTCACTTCCTGGCCTTGATGCACCAGCATGTCGGGCGTGAACATGTCGATTGACAGCGCCGTGCCCACCGGCAGCGGCCGCTTGATTGTGCGGCGCTTGAGGTCGGCGGTAGTCGTCAAAAAAGCGACACCGGTGCTCGTCAGATTGCGTTTTTGGACTTCAACATCGTCAGCGCTCAGGCGCTCATTCTGGGCGACGGGCCGGCGCAACACCAAAATCGAAATCACGCTCTCGGTCGTCACCGGCACATAAACGGTCCACGTGGCCCCCGTGTCACAACTGACGCCGACGGTGGTGCGTGCCTGCAATACCGCGCCGCTCGGAAGCCCGGCGCGCAAGGCGCTCTGGCAGCGCGCGAAGTGCAGTCGCGCATCCAGGCGATCGGCCGTGACACTGGCGATGCTGGCATCGGCAGGCAGCTGCGCACGCACATAGGCTTCTGCCGCCGCGCGGATGTTCGCCACGGGCTCAACGGCGGCTTCGGGGCCTGCAAAGGCGCTCGCGCTCATGAGCACGATCGCAGTCAGGCTGCGGCAGGCGCTCGCGGGACGGCGGCGACGATTCATTGTCACTTGAGGCATACGGGTGGATCCTTCTGCAAGCCGCGAGCCAACGATCTGCGGCAGCCGGGCGACGCGCCTGCGGCATGTTCTTGCCGCAACGCGTGCGCTATTTCACGCTTCCATGCCGTCAATACCAGCGCGCAACGCCAAGTATTGATTGGCACGCGTATTGCTTCGGATCCGCCAGGTCAGTTTTTTGACGGATCGACGCCATGCCAATCAACCTCGATGCCTACCTCGGCGTCCATGCGGACGCACTCAAGGTGAGCTCGCAGCGTATGGAATTGCTCGCGACGAATCTTGCCAATGCAGATACGCCGAATTTCAAAGCGCGTGACATCGACTTCCGCGAGGCGCTGGCCGCGGCTGCGAGTCCGAACTCGGCAGCCGGGCTCAATACTACGCAACCGAATCACATCTCTGCGGATGCCAGCGGCCAGGACGCGGCTAATCTCAAATACCGCGTGCCACTCGCCCCGTCCCTCGACGGCAACACTGTCGACGTGCAGCTCGAACAGGCCGCATTTGCGGACAACGCCGTGCGCTTCCAGGCCACTTTGACTTTTCTCACCGGGCGGCTGCGAACTCTCATGACAGCCATCACCGGTCAATAAACTCACCTATTTAAGAGCCGCCCATGTCATCGTTCAAGATATTCGACATTGCAGGTTCCGGATTGTCTGCGCAGTCCGTGCGACTGAACACCGTGGCGAGCAACCTTGCCAATGCGGACAGCGTCAGCGGCGATCCGGCGAGCGTCTACAAGGCGCGCCACCCGGTCTTCGAGGCCGTGCGGGCGGCGCTCGGCTCCCCCAAGAGCGATGCCGCCGTGCAAGTGCGCGGCATCGTCGAGAACAACGCTCCGCCAACCACGCGTTACGAGCCGGGCAATCCGAGCGCCGATGCCAGCGGCAATGTGTATGTGCCGAACGTCAACGCGGTCGAGGAAATGGTCGACATGATCTCCGCCTCGCGTGCCTACCAGAACAACGTCGAGGTCATGAACACGTCCAAGGATCTGCTGCTCGCCACCCTCAAGCTGGGCCAGTAGTCGCAGCCACTCATTTAATTTCGCCTATCAGGAGTCCCCATGTCCGTACCTGCCGAATCCCTATCAATGCCCGCAAGCGCGAACAATGCTGCCAGCAATGCCACCGCGACCGGCGCGTCGAACGACACGCTCACGCAGAGCGACTTTCTGCAGCTCATGGTGACGCAGATGCAGAACCAGGACCCGACCTCGCCCGCTGATCCGAGTGCGTTCCTCGGGCAGCTGGCGCAGATGAGCGAGGTCAGCAGTCTCGATAACATGCAGCAGTCGCTTGCGACCCTGTCGAGTAGCCTCCTCTCCTCGCAGGCCGTGAGCGGCGCGAGTCTCGTGGGCCACGACGTGCTCGCCTCCGGAACGTCGGGCAATCTCGCCTCCGGCGGCTCATTGAGCGGCGCTGTGCAGACCCCTGCCGGCGCGACCAGTCTTTCCGTCGCCGTCACCGATGCCAATGGCAATCTCGTGAACACGTTTGCCGTCACGCCGCAGTCGGGGCTCACCGCTTTCTCCTGGAACGGCACGACGAGCTCGGGCGCGAGCGCCCCTGCCGGCAGCTACAATTTCGCGGTCACCGCGACCGTCAACGGTTCGACCCAGGCGGTGACTCCGCTTATCGAGAGCACCGTACAAAGCGTCACCATCGATCAGACGAGCCAGAGCCTCGATCTCAACACCGCCAACGGCGTCATCCCGATGAGCAGCGTCGTCAGCGTGGATTAACACGTCGGCCTTCAACGAATTCTCTAGGAGACTCACACATGTCATTTGGTATCGCACTCTCCGGCCTGAACGCCGCCCAGCAGGACTTGGACGTCACGGCCAACAATATTTCCAACGTCGACACGACGGGCTTCAAGTCCTCAACCACCGAGTTTTCGGATCTGTTTTCCGCCAGCCAGCAGGGCGTGAGCTCCACGGCAGTCGGCAACGGCGTGTCCGTATCGGAGGTCTCACAGCAGTTCACTCAGGGCAACATTGATTCCACCGGCAACAATCTTGACTTGGCGGTGAGCGGCAATGGCTTCTTCACCATGAGCGACAACGGTGCCCTCACCTACACGCGCAATGGCTCGTTCCAGGAAGACAGCGCCGGCTACGTGACCGACAGCCAGGGCAATCGGCTGCAGGTGTATCCGCCGCTCGCGAATGGCGGCTTCAATACCGGAGGGCTCACGGACCTGAATCTCACGACCAATGAGAGCGCGCCGCAGGCGACGACCAACGTCTCCCTGACCGCCACTCTGCCGGCCAATGCGACGGTCCCGCTCGGCGCTTTCAACCCCGCCAATCCGGACAGCTACAACGATACGACCTCTCTTACGACCTATGACTCCCTGGGAGCCGCGCACACCTCGTCGCTGTACTTCGTCAAAGGAGCAACCGCCAACGATTGGACCGTGCAGCTGTACGTGGACGGCAACGCGGTCGGTACGCCGCAGGCGCTCGATTACTCGAGCAGCGGCGTCCTCACGACTCCCGCGGGCGGCCAGATCACGTTCCCCGCCTATACACCGGCGACCGGTGCGGCGCCCATGAACTTGACCTTCAATTTCGCGCAGACCACTCAGGTGGGCTCGTCGTTCGGGGTCACCGCCAATACCCAGAATGGCTACACGACCGGCACGCTGACGGGCATCAATATTGACTCCACCGGAGTGGTGCAGGCGCGCTTCACGAACGGCAATTCGGTGAACCTCGGGCAGATTGCCATGGCGAATTTCGCCAATCCCCAGGGCCTGCAGCAGCTCGGCAACCAAAGTTGGGCGCAGACCTTCGCCTCCGGCTCACCCGTGAGCGGCACGGCCGGCCAGGCGGGAATGGGCACCATTCAGTCGGGCGCACTCGAGGAGTCGAACGTCGACATCACCGCGCAGCTCGTCAACATGATCACGGCACAGCGTGACTTCCAGGCGAATGCGCAGATGGTCACGACCGACGACCAGATCACCCAGACCATCATCGGCATTCAGTCGGGCACCTAAGGAATGAGGGCCGGATAGGCGCGTTATGGACAAAATGCTGTACGTGGCGATGACGGGCGCAAAGGAAACTCTGCGCGCACAGGCCGCCAACAACCATAACCTCGCGAATGCCAACACCACCGGCTTTCGCGCGGATCTGTCCGCCTTCCAAAGCCGCGCGGTAACGGGGCCGGGCTTTGCATCGCGCGTGTACGCGACCAACTCCACCACCGGCTGGGATGACACGAACGGTGCGCAGGTCTCGACCAACCGCAATCTCGACGTCGCCATCAAGGGCGCGGGCTTCATCGCCGTGCAGGATCGCGACGGCAACGAGGCGTACACGCGCGCGGGCGATCTGCACATCGATCCGAATGGCGAGCTCCTGAACGCCACCGGCCATCAGGTGCTCGGTGACGGCGGCCCGATCAGCATTCCGCCCAACCAATCGCTCAGCATCGCCCCCGACGGCACGATTTCGATCGTGCCTCTCGGTCAGACGCCCAACACCACCGCCAATGTCGCACGCATCAAACTTGTCAATGCGCCGGCGAGCTCCCTCGAGCGCGGCGTCGACGGCCTGTTCCGCGCAAGCGACGGCTCGACGCTCTCCTCCGATGCCGCCGTGCAGGTCACCTCGGGCGCCCTCGAGTCGAGCAACGTCAACGCCGCCGACGCCATGATGCAGATGATCGAGCTGTCGCGGCGCTTCGAGCTGCAGGTGAAGGCGATGCGCACGGCGGAAGATGACGGCGCATCCTCCACGAAGCTTCTGCAGACTCAGTAACTTTCGCAAAGGTAGAACCCTATGGAACCCGCACTGTGGGCCGCCAAAACCGGCCTCGACGCACAACAGACACAGATGACCGTCACCGCCAATAATCTGGCAAACGTCAACACGACCGGCTTCAAGGCAAGCCGCGCCGTGTTCGAGGACCTGCTATACCAGAACGTCAAGCAGGTTGGCGGCGCGACCTCGCAGAACACGCAGTCGCCGTCAGGCATGTCGCTCGGCACCGGCGTGCGCATCGTCGCCACAGAAAAGCTCTACACGCAGGGCAGTTTGAATCAGACCGGCAACGCTTTGGATCTTGCGATCCAGGGTCGCGGCTTCTTCCAAGTGCTCATGCCCGATGGTTCCTTAGGCTATACGCGTGACGGCAGCTTCCAGATGAACGCCCAGGGGCAGGTGGTCACCTCGGACGGTTACGCGCTGCAGCCCGGCATCACGATTCCCGCCGGAGCGCAGAGCGTCACGATTGCGAGCGACGGCGTCGTGAGCGCGCAGCTTGCCGGACAAAGCGCGCCGACCCAGGTCGGCACGCTGCAGCTCGCCGACTTCATAAACCCGGCGGGCCTGCAGCCGATGGGCGGCAATCTCGCGGTGGAATCCGCCTCGAGCGGCTCGGTGCAGACCGGCACGCCGGGATTGACGGGCTTGGGCACGCTCACGCAGGGATCGGTTGAGAGCTCCAACGTCAATGTGGTCACGGAGCTCGTCAACATGATTGAGACGCAACGCTCCTACGAGATGAACTCCAAAGCGATCGAAACGACCGATCAGATGCTGCAGTACGCAGACCAGAACATGTAGGCGGAAATTGAAGTAATGCATTATTTACGTCTAACCGTCGTCGCTCTGCTCGCCGCCGCTCTGTGCACGGCCTCCTGCACCATGAAGCGGCCCAAGGATGACGACAGCGATGCTCTGAGGTGGGCGGCCGAGCCCGCGCCGGCGTCGACCAACGGCTCGATCTACCATACGGGACGCGAGATGGGGCTGTTCGAGAACCCGGTCGCGCGCCGCGTCGGTGACACCGTGACGATCATTCTCAATGAGAGCACGAGCGCGCAGAAGAGCGAGGTCACGACCACCACCAAGAACACCACGGCGACGCTGCCCGGGCCCACGCTCCTCGGCAAGGCCGTCACTATACACGGCAATCCGGTTCTGAGCGCCGGCATCAACGATACCTCCAAGTTCGACGGCGAAGGGGCAAGCTCCCAGAGCAATGCTCTCACCGGCGATGTCACCGTGACGGTGGTGAAGGTCCTGCCGAACGGCAATCTGTTCGTGCGCGGCCAGAAGTGGATCGCTATCAATCAGGGCAAGGAGTACGTGCAGCTCTCCGGAGTCGTGCGCACGATCGACATCAATCCGGACAACACGATCTCCTCCTCCCAAGTCGCGAACGCGACGATTTCCTACGGCGCGAAGGGAGCGCTTGCTGACGTAAACGCGCAGGGCTGGCTGTCGCGCTTCTTCAATTCCCCCTTGATGCC
>Ga0302324_100006195_pt1 | contig 25880 bp, 27 predicted proteins | sample Palsa_T0_1_FD_201949 | JGI IMG/M metagenome (GOLD analysis project Ga0302324, IMG submission 201949) | Peat permafrost microbial communities from Stordalen Mire near Abisko, Sweden - Palsa_T0_1 | ecosystem: Environmental > Terrestrial > Soil > Palsa > Peat permafrost | place: Sweden: Abisko... | reverse complement strand
TCGCGTATTGCGAGTGGAATTCGCCGTGGCTAAGCTGTGTCCTCTCGGCAATGCGCGAGGGGGGCCGAAATGCCAGAGGCGGGTCCGTCGCTGACCGATCGCGGTCTGCAGCTGCTCGCGCGGATAACCCGCGCGTTCATGCAGTGGCACAATTGGCCGTTCCTGATCGCCGTCGCGACCTTGGCCGGCCTGCGCAGCCAACCTGCCGCTCGACGGCCTATGGCTGCGCGCGCCCTACCTGCACAACGGCCAGTCCCGACGCTCTACGACCTGCTGCAGCCGCCGGCGCAGCGGCCGAAGGCGTTCGCCCGCGGCCTCGACGTGATCGACCGTGCCAAGGGCGGCTTTGCAGCCCCGCCCTGCACGCCCGGCGCACCGGCCGCGGGCGGGAGCTTCTGCTTCGACGACAGCCAGCGCGGCAACAGCAACGCCGGCCACGCCTGGGGAACCGATCTGCCGGCGGATCGGAAGGCCGACCTACTGGCCTATCTGATGACCTTCTAAAGGAGCGCGCGCGATGGCCGAAGGCGCCCTTCGATCGGCTGGAACGAGGTCCAGGTCCGTTCGCGCCGCAGCACGTACCAGAGCGTGCTCGGCTTCAACATGCTGCTGCACCTCGGCATCGGGCTCGGCTGCATGTTCATCCCCGGCATGGTGTCGAGCTTCTTCGGCCTGCCGCAGCCTGTGCCCTCGGGCTGGATCCGCGGCTGGGGCGCGACCCTGATCCTGGTCACCGCGCTCTACATCCCCGGCCTGCAGGACCCGGTGCGCTCGCGCGCGCCGAGCCTCCTCGGCGTCCTCGGCCGGGTGTGGATGGCGACGGCGTGGTTCGTCGTCGGCGGCGGTTTCTTCTGGTTCGGCCTGTTCGCCGCCTCGTTCGCCCTGATCCTGGCGGTGCTCTATTTCCGCTTCTGCAGTGCGTACATCATGAGTCACCCTTAGCTGGGAAGGTCAGCAGCACCGTCAGTCCCGGCTCCGCATCGACCAGCTCCAGCGCCGCGTGGTGGCGGCTGGCGACCGCGGCGACGATGGCCAGGCCGAGGCCCGAGCCCGGCGTCGTGCGGCTGGCTTCGAGACGGCAGAAGTGCCGCAGCGCGTCCTGGCGCTTCTCTTCGGGGATGCCCGGCCCGTCGTCTGACACGCGCAAGCGCGGCCGGCCATCGGCCATATCGACCGCGAGCTCGATGTTGGCCCCGGACGGCGTGTGGCGCAGGGCGTTCTCGACCAGATTGGCCAGCGCCTGGGCGATCAGGTCGCCGTCGCCTTCGACGATGGCCGGCGACGCCTCGAGGCTCAGCCGCCGGCCGCTGGCTTCGATGTCCGGCCGGTAGGCGTCGGCGACGCGGCCCCCCAGCTCGGCCAGATCGACCGGCTTGAACCGACCGGCCAGCGGCCCGCTCTCGATCTCGGCCAGGCGCAGCATGCCGTCGAACACGCGCAGCAGCTCGTCGACATCGCCCTCGACGTCCTTGGCCGCCGCCAGCACCTGCGAATCGCCCTTCGCCGCCGCGCGGATCCGCTCCAGCTTCTGGCGCACGTGTGTCAGCGGCGTGCGCAGATCGTGGGCGATATCGGTCGAGACCCAGCGCACGCGGTCGACCAGTAGGGCGATCTCGTCAAGCATGGCGTTGAAGCTGGTCCCAAGCTCGTCGATATCGTCCGGCAGCAGCGCCCTGCGGCGCGGCGCGCGGACCGTCATCTGGCCGCCGGAGACCGCTCGCGCGGCTGCCACCACGCCATCGACCCGCCGCAGCACGCCGCGCGCCAGCAGGTAGGACAGCAGCAGCCCGACTACCGCACCAGCGCCGCCGCACCAGAACAGGGTGGTTCGCAACGCATGGCGCAGCTTGCTCTCGTCGGTGAGGTCCTGGCCGACGGTCAGCACCGACCCGTCCGGCAGACGCGCGTTGTAGACCACCAGGTCCTGGTACGGCCGCCCGGCGACGTGGGCGTCGTCCCAGTCGAGAAAGGTCAGGCCCAGCGGCGCGCCGGTCGGCGGCAGGTCGCCGGCGAGTTGACGACCCTGGGCGTCGGCCAGGCGGTATTCCAGCCCGCCCGGCCGGTGCTCGCTGCGCGTCACCGCCGCCGCCACCTCGGCGATGCCGCGATTCTGGTAGAGCGACGTGAGCGTCGCCGCCTCGCCCTGGATGCGGGCCTGCACGTCGTGGCGATAGATGTAGGTCACCGAGAAGCGGGTCAGCGAGCCGGCGATCACGAAGGCGCAGATCAAGAGCACGGTCTGCACGAACGCCAGCCGCACGCCGGTCGAGGCGAGGAAGCGGCTAACGCGCACGAACGACGTAGCCGGCGCCGCGGACGGTGACGATCAGCGACGGCTCGCCGGGATTGTCGATCTTGCCGCGCAGATGACTGATGTGGGTCTCGACGATGTTGGTGCGCGGGTCGAACCGCAGGCCCCAGACCCCTTCCAGCAGCATGCTACGGGTGACCACGTCGCCCTCGTGCAGCAGCAGGTATTCCAGCAGCTTGAACTGCAGCGGCAGTAGCTCGATCTTGCGCTCGCCGCGCCGGGCCAGGCGCTGCAGGCGGTCGAGCTGCAGGTCGCCGCTGCGTAGCACTGCCGGCTCGCCGCCCCGGATCGACGGGCGGCGCGCCAGGGCGTTGACGCGGGCGCCCAGCTCCTCGATCGAAAACGGCTTGACTAGATAGTCGTCGCCGCCGCCCTCGAGCCCCTCGACCCGGTCGGCGATCGCCGCCATCGCCGTCAGGAACAGCACCGGCGTCTGCACCGCGTCGCGACGCAGCGCCGAGACCAGCGTAAGGCCATCGAGGACCGGCAGCATGCGATCGATCACCAGCACGTCGAACGGTCCGTGGCGTGCGAGGTCCAGGCCGCGGGCGCCGTCCTCGGCCACATCCACCTCGCAGCCGGCGGCGCTGAGTCCGTCGCGCACATAGGCGGCGGTCTGAAGATCATCTTCCACGACGAGGACGCGCATTGCGCAACGAGTATCCTACCCCGCCGTGGGCGTCATGGGCGCAGCCGCACGGACCGGCGAGGCCAGCCTATGCGCGGCGGGCCGGAAACGGCGCCAAATGTTGAGAAACCGCGATGTCCGCGCGCCCCGCCGGAGCGGCCGAACACTGTCTGGATTTCCCGTTTGCTTATAACGGGCTGAAGGCGTTGCAATAAATCCGTCGCGTTTCCTGCATGAAAGCTTCGCTTGAGGGCGGCGCTCGCCTTGCCGTCAAACCGCCCTGCATCCAACCGGGAAAATGCAGGGGATCATCTATGTCAAATCGCCAAGCCGTTCGGCCTCGCACGGCGCCGTGGGCTGGACGCAAGATGTGGCCGGGCTCATGGCCACCGTCAGCCTACTGGCGCTCGCCGGGCTCGCGCGTGCCGCCGACGCGGACACCGACGCCGCATCCCAAGGGTCCAACACCGTCAGCAGCGTCGTGGTGACGGTCGCGCCGCGCCAGGAGGCCGCGGCCCGAGCGGTCGAACCTTTCGGATCAGGTCACGACGTTCCTGAATATCCCGTCGGCCTATGCCCGCGGCGTCGACGTTGCGTATCACCAGAAGTTCGAGTTCCTGCCCAAGCCGTTCGACGGCCTGGGCATCGAGTCCAACATCACCTTCGTCGACTCCCATATGGTGGAGTACGACGCGGCGACGGTCCTCGCGAATTCGCATGGGCTTCTTAGCGCGCAGGAAAGCGGCCTCCTGCCTGGCGCCTCGCCGGTTACCGCCAACCTGGCCGGCTTCTACGAAGCGTACGGTTTGAGCCTGCGGCTCGCGGCCGAGTATGTCGAGCACAGCCTCTTCGGACTGGGCGGCCTGAAATCGCTCGACGTCATCCAGGACGACCGCACGACCCTCGACTTCACCTCGGCCTACCGGTTCGACAAGCACTGGCAGGTCTATTTCAACGCCAAGAACCTGCTCAACACGCCGCTGCGCTACTACGAAGGCGAGCCGGACCGCCCGATCCAGCGCGAGTTCTACGACGCCACCTTCGAAGCCGGCGTCAGGGCGCACTTTTGAGCGCGGCCCAGAGCCGGCTCACGGCGGCTCACCGGTCCACTCCCAGTGCCAGGGTTCGAACGGGTAGTTGACGAAGCCAAACTGGCGGGCGTGGGCGACCATCCAGAGGTAGGCGTTGGAGCGGGACTGGTAGAGCCGGTTCGGATCGGCGGAGCTGTCGGGCGGATACCCGGGCGCCGCGCCGAGGAAGAGATCCATCGCCAGGCCGGTGCGATGGGCCGAGCAGGTGGCGCGCACCACCGCGTTGCAGTTCAGTTCCCTGGCGCAGCGGGCAGCGTCGGCGGCCGGATCGCGATAGCCGGAGAAGATCGTCAGCATGCGCCTGTCGGCGGCCAGCACCGGCTCTTCGGCGCGCGCCGCGGCCACCATCCGGCGGTAGGCGTCCAACGCGCCGGCCCGCAGCTGGATCTGCTTACCGCCGTAGCCTTCATCGATGCGCGCATTGGCGAGCAGGGCCGGCGGCGCGGGGCAGAACCCGTGGGCGTTGGCGACGACGAATGGACGGCGGCCCTGCCAGGTGCGGTCAAGGGCCCTCAGCGTCGCTTCGTTCATGATCCCGGATGCCGAAAGGCGATGGTCGCCTTGCCAGGCTGCGAGCGCTGCGGCGAAGCCCTCGGCGTCGCCGGGACAGTCGACGCCGATCTCGTGCGCGGCCAGCGGCGCGTAGACCTCCCAGCCGGTCTCAGGGCGGCCGAACACCGACCAGGCGGCAGTGCGCAGCGTTGCGCTGTTCTCGTGCGCGGCGGAGACGAAGTGCGGAGCCGGTCCGCAGGCTCTCGCCGCCCCTCCCGACGAATGGTCGTTGCGGGAGGCAAGTTCGCCCGCCGCGGCGCCAATGGCGAGGATCAGGAGGGCGCCGACCAGCTTCCCGATCACTGCTCAGCTCCCGAGCTTACGGTTGGAACCGGCGACGCGCGGCCCGGCTTCCTGATGGGTGATTTCATCGGAACGCCACCTCATGCCCTACGTCGCCTCAACGCTTCGCTGGGGCGCCGCCCTCGGCGCGCTCGGCTGGATCAGTGCGTGCGGGCCAGCCACTTCACAGAAATCCGCGGCGAACGCGCCGGTTGCGCAGAGCAACGCGGCCGTCAACAGCGCCTCGCTCGCCGCGACGGTCAATCCGACACAGCAGATCGTGACGCCCGAGCAGGCAGGCAACGTAACCATCGACAGCAATGCCGCCGCCAGCTTCGCCGCCGGCGCGTCCGATGCGTCCCTGCCGCCAGCGGCCAAGGCGATCGACGCGGCAGTCTTCCAGCCCGCCCCGACGAAGGCCAGCGCCAGGCTGGCGTACGATCCGGTGCTGCTGAAGGCCGAGGTGCTGCTCGACCGCGCCGGCTTCTCGCCGGGCGTCATCGATGGCCGCGGAGGGACCAACCTGCAGCACGCGCTGGAAGCGTTCGACGTCGCGCGCGGCCTCGCCTCCGACGCCAGCCTCGACGCCGGAACCTGGAACGCGCTCACTGCCGCCGACGCCGCGCCGGCGGTGCAGAGCTATGTCATCACCGCTGACGACGAGGCCGGCCCGTTCATCGGCACGCCGCCGAAGGACTACCAGGCGCTCTCGAAGCTGCCGGCGCTGGGCTATTCGACGCCGCTGCAGGCGCTGTCCGAGAAGTTCCACATGGACCAGAAGCTGCTGCAGACGCTGAACCCCGGCGCCGACTTCAGCAAGGTCGGCCAGACATTGCTGGTCGCCGCCCCCCGCGCGGCGCCGCGCGACATGCAGGTCACCAGGATCGAGGTCGACAAGAGCGACGACGAGGTCCGCGCCTTCGGGTCCGACGGCAAGCTGCTGGCGTTCTATCCGGCCACGGTCGGTTCGACCGAACGCCCGGCGCCCAGCGGCGTCTTCACCGTCACCGGCGTCGCCCCGCACCCGGCCTATTTCTACGATCCGACGCGCCTGACCTTCACCCCGGCGGGCGCCAAGGGAAAGCTGCGCATCGCGCCGGGGCCGAACAATCCGGTGGGCTCGACCTGGATCGCGCTGACCGTACCCACCTACGGCATCCACGGCTCGCCCGACCCGACCACGATCGGCAAGCGCCAGTCCCACGGCTGCGTGCGGCTGACCAACTGGGACGCGGTCGAGCTGGGAAAGTCGGTGAAAAAGGGCGTCCAGGTCGCCTTTGTCGGCCAGGACAAGACGCCGGGCGCGAAGGCTTAGGCGGCGGCGCCTGCCCCACTTCCGGCGACTCCGCCGCTGGGCTAGGTTCGGCGCATGCAAAGTCCGAGGTTGGGTGAGCTGCTGCTCGCAAGAGGGCTGGTGAGCGAGCGCGAGCTGGCCGACGCGCTGGCGATGCAGGCGCTGACCGGCGGGCTGCTCGGTCAGCTGCTGATCCGCATCGGCGCGCTCTCCGAGATCGAGCTTAACAAGCTGCTCAGCGAGCAGCTCGGCCTGAAGGTGCTCGACAACGAGGAGACCCCGACGCCGGCGCAGGTCGGCAAGTTTCTGGGCGAAATCCGTTCGCCGATCCCCTGGTGGATGCAACACCAGGCGGCGGCCTGGCGGGCCGGCGAGGCGCCGGATGCGCCGGTGATGGTCGCGGCGGTCAATCCGCTCGATCCGGCGATCGGCGACCGGCTGGCGCAGCTGGGCGAGGGTCCAGTGCAGTTGCGCCTGGCGACCCACGCAGCGGTCACCGGGCTGCTGGAGAGCGTGGCTCAAGGCGCTGACGAGGCGGCCGGGCTCGGCGCGCCCTCCGAGACGGCGCGGCTGCGCGAGCTGGCGCTGGAGACGCCGGTGGTCGACTTCGTCAACGGCATCTTCGCCGAGGCGCTGTCGCGGCGTGCGTCCGACATTCACGTCGAGCCGTTTGCCGACCACTTCGCCGTGCGCCTGCGGATCGACGGGGTGCTGGTGACGGTGCGCACCGCGCCGCGCGCACGCTTCGACGCGGTCTGCTCGCGGATCAAGCTGCTGTCGGGCATGGACATCGGCGAGCGGCGGCTGCCGCAGGATGGCCGCCAGTCGATCCGGGCGGCCGGTCAGGAGCTGGACCTGCGCATCTCCAGCCTGCCGTCGGTGTGGGGCGAGAGCCTGGTGCTGCGGCTGCTGGGCCGGGTCGACCGGCTGCCGAAGCTGGCCGAGCTCGGCGTCAGCGACGCCCAGGCCGCGCAGCTGCTGGCCCTGGTCGACAAGCCCAACGGCGTGGTGCTGGTCAGCGGCCCGACCGGCTCGGGCAAGACCACCACGATCTACCGCCTGCTGGTCCACCTCAACAACGGCGCGCGCAAGATCGTCACGGTGGAGGACCCGGTCGAGTTCGAGCTGCCGGGCGTGGTGCAGGTGCAGGCCCGCAGCGACATCGGCCTCTCGTTCGCCGCCGGCCTGCGCTCGATCCTGCGCCAGGACCCGGACGTGATCATGATCGGCGAGATCCGCGACCAGGAGACCGCGCGGATCGCGGTGCAGGCCGCCCTGACCGGCCACCTGGTGATCTCGACCATCCACACTAACTCGGCGCTGGCCGCCGCGCCGCGGCTGTTGGACCTCGACGTCGAGCCGTTCCTGCTGGCCGATGTGCTGCGCGGTCTGGTCGGCCAGCGGCTGGTGCGACGGCTCTGCCCGCACTGCTCGCACCCGAGCGACTCCGACCGGGTCGCGGCCTATGAGGCGCTGGCGCCGCGTGACGTCGCCGTGTCCGGCCACGCCGCCTGGCGTGAGCCGATCGGGTGCCCGCAGTGCGCCCAGAGCGGCTACCTCGGCCGGCTCGGCCTCTACGAGATCGCGCTGACCACGCCGGAGCTGGAACACGACGTGCGCCAGCGGGCCTCTGAAGAACAGCTGACCCGGACCGCGCGCGCCGGCGGCTTCCGGAGCCTGTTCGACGATGGCTACGCCAAGGCGCGCGCCGGCCTGACCAGCCTGGCTGAGGTGCGCCGCGCGGTCGGCAGCGGCGAGGCCGCCGCCGCCCTGGCCCAGGCCTGAAAGCCGGCGTGTCCAGCTTCGAGCAAGGCGAAGAGCGACGGTTCCGCTACGGCGCGGTGAATCGCGACGGCCGCCGGGTGCGCGACGTGGTGCGGGCCCGCGACGAGCCGGCGGCGCTGCGCGGCCTGATGGCGGCAGGCTTCGTCGTCACCGAGCTGGCAGAGGTGGCGGCGACGACCGCCCGCGGCGACGACCGCGACCTGCGGCCGGCCGAGCGGGTGCTGATCATGCGCCAGCTGGCGCTGATGCTGGAAGCCGGCGTCACCCTGCTCGAGGCGCTGGAGACGGTCGCCGCCGACGTCGCCGCACGCCGCGGCCAGGCGCAGCTGATGGCGGTGATCGCCTCGCTAAAACTCGGCGAGGCGCTGGCGGCCTCGCTGCGCGCCCTCGCGCCCGGCTTTCCCTACTACGTCTACGCCATGGCCGAAGTCGGCGAGGCCGCTGGGCGGGTGGCCGAGGTGCTGCGCGCCGCCGGCGAGCAGATGGCCTACGAGGACCGGCTGCGGCGCGACTTCGTCAACGCCCTCACCTACCCCGCCTTGCTGGCCTGCGCCGGGGTGACCGCGGTGGCCTTCATCTTCGTCGAGATCGTGCTTGCGCTTCTTGGCGATGATCGGGGCCGGCAACGGCCACATGCCGTGGCTCTCGCGGGTCGTGTTCGCGGTCGGCGGCTTCGTCAACAGCCAATTGATCCTGGTGGGCGCCGGGCTGGTGGACCTGATCGGCCTGGTGCTGACGGCGGTGGCAGCGCCGCCGGTGCGGGCCTGGTTCTACGGCGTCGGTCGCACCCCGCCGATCGTGGGCGAGCTGCTGGGGGCCTGGGAGATCGCCACCTGGGCCCGGCTGACCTCGTTCTCGCTCGCCAACGGCGTCAGCCTGCTGGAGGCGGCGGCGCTGTCGCGGCGCGGCGTGCCCCCGAGCAGCTTTCGCACCGGCCTCGAGGCGTTCGAGGCTGATCTTCGCGCCGGCGGCGATGTTCGGCTTCCTCGCCGACAGCTACGACTACCGGCTGAAGGACCAGATGAAGCGCTTTACCGTGCTGGCCGAACCGGCGGCGAGCGGGCTGATCTCGATCGTGGTCGGCGTGATCGCGCTGTCGCCGGTGATGGCGCTGGCCAGTACCTACGACACGGTTCAGTGAGGGCAGGTCAGTGACCCCGGTCTGGCTGATCCTGGCGTCCGACGCGCTGCTGATCCTCGCTGTCGCGGCGGCGCTGGCGGTCGGACCGCAGGGGCTGCTGACGGAAGAGTGGCGAGCGGCCGAGCTGGCGGCGGACGCTGTGGCTGGGCTTGCCGGCCGCCGCCGCGGTGTGCTTGGCCGCCTTGCTGGTCGTCGACGGCCGCTGGTTCGTGATCCCTGACGTCTATGTGGCGGCGTTGGCGATCCTGGGACTCGCCGGCGCGAGCCAAACCGGCTGGGCGATGGCCGCGATCGGCGCTGCGCTGGGCGGCGGGTTGCTGGCGGCGGTGCGCTGGGCGGCGGGCGTGCTGAACTACAGCGGCAGCTGGCCGACGGCCAGCGGCGCTACGAGCGGGCGCTGATGGTCGCCGGGCTGCAGCACGACGCCATCGCCCTGCGGACCGACGTCAACCCGACCTCGACGCCGGAGGGAACCGCGCCGCTCACCGCCGGTCGCAGCCTGCGCTGGACCTCGACCGCGCGCTCGACGCCGAGGCTCAACACCGGCGCGATCCGGGTCGGCCGGCGCTTCGAGCTGCGGCTCTACCGGGTGCAGGCGACGATCCTGGATCGCGATGGCGCGGCGCTGGGCTTTCTCGCGATCGACCGTGTCGGCTGGCGCAAACTGGATGCGCCGCAGCCCGACGAGCCGTCGAGCCGCCGGCCCCGCCGTCCACCGAGGGCGAGGGCCTGAGCCTGCTGGTGCAGGGCGATCACAAGGCGGTGGCCGGCTGGAACGGACCCTACCTCGCCAGCGGCGTACCGCTGGATCCCTGGGGCCACGCCTACGTCTATGAGCCGCCCGCCGACGCCGCCCACGCGCCCAAGGTTCACAGCCTGGGCTCGGACGGCAAGCCCGGCGGCGAGGACCTGGCCGCCGACATCTACAACAACTCCGGAACCTGAGCCTCCGATGCTCGTCCGCCCGATGGCCGCGCGCCTGAAGGCCGGTTATTCGCTGATGGAGATGCTGATTGTGCTGGAGATCGCCATCGCGATCGCGCTGGTGATGCCGCGCGGCCAGGCCATGCTCGACGGCATGACCGCCCACGCTGTGTTCTTCGACTTCCAGCGCCAGATGCTCGACCTGCGCCGCGAGGCCTACGCCGCCCAGACGCCGGCCACGGTGAAGAACTCGGACGACGCCGATCCCGCCGACGCCGCCGATCGGGTGATCCCCTCGGCAGCCAGTGGTCTACCGCCCTGAGCGACCGATCACCGTCACCGCCGGTGGTGTCTGCGCCCCAACCGCGGTCGAGGTGCTGAAATCGGGCCGACCGCTAATGCACCTGACCTTGGGCGACCAGGCTTGCCACTTCGTTCGGCTGGACTAGGCTCGCATCGCCCCAGCGCTTGCAGCGCCGGCGCCATCAGGAGGAGACCCGCCTGCAGTTCAGCTTCACCAGCGAACAGGAAGAGTTTCGGTCGGTGCTGCGGCGCTTCCTGCAGGAGAAGTCGCCGCCGAGCGTCGTGCGACGGCTGATGGAAACCGAGGCGGGCTGGGAGCGGGGCAGCTGGCTCGAGCTGAACCAGCAGCTCGGCCTGACCGGGGTGCATATCCCGGAAGAGTACGGCGGCCAGGGCTTCGGCTTCATCGAGCTCGGCATCGTGCTGGAGGAGATGGGCCGGGCGCTGCTCTGCGCGCCCTATTTCTCCACGACGGTGCTGGCGGCGACGGCGATCATGAACGCCGGGAGCAGGGCGCAGCAGGAGGCCTTGCTGCCGCCGATCGCCCTCGGCGAAGTGGTCGCGACCCTCGCCTTCACCGAGCCCGACGGGTGCTGGGACGCCTCTAGCATCGAGACGACGGGGAGCCCTGACGGCGACAAATTCCGCCTCGACGGGGTCAAGAGCTTCGTGCTCGATGGCCATACCGCCGATCTCATCGTCGTCGCGGCGCGCGCGCCCGGCTCGCGCGGTGAAGACGGGCTGTCGTTGTTCACGATCCCAGGCGGCGCGCCCGGACTGACGCGCCGCGCGCTGAAGGTGCTCGACCCGACGCGCAAACTGGCGCGACTGGAATTCAACGGGACCCCGGCGACCCTGCTGGGCGAGCTTGGCGGCGGCGCGGGTCCCCTGACGAAGACGCTGACACAGGCTGCGGCCTGCCTCGCCAGCGAGATGGTCGGCGGGGCCGAGCGGCTGCGGGTCTCGGCGTTGGACTACGCCAACCTGCGCATGCAGTTTGGCCGGCCGATCGCCTCGTTCCAATCGATGAAGCACAAGCAGGCCGACATGCTGGTCGACGTCGAGCTGGCCAAGTCCGCCGCCTACGCCGCCGCCTCCGCGGCTGCGAAGGACGACCCCGAGCTGCCGGCGATCGCCGCGCTGGCCAAGGCCTGCGCCGCCGACGCCTACCTGCAGACCGCCATCCACACCATCCAGATCCACGGTGGCATCGGCTTCACCTGGGACAACGACACCCACCTTTGGTTCAAGCGCGCCAAGAGCTCGGAGGTGTTCCTGGGCGACCCGGCCTGGCACCGCGAGCGGATGCTGCGGGCGTGGGGCGTGTGAGCCGATGGACCAGGCCATGACCGAACCCACCGATGCGTCCGTCCGCGCCGAGGCGCGCGCTTGGCTGGAGGCCAACTGGAACCCGGAGCTGGGCCTCGTCGAATGGCGCACGCGCCTCGTCGACTCCGGCTGGGGCATGCCGAGTTGGCCGGCGCAGTGGCACGGCAAGGGTCTGCCGGCGGGGTTCGACGCCGTCGTGGCCGAGGAGATGCGCCGCTTGGGCGCCGTCAGCGTCGCCCGCAGCGGTGTGCGGGGCCTGGCCGCCGCGACCCTGCTCGAGCACGGCGGCGACTTCCACAAGGAGAAGTTCCTGCGCCGCATCCTGACCGGCGAGGACAACTGGTGCCAGCTGTTCAGCGAGCCCGGCAGTGGCTCCGACCTCGCCGGCGCCCTCACCCGCGCGGAGTTCAACGACGGCCGCTGGGTGTTCAATGGCCAGAAGGTCTGGACCACCAGCGCGCACCACGCCGACTGGGGGCTGCTGCTGGCGCGCACCGACTCCAACGTGCCCAAGCACCGCGGACTCTCCTACTTCGTGCTCGACATGCGCCAGAGCGGCGTCGAGGTGCATCAGCTGCGGCAGATGAACGGGCACGCCTCGTTCAACCAGGTGTTCTTCACCGACGCCGAGGCGCCGGCCGAGCACCTAGTCGGGGAGGTCGGCGGCGGCTGGGCGGTGGCGACGACGACGCTGATGCATGAGCGCCGCGGCGCCGACGGCATGCGCCTCTGGGGCAGCGCCTCCGACCTCAAGGGCCCGATCTACGACGAGGAGCGGGCCGAGATCGCCACCGTCAATGAGCCCTATAAGTGGTACCCACAGCGCGCCGGCCGCGTCGACCTGGTGCTGGAACGGGCCAAGGCGACCGGTCGGATCGGCGATCCGGTGGTGCGCCAAGAGATCGCCAAGTTGCTGACGCTGTCGAGGACCGCGGAATGGACCGCCCGGCGCGCCCGGGCCGCGCAGGCCCTGGGCCGCCCGCCGGGGCCCGAAGGCTCGCTGGGCAAGCTGGCGGCCAGCCACGTCGCCCGCGCCGCGGCACGGGTGCACACGCTGATCGCCGGCGCCGACGCCATGCTGACCGGCGAAGATGAGCCGATGGGCGGCGTCATTGCGGAGATCCTGATATCCGTACCGGCGGTATCGATCGCCGGCGGCACCGACGAGATCCAGCGCAACATCATCGCCGAGCGCGTGCTGCGAATGCCGAAGGAACCGCGCAGCGACGACGACCGGCCATTCCGCGACGTGCCGAAGAATACGTTGCGCTAGTTCATTGTGAGGCGGCCGCCCTCACGTCTTCGCCAGCACCATCTGGATGCCGATCGAGCCGTCGGCCGAGTTCGACAGCGGGCGCACGGCGGTGAAGGCGCCGGTGGCTTCCGGTTCCTGAGTCACCTCACCCATCTGGCCGAGCGCGGCGTAGGGCACGGTCAGCGTCGGTCCGTCGACCGAGAAAGACTTGGCGGGGATGCGGTGGCGGCGCAGCGTGTCAAGCGCGGTCTTCAGGCCAGCACCGAAGGCAGCGCGAACCCGGCCTTGTCGCCGCGCGGCGCGCCGCGGCTCATTGCGCCAGACCCACGGCGCCTTGCGTTCGCCGGGACATCTTCCGAGAACAGCCACGCCGGGCCGGAGCTGACGCGTTCGACCAGCTCGACGCGCCCGTCCTCGCTGGCGAGACGGATGAACATCGACACCGGCGACCCCTGGTCGGCGCCGTCGGACCGGCGATCGCCACGCGGGCGAACGCCGGCGCCTGCCAGCCATCGCGCCACTGCACGCCATCGACCGAGTAGGCGAAGCGCGCCCGCCGCGGTCCGGAGGTCCGCCACCAGCCGCGGCGCGGCTGCGCCGACTGACAGGTGACGACGTCGCCGTCGGCGCGGGTCTCGATCGCCACCCGGATACGGCCCACCGGTCCCGCGTCGCCGCAGACTCCGGCCCGCTCCGGCACCGCATCGCCCTGGAAGCCGGATGCGTCGCCCACGAACGGCGCCAGGCCGAACGGCGCCCGGATCGACCCCCGATCGGCGCGGGGGTCGGGTCGCGGATCAGGCCGCGCAGCTGGTCCTGCGTCACCTCGTCGACCGCCGCCGCCAGCGCCCGCCGCCCTAGCGCGAACCCGGTGCGCGCCGACTGGCCGCCGATCGAAAACACCAGCATCAGCGCCATGCCGCGACCAGCAGGACCACCAGCGCCTCGATCAGGGAAAAGCCCGCGCGGCGTCCGGCGCCGTCTCCGCCTCAGCCGATGAGATCGCCCTGCCGATTTTCACCGGGAGGTCGGCAGTGGCGCAGAGGCGTTGTTCTATCGCGTTTTATGCGGGCAATCGTCACATGCACCGAGGAGCCGTCCAGCTTGGACGACTTGGACGATCCTCGCCATCCGCAACGAAGAAGCCTACCTCGGCTCGACGGTCTCGGTAAGCCCGGCCAGCGACTTCGCGTGCTGCAGCAAGGCCCGCTGCAACGTCTTGCCGCGGATCGCAACGTAGGCTTCCAGCAGCTCGTAGGCGCCGTCCTCGGCGATCAGCCGCCGCACCTGGTCGATCTCGCGCACCGGGCGGTCGGGGTCGAGCCCATCGGTGAGATCGGTGAGATGGCAGTTCAGTGCGTCCACCACCTGCATCAGGCGCGAGAAGCTGACGCGGTTGGCGCCGCGCTCATACTTTTGCACCTGCTGAAAGGTGATGCCCAGCGCCCGGGCCAGATCGCCCTGCGACATGCCGAGCGCGCGTCGGCGCTCCCGGATTCGCTGGCCCATGGCGACGTCGAGGCGGTGCGGCCCATCGGCGGTCATTCAGCTTCCTTGCTCCAAACTACCATGCTGTAACAATGAGACAGAACCGTCATCAAAACTGCCGAGCCCCTCGAACTGAAACTTCCGCCCACCGAGTCTGGATGGCTGGCGACGCTCGCGCTACGCAAGCCCGCGCACAAAAGATAGCCGAACACCAATTCCGTACAAGAATTGATCTTTTCTGAACGCGCACGTTCCTCTCTACGCGAGGTAAACCCAGGCTTCGTGGCATTCTAGCTAAACCGTAGCGGCGATTTCATGGCGCCACCGCAGGGTGATTCGGTCCGGCTAACCCCTGGCTTGCAAAAAGTGACACATTGGGGCCGGCTTCGCTGCTGGTCGCTTATTCACGACCGCAGGCTGCGCACCTCATGATGCTCGCGCTTTGCCTGTTCAGCTGAGCCGTCCACTCAACACGCCCGCGAGTCCGTCGGGACCTGCCGTTGCAGCCAGCCGCAACGCGCCCAGCGCGACGCCGTCCGCCATGTCGCCGTGGAACACGGACTGATTCGGCCGAAGCCGCTCCAAGGCGACCGAGAACGCCCTATCCGCGGCGAAGCGGCCTTCGATCAGGATCGGCCCCTCGGCGGCGACGAGGCGCAAGGCGCGGTCGGTGCGGCGCGCCAGCTCGAGCGCGGCGCGGGTGGCGCGCAGCGGGCCGGGCGCGCGGCTCCAATCTGTCAGCGCCGCGGCTTCCCGTAACAGTTCTGGATCGGACGCGACGCCCAGCGCGGCGCCCATCCAGGCTTCATAGTCACGGCCGCCCATGAACCGGGCAGTGGGCGTCGGCCGGCCCTCGACATCGACGTTGGCCAGCATATCCTGGGCCGGATCGTAGGCCGCCGGCCCGGCGCCGCCGGCGGCGAGGCAGACGAACCAGGTGCCAGTCGAGACCACCGCGAATGGCCGATCTGCGAGCTCCGCCCGACCGCGCGCGGCGTGGAGGGCGGCGTTGCTGTCATGCAGGCCGCAATGGATCCGGCAGTCGAACGGCAGACCCAGCTCGTCGGCCAGCGCCGGCCGGATCGGTCCCAGTGCTTCGCCGGCGCCGCGCAACGGCCCCAACCGTTCGGCCCAGCCGCGCGATAGCGCGAGATCGGAGAAACGATGCTCTAGCGGGCGCCACAGGTCGCTGTGGCATCCCAGGCTTGTCACCTCGCTCGCGCGCTCGCCGCTCAGGAACCACGCCCAGTATTGCGGCCAGAGCAGGAAGCCGCCGCTCTTCGGCCAGGTCTCCGGATGCAGCTGCTCCAGCCAAAGCAGCTGAGCGCCGAGGTTGAGGCCGTCGGCCAGCCGCGGCGAGAGCGTCGCCTCGAACGGATCGCGCAGGGTGTCGTAGGCCTTGGCGATCTCACGCGGCGGCGCTGCCTCGTAGTCGAGCGCGCACAGCGGCGCCTCGCCCGCCAGCAGCACCCCGGCCGCGCCATGCGCCACCGGGACGATGGCGGTGATCCGCGCCAGCCGCGCTGCGTGGGCCAGCGCGCGTTTCAACCAGCCGCCGACGCCGTTCAGGTCGAGTTGGCGCGGCCGTTGGACGCCGATCGCGTTGACGTAGTCGAACTCGCGCCGCAGCTTCCCATCGGGCGCCCAAAGGGTGAGCTTGCTGCGCGTCTTGCCGATGTCGACGATGGCGATCGCCTGGTCCAACGCAGCATACCAATGATTGGAATTGAGCGAATCTTACGCGACGTGATTGTTTCGGGCAACGCTGAGTGTTAGGAGCCGGAAGCCATTCGGAGGAGTTTCATGGACGGCGCGAGCCGCATCAACCCCGCTTCGCCGCTGGCGCGGCCGACCGCGAGCTGGGACGCGTCGGCGGCGCGCGGCAAGTCGGACGCCGAGCTGCTGGTCTACCGCTCCAACCTGCTCGGCGCCGACTTGGCGGTTACCAATTTCGGCGGCGGCAACACCTCCGCCAAGCTGATCGAGCCGGACCCGATCACCGGAACGGCGACACAGGTGCTGCGGGTGAAGGGTTCCGGCGGCGACCTGGGTTCGATCGCCGCCGGCGGCTTCGCCCGGCTGCGGCTGGAGACGCTGCGGGCGTTGGAGGCCAGGTTCGGCGGACCGGCTGACGAAGACGCAATGGCTGGGCTCTACGCCTACGCCGCCTTCGAGCCGGGGACCCGCGCACCTTCGATCGACACGCCCCTGCATGCCTTGCTGCCCTTCGCCCACGTCGACCACGTGCATCCGGACGCGGTGATCGCCTTAGCCGCCTCGGCTGGCGGCGAGGCCGCGGCGAAGTCGATCTGGGGCGATATGGTCGGCTGGACGCCCTGGCTGCGACCGGGTTTCGAACTGGCTCTGCGGCTCAAGGCGCTGGTCGACGCCAGGCCCGACCTGCGCGGCGTGATCATGGCCGGGCACGGGCTGATCTGCTGGGGCGACAACGCCGAGGCCTGCTACGCGAACACCCTCGATCTGGTCGGCGCCGCCGCTGACTATTTGAACCAGCGCCTGGCCGACGGCGCGGCGTTCGGCGGCCAAGCGGTGACGCCGCTGGCGCCGGCCGCCCGCGCGGACGTCGCCGCGAAGCTCGCGCCACAGCTGCGAAAGCTGGCCGGCGACGCGCCGCGCAAGATCGTCCACTACGACGATGCGCCGGAAACGCTGGAGTTCGTCGCCTCGCGCGATGCGGCGCGGTTGGTCGAGGTCGGCACCTCGTGCCCGGACCATTTCCTCCGCACCAAAGTCAAGCCGTTGCTGCTCGATCCGCAGCGGCTGGAACAGGGCGGCCAAGCCTATCTGGCCGAGGCGTTCGCGGCCTACCGCGCCGCCTACGCGGCCTACTACGAACGTTGCCGCGAGAGCGCCAGCCCGCCGCTGCGCGACGCCAATCCGGTGGTGGTGCTGCATCCGCAGCTTGGCATGTTCACCCTGGCCAAGGACAAGTCCACCGCGCGCATCGCCAGCGAGTTCTATCGCAACGCCATCAATGTGATGCGCGGCGCCCAGGCGCTCGGCGGCTATCTCGGCCTGCCGGAGAAGGAAGCGTTCGACATCGAATACTGGGCGCTGGAGGAGGCCAAGCTGCGCCGCCAGCCGCCGCCGGCGCCGCTGGAAGGCCGCATCGCCCTGATCACCGGCGGCGCGGGCGGCATCGGCCAGGCGGTGGCCGAACGTCTGCTGGCCGATGGCGCCTGCGTGGTGTTGGCCGACCTTGCCGGCGAAGCTCTGGCGACCGCCGAGCGCGACCTCGCCGGCCGCTACGGCGCCGATCGCGTGCGCCAGACCGCCATGGACGTCACCGACGAGACGGCGGTCGCCGCCGGCATGGCGTTCGCCGCCCGGGAATACGGTGGCCTCGATATCCTGGTCGCCAACGCCGGCATCGCCTCGGCCGCCCCGATCGAGGAAACCACGCTGGCGATCTGGCGGCGCAATCACGACGTCCTGGCCGAAGGCTATTTCCTCACCTCGCGCGAAGCCTTCCCACTGTTGAAGGCGTTCGGCGGGGCGATCGTGTTCGTCGGCTCGAAGAATGCGCTGGCCGCCACGGTCAACGCGTCGGCCTACGCCTCGGCCAAGGCCGCCGCCGTGCACCTGGCTCGCTGCCTGGCGCTGGAAGGCGCGCCGTTCGGCATCCGGGTCAATGTGGTCAATCCGGACGCGGTGATCCGCGGCTCGCGCATCTGGGACGGCGAGTGGCGCAAGGAGCGCGCCGACGCCTATGGCGTCGACCCCGGCGAGGCGCTGGAGGCGCACTATCGCGACCGCAGCCTGCTGAAGCGCGCGGTATTGCCCGAAGACGTGGCCGAGGCGGTGGTGTTCCTGGCCTCGGATCGCGCGTCCAAATCCACCGGCAACATCCTCAACGTCGACGCCGGCAACGCCCAGGCCTTTCCGCGATAGACTGAGGCTCCGATGAACCGCCCGCCCCTGCCCCAGGACCTGATCGAGCGCGAAAACGCCGGCCGGCTCGCGGCGCTACACGACGAGTACGACAGCCTGGGCCGCGCGCTGGACCGCCGCGGCCGCTCGATCGACCGGGTGAAGGACAAGGTGAAAGCCTTCGCCGTCGCCGTGCCCACCTGGGGCCTCGGCGTCGGCGGCACCCGGTTCGCCAAGTTTCCGATCCCTGGCGAGCCGATCACCATCCACGAGAAGCTGGAAGACGCCGCGGTGGTGAACCAGCTCGGGCGCCTGACGCCCACGGCCTCGCCGCATTTTCCGTGGGACAAGGTCGACGACCCCGCGGCCCTGCGCGAAGAGGCCGGCGAGCTCGGCCTTAGCTTCGATGCGGTGAACTCCAACACCTTCCAGGACCAGCCAGGCCAGGGCTGGAGCTACAAGTTCGGCTCCCTCACCCACACCGACAAGGCGGTGCGCGACCAGGCTATCGCCCACAACATCGACTGCATCGACCTCGGCGTCGCGCTCGGCTCGAAGGCGATCACGGTGTGGATCGGCGATGGCGCCAACTTCCCCGGCCAGCAGAACCAGACCGCCGCGTTCGACCGCTATCTCGACTCGATGGCCCAGATCTACGCCGCCCTGCCCCACGACTGGCGCATGTTCATGGAGCACAAGCTCTACGAGCCGGCGTTCTATTCGAGCGTGATCTCGGATTGGGGGACCAATCTGCTGGCGGCGCAGCAGCTGGGCGAGAAGGCCCGGTGCCTGGTCGACCTCGGCCACCATGCGCCGAGCGTGAACATCGAGCAGATCGTCGCCCGGCTAGCGCGGTTCGGAAAGCTGGGCGGCTTCCACTTCAATGACAGCAAGTATGGCGATGACGATCTCGACGCCGGCTCGATCAATCCGCACCAGCTGTTCCTGATCTTCAACGAGCTGGTGGACGCCGAGCACCGCGCCAGCGGCGATTTCGCGCCCGCCTACATGATCGACCAGTCGCACAACGTCACCGACCCGATCGAGAGCCTGCTGCTTTCCGCCAACGCCATCGCCGGCAGCTACGCCCGCGCCCTGGTCATCGACCGCGAAGCGCTGGGCGAACACCAGAACGCTAACGACGTCGTGCTGGCCTTCTCCGACCTGCGCCGCGCCTACGAGACCGATGTCACGCCGATCCTGGCCATGGCGCGCTACGAGCTGGGCGGCGCGATCGAGCCGGTGGACGTCTACCGCGCCTCGGAATGGCGCCCGCGCAAGGCGCAGGAACGCGGCCGCGCCTCGACCACGGCCGGGATCGTTTGAGGTCAATTCCCATCGTCCGGCCGTCGCCTGAATGTGGATGATCTTGCCAGAGAATCGGGCGCTCTAATGCGTGTCCACAACGTCAGGTCTATGCCCCATGCACGCCACCCAGCGTGACGGCGAAATCCTCAGGCTGCTGCAGAGCCAGGGCTTCGTCTCGTTCCGCCAACTCTGCGCCAGCCTGGACGCGTCCTCGGCGACGATCCGGCGCGACCTTGAGCGGCTGGAGGGCGAAGGGCGCATCGCCCGCGTCCGCGGCGGCGCGCGGCTGACCGGTGAGGCGGCCGCCGAGCGCCTGGTCGGCGCGCCGTTCGAGCTCAACCGGTCCCGCCATGCCACCGAGAAGTCCGCGATCGGACGCGCCGCCGCTGCGCTCTGCCGCCCGGGCGAGGCGCTGATCATCGACGGCGGCACCACCACCTTCCAGATGTGCAGCCACCTGGCCGGGCTGGAGCTGCAGGTGCTGACCAACTCGCTGCACATCGTCAGCGAACTGCTGCCGCAGAGCGGCACGCGGGTGTCAGTACCCGGCGGGGCGATCTTCCGTGAACAGAATATCATCCTCTCGCCGTTCGACGACGACGGCCTTTCCCGCTACCACGCCGCCAAGCTGTTCATGGGCGCAGCGGCAGTCGGCGCGCGCGGTCTGATGCAAGCCGATGTGGTGCTGATCCAGGCCGAGCAGAAGCTGATGAACAAGGCCGACCAGCTGATCGTGCTGGTCGACTCGTCCAAGTTCCGCACCTCCGCTAGCTTCGTCGTCTGCGCCCTCGACACGATCGACGTCGTCGTGACCGACGCCGGCGTCACCGAGGCGGAACTGGCCATGCTGCGCGGCGCCGGGATCGAGGTGATCGTGGCCGAGGGCTGGGAGCGCAGCTAGCCGCGCCGGATTGCGCGCGGAAGTGGGGCTGCATACCTCCTGCCCATGTCAACCGTCCCGACCCTCCGCGTCGCCCGGCCCAGCGACGATCTCGACGCCCTGCTGCCGTTCTATCGCGACGGCCTTGGCCTGGCGGTGCTCTACCGCTTCCAGGACCACGAAGGCTTCGACGGCGTCATGCTAGGAAACCCGGGCGCACCGTACCACTTCGAGTTCACCCGCGCGCACGGCCACACGACCGGTAAGGCGCCGACCGCGGACAACCTGCTGGTTTTCTACCTGCCGGACGAGACGGAATGGCTGGCGGCCGTCGCGCAGATGCGGTCGGCGGGGTTCGAGCCCGTGCCGGCGTTCAACCCCTACTGGGACTGCAGCGGCCGCACGTTCGAGGACCCGGACGGCTATCGTGTCGTGCTTGAGCACGGCGGCTGGGACGCATGAAGAACGCCGTAATCTGGCGCTGACTTCGCAAAGCTCGGCTGTTAGTTAGCCTTCGGGATCGGGGGATCAACGATGGCGGCGATTGCTGAGGGTCGGCCTGCGCCGAGGCTGACGGAGCATGACGCCTTTCTGGCCATGACCGCGCTGATCTGGCTGGGCGTGCTGGCGGGGTTCGGGACCGATATCGCGACCCATTGGGGCCGCAACTAGCTGCTGATCGTCCACGCACATGCGCTGGCGATGCTCAGCTGGCTGGGGCTGTTCACCACCCAGGTGCTGCTGGTGCGCAGCGGACGCACCGCAGTGCATCGACGGCTCGGACTGATCGCGCCATGGCTGGCGGGCGCGATGCTCGTGCTCGGCCCGGCGACGGCCGTGTTCATGGACCGGCTTGCGTTCGAGACCAAGGGCGCGCCGCCCGACTTCCTGGCCGTCCAGCTCAGCGACATGCTGGCGTTCGGCACGCTGACGGCGGCCGCGCTGCTGCTGCGCAGGAACTCGGCGGCGCACAAGCGGCTGATGCTGCTGGGCACGCTCCACATCAGCGACGCCGGCTTCGCCCGTTGGCTCGGCGACTCGCTGGAGGCGGCGGTCACGACCTTCGCAGGGGAAGGCTACTGGGCGTTCTTCGCCTCCGCTTACACGGCGAATATCGTGCTGGTGCTGGTGTTCGGCGGCCTGGACTGGATTGTCAACCGCCGCCTACACCCGGCCTACCTGGCCGGCGCCGCCTGGACTTTCGCCCTGATGCTCGGCGCGGCCGGGCTGTTCTTCAATCCCGCTTGGCACACGCTGGCGATGCGGCTGATCGGGCATCGAACAGGCGGCTACGCTCCCAGCCCACCCAGCAACACGTACTTGATCTCGACGTAGTCCTCGATGCCGTACTTCGAGCCCTCGCGGCCGATGCCGGACTGTTTGACGCCGCCGAACGGCGCGACTTCGGTGGAAAGGATGCCGTCGTTGACCGCGACCATGCCGTATTCCAGCGCCTCGGCGACGCGGAAGATGCGGGCGATGTCGCGGGCGTAGAAGTAGGCGGCGAGGCCGAAGTCGGTGTCGTTGGCGAGCCCGATCGCCTCGGCCTCGTCCGTGAACCGGGACAGGGTGGCGACCGGGCCGAAAATCTCCTCGCGCGAGATCGCCATGGTCGGCTTCACGCCGGTGACCACGGTGGGTTCGAAGAAGGTCCCGCCCAGCGCGTGGCGATGGCCGCCGACCTCGACCCTGGCGCCGCCGGCGACCGCATCGGCCAGCAGCCGCTCGACCTTCCCGACCGCCTCCATGTTGATCAGCGGCCCCTGCGTCACGCCGGCCTCGGCGCCGTCGCCGACCTTCATGGTCTTCACCCGCGCCGCCAGCCTGGCCTCGAACGCGTCGTAGACCGCGTCCTGCACCAGGAACCGGTTCGCGCAGACGCAGGTCTGGCCCATGTTGCGATACTTCGAGAGCAACGCGCCCTCGACCGCCTGATCGAGATCGGCGTCGTCGAAGACGATGAAGGGTGCATTGCCGCCCAGCTCCAGCGAGACCTTCTTCACCGTCGTCGCGCACTGCGCCATCAGCTGCTTGCCGACCGCGGTCGAGCCGGTGAACGAGAACTTTCTGACCAGCGGGTTCTGGGTCAGTTCCAGGCCCACCTCTTTCGCTCGCGTCGTCGTGACGACGTTGAAGACGCCCTTGGGCAGGCCGGCGCGGTCGGCCAGCTCGGCCAGCGCCAGGGCGGAAAGCGGCGTTTCGTCCGCGGGCTTGATCACGAAGGTGCAGCCGGCGGCGATGGCCGGGGCGACCTTGCGGGTGATCATGGCGTTGGGGAAGTTCCACGGCGTGATCGCGGTGACGACGCCGATCGGCTGCTTCAGCACCAGGATGCGTTTGCCGGCCGCGTGGGTCGGGATCACATCGCCGTAGACGCGCTTGGCCTCCTCGGCGAACCACTCGATGAAGCTGGCGCCGTAGGCCACCTCGCCGCGGGTCTCGGCCAGCGGCTTGCCTTGCTCGGCGGTCATCAGCTGGGCCAGGTCCTCCTGCGCGGCCATGATCAGGCCGAACCAGGTGCGCAGGACAGTGGCGCGCTCCTTGGCCGTCTTGGCGCTCCAGGCGGGGAAGGCCGCGGCGGCGGCCTCGATGGCGGCGCGGGCGTCGGCGGCCTCGAGGTCGGCGACGTCGGCGAGCGTCACGCCAGTGGCAGGGTTGCGCACCGCGAAGGTCCCGCCCGCGCCGGCCCGGATCCACGCGCCGTCGACATAGGCCTCGGCGCGCAGCAGTCTGGGATCAGTTAGCGGCGGCATCGAAACTCCTGGCGAGCGTAATGTCCTGAGGATAGGCGCTCCGCCGGGCCCGCATCAGGCGGCTGTCTTCTCGGCACGGCGGCGGTTCAGGTCTTCCAGGATTCGTGTGTGGTCGGCCTTGGTCATCTTGTAGCTGAGCAGAACCACGACCGCGACCGCCGTGAAGAGCGAGGCGCCCGGCCCGTAGGCGATGCCGAGATTGCGGATCGTGTCGACCGGGATCTTCGCCAGGAGAGCGGGCGTGGCGGCGATGCCATGCGGAAAGCCGATCAGATCGAGGGTCACGCCGCCGATCCAGGCGCCCAGGCCGCTCGAGGCCTTCGCCGACAAGGTGATGCCGGCGAAATACAGGCCCTCCCGGCGCGCACCGAACAGGTGCTCGTGCTCGTCGGTGGCGTCGGCCATCATCGACTGGAAGGCGATGGTCGCGATGCTGCCGCCGAGCCCGCCGAGGATGACGGCTGCGCCAAGGGTCGGCACGGCCGCGCCAGGAGGGATCACCCCCGTCAGGCGCAGAGTCACTGGCGCGAGTTGCGCCACCCCAATCATCGCCAGGCCCAACATCGCCAGGCTGCGCTTCTCCATGGTGCGCGCCAGCAGGCCGGCCGCGAAGATGCCGGCGAAGATGCCTACCGGTAAGAGCAGGCCCAGGACCAGAATCTGACCCGAGGTCAGCTTCCAGAAAAAGGTGTTGGCATGCAGCGTCAGCGCCCCGGCCGCGCCCAGGGCGGTGAACAGGATCAGGCAGGGCAGGAAGAGACTGACGAACGAGCGGTTACGGAGCACCTCAATCGCCTCTCCGAAGAACTGAGCGAGGCCGAAGCTGCGCCCCTCGGGCGCCGCATGCAGACGTCCTCGGGCGCGCAGCGTGCCCAGCGTGCTTAACAGGGCGCCGAATGCGATGATCGCGCCGAAGGTCCAGGCGAGCGGCGAGTAGGCGGCGGCGTCGTAGCGCCCGTGCGGACCTTTGAGGAAAACGCCCCAGGTGAGAAACGCCGCGGCAAGACCCCCGAGCACGGTGAAAAAGACCCGACCGGCGACGACGGTCGAGCGCTCGGCGTAGTCGTCCGTGAGCTCGGCGCCGAGCGCCATGTAGGGGACATAGAAGAAGGAGATCGCGATGCGCAGCGAGAGCAGCGTCGCCAGCGCATAGCCGAACAACGGAAGCCCACCGAGGCCGCGGGGGACTGAGAACAGCAGGCCGAACGCAACCACCATCGGGATGATGCTCGCGAGCATGAGCGGATGGCGCCGCCCGTGGCGCGAGCGGCTGTTGTCCGAGAGCGATCCCACGACGGGATCGATCACGGAATCGACCACCAGGGTGATGCCAAGGGCCGCGCCGGCCTCGGAGCCCGAGAGACCGCAGATGATGGTGAGATAGAACAGCAGCAGGGCGCTGATCACCCACGTCGTGATGTTTTCAACCAGGGCCCCGGAGCCGTAGACGCTCAGGGCGCCCACCCCGAGCTTGGACAATCGCGCGGTGTGGTTGGCGGCCGCCGGCGCGACGCCCGCGCCTGGACCCGGGCGCGGCTCGGCGGCCTTGAGGGGTGGATCGTTCGCCGGGGCGCTGACTGACATGTATCTCCTGGACTTCCCTATCGGCCGGCTCCAGCCGACCTCTGGTTTGGGGCCATTGGTGACAGGCGCGCGCCCGCCCGTCGAGTGAAGGATCGCTCAGACGCGAATTCGCGCCTCACCGGCTGGCGGGAACGGTGCGCTCGCCGGTGTGCTGGTTGACCGTGATCTTCCACGGATAGTGGTCGCCCTCGCCGCCGGCGCCGACCTGCTGCATGTGGTTGGTGACCGCCTTGCGCCAGCCGTCGGAATTGTTGGCGTTGGTCATGTGCGGCGTCTTGGAGTGATGGAAGGTGACGTCGCCGCGGCTGATCGGGCAGATCACGGCGCGGGCCTCGTCGACGTCGCAGGTGAGCAGATCGCTCTGCATCCCCGCGACGAGGTGATGCGGCAGCACGCCGTCCCTGTGGCCACGATCGATGAAGTGCATGCAGCCGTTGGCCGCGTCGACATCCTGCAGCGGGATCCAGCCGGTGACGCCCTTGTCGTCGAGGTTGCGGCCCCAGTAGCCCTCGTCCTGGTGCCAGTAGGTGGGCGCGCTGCGGCGCGGCGGCTTGGCCAGGAACTGGTCGTACCAGTAGCTGAGCTCCATCCCCATCAGCGCATTGCCGAATTGGATCAGCCATTTGCGATAAGGCTGCTGTTTGATGTCCTTCCAGACGAAGGACGGCGAGGACTGGATGATGCGGAAAGAGCGCTCCTTGACGTCCTCCTGGTCCGACCAGGCCCAGTCGTTGGCCAGCTTGTCCTTCTCGCGGATCAGCACCTCGCACTGGGCCTCGAGCTCATCGAGGTGATGCTGCGGGACGGCGTCCTTGACCACGATCCAGCCGTGCTCGCGGAAGAAGGCGATCTGCTCGCTCGAAGCTTCGAGATAGGGCATCGGCTCTAAGTGCGCCGCACGGGCGCTTCCTCCATCTTGCTGAGTTCCCGGTCCACCGCGCGGGCGACCATGGCGAGGTGGACGCGCATGGCCGCGGCGGCGAATTCGGCGTCGCCCGAGCGCACCGCCTCCACCAGGCGTAGGTGCTCGGCGAAGGTGGCTTCCGGCCGACCCGGCTCCGGCAGGGCGAGGCGGCGGACG
>Ga0302324_100006190_pt1 | contig 25893 bp, 20 predicted proteins | sample Palsa_T0_1_FD_201949 | JGI IMG/M metagenome (GOLD analysis project Ga0302324, IMG submission 201949) | Peat permafrost microbial communities from Stordalen Mire near Abisko, Sweden - Palsa_T0_1 | ecosystem: Environmental > Terrestrial > Soil > Palsa > Peat permafrost | place: Sweden: Abisko... | reverse complement strand
GCGGAAAAGGGCGAACTGATTACGGCGCAATTCGCCAGCGCCGCCGCGGGCGGCCCGCAAGGCTCGGTTGTCTCGTTGGCAGACCTTAACGATTTGCAAGTGGAACTCGATATTGCACAAGCCGACTTCGCCCGACTGGGACCGACGCAGAAAGCGAAGGTCACGACGGACGCGTATCCCGACAAGGAATACGACGGCGTGATCGCGCAGATTTCGCCTGAAGCCAACCGGCAGAAGGCCACGGTGCAGGTCAAGGTGCAGGTGCTGAATCCGGACAAGTATGCCAACATTCAGCTGCGGCCGGAGATGAATGCGACCGTGAAATTTCTGGCTGACGAAGCGCCAAAGACGAAAACCGCACAGGAACCGACCGGCGTGTACGTGCCGGCGGCGGCGATCCGCGACCGCGACGGAAAGAAGATCGTGTTCCTCGCGTTCGACGGAAAAGCGGTCGCCCGTGAGATCCATGTACTGAGCCAGCGCAGCGATGGCGCGCTGGTCGATGGGCTGGTCGGGGGCGAAAGCGTGATCACCACCGCGCCGGCTACGCTGAAAGATGGCGACAAAATTAAAATTAAGGGGTAATCATGAGCACAGTTGCAGAAACGAACGTGGCCACGGGAACAAAAGTCGTACAGGTTCGCAGCGTCAGCAAGGTCTTCAAGCGCGATGCCTTTCAGGTGACCGCGCTCGACGATGTGTCGATCGACATTGCCAAAGGAGAATTCCTGGCGCTGATGGGGCCGTCGGGCTCGGGCAAAACCACTCTGCTGAATATGATCGCGGCCATCGACCGGCCATCCAGCGGCGAACTGCTGGTGCAGGGGCAGGATATTTTCCGCTTCAACGACGCGCAGATTGCGCGCTGGCGCAACGAGCACATCGGCTACGTCTTTCAGACGTTTAACCTGATTCCCGTACTCACCGCGTTTGAAAACGTGGAACTTCCTCTGCTGCTGACCAAGCTGACGTCGCAGCAGCGCCGCGACCACGTCATGACCGCGCTCAAACTGGTCGGACTGGAGGATCGCGTCGGCCACCTGCCCAAGCAGCTTTCCGGCGGACAGGAGCAGCGCGTGGCCATTGCGCGGGCGATCGTCAGTGATCCAACTTTGTTGCTCGCCGACGAACCCACAGGCGATCTGGACAGCCATTCCGCAACCGAGGTGCTGGAGATCCTGAAACGCCTGAACGAAGGCTTCCAGAAGACCATTGTGATGGTCACGCACGATCCGCACGCGGCCTCATACGCGCACGTGACGCGGCATCTGGAAAAAGGAATGCTGCTGCCGCCGGGATAGGGCTAGACATTGTTGATTTCTGATTTCTGCTTGTTGATTGAAAAAAAACCGAAGCCAAGGCTTTTAATCAACCATCAGAAATCAACAATCAACAATGTTCCGTTCCCGCTATCCCGCATGCGCCAGGCTCGGGCTCGATGCCGACTCCGTGAGCGGCTCCGCCACCCAGCGCCACGCACGCCTGCCGTTTACGGCCACGGCCTGCGCTTCCCCGTATTCGACCAGGCGGTTGAGCACGGTTGTGACCGACGCCATGGGATCCTTGTGGCGAGCCAGCAGCGCGGGCAGTTTCTGCTGGAAGTAGTCGCAAATGTCGCGCGCATTCATGGCATGACCGGCCTGCATCAGGATCATGCGACAAGCTTTGGTGAATCCCGGCTGGCGCCCGCTGCTTTTGCGGTCGACCAGTTCCAGCAATTCCTCGGTCAAGACGCTCTCCCCAAACATATTCGCGAGGCCGGAGATGGTCTGCTTGACGGTGCCGATGCGCTTCATGATTTCAGCGCGCTGTAGCAGCAACTGACGCAGTTCGCGGTGCGCCTGCCGGATTACTTCCTGCACATGTTCGACATCGTGCCTCTCGGCTGGCACGACCGCGCCGTTCGCCTTCTGCCCATTTTGCATACAAGTATCCCCCGCGCGTGCGTACGCTTTGAGCAACGCGCAATCTTGGCTCTGCGCACCGGCCAGCCGGCCAGCTTCTCAGATTCGGCATGGCACTCTGCCATGCCAATTTCCGGCGACCACCGCGCGCAAAAGCCCGCGCGCGAGGGGGCGGAACACCGCTTAGGAAGCTATACGCAAGAGGTCATCCTGCTGTTCCCACGATTTCCGCAGGCGCACGCATGTCGTGGGATTAGACGCACCAGCCGTCAATTGGTTAACCAGAGCGGGCGCACGGAACCCCAACCGAGGGTGAACCCCGATCTGGGTGTTCGCGAGGCGGAGGCGCGGCAGGCTACGTTCCCAGGAGGAAGAAACTGAGGATACATGCTTATCGTTCTCTAATGCTGCTACCCATGTGTCCGACCGCTAAACTCCCGACAGCCGGAGTCCGATAAAACAGCTTAGGGAGCTACTTCGGTGTCAACGGCCGCCAAACCCGCGCTCACTACCACGCCTCTGCGCGTGTTGCTCGTAGGGAATCGAGAGGAAGACTTCTTTCTGATCCGCGAGATTCTGGAGCGCACGCGCAAAGCTCTCCCGACTGAACTCGAACATGCCCACTCGCTGGAAGAGGCCAAGGCGATGTTGCAGCGGCAGGCCTACGGCCTGGTTCTTTTCGAGCACGGAACCGGCGACGCCGAAGCGGTCCATTTCGTGGCGGAGTTTCTGCACGCCGGAGTCTCGGTGCCTTTTATCCTGCTGACCGAGGATGCGGACGAAAAAACAGTCGCGGAAATCATTGATGGAGGGATCTGGAATTGTGTAACCAGGTCGCAACTGGATGGGGCGACTCTGGTCCGCACCATCCGCAACACGCTGGCCATGCATTCTCTGCAACAGGAACAACAGACCACCGAGGAATCCTTGCGCAAACTGTTACGCGCAGTCGAGCAGTCCGCCGACGGAGTGATGGTGACCAACCGCCAGGGAATCATTGAATACGTCAACCCGGCGTTCGAGGCCCTCACCGGCTACAAACGCGAGGAAGTCTGTGGGCAGACTCCACGCATTCTGAAATCGAGTGAGCAAGGGCCTGAGTTTTACCAGGAAATGTGGAACACCGTGCTCGCAGGCAATGTTTATCGCGGCATTCTGGTGAACCGGAAGAAGAACGGCGAACTGTATTACGTGGAGCAAACCATCTGCCCGGTGCGGGACCCCGCGGGACTGATTACACACTTCATCTCGAACGGGCGCGATCTCACGGAGCGCCTGCGGCTCGAAGAACGGCTGATGCAATCCCAGAAAATGGATGCCATCGGCCATCTGGCTGGCGGCGTGGCTCACGACTTCAACAATCTCCTGACCATTATCACCAGTTACGCGGAGCTGGCATTGGATGCTGTGCCGCGAAACAGTCCGCTCGACTCCAAGATTCAGGAGATCCTCTCGGCGGCGCGGCGGGCGGCGGAATTGACCCGGCAATTACTCGCATTCAGCCGCAAACAGCCGCAAGCATTGCGCGTGGCCGACTTGAATCAGGTAATCGCACGGATTGCGAAAACTCTTCCCCGGCTGATTGGGGAAGACATCGAATTCATTTTTGCGCCAGGGGAAGGACTGGGCCGGGCGCGCGTGGACCCGCTGCAGATCGAGCAGGTGTTGATGAATCTGGCGGCCAATGCGGGAGACGCGATGCCGCAAGGCGGTCACCTTCGAATCGAGACCTCTGACCTGCGGCTTGACGAGCCATCCACTGATCGCAAGCAAGCCTGCATCCCCCCGGGACGCTATGTTCTGATCACCGTACGCGACGATGGATCGGGCATTTCTCCCGAACACATGGCACACATTTTTGAGCCCTTCTACACCACCAAGCCCGCAGGCCGGGGAACAGGCCTCGGTCTGGCAACCGTTTACGGGATTGTGAAGCAGAACAACGGCTTCATCTGGGCTTCCAGCGAACCCACCAAAGGCACGGAGTTCCAAATCTACTTGCCCTGTGCAGCCGGGCAGGATCCTGCGGAAGAGGTAGAGGAAACCCGCAACACGATTGCGAACCGCGGATCCGAAACCCTGCTCCTGGTGGAAGACGAACCGGCCGTTCGGCGGGCGGCCGCGGAATTTCTCACCCTGCAGGGTTACACCGTACTAGAGGCCAAAGACGGGGTTGATGCCCTCTCGGTGGCAGATCACTATAGCTCAAACATCCACCTGCTGGTCTCGGATGTGGTGATGCCCAATATGAGTGGCGGGCAGTTGGCAAAAGAGCTTGTGCACCAGCGGCCGCAAACGAAGCTCCTGTTTGTTTCCGGTTATGCCGGAAAGACTGTGCTCGACCACCATGTGGTCGACCTTGAAACGAATTTCCTGCAGAAACCCTACACCCTGCAACAACTTTCCGTGAAGATTCGAGCCGCCTTGAAACAGGACGAGAATGTCTTCGCCGGCCAAGACACGCTCTCGGCATCATCGCCGGCCTGATCATCCTTGCAGCCTGAGGCTGGATCTATCACCGCTAAAGTTTATCGTCGCCGGATTGGTCTGGGCTGGTTCGACTCTGACTGGCTCCATCGACAGGTAGCCCAGACGCGCCGCTACGGAGCGATGCGAATAATGCGGCCATTCTTCAGGTCAAATCGATCGCCGCGCCAGGTCACCGTATGACCCGTAAAACTGGCGATCCATACTGCCACTGCAATCAAATCCCGCACCGGTAGCAACCAAGAGTTCTTAAGCAGCTGAATATCCCGCAGAACGGATTTTCCTACCACCAGCGCCACCGCAAAACGCAACAATCCAGTCGCACCGAGCACCGCCCATGCCCACGGCGCAGCGTGAGCGGCGATCAGGTTGAGCAGCGCCCACATCAAGCCGAAGGTGGAAACCAGTCCGATGTAGCCTGCCGCCCGCGCATCGCGTACGCCGCGCGCCCAGCGCAATTGGTGGCCCACGAATCCCCGCAGGTCATAGGCCGGAAGATGAGTTTCGACCACCACATCCGACAGCACCACCCGCAGGCCGAGGGCGGCAATCCTGCGGCCTAACTCGTAGTCGTCGGCGAGGAAGTCGACGATCGAGCGAAAACCACCAGCTCGTTCCAGATCACTTCGGCGAAAAGCCAGCGTCGAGCCGAGTCCGAATCGCAGGCCGCCCTCCAGTTGACGCGCCACCAGAACGCTGGCACAGAAATCGGTACTGATGCCCAGCGACTCCAATCGCGAGCCGAAAGTAGACGCCGCGACCCCACGGTAGAGACACGTGACCATTCCCACACACTCATCCGCCAGCGGCGCGAGCACGCGGCGAAGATAATCGCGCTCAACTCGAATGTCGCTGTCGTTGACGAGCAGGTGCTGGTAGCGAGCCGCCTGGAGCATCTGTTCAAGATTGCTGACCTTCACGTTGGCCCCGAGCTGGTTCGGGGAAACGATCAGCCGGATGGCATGGCTGGGAAATTCCCGCTGCAGTTGCTGCACGCTGGCGACCGCCGGATCGGCCGGATCGCTCACCCCGAATATGATTTCGTACTCGGGATAGTCCTGCAGACAGTGGCTGCGGAAACTCTCGTAAATGTCAGGGTCTGTGCCCTTCAGCGGCTTGAGGATGGAAACGGGCGGCACAAACTGCAAGGGGCGGACACTGCTGTCCGCCCGCCGTCCACGAAGGAACGCTACCGCACTCCACAGGCAGATCAAGTAGTACGCGGAACTGGTGAGGCAACCGAGAATCGCAACGAACTGAAAGGTCCTGACGATAGAGTGCAGCATGCGCGGGGACGGGCCTTATTCGTACCGCAACGACTCAATCGGATCGAGGTTCGCGGCCTTCCATGCCGGATAGATCCCGAACACCAGACCGACGACGGCGGCGGACGAGAATCCGAATGTGGTCCAGAACACCGACATGCGGGCGGGCAACGATGGCCAAACCAACGGAATCACCCCCACCACAAGCCCACCCGCGGTCACACCAATCACGCCGCCGACCGCGGTCAGCATGATGGCCTCGAGAGTGAACTGCAGTAGAATGTCGCGCTTGCGCGCGCCGATCGCTTTGCGCACGCCGATTTCGCGCGTGCGCTCGGTCACGCTCACCAGCATGATGTTCATCACTCCCACTCCGCCGACGATGAGTGCGACGCTGGATATGGCGAACATGCCGACAAACAGCGCGCCGGTAATCTGGTTCCACGCGTCGGAGATGGAATCGGAAGTGAACACCGCGAAATTATCGGGCTTGTCGAAGGGGACCTTGCGCCGGCGCCGCAGCAGCTCGCGAATTTCATCGATCGCCTTGGGAACGTCGTCATGGGAAGTCGCCTTGGCGCTGATCCAATGTTGCTTGAGTTCAGGGTGCAGCTTGCGCAGCGTGCTTAGCGGCATGATGATCTTGTTGTCGTCGGGATTCTTGCCGCCGCCGAACACCGACTTCAAGCGCTGTATGGTGCCGATCACGGTAAAAAGCTGGCCTTCGATATTGACTTCCTTGCCGATTGGATCCTGATTGCCGAAAAGTTCTTCGGTGGTGTCGGCGCACAACAGAACCACATTGGAGCGGTGCTCATCGTCCACTTCGCTGAACCAGCGTCCCGACCCGATGAGCAGGTCGAACACATCCTTGGCCGCCGCCTGGTCCCCTTCAAGAATCGTGTTCTTGGCTTTTCGGTCGCCATACTTCACGGCAAACGTTCCTACGCCCAACTCCGGCCGCACATACCGAATGCCCGCCGTCACCGCCTTGACGTGCGGCAGTTCGCGAATCGCCAGGGCATCGTCATAGGTGAGTTCTTTGCGGGTCCGCATCTCCTGGGTGGGACGGCCAAAGTTGAAGGGCTCGAGGTGAAAGGCCATGACCACGTCGGAGCCAATGCTGCTGACGATGTCGCGGACATTATCGTCGAGCCCGCGCCCGATGGACGACACGCCGATCACTACGGCGACTCCGATGACGATGCCCAATACGGTGAGCGCCGACCGCAACTTGTTGTTGCGGATCGTATCCGCCGCCATGCGGAAGATTTCGCCGAATTCGTCTTTGTGCATCATGCGAACGATTGAGCAATTGGGTAATTTTGTAATTGAGTAATTGAAAGTCGAAAGCGCGACAGCTTGGTTCTTAAATTACTCAATTACCAAATTCCCCAATTACCAAATTCCTTTTACATCTCAAATCTCAGCGCCACGATCGGATCCAGCCGGGCCGCTTTACGCGCGGGATAGACTCCAAAGAATACGCCCACGCTGGCCGAAACCAGCAATCCGGCGGCCACGGCCCACAACTTGATGGACGAGGGCATGCCGATCAAAAGCGTAACCAGTTCAGCCACCATCGAGCCACTGAGCACTCCCAACACGCCGCCGATCAACGCCAGAATCACTGCCTCGATCAGGAACTGCATCAGAACATCGTCGCGCCGCGCGCCCAGCGCCTTGCGGATGCCGATTTCGCGGGTGCGCTCGGTCACCGAAACCAGCATGATGTTCATGATGACGATGCCGCCCACAACCAGAGAAACGGCCGCAATCCCAATCGTGGCCATAAAAAATGTGTCGCTCAATCCGGACCAGATGCTGAGCAGGCTGGCGTTGGTCTCGATTTCGAAACTGTCTTCTTCTCCGACCCGGTCGTGGCGGCGCGCCCGCAGCGCCACCCGCGCTTCGTCAATGGCCTGGTTGAGCGGCGCTCCGGTCGCCGTGGCTTTGCCCCACACTCGAATGCTGTCGGTATGCGACCCGTATTTCTTGAGATACACCGTAACGGGGATCAGCACGTAGTTGTCGGCACTCTGGCCCAGCGTTTTGCCTTTTTTCTTTCCCACGCCGACGACCTGGTACGTCCAGCCATCCACCCGGATTTCCTGCCCCAGCGGGTCGGCGCCGCCCAGCAGATGTTCCACGATGTCGGTGCCCACTACGGCCACCTGCGAGTGCTCATTCAGGTCGGTATCGTTCAACATGCGGCCAGAGGTCAGATCAGTGTCGAGAATCGAGGCCACCGACGGCGTGATGCCTTGAATGATCGAATCGCTGATGGACTGTTCGTTGTGCTTGACACTTCCGCTGGCCCGCGCCATGGCGCCGACATAGGCACAGTGATGGCAGGCATCAAGCACGGCCTGGTAATCTTCGAGCACGAAGTTCTTGCGCTTCTCCGCCTCCAGAAAGTGCTCGGGATTGGTCTCAATCGGCGACATCTTCGAGATGATGAACACATCGGCGCCGAGATTGAAAATCTTCGTGGCCACGTAGTCCTGTATCCCGGACACGAACGTGACCACCGCAATCACCGCGGCAATTCCGATCACCACGCCGAGCAGAGTGAGCACGGAGCGCAGCTTGTTCGCCCACAATGACCGCAGCGCGATTTTGATGGCTTCGGCGATATTCATGGATCGGCTTCCGGCTCTCGGCGTCCGGCTTCCGGAGGAATCCAGCGCACCGTGTCAAGGTCAGTCTACCAGCCTAACCCGGCGAGACATGCTACAAAACAATACGGCGTTTACAGCGAAAAGGTTCCGGAAGCCGAAAGCCGGAAGCCGTATAATCATTCCGTAGGCAGCCGGACCGGACGGTCGCTCTTTGCGCTTTCGGGCGCAGAGGGAGGAAAGTCCGAACTCCGCAGAGCAGTGTGCCGGATAACGTCCGGGAGGGTGGATTCAAGTCCGCTCGACGGAAAGTGCCACAGAAAATATACCGCCTTGGCGGCAACGCCCGGGTAAGGGTGAAAAGGTGCGGTAAGAGCGCACCGCCGCGGCAGTAATGTCGCGGGCAGGGCAAACCCCACACGGAGCAAGACCAAATAGGGAGGAAGTTCGCGACTTGGTTCTTTCGAATCAGGCCGCGGGCACGTGCCGGCTCGGTGCGTCAAACCTTCGGGTAGGTCGCTAGAGCCGCGCAGTGAGGCGCGGCCCAGAGGAATGGCCGTCCCACGAGAGCAATCCCGCGGACAGAATTCGGCTTACAGGTCCGGCTGCCACAAACTTTCTAAAATTCGTTTTCAGGAGCAATCCATGTCAGCACCCAGCCGCCGCCCGGAGATTCGCCGGCGCCGCACCCGCAAAGAAAAAATCGTCCAGTTGCGCAAGCGCCTGGCCGCCGCCAAAACCGACGCGGATAAGACCCGCATCACCGCCAAGCTGCACAAACTCGCCATCCTGTCGCCCGGCCAGCCTTTGCTGAAGTAAGCGCCGCTGCCGCCGCATCTGCGCCGTTGCCACCGCATCTGTCATCCCGAGCAACGCGAGGGACCTCGGTTCTTGCTTATGCCACCACCCCTTCGGGAGAAACCCCAAGATCCCTCGCTTCGCTCGGGATTGACAAGTCTTCCTTAGTCCGCAGCCGGAAGTTGACTTGGTGGCGGCTGCCCTTCGCGGGCGATCTGGCCGTAGGCGTCGAGAATCCGCCGCACCGAGGTTTCCCAGGAGAACTTCGCAACCTGCTGGTAGCCGCGTTCCTTCATGCGATCGCGCAGGGCCTGGTCCATGAGGACGCGGTGCAGTGCGCGCATGATCTCGAACACGTTCTCCGGGTTGACCAGCACTGCCGCATTCCCCACCACTTCGGGCAGAGACGACACGCTCGAAGTCACTACCGGCGTGCCGTGCGCCATGGCCTCCAGCGGAGGCAGGCCGAAGCCCTCGTATAGCGACGGGAATACGAAGATCTTCGCCTCGTCGTAGAAAATCCGCAACACCTCGATGGGGACGAAGCCCAGGAAACGCACATCGTTCTGCACGGCGCTGCGCACGACGGTTCGCCGCAGATCCGGATTGCCGGAGAGGTCGTCTCCGATGATGATGAGCTTGAGGTCGGGATAGGCCTGCTCCCGTTCCAGTTCCGTCTTTAGCGCGGAGAAGGCTTCGATCATGCGCACGACGTTCTTGTGCGGACTGATTCGTCCGGCATAGAGCAAAAAAGGATACGTCACCTGGTAGCGCCGCGCGATCAGGTCGCGGTCGGCGGCACTGGCGTGACCGTGCAGGAAGCGCTCATCGATCGCGTTGTAGACCACATCGACCCGGCTCGACGGGATCTCAAACAGCTTCTCGATCTCATTGCGCGTGAAATTCGACACGGCAAAAATGCGCGCTGCCCCGGCCAGCACGCGCTTGGTCATCTGAAACTGGCACGACCGCCAGAACCCGCTCTGCTCGCGGGCGCGCGACATGTGTTCCAGCATATCGTGAACGGTCATGACATATGGGCAAGGCAGCATCCGCGGCACGGAGAAAAGATTGGGAATATGGACCAGATCGCAGCCCAGTCCTTGCAGGGCGGTGCGGAACTCGCGATAGCCTGCGACCGAACGGTCCGACGCGAGCAGCGCGACGGCGTGAAAGTTGGCTGGCAGCGCGCCAATCTCCTCCACCTTGGCCGGAGAGCCGATCAGAAAGAATTCGTTCTCGCAATCGAGCCGCCCCAGCGTGCGAACCACATTGCGAATGTAGGTGCCCACGCCAAACTCGGTCATCCGCCGAATGTCGATGGCGATCTTCACCGCTGTGATTTAAACACACCGCAGAGGTGGGAAAACAAGCGAAATGAAACGTGAGGTCCGAAGCAGAACGCGGGGCGAATGAAGGTCCGGAATCTGCGATGACCCCGCTTGCCGATATAAACAATATTGTTTATACTAGAACGGTGAGGAGCACAGAGTTCAAGCGCTGGCTCGCGGGCCAGGGAGCGTCTTCAAAGCTGGCAAAGGCTCTCACCTTAAGGTCTATCTGAACGGAAGGCAGTCTGTCCTGCCCATGCACAATGCTGAGCTCAAGAAAGGTCTGGTCGAGGGCATCAAGAAACAACTCGGCCTGAAAAAGGTGAGCGCAATGTTCCTTTATCCTGTAACGCTGAAACGCGACCGTGACGGCGGATTTGTCGCCACGTTTAAAGATATTCCCGAAGCCATCACGCAAGGGGAAACCGAGGCCGAGGCGTTGACGGCAGCCCGGGATGCCCTGGAGACTGCCCTTGATTTCTACTTTGAGGACAATCGCCCGGTGCCTGCGCCTTCCAAAGCCAAGGCCGGACAACCCGTCGTCGAACTTCCCGCCAGCCTCGCCGCCAAGATTCTTCTCCTGAATGAGATGATCCAGCAACACGTACGGCCTGCGGAATTGGCGCGCCGCTTGAAGACCACACCGCAGGAGGTCAACCGCCTCACCAACGTCCAGCACACCTCCCGCATTGACGGCATCGCCGCTGCTCTGAAGGCGCTGGGGAAGCGGTTGGACATGCGCGCGGTGTGATGGCCGCCCTGCGTTATCAGTTCCTCCGAATTGCGGGAACTGAGCCACACCAAACTCGGTCATCCGCCGAATGTCGATGGCGATCTTCACCGCTGGCATTGAACCACCCCGCACATTGAAGAACACAGTGGAATTATGCCAGCATCGTGCCCGAGCTTTTTGCCCGGTGCGCTGGAGAGTTGGCATGGGGTGTTCGTCGGCTAGGTCGCACGGCTGACATATTCGGCAGGAGTAAGAATGCGCGTGCCTTTGTGGGCGCCGAGCACCAGAAGATCTTTATCTCCTGCGGTCAGCAAATCGGCGTTCGCGCGTGCCGCGCATTCAAGGAACATGTCGTCATTAGGGTCGCGGCATTGCCTCACGGTTCCACGAAGTTAACTGGATCGCACGCGCCAACACGGTTCCCAGCGCAGTATGAGCTCGGTTAGGCTCCCACAGGAACTTGTGAGTCAGGACGCGAAATATCTCCGCTTCAATCTCCGCGCAACTGGCGATTACGTCTTCGCTCATGGCCTTCGCAAGCGCCTGCGCCGGAGTGCCTCCGCGCCTCGCAAACTGGAGCGCGGAAATCCAGATGTTTGTATCCAGAACCACAATCACCGATGAGTCCGGGTCAGCCGACGAGGCGGCTTGGCGGCGCGGACCTCCTTAATGAGGCGCGGCACGTCGGCTTCGGTATACCCAGGATTCCGGCTGGCGGCATACTCGCCGATCTCCTCCAGCGTGCGGCGCGCCTGCTGCGCGTAGTAGGTGCGGAACGCTTCGCGGAAGAGTTCGCTCATGGTCCGGCTGTCGCGCTTGGCCAGGGCTTCGGCCTTCTGCGCCAGTTCAGCCGGCAGACTGATCGTGTAAACGCGAGAGGTGCGCGATGGTGGCCATGTTGCTGATATTACATTGTAATGGAATCCATTACAGCACCTTACAGCTTTATGCCCGTACTTCGGCCTGCGCCTTCGCCCGGCGTTCGGCGTACAGCGGAAACGCCTCGCACAGATCGAGCACCTGTTTGCGGACCTTGTTCAGCACGGCGTCGTCTGTGCGATGGAGCAGCGCTTCCGCGATCCAGTGGCCGATCTGAGTCATCTCAGCTTCTTTCATCCCGCGCGTAGTCAAGGCCGGCGTGCCGATGCGGACGCCGCTCGGCCTCATCGGCGGGTTGACGTCGAATGGAATTGCGTTCTTGTTGACCGTAATGCCGGCCTCGCCCAGCGCCTTTTCGGCTTCGCTGCCCAGCATGCCTTTCGAGAAGACATCGACCAGCATAAGGTGTGTGTCGGTACCGCCGGAAATGATGCGAAAGCCTTCGTCGGCCAGCGATTGCGCCAGCACCTTGGCGTTGGCGACAACTTGCCGCGCGTAATCGCGAAACTCAGGCTGCATTGCTTCCTGAAAACACACCGCCTTCGCCGCCATGATGTGCACCAGCGGGCCGCCTTGCATTCCGGGGAACACGACCTTGTCGATGGCCTGCGCGAACTCAGCCTTGGAAAGAATCATTCCCGAACGCGGGCCGCGAAGAGTCTTGTGAGTTGTCGAAGTAACGATGTGCGCGTGCGGCACCGGCGAGGGATGCGCGCCGCCGGCCACGAGTCCAGCAAAGTGCGCCATGTCAACCAGAAACAGAGCGCCCACTTTATCCGCAATCTGGCGCATGCGGGCAAAGTCGATGATGCGGGGATAAGCGCTGCCGCCGCCGATGATCAGCTTCGGGCGCTCCGCCTCGGCGATTTTCTCTAACGCGTCGTAGTCGATGGTTTCCGTTTCTTTGGTCACGCCATAGGGAACGATCTTGTACGTCTTGCCGGAAAAATTCAGATGATGCCCATGCGTAAGATGCCCGCCGTGCGCCAGATTGAGACCAAGAATCGTGTCGCCGGGCTGAAGGATCGCGGCGTAAGCTTCCATGTTCGCCTGCGATCCAGCATGAGGCTGCACATTGGCATGCTCCGCGCCGAACAATTGCTTCGCCCGGTCACGCGCCAGGTTCTCGACGACATCGGCGTACTCGCAACCCCCGTAGTAGCGCTTGCCGGGATATCCCTCGGCATATTTATTCGTAAACACCGAACCCGCCGCTTCGAGCACAGCTTCGCTGACGAAATTTTCCGAGGCAATCAGTTCCAGCCCTTCGTGCTGGCGGCGGGTTTCGTTGTCAATGGCGGCCGCAATCTGCGGATCGTTCTCGTACAGCGGGAGATACATTTTCGTGGAGTTCTTCATGTCGTTTTCCTGATCTCAGCCGCCCGGCTTCTCGTAAACCTCGGGCCGGTGCAGTTCCATGTAGCGTTCCGGCGATTTCACCGGCGTAAATCCGAATTGCGCGTAGAGCCCGTGCGCGTCGCGCGTCAGCAAAATCCAGCGCCGCAGCTTATGCAGCGCGGGATGCAGCGTAATGCACTCCATCAACCACTTGCTCAGCCCGCGCCCGCGATGCGAATCGAGAATGAACACATCGCCAAGATACGCGACGGTCGCGAAGTCGCTGACCACCCGGGCAAAGCCCACCTGCGCGCCGCCACCATCATAAACGCCAAAGCACAAGGAACGCTCGATCGATCGCGCCACGATTTCCCGCGGAATGCCCTGGGCCCAATAACAGTTCGTGAGAAACCCGTGAATCACGTCCAAGTCGAGACGGCCTCGCTCGGTGCTGATCACGAACTCGCCGCGGCGGCGATGTTCGACCAGCGACTCGGGATCAGAAGACTGCATCTGTACATTCTAATCGGGCAGCCGCTTCAGCACTTGGCACTTGGCAATTAGCATTTGGCCCTGCGAAGTCGTGGCGAACCGGGAAGGGCTAAATGCCAAGTGCTAACTGCTAAATGCTGCTCTTAAAACGCCGTCCGCAGGAACGACGCCAGTTGCCATCCATCCATATACTTGTAGGGCGTCTCGCCCATGGTGTAATGCCCGCAGGGCAGCACGGCGACTTTGTGATCGAGCCCGTGGCGCTCGAATGCTTCGACGACCTGATGTGACAGTTCCGGCAGAAACGTTAAGTCGTACTTTGCATAAATGATCAGCGACTTCCGCGGCCAGCGCGCGAATTGCTTGAAGTACGACATGGGGCTGACGGCCAGCCACGCCTGCCGCAGCCGATCGAGGTCAATCTGCTGCTCAATGCCCTGCCGAATGTGCCGCGTCGATTGCCCGTGCCACACCACGTCGGCCACGTAGGTAGATGCGTGATTGAACGCGGCCACGCGAATACGCGGATCATGTGCCGTCGCGATAAATGCGTAACAGGACCCCAGGCTCGTGCCCACGATTCCAAGTTGGTTGTAGCCCTGCTCTTCAAGCCAGTCGAAACAGCTTCGGATATCGACCACGCCCTGGCGCACGGCGTCGAGCGTGCGCCCGATGTTGGCAGAAACCGCATAGTCGGCGCGGCTGATCTCGGCGGGCATGCGAATATCGTGATACGGCATGGTCAGCCGCAACACCGCAATGCCCAGCATGTTGAGCAGTTTGCAGAGAGCAACGTAGGCGACCGCGTCGGCATTCCAGTGCGGCAGAAGAACCACGGCACGCCGGCCCCGCGCCGGGAACCAGCGCGCGTTCACCAGATTGTTTTCAGGATAGGGCGTGCGCACCGGCGAAGTGAAGCGCAGGAATTCTCCGAACGTTCCCTTAACTTTGGCCTCGAGTTTCGGATCGGGTATTTCGCGAGTAGAGAAGACCTGCACTTCCCGCGTTTCCACGCGATAGTCCGTGGGCCGCGTGTAGGAAAAGAATTCATCGCTCGCCGCCACGATGCGGCGGTTGTAATCGAGAATGAACTTCTCCGGATCATCCTGTGCCAGGCCCGGCATCTGGCCGGTGCGAAAGCCATTACGGCAAGGCCAATCCCGCGTCCACTCCACTCCCCACTCCAGCGGACGCACCACCCGGTTGTTATCCACCGAAGTGAGCCGGTGTTCCCAGTCATACATCCACTGTGCGTAGCGCGAAGGCATGGTTAACCTTCTAGTGTAGCAAGCGTCTACGCTCGGCTTGCGCGGGAACCATTCAACGGCAGCAATCCTCGGTTGGCAGTTAATATTCACTCCCTGAACGGGACGGCCCGGCCGAAATGTGTCAGTTCGTGACATCCGTCACCGAGAAACAAACGCCCGCACGATATTCGTTGAGAGGAACCGCACTCGGCAGATGCGTTTGAAACGTAGCTACATTTGGAGTTACAATGAACTTTGAATGGATGAGGCCAAGAACCGAATATGCGAAAACATGGCCTCGACTTCGCGGATGCGGAAGAAGTGTTCCGCAGCGTGCTTTTGGTTAGCCCGGACACGCGGGAAGACTAGGGAGAAAAGCGCTGGGCAGGATTAGGCGTGATTGGCGGACGCACTGTAAAAGTAGTTTTCACGGAGCTTGGAAACGAGACCATTCGCATCATTTCGCTGAGAAAGGCGACCAAGCATGAACGCAAAGAATACGAAGAGACGATCCAGGACGGACTGGAAGCGCATTGATGCGATGCGGGACGAGGATATCGATCTCTCCGACTCGCCCGAGCTTGGACCTGATTTCTTTGCCAACGCCATCCTCTGGCCGGGGCCAAAAAAACAAATCACCTTGCGCATCGATCCCGACGTGCTGACGTTTTTCCGCAAGCATGGCCGCGGGTATCAGAGCACGATCAACGCCGTGCTGCGCAAGTATATGGAAGCGAGGAAAGAGGTTGCGCCCGCCGTTAGGCCGCGGACTCGGCCAACCCGCAGTTCGGTTGCCGGCGACTGAGGCGTGAACTTGTTAGTCTGAGGTCCGAAGTCTCAGGTCCGACGCCGCTCTCTAGCTTCCATACCTTCGCGGAACCCGTTTCGAAATATTGCAGAGAATTTCGTAGGGAGTGCTGTTGGCCAGTTCGGCGTGCTCTAAAGCGTCCACGCTCAGGCCTTCGCCGGCGCCCAGCAGGATGACTTCGTCTCCGACGGCGATTCCAGGAATTCCGGTGACATCCACTAAAGTCAGGTCCATCGAGATGCGGCCCACGATCGGCGCATAGTGCTCGCGCACAATCACGCGGCCGCGGTTGGAAAGCTGGCGATTGTATCCATCAGCGTAGCCGACCGGCAGCACCGCAACGTGCGCCGGAGCTTTCGTCACATAAGTCGCGCCATAGCCCAGCGGCTGATTGGCCGGAAAGTCGCGCAAGGATAAGATGCGCGTTTTCCAAGTGAGCACCGGCTTCACCGGCAAGCGCAAAGTTCCACCACTCACCTCGCGTCCGGCGCGCTGAAAGGGCAGGTAGTAGCCGTAGAGCGCGACGCCGGGGCGCACCATGCTGTTCCCATTCATGTTGGCCGAGGTCTCGTTGGCCCAGGTCTCGCGCCGCGAAATAACTGCGGCCGTGTTTGCCATGTGCACGAAGGTTGCTTCCAGTCCCGATTCGCGCACCAGGCGGCGGGCGGCTTCGAAGCGGAGTTCCTGCTCCGCCACCGAAGGCGCATCCATGACCTCGGAAGACGCGAGATGGGTCGACAATCCTTCCAGCACCAGATGCTTGGCAGCTTTCAGCGCCGCCAGCACGCCGGGAAGTTGTTCGACTGCAACTCCCAGCCGTCCCATGCCGGTATCAACTTTCAAATGCACCGGTTGCCGCGCCACACTCAACGCAGCCGCAGCCGATTCCAGCGTCTCGATATGCCAGGGTTCCCACACCGTGGGCGTGAGGTGCAGACGAATAATCTCGCCCTCCTCGCCGCGCCAGAAACCGGTCATAAGAAGGATGTTGGCACGAACGCCCGCGTCACGCAGAGGAATCGCTTCGTCGAGCGAAGTCACGCCCAGCCACTTCGCGCCCTCGGCCTCGAGCGCCCTCGAGCACTCAACCGCGCCGTGACCGTAGGCGTCGGCCTTCACCACGGCACATACGGTGACATCCGCTCCTACATGCTTCTGCACGGTGCGGAAGTTTTGCCGCAGCGTGGTCAGCGAGACCTCCGCCCAGGTCGGGCGCGTTGCTATGCGGCTCAGAATTTCTGCAGTGGTTGCCACTTTCGCGATTATAGCGGGAGCAGCCGGCGCGCCCAGGTTACGCCGGGGCTACTCCCGCGCGACGCGCTTACCGGCTGCGGCTCTGCTTGCCGCGCAACGCTCCCCGCTCTGTCATCCTCCTGCGCGCTCTGTCATCCCCTTCGCTCTGTCACCCGCCTTCGTTCTGTCATCCCGAGCAAAAGCGAGGGATCTGGGTTTTGCTTGCGACGACGGAATCGGTTGCCCCGGCACAAACCCGAGGTCCCTCGCTTTGCTCGGGATGACAATCCGTAAAGATGACAATCCGTGATGGCAATCCGCAAAAGATGGCGAGCCGAAGGATCCATGCAATCTGCCGTCGCCGGCAGCGCTCTTTCCTCGCGACAAACGCTAAGTCGTTGAGTCTTCGTGTAAGTTGTTGAAATGTCGTAGAGCCCATCTAGCGAGCCGCAGGAGCGAGGATTTTTCCTGGAAGGCCCTCAGGGTCGAGGCGCTACCCGATCGTCGATGCCAGGGCCGTTTCCGGCCCCGCAAATGGCATCCTGCGAATCGGGCTCCTGCCTATAACGCACAGCGGCGTTTTAGGATTCTCATTTTGATACACTTGCAATACGATGGTGTAATGACCTTATTGTATGTACATAGGTCACGCACGAGCTTACTTTCAATTCGCGTGCCTCGTTCTGTTTTGCCTCCTGTTCGCCCATCCCGGAAAATGCTCCCGCGTTAATTCTCCGCCAGGAAGAAATTGACCGTAATCTGCGTCTCCACTTCGATCGGTTCGTTGTTGAGAATGTACGGACGGTAGCGCCACTGGCTGACTGCGTCGATTGCGGCCCGCACCAGCATCGGATGCCCGGAGACGACCCGCAGGTCTTCCATGCCGCCGGCCTTGCTGATCAGCGCCGACAGAACCACCGGACCCTGAATGCGCGCCATCTTCGCCAGCGGCGGATAAACCGGCTCGACACGGCGAATCAGATTCCCCTCCAGCATGGACGAAGTGCGGATGGCGCGGACGACCGGCCGAGGAGCGGCCGGCAGTGCCGGCTGAGTCCCGCCGATCAGATTCGCGATGTTGATCCCGTCTCCCGTGCCCGGAGTAAAGCCAGTCCCTTCGATCCCTCCGCCAGGTCCGCCCGGAGTCTCTGTCGCCGGTTCATCGGCTCCCATGTTTACGAAGGCTGGAATGTGCTGCGGCTGCATCAACCTGCCGGGAAAGACTTCGGCATGTGTATTGGAATCGCGCCCAGTCCGCGGCGCCGGCACCGGTCGTGTTGCAACGTCTCCCCGACTGATCGGTGTAGAGACGGTGCGCGCCGCCGGCAGCCCGACGGTCCTCAGCACGGGCAAAAGAAGCAGCAGTCCGATCATCACCGCCTGCAGTCCGAACGAAGTCATGGTCGTCCAGTTGCGGCGCGTGCGTTGCGCCCAGGAAGTTTGCAGCATGCTGTCGGCAAACATGCTGTCGGCAGACCTCGAGCCTTGCAGCGTGGCATCTTTGAACATGGCATCCTCCAGCGTGAAATCTTGTTGCTGGTATGGACACCGCAAACCCACGCGCGGGCGGCGCAGGCGCAAGAAAAAAGGCCGCGCTTGCACGCGGCCTGCTGGAACTTTGGTGGAACTTTTAAGACACCGTAGGTGTCCCGGTCTTATTGTTTAGGCGCTGCCGGTGCGGCGGGCTTTGCAGCTCCCGCGCCGGTTGCAGGCTTCGGAGCAGCAGGTTTTGCAGTTCCGGTTGGAGCGGGCACGCCGGACTGCACGTTGTACGCATCCACCACAGCCTTGGTGATGTCGATGCCTTCCGCCCACCACAGCACATTGCTCTGCGGCCAGATCTTCGACGTGTCCACGATGATGCCGAAACCGTTCTCCGACGAATACTTCACAATCATGGGCGCCATCTTCTGCAGAACCTTGGTTGCGATCTCCTGGTTCTGATTGTTGATTTCCTCCTGGAAGTCCTGATAGGCACGGTCGAAAAGCTTCTGCTTGCTCTCGATCTGCTTCTTCAGAGTCTCCAAGGCGTCTGGATTCAGCTTGTCCTGAGTGTTGGTCAGCTGCTTCTTCAAGCCTTCCAGTTCGTCATTCTGGCCTTTCAGTTCGGCCTGCTTGGGCTCAAACTTCTTTTGTAATCCTTCCTCTTCGCGGCGGCCCTCGTTGCAGCCGAAGATGGCGCCTTCAATGTTGATGGTCCCCACCTTGGTAGGGCCAGTCGCGGCCACGGGTGCCGGGGCAGCGGGGGTGGGGGCAGTGGCGGCCGCGCCGGACGGTGCCGCGGCGCTGCCGGTTTGGGCCAGGGCGGAAATGGTGAGCGTACCCGCAACGGCCAGAAAAACTCGCAGAAACTTGCTTGTCATTGGATCGCTTGAACTCCTTGGGACATGTTCGTCAGAACATGCTTCCGGGAATGAACTTCAATTTTCGTTCTCTGATCGCTTCTTCAGTCAACGCTGGACCGCAATGAGGTCTCCGCTGCGGTAGCCGTCGGAAAAGACGCACTCGGTTGCCGTCATCACACGCCAATCGCGCGGGCGTGCTCTCCACCCTGACAGCTGACTTGATGGCGTGGATCACAAGTATTATAGAGATCCGGCTCCCAAGCCGTCAAACACCAGCTGTCAACACTCTCTGCCAAACACGGTCTGCCGGGCACTCTTCCGCTCGATCAGAAGGTCGTGGCCACCGTGAACCGGAACGTCTTTCGCGGCTCCCGCAACTGGAAACTGGGAGCGTAAGTGTTGACCGCCTGATGATACGTGTACGCTCCCGCTCCAGTTAACACGTAGTTTCCATTCTTGTCATAGTTCCCCGGGAACATGGTGGGCACGATCGGAACCGGGGGATAAGCGTCCTCGTTGAGCCGCAGCGGGTTGTATGCCCAGTAGATGCGGAAGGGCGCGTTCACCACGGGCAGGAACATCTGCAGTTCAAGTCCCGTGGAAGCGCGCGGCCGCCAATTGGTCTGGCCCAGAACCGACAGATAATCCGAGGGCGTCGGGTTCAGGATCTTTCCACCCTGACAGTTGTAGCCCGCATCCAGCGTCGGACATCCGAACAAGGTGCCGATCACCTGATCGTATTGCACCTGTGCAATCTGCAATTGCGAGCGCCGGATGACCGGGTCGATGCCCATGTCCCAGAACGGCGCGATCGCCACCGGCCCCGCGATTGTGATGCGGTACTCGATGTTGCTCCACACCGCCAGATCGCCGCCGGGGAACGTGATCTGGTCGACCGGAATCGGGATCGTCCAGTTCCCCAGCCGCGGGTTGGCCGGGTTCTTCGGCACCGGGCTGCCGTCGGGATTGGTGAGCGTAATCGCGTTCGAACTGGGCAGGAACGCCACCGGAGATATCGACCGGATATCGAAACCACGAATGTCGTTTTCACCGCCCATGTAAGCGCGCTGGAACGGCGGCGCGACCAGTCCGCCATAACCGCTGATGTACGATCCGTTAATCGTGAAGCCGACCGTATTGCGCCGGTTCTGCACGGGAATGAACTGTTTGTACTGAACGATCGGGCGCACTGATCGGATCGTGCCGCCAATCCCGGCCAGTTCCATCCCCAGCGTCATCTGGTGCCCGCGGTGCGGCGAAATTCCGCTATCCAGCGTATTGAACGAGAAGTTCGGAAAAATCTTGCTGGTCACGATTCCATTCACCGCGTTCGGTCCCGAAATACCGCGGAATGCAATGTAATCGAACAGGCTCTTCGACGCCGTACTCAGTGCCACCAGGCTAGAGCGGTCCAGCGAATACGTAATGCCGAGCCGCTTGAACGAGCGCCGCCCCAACGGATAACTCAATGAGGTCGTGGTTCCCACGCTCGACTGCGAGTAGTTCTGCAGGTTCTGCAACTGGGCCGGAGGCAGATCCAGGTTCTGCCCGTGCAGAATCGAAAGTTGCCGCGCCTGGTTGTAGCTGATCTTGTTGCCAAACACACTCACACCGAGTTGCAGGGGCCGGTCGAACATGTAGGGCTGGGTAAAACCCAGCATGACGCTGCGCGCCAGGTTGCCGAGGTTGATCTGCATCTGCAGGGTTTCGCCGCGCCCCAGAAAATTGTTGGTCGCGTAGTTCAGCCCGATGAACGCACCCTCCAGCCCGCTGACGCCGCCGTTCAGCCCGATGCTGTTCTTGCCTCTTTCATGCACTTTCAGCGTCAGGTCCACCTGTCCGTTTTTCTCATCCAGCTTCTTGTCGGTGGTGTTGGGGTCGTCGGGTTTGATCTGGTCGAAGTAGGAAAGCTGATTCAGGCGCAACAGGCTCAGTTCCCACAGCCGGGAGTTGTAGACCCCACCCTCTTCCAGGGACAGTTCGCGCCGTATTACCTTGTCACGCGTAGTGGTGTTGCCGACGAACTCGATGCGGCGGACAAAGAACTCCTTGCCCTCATCGATGTCGAGCTCCAGATTTGCGATCTTCTTCTCGTCGTCAAAGGTGGTATTGGGAACGGCCGTGTAGTTGATGTAGCCATACTGTCCGTAGGCCTTGCGCAGGGCCTCGAGGCCTTTGGCGATCTTGTCGCGGCTGAAAATGTCTCCGTCCTTCAACGGGAACAAGGAGCGCAGGGCATTCGCGTTGGGTATGGCCTTATTGCCCTTGAAGGTGATCTTGCCCAGGCGGTACTTGTCGCCTTCTTCAATGGGCATGGTGATATCCACGGCCTTGCCTGGCCCCGCCTGCAGCAGGGGAACATGGCCGCCCTTGTGCCCGGTGTCGTGGATTTCAGTCTTGGGGTCGCCGACGTTGGCCTTGAAATAGCCGCGGTTCTGGTACTCGGCCCGCACCCGCTCGGTATCTTCTTCCAGTTTGGTGGCGTCGTAAGTCTTGGCGAAGAGGCTCTCGAGAAAGATGGAGTGGGGAATGCCGACCGGCTTCAGGTTCTTCATGGCCGCGCGCAGAACCCGCGACTTTATGGCCTTGTTGCCGTCGAATTTGATGACGCCGACTTTGACCTTCGGCCCTTCCTTGATCACGAACGTAACGCTGACCGCGGCGGGAGGAATCTGCCGAACTTCGGTCCGGATGGTCGCGAACTGCCGCCCGTGTTCCGAGAGCAGCGCCTTGATGGAAACTTCCGCCTTCTTGATGCGCGTGGGGTCATACTGACTCTCCACCACCAGGCCCACTTTGTCCGTCTTGAAGCGGTCGAGAATGTCACTGTTGGAAACGGAATTGTTGCCCGTGTAGGTGATTTCGCGGATGGTCGGCTTTTCTTTCACCTGGAAGATCAGCCGCCAGCCCTTCGGGGTCTGCTCCCGCAGGATCTTGATGTCTTCAAAATAGCCCGTGTTCCACAGCGAGTTGAAATCGCGTTCGATGGCCGCTGGGTCGTAAACGTCCCCAGCCTTGGTAAACACGCGCGACTTGATGGTCTCGGCGGGAATACGCCGGTTGCCGCTGACGTTGATTTCCGAAACGATGTCGTTCTGCGCCCACACCGGAGTTGCCAGGGTGAGCAACAGCGCGGCCAGCACCAGCCCAAAGGCGCTCACACCCCGTGCCAGTCCTGGCCAAGGCCGTTGAAATGAAGAAGATGGCACCGATGCAGCCCCGGGAACGCGGGGTCGCCTGGGCACAACAAGGTTCTCCGAATGAAAGCGAAAAGGAATCGCTACGACCTCAGCCTCTGGGATGTGAGAAAACTGTCATTATACGGTAGAGCAAGGGAAAGCGTCCAAAGCCGCAACTCTTTCTGGGTCAAACCAACGTCCAAAACAGCATGAATCCCAGCAGGTCTGACCCGATCGGCAAGACCCGCGGTTGCTTCATGGGGATGGCTTGGATAACTCTACCTCAACCAAGACGGAATAAAGCGTTGCCGAGTTGCCCATGCCGGCAAGTTTTTCTGAAGCGCGGGCATTGATGCTTTGGAAACTCCAGGGTCATCTTCGCGCAGTTGCGACGGACGACCTGCTTCATCCCCTCGATTATACGGTGCTTTCCACGTCGCGAAAGCACTCCCACCGAAACAAAAAAACCGGGCGGCTTACGCCGCCCGGCTGCAACACAAACCGCGAGGATTACTGTTGCGGAGGCAGAACCCGGACCCGCCCTGCAACCACGAAGGGCACGCCGGTGTTCTGATTCTTGAACACCAGCCCGCGCGAAACCAGGTTCGGTGTTCCCGCCGCGGCCAGACCGGAAAGGCCGTCGATGTTCTCAAACACCGTCAGGTTCCCGGTCAGCACCGTGAACGGGCCGCCCGCGGAATAGCTCATCAGCGCATCGTTCTGCATCTGGAAAGAACCCAGGTTGCCGTCGATGCTGGCGACGCTATTGGCAACCAGTCCACCGTACACGCCCTGGCGCCGCAACGAAACCATGTCGGGCGTGAAGGTGTTGCCGCTTACGGCGCCTCCGATAAAGATCCGTTGCCCAACCACCAGAGTGGAACTATTGAAAATCTGGCCGGTCAAGATGTTGTCGAAGAAACAGATGTCGTACTGTGACACTCCCCCGAGGTTGATGGTCTGAACCGTATCCACCGGGTACACCGCCGAGGTGCCCAGTTCTTCGCCCACCCACATGGTCACCGACGTGACTGGTCCTGTGGTCGGATTCACCGCCAGAACTCGCCCCGAGATGAACGCCTGATCAGTCGTAATCTGTTCCACCATGCCGGCCAGAATGCTGCCGTCGGCCTGCACCGTTCCGACCACCGAAACGATCGCGTTCGGAGTGAGCGTACCCAGGCTGTTGCTGGCGTTGTATTGCGTGGTCGAAGTCACATCAATGGTTCGCGGCAGGCCATACGGTCCCTGCATCAGGAACGAATTCCCCGCTGTGTTCACCGAAACCAGGTTGCCGGTGAAGTCGGTGATCTGGCCCACTTCGCTCGAAGCCGACACCGCCGACACGTTGATCACCGGATTGATCGCGCCTGTGATCGCCCCATTGTTCGTGACCAGCGAATCATGTATGTCGAAGTCGATACGCAGACCGGCCAGGCCGTTGCTGCCCACCACCAGCGGCGCTCCCGCCAGGAACGGAATCGTCACCGTGGTCTGCGAGAAGGAACCCGTCAACGTCTGCACCGACGGCGGAGTCGTGGTCATATCCACGTAGCTGATCACTGGAGCCGGGTTGCTGTTTTCAAAAGTGAAGGTCACGCTGTTGTAGGTGCCTTGCGGAATGGTGTTGAAGCCGAGCAGCGTCCGCAGTCCGAGCAAGCGGGCAAAATCCACCGCCTCGGGTGAGGACACGGCGCTCACCGTCGTGGTCCCGTTATTAAGCGTGATGCTGTCGATGGTTACGTTAAATCCGACGACGGCCGAGGCAGGGGCATCTTCTCCCGTCACGAACACGTTGCCCTGTGCATTCGAACCTTGCGAAGAGGCAGAATTTGACGATCCACAACCCATCCCGATCATGCTGAGCGCGAGCAGTAGCGCAATCCCAAAAAACTTTTTCATGGCAGAACTCCGATGCGAAAGTTTGTTTGTGAAGCGCTTTCCGGGGTCGCCCTGGTTTGCTTCACAGCGATGGGAACACAGCCCGGCGGGGAATGTCGCGTAACCACAGAGAGGTTACCAGGGCCGGAATGCGGCGCTACTCGGGCTATCTGGCTGGATGTGAAGAACTTGCAGCAACTACGGCGAGCCAGAAAAACCTCAGAATATGTACTTCTGTGCGCCGAACTCAAGTCAAGTCAACGCCCTTTTCGCCGCGGATTTCCGCGGATCAACGCGGATACGGCAAAATTCCTAACAAAACCGCCCCGGCAGGCTCACTTCTAGTTGAGCGACCCCAAGAGCCCAAGTGGTTTTGCCTTTCTGATCCGCGTGAATCCGCGTAGATCCGCGGCGAAAGAAGTTGGGTTCGGCCTTACTTCAGCTCCATCACTTCTTTTTCTTTCCCCTTGCTCATATCTTCCATCTTCTTGATTTCGCCGTCGGTCAGCTTTTGAATCTCGTCGAGCGAGCGCTTCTCTTCGTCTTCGGAAATCTTCTTGTCTTTCAGCGCCTTCCTGATGGCGTCGTTGCCGTCGCGGCGGATGTTGCGCACGGCTGTGCGGTGCTCTTCCAGCACACGATGCAGGTGCTTCACCATGTCCTGGCGGCGCTCCTGGGTGAGCGGCGGGACTGGCACTCGGATCAACTTGCCATCGTTCATCGGATTCAATCCCAACTCCCCGGAACGGATCGCCTTCTCGATCGGACCCAGCTGCGAGGCATCAAACGGCTGCACCGTAATCAGCTGCGGCTCGGGCGCGTGCACCTGCGCCACCTGGTTCAGGGGCGTCTGGGTGCCGTAGTAATCCACGGTCACGCCATCCAGCATGTGCACCGAGGCACGCCCGGTGCGCACCCCCGCCATGGCTTTGCGAAAATCTTCCACGGCCTTGTCCATGCGGGTCTTCAGCTGCGCGCGAATTTCTCGTAACGGACCACTGTCAGGCATATTTTTCAGCTCCGAATCATTGCAGATTCAAAACGCAGCATTATAAACCCAGAAAGAAATCCGGCCACGGATTTACACCGATCACCACAGATCAGAAATATCAAAATCCGTGAGAATCCGTGAAAATCCGTGGCCAACGATCTAGTTGCCCACCCGCGACCCAATCTTCTCGCCCAGCACCACCCGGCGGATATTGCCGTGCTGGTTCAGGTTGAAAACGATGATGGGCAGGTTGTTGTCTTTGCACAGGCTAATGGCGGTTGAGTCCATCACTTTCAGCCCCAGCTTCAGAACATCCATGTAGGTGATGCTATTGAATTTCTTGGCGCCGTCCACTTTCAGCGGA
>Ga0302324_100006189_pt1 | contig 25893 bp, 36 predicted proteins | sample Palsa_T0_1_FD_201949 | JGI IMG/M metagenome (GOLD analysis project Ga0302324, IMG submission 201949) | Peat permafrost microbial communities from Stordalen Mire near Abisko, Sweden - Palsa_T0_1 | ecosystem: Environmental > Terrestrial > Soil > Palsa > Peat permafrost | place: Sweden: Abisko... | reverse complement strand
CACTGCGCTTCGCTCCGGTCGGGATGACAATTCTGTTGCGGGGGTAAAGTATCTCTCGCTAAAGCTCTTGCGGGCACAACAAAATTGTCATCCCGACCGGAGCGAAGCGCAGTGGAGGGACCTGCGGTGTAGCCTTAAGTGCAAGGATCGAACCATGAGCAAGCCGGAACATCACTATTACGTTTATATCGTCGCCAGCCGATCCCACATCTTATACATCGGTATAACCAACAACATTCAACGCAGAGTTGAACAGCATCGGAATGCGGAGTTGCCGGGGTTCACTGCAATGTACCGTTGTGCCCGCAAGAGCTTTAGCGAGAAATACTTGACCCTCGCGATAGAATTGTCATCCCGACCGGAGCTCCGAAGGAGCGCAGTGGAGGGACCTGCGGTTTAGCTCTAAGTGCAAGGATCGAACCATGAGCAAGCCTGAACACCACTATTACGTTTATATCGTCGCCAGCCGAAGCCACATCTTATACATCGGTATCACCGACAACATTCAACGTAGAGTTGAACAGCATCGGAATGCGGAGCTACCGGGCTTTACTGCAACGTACCATTGCAATCGTCTCGTGTTCTTGGAAGCCTACCAGTATGTACAAAACGCCATCGCACGGGAAAAACAACTGAAACGCTGGAGAAGATCGAAAAAGGTTTGGCTTATAGAACTGAGCAACCCTACCTGGGCCGACTTAAGCGAGGCGTGGACCGAGAAACCGCAGGTCCCTCCACTACGCTTCGCTCCGGTCGGGATGACAAATGTTGGTCAGGAGCGCAAGCGTTCTTAGTCATTCCCCAGCTGCTTACACGCATCCACCAGGCCGGCAATGTCATATTGGACCGCCTGCCGGAACGGCTCCCAGTGGTGTTGGCGCAGAGTCCGCGTGGTCACTGGACCGATCGACACCGCACGCAATTCTTTGGGCAACTCCACCTTTGCGGCGGCAAGCAGCGCAAAAAAATTGTTCACCGTAGAAGAGCTGGTGAAGGTGATCGCATCCGGCAGCGGCTTCCCTTCTCCGAACAATGCACGAACCTGTTCGACCGAATCGAAGGGAATGACCGTCCGGTACGCCTCCACCACGTGGAGATCCGCTCCACACTTCCGTAGCTGCTCGGGGATCACATCGCGAGCTACCGCCGCGCGTACCAGCAGGACGTGCTTCCCCGCTACCCGTTGACTGAGCAACCTGACCACCGCCTCGGCAACATACTCGTCTGCCATCGCAGACACTTTCAGCCCCATCCGCTCCAGGGCCCCCGCGGTCGCCAAACCAATGGCGGCCACCTGCAAAGGATGGAACCGCTGCGCAGGGATGCGGAGAAACTCCATCCGGTCAGCTAAAGACGCCGCGCCATTCGCACTGGTCACGATCAGCCAATCAAACCCACTGATCCTCTCCAGAGCCTCGTCCAGAGGGGAGTACGTTTCCGGGGGAACAATCTCGATCGTGGGCAGCAGCAGGACCTCGGCCCCGTGGGCTTCCAGGGCTTCTGCCAGCCAGCCGGCCTGGTGGCGGGCACGCGTCACCAGGATCCGCTTGCCGGCAAGAGGCTGGCCCGTGCTCACGCTGGCTTTTCCTCCAGGTGAAGGATCGAGCCGGCGCCCTGATCCAACAACTGCTGCGCCAACTGCTCTCCCAAGATCTCAGGATCGCGATGCCGCCGCTCAGCGCAGATCATCTGTCGCCCGTCAGCCGACGCGACCACGGCGCGCATGGACAACTCGTCGCCCACACGGTGGCAATAAGCGCCGATAGGCACCAGGCATCCACCGCCCAGCGCGGCCAGGCATTTCCGTTCCGCGGTAATCGCTAGCCGGGTCTCGGGGTCATCGAGGGGCTGCAACGCAGCCAGGATCACTCCATCCTCTGCCCGGCACTCGATGGCCAGCGCGCCTTGCCCAGGCGCGGGGCACAACACTTGCGGCGAAAAACGTTCACGGATGGCAGCCGTCTTCTGCAGCCGATCGAGGCCGGCGGCTGCCAGGATGATCGCATCTGCTTTCCCTTGCCCCAACTTGGCCAGGCGAGTGTCCACGTTGCCGCGAAATTCAACGTATTCGAGATCCGGCCGTAGCGCACGCAGCTGCGCCTGGCGACGCAGGCTGCTGGTGCCCACCACCGCGCCCGAAGGCAGCGCATCCAGTCCGCTGAACCGTTCCGACACCAGCACATCGCGGGCATCGGCTCGTGGAGGAATTGCCCCTAGCGTGAATTCCTCTCCCAACTCCGTAGGCAGGTCTTTCAGGCTGTGCACTGCCAGATCGATGCTTCCCGCCAGCAGCGCCTCTTCGATTTCCCGGGTAAACATCCCCTTGGCCCCGACCGAGGCGAAGGATATGTTCTGCATGCGGTCGCCCGTGGTGCGAATGATTTCGATCGAGACTTCATATCCCAAGGTACGCAATGCGTCGGCTACATGATTCGCCTGCCACAACGCGAGCTGAGAGCCCCGCGACCCGATGCGCATCAAAACAGATCGTCCTCGTCCTCGTTCTCCCCGGCTGTGTTCGCACCGAAGGCCTCACGGATGGCGTCTACCGCGGCCGCGTTGCCCTCGCTGGCAGCAGCCTTGATGGCCTGCACCGGTCGATGGAGAAACTTGTTCACCAGGCTCCGGGTCAACGCCTCGACCGCTGTTTGCTGTTCCACAGAGAGGCCCTGCAGGCGGCTTCCCACCCGGCGCAATTCCCCCAGGCGTATTTGTTCCGCAGACTGCTGCAACTGAACAATTTCCGGCGCCACGTTCAGCGCATGCAACCGGCGCTGATACTTATCTACCTCGGCCAGGATCATCGCCTCAGCCAATTCTGCCTCGCGGCTACGTTCTTTCAGGTGCGACCCGGCGACCGATTGCAGGTCATCGATGTCGTAAAGAAAAATGCCGTCCAGCTTGTTCACTTCTGGATCGACGTCCCGGGGCACAGCAATGTCGATAAAGAACATCGGCCGGCCGCGCCGTTGCTGCAGAAAGTGCTGTGCGTGTTCGCGGCGAAAGACCGGCCGGGCAGCGCCGGTCGAGGTGATGATGATGTCGGCCTGGTCCGCAGCCGAGTAAAGGTCGTCAAAGCCAATCGCGCGCCCTCCGAAGCGCTGCGCCAGCTGCTCGGCGCGCTCGTGGGTGCGATTTGCTACCAGCACGGTTCCCGCGCCCTGGTTCATCAGGTGGCGGGCGGCTTGCTCGCTCATCTTTCCCGCACCCACCAGAAGAACTTTCTTGCCTTCGAGCGACCCAAAGATTTTTCTCGCCAGCTCCACCGCCACCGAGGCGATCGAGACCGAGGAGCTGCCGATCTGGGTTTCGCTGCGCACCCGCTTGGCAACCAGGAAGGCACGCTGCAGCACCTTGTCCAGGTGACCCCGGATAGCCCCGGCGGAACGCGCCGCCAGGTAACTGCTCTTTACCTGGCCCAGAATCTGTGGCTCTCCAATGACCATGGAGTCGAGACTGCAGGCCACTCGAAACAGATGGCGGACGGCTTGCTCCTGCCGGTACTCATAAATGTGGGGAGCAAGCAGCTCGCGCTCGATGTCGAAGTAGCTTTCGATGAACTGCAACAGGTCGGGCGCATCGGGTTGCAGGCTGGTGAGTAGCTCCACCCGGTTGCAGGTGGAAAGAATCATTCCCTCCAGCACTCCCGGCGCTTCGAGCAGGGAGCGGGTCGCCTGCTCCAATTGCTGCGGCCCAATCGCCAGCCGCTCGCGCAAAGCAACCGGCGCCGTCTTGTGGTTCAACCCCAACAGGACGATGTTCATGGCGCGGTGAACCTGTGCACCGAGCTGAACTGGTTCGCTGCCCAGACGCTGATGACCACCAGAAACGTGAGACTGGATAGGTAGACGGCGCGCCTTCCTCTGAGCCCGGCCTGACGGCGGACGAAGAGCATCCCCAGGTACAGCGCCCACATGGCGAACGAAAGCAGCACTTTAGGGTCTTTGAAGTAGGCTGGGCCGACGCTTTCCTGGGCGATCAGCGATCCGGCTAGCAGCCCCAGGGTCATAAAGGGAAAGCCGATCAGCAGCATGCCTGAGGCGATGCGTTCCATGGTTTCGAGTGGCGGCAGCCAGGACAAGAAATCGACATGGCTCTTTTTCTTGAGGCGCCGCTCCTGCACCAGGTAGAGGAAATTGGCGAACAGGCTGAAAATGAGCGCGGCATAGGCGGCCAGCAAGGCGACGATGTGCAGACCCAGCCAACCGCTGCGGATCTCAGGAGAATGAAAGGTCCAGTGATCCGGGCCCATGGCCGGCCCCAGCACCAGCAGCAGCGAAAGCGGCAAAGCAAAGATGCCGAAGGACACCGTCCGGTACAACCCTGCGACCAGCAGAAAGGCTGCGCAAATCAGGAGGGCGAGCAGAGACTGCACCTCGTGCATCCCCACCGGCAGGGAATGGTGAGAGGCGGATAGCATTTCGACCAGCGAGACGAAGTGGAAGAAAAAGGCGGAGACGGCCGCGGGAACGCAGATCTTCTTCCACCCGGGCCGGTCATAGAGCACCGCAGGCAGTGCAGAAATGCTCGCAACAGCGTAAAGCAACGCCGCAACGCGTAACCACAGTAGAAACATGCCAATTCCCGTAACGTTTCAGTATAACCATCCGCTAGAAGGCCGCGCCCGAAGACAACTCTGGACGGGTCCTAGAGTTTCTACATTTCAGGTCGAGGTGGATGAAACCGCTCTTCCCATCATGCTCCCCCATGCGACACAATCTGTACTCCAAACAACACCCTACGGGTGCCCCTCGTTCGCCCTAGCTTTTGAAGGGTACGGCCTTCAGGCCGTACGTCTGTGGTTGAGCCGACGGAAGAAACTCGCCTTTCGCCCCTATCCGCCTTCTCTGAAATGTAGAGAATCTAGACTTTTCAAACCCCGGAAACGTTCGGGTACATAAATTTGGGGACTTACAGGCTGCGGAAAAACCCAAGCTTTTGAAGGGTACGGCCTTCAGGCCGTACGTCACCAATCTAGAATGAGCACGGCTTTAGCCGCTGAGGGCCAGAATTTCACCCGAAACCGAGCTTTTCCGCGGCCTGTGTGCTCGGCGCGTTCCAGATAACGGCTATCCAATAAAGGCTGTCTGCTACGCCAGAAAGAATGTGCCCGCCAATCCGTTGTGTAGCCCCGGACTTTAGTCCAGGGAACACCCGTACAGAGTACGGGTCGCATGCAGAGCTTCGCGCAATCCCCCACAAAAACCACCTGAAACTTTGACCCTGCTCAACATCGGAACATTCCCCGCGATTGCTACCCAGCAACGTGCATCCTTTTCACAGACCGCAACCTCCCATCCGTTGAGAGGCACTTTTGATCCGCTCCTCAAGCGGCAGAGTTCCCCCAACGTTAGCGCTTCTGAAACTGGAGATAAAAATGGATTATCGCGTACGCGCCGGAGAAATACCGGAAGATCAAACTACCGCAATGATGGAGAGCTACTCCGCCAAGCTGCCTACGAGCTTTTTCCTTGGCGCGGCCCTGGCTTCGATTCTGGGCTCTCTCCTCCTTAAAACCAACGGCAAAGACCATCATGCGTTGTTCATCGGACAGTGGGCCGCTCCCTTCCTTCTGCTCGGGATCTACAACAAGATGGTCAAGCAGCACGGATCTGATGCTCATGTGAATGAGGAACGCCGTATCGTCGCCTGAACCTCCTCCCTACCCCGTTTTCCTCATCTTTTAAACGCCGGCATGTCATTCACGATATGCTGGCGTTTTTCGTGCCTACTCTTCCTCCAGCTCCAGCGGCCGACGCCACCACCACGCCGCTGATGCGCCAGCACGCGGCCGCCAAGCGGCAGAATCCACGCCCTGCTGTTTTTCCGCATGGGCGATTTCTACGAGCTCTTCTTCGAAGACGCGCAGGTAGCGTCCCGGGAGTTGCAAATAACGCTTACGGCCCGGGATAAGGAACGATCGGTGCCCATGTGCGGGGTACCCTACCATGCCGCTGACAACTATCTTTCGCGCCTCTTGCGCAAGGGCTACCGGGTCGCCATCTACTCTTGGAACAACTCGCTCGCCGAATTTGCCGACTGCTTAATCGACGCGCTCAACCACCGATTAGGCTGTCGCGCCACCGCGACATTCGATCGCAAGGCGCTGAAGCTTGCCGGATTCATCGAAGCTTGACATCGATGTGCAGCTTCACTGTCGCCCCATCCTAAGGCCAAGCATGCGGGTCGGACCTTTGAGGAGTTTCCTGCAGCCGGGCAGTCAGGATTACCATGGATTGGTTCTCGTCCTAAGCCACCGCGACGAGGCATGGGCCAATCTTCCCCATAATCTTCGGGGCCGCGTAGAAAGCCTGCTCAATTACCTGGCACCGAACTGTAACGGTTACGTTCCGTCTGGTGCTAGGCTGAATTCGTGGAAAAAAGCCTCCAGCTGCCCTCCGGCTACCACGAACTCCTCCAGGAACTCAAAGGACGCATCCGTACCGCCCAGGTCCGCGCCGGCCTCGCCGTCAACCGGGAGTTGGTCCTCCTATATTGGTCAATAGGCCGGGATCTCAGCCATCGTTGTGCGACCGAGGGATGGGGAAGCAAGATCAATGAGCGTTTAGCTAGGGACCTACAGACCGAGTTCCCCGGAGTGCAAGGGTTCAGCTCCCGGAACTTCCGATATATGCGTGCTTTGGCCGAGGCTTGGCCGGAGCCGGAGATTTTGCAATCGCTCATTGCCAAATTGCCGTGGGGCCACAATCTGAGGGTTCTGGACCGGATCAAGGATCGTCCCACGCGCGAGTGGTACCTACGGGCAGCGCTCGAATACGGCTGGAGTCAGGATGTCCTGGTTCTTCAGATCAAGAGCCGCTTGCACGAGAGGGAAGGAAAGGCACTGACCAACTTCCAGCGAGAGCTGCCCCCTCCGGAGTCGGATATGGCGGCGCAAATCCTCAAAGACCCCTACAACTTCGATTTCCTGACCGTGACCGAGGCGACCAAGGAGCGGGAGATCGAGCGGGGACTTTTGACCCATCTTCGCGACCTATCCTGGAGCTGGGCCGCGGCTTCTCCTTCGTTGGGAGCCAAGTCCCGTTGACCGTGGACGGCCAGGCCTTCTACCTCGACCTGCTCTTCTACCACGTCCGCTTGCACCGCTATTTCGTCTTCGAGTTAAAGGTGGGTGCCTTCCAGCCCGAACATGTCGGCAAGCTGGGCTTCTACCTTGCGGCGGTGAACGGCACCATGCGAACGCCGGTCGAAGGACCGAGCATCGGAGTTCTCCTGTGCGAGAGTCGGAGCGGCCCCATCGTGGAATTCGCTCTTGAAACCATCAGTCAGCCGATCGGCGTCTCGACCTATCATGTGACCCGGGAGCTTCCGGCGCCCATGCGGGAGGAGCTGCCTACCGTCGAGGACCTCCAGGAAGTCGTCAACAAGCTCCGGTCGGAGATGGAGAGCTTGCGGAGGAAAACGCCCGACGAGGAATAAGACCTTCCGTATTAATGGCAACCGAGGGATTGTCAGGTCCGGTCAATTTGGCAATGGCCCATTGCCAAATTGGATTTTGAACACACATCCTTGATATTGGAACGTTTCTTACCCAGGGGATGAAACCCACTTCCGCAGGCGCCGCGAGACTAACCGATAGGCCATATTTGGCCCGCATCTCGTCAAGCACCTGGGCAGCGGGTTTCCGTTCGCCCCGTTCGGCGCTTGCCATCCCTTCCTGAATGGCCGCAAGCGTCTCCATGTGGTGCAACCGGTCAAGCATAGCTGGTAGCTGGCCGCGTCCTGCACGATCACTGCCGCCTTGCCGTTCACCGTCAGCACTTCCGGGGCCTGGGTTTTCTTAAGCCGCGCAACGTGGGCTTTATGGTTGCGCAGAAAATCGGTCAGTGAGTGGATTGCACGAGTATCGAGCAGAGGAGCCTTCATCAGCCAATTATCTGATAATTGCATGTTGGCATCTCTCCCGGGGTTCCCCGCCAAATGCGGCGTGGCCCGATAATGGCACTCTTAATTGCATAGACTACAGTCGCCCCCCTTGGGGCGTGGATTGAAACATTCGCGATCTCCCGCATTTCTTCGGCCGTTTCGTCCCCCCGAGTGGGGGGCGTGGATCGGGGGTTTCACGAAACTTCTGGAATGTGCAGAAGCTGGGGCTGCGGATTACCTGGTCACCGGTAATCGGGGACATTTCCCCGCCGAAGGCTGGGGCCGTCTGAAGATCGTCACCGCTCGCGAGTTTTTTACCTTGTTCGAAATTCAATAGAGACTCGGGGATGGAGTTGCGGTAGAGCTGATGATCTACCGGGTGGTTAGTGCTTCCAATTGCGGGCGCGCGGCCTCGTAGGTCAGGGATATCCCTTCGGCCAAGGTTGTCTTCGCGTGCCAGTCCAAGCTTTGTATGCGGGTAACGTCGAGCAGTTTTTGCGGTGTTCCGTCAGGGCGAGTGGTGTCGAAAATCAAGCTACCCTGGAAAATTCAGGAACGCGCAGACTTGCTCGGCTAACTCACGTATGGTCACGTCTGTGCCGGTGCCGATGTGCCAGGATGGGGTCCGTCCTGTCTATCTGTCACCAGGTTGTTTCCTGTCACCAGGTTGTTTCCGGTTATTGGAATGTCGCGCACCAATCAAGCGGGCACGTGTGGCAAGGACGATACCATCCTTGCTCTCTCGACCAGACGTACGCCAATGGCGAACGTGTGGGTGGAAGACGCTGTATCATAGACGAAAGGCGGATCATGCGGACGACAATCGAATTGCCCGACTCGGTTTATCGCAAAGCTGAAAAGGTCGCACGCAAGCAAGGCGTTACGATTGAGGAGTTCCTTGTCCGTGCCTTCGAACGTGAACTAAAAGCCGAGCCGGACGCTCCCTCCCATTCCAAGAGGGTGACTCTGCCGCTGCTTCCTTCGAAAGAACCGGGCACTATGGATCTGAAAGACTTCAATTTCGATGATCTTCTTGCCTGATGTCAACATTTGGATCGCGCTCACTTCTAACCGGCATGTCCACCACTCTTTAGCAACTCAATGGCTTCAGGGCATTGAGAACGAGCACCTCGCCTTTTGCCGGATCAGTGAGCTAAGCTTCCTCCGTCTTCTGACCAACGCTCATGTCATGGGCAAAGATGTGTTGTCCCCGGTCGAAGCGTGGCTTGTCTACGATGAGTGGCGAACGGATGACCGCGTGATTTTCCTGCCAGAACGCACCGGATTTAGCCAAGAGTGGCGACAGTTGGGAGGGAAGATTGCGGGAGGTCCGAATGTCTGGACTGACGCATATCTGGCTGTTTTCGCGTCACACACGAACGCAACCGTCATCACGCTGGATCGCACATTTCCACCTCTTGGTAAGGGCGCAATCAAATCGCTCATCTAGCGAAGCGGCAACGCCTATTCCTCCCGCAGGACCGGCATTGTAGGAACAGATACCCAGGCATTCCAGAAGTAACTACGGTCCCTTCGCGTCACGCTGAGGCTGTTCGGGGTCTTTGGCGACGAACGTTTTCGGCGAGCAATTGGATTTGCTGGGATAGGTATCATGCCGGATGCAGTTTTCGTCGCAGTGCCGCTGCGGTTGCGTTTTAGCTGCTGTTTACGGTGCCCAGAAACTTCAGGATCTGGGCATTGACTTTGGTTGAACGCGATGGTTCCCGCGCTGCGTAACGTGATGCGGAAGGCCGGCAACCACCGAACGCGCGCCCTTCGTGCCGCGGGGAAAATCAACGCGAACCACGGAATCGGGGATAGGTATATCATGTCCTCCCTACCCCCTCTACCCCCCTGTCCCCGGGTTCCCACGGATGTGAATGCGATTGTCAATGCGCGCAGTTCTGCTCGCTGCACTCTGACCTTTACTCGCTAGATTCCTCGCCTGTGACGACGAGCGGTGACGACGACGAGCGGTGACAGACGGAACGTAATCTTTACAATAATCCGCCAGACGAGCGGTGACGGAACGTAATCTTTACAATAATCCGCCAAAACATTGCCTCCTCCGCACCCGGTGTTCCAGGGTGACACTTTGGAGCAGGCGGCGGATAATGGAGGTATGCCGATGCCTGACAAGAACCTGAGCGTTTCCGGCGAGCTGCTCACCCAGCTCGAAGCCAGGGCTGATGTCGAAGGGAGAACGGTCGACGAACTAGCCGAGGAGGCCGTGCGTCGGCTGCTCTTGCGTAAGGATCTCCGCTCCTTCGTGACTCAGAACAGCAAAGACGCAGAAGCAAACGGTCTGACTGACTCAGACCTGCCCCGGCTGACCGAGGAATACCGTAACGAGACGCGCAGGCGGTAAGTGATCGGCATCACCCTCGATTCGAATATCTATATCTCCGCCCTGATTTTTGGGGGCAAGCCTTTGCTCATCCTGGAAATGGGCCTCGATGGCCGGGCGGACATCGCCATATCCGAAGAAATCCTGCGAGAGACGCTGGGGATAATGCGTCACAAATTCAAGTTGCCGGAGGAACGCGTTGCCCAGGCGCGGCAGTATATCGAGGCAGCGGCGCGGCGTGTGAAGACTTCTGACCAGACGGAACTGAATCCATCCCGGTCCCCTGCTCGGACTGAGGGAACGTTCCGTACGGGTTCTAATTTTGTTCGCCACTCGCTAGGTGTTCGATGTTCCTATCGTTACCTATGACTTTTTACGCACATTCCAGGCCCGACCCCGATAGACGTCGTTGGCAGGAACTCAGAAAACATCTGGATGAGGTCGCGACTCTGGCCGAGCAGTTTGCGCCAGGGAAATGGAAGGCTCACGCACGGGTCGCTGGGCTCTGGCACGACGCTGGGAAATATCAACTCGACTTTCAGAGATATATCGAAAGGGATGTCGAGGCGTCGAACGAAGGCGCTAAAGGTCGTCGGATCCAACATGCGATTGTCGGTGCAGCGCACGCCTTGCGCACCGGTATGGATTTGCTGCCGATTGCGCTTGCCGTGCAGGCACATCACGGGAGGTTGAAAAATCCGGGTCTCCTTGAAGATGCCATAACGAATACCGGAGCCACATTGTTGCGCGATGCCGAGCGTGATGGGCTGCCACAAGACCTGATGGAGGTTGCCGTCCCGCGCCTTCCCCCTGAAGCACAAGACCGAGGTTTCGTGGACAGACGCGGTTTCGCGGACACGGTTTCGTGGACAGACGGAACTGACACTTTGGGAAAAATGGAAGAGCGTTGGGGTTCAAACAAGAGACCTCCTTGTCCTCGATATGGAACTATTAAAGTGCCATATCCGTCTGTCCACGAAACTTCTGTCCACGAAACTTCCACGAAACTTCGTCCACGAAACTTCCTGGACTTCACCGCGTTTGCCCGTCCGTCTGGGGATTGGGAACATAGTGAGCGCCATTGCGGGCGTGGATAGCTCAAGGTTCCTTAGCCATAGGCTCATCTAGTATTCGTAGACTCCACCCACACAGCGGCATGGAGCGCTCTGGGAGACTCTGAGCGGCGGAATCTCCCACAATTCCCGCGCGCTCTGCCAGAACCGTGAACGCCCCCTGGGGGCTCTTTGCGATCCAGTCGAGATCAGCGAGCGTTCCTACTGCAACCCCGGTAGCGAGAGACTCCTTCCATGTTGCATAGTCGCCCTCGTAACCATCCGTGATCACAATCCCCACTGCGCCTTGGCCGACACGATGCAGCATCTCCGATGTGTGCGCGATTCCTTCAATCACGTCGGTATTTCGCTTATACACTTCCCACGGAGACTGGGGCCGGAGCGTCGATTTCAGTTGCAAGATGCAGGTTTCAGTCCCCCTAGTGGCGTACCCGTCAATTTCCCTCAGTGGATTGACCAAATGATAATGCGGAGTGAAGGCCCAGCCAGCCTCCGAAAACGCCTTCTTACATATTTCGATCATTCGTTCTTCCCTTAACCCGCTGACTTTCTCGTACTGCCCCGGATCATTGATCACCGCAACCCGCAGCATGTAATCGTCGAAACCTGCAAGCGTCAAAATCGTGCGCGAGACGCCGAAGACGCGCTCTCCAATCCGTACAAGAGGGCAGTCATGCCAGCTATCTATCTTCCATTTCAGAGCACCCTTCGCTTTTTCGGGTGTAAGCGTCAAGTCCTGCTGGACCAGCTCCAGTGGAGCGGGAGGCAACGGAATCTCAACCACTACAGGCTCTTTCATGATGTCAACCATAGGGGCCAACGGCCCAGCCCGAGCCATGATTGTGTTTGTTTCGGCTTTCTCCACAATGGCCTGCAACCACCGCCAGTATTGTCGATATTGACCGGCAGTCCAGTTGGTCGTTAGCTGGTCGGAGTCATCGACTAACGGGCTCTGCTTGTGGAATGGTGTGGTGATGTGATCGTGACGGATAATAGCAGCATCATGACCTGATACATTCCCACCTTCATAAACCGTGAGCGTCTTGCTGCTCTGATCCACAGCAAACTCGGCCATATCGTGCGCACCAAGTTTCAACGCATCAACGAGCATCTGGTACGGTGCGGCTACCCTCAATATCAGATTAGCTAAGACTTCGTCGGATACTTCCTCACTGCCTTGATCGGAGGCATATTCCATCGCCCACTTTAGTGCTTGGTGGGCACCCGTCAGCATCAGATGTTCGCGTCCGACAGAACTCCGGAGCCCGTCTTCCACTTGAAACATTGCGGCATGAGCAGCCAGCATATGCACCAGTTCCAGGCCGTCCCGCCACGTAGTTAGCAAGCGTTGAACCAGAACATCTCTTTTGACATTCCAGACGGCCATTTTCTGGATACATTCATCGATTTCGGATTCGACTTGCCGAACGTTCGCGCCGACCATAGGGACCCAACCTTACTTCAATTCACTCATGTTCGTATAGGACGCCAAGCACTATCGGAAGAGAAAACCCCATAGCCCCCCGCCGTGTTTCTAGTTGGAGTGCAGAGGGGTGCAGCCCCTCTGCTTACGGCGGCATTTTTTTGCCGCCACTGCTTAACGTCCGTTAACCACTTGCCGTCTTGCGAATCGTCATCGCGGATGACACCTTCAATCCGTGCGATGCCCCCCCATACAGAAAATCCCTCTGAAACCGCTGACTCGCAACGCGCGCAAACATGCGGATCGGGAAAGGCGGTTTTGCCCATACAGTAAACACTCGCTTTCTGTATGGATTGATGGTTTTTGCGGGGATATGCAAAAAACCCCATAATCCTGTTTAACACGCAACGAGCTTGACTATCTCTTCACCGCATTTTTCGATGAAAGCGAGGGTGGCTTCGCAATCTTGTTTTGAGATTGTGAGCTTACCCCCCGAGATAATATCCACGTCTGCTTCGTGGACGATCTTATTCCGGCGATCCACAATCAGCCTCAGTTGTGTCTTAACCGCATCCTCCGTCATTGCCATTGCGGCGGATATTTTCTGCCATTTGTACTTTTCATCCCATATGTAGCTTAGGCCATCCGCAATATTTTCGGGAGCTTGATATGTGACAGTTCGTAGCTTACTGATCACCTCTTGTTCAAAATAATATTCTTTGGGTGGAACTGTAGCGGTGCTCATCGAGCCATATGCACTCAGCGAGATTCTTTCCGCCAGATACTTCGCAGTGGGCGGCCGTTTACCAGTAAATATACTCACCATCCCGATCCTTATCAGATCATGAACTAACTTATCGAACGCACTTACGGAATAGACGATCTCAAAACGTAACAAATCGTCGAATGCCATAGGCTTCAAATGATCCAGCAGGTAATCGTGCAATGACGCAAGTTCACGAACGCTCACGACGTTCTGCTGAAAGTCCGACAGGGACTTATACATTGCCGAGTATTGCCACCAACGTTGTCGTCAAATCTGCAAACTGACCGTAAAAAATGCCTCTTTTTTCTACCATCTGGGCAAGGACAGGACCCGTTTCGTGAATCTCACCGTCGGTAAGCTCAAAGACTGGCACGCCAGCGTCATAGGCCTTAGGAAGAAGCCCCTGGAAATCTGCAATTTCGCCCAAACAATAGTCATTAGTCACAAAAGCGGGGGGATATTTGTCTAGACCCAAAGTCATACCTGCCTTGGCGAGGCTGTCGAGAAACGGGCCAGCTATTGAAGCCTTGATTTCCGCGATGTTGTCCCTATAAGGGCGCGCAGCCTTCCCCTTTCTGATATTGAAGCGCTGAATCAAAGAGCCCACGAACTTTGGAGAAAAATCTGGCAGCGGATACGCGGAGCCCGCAAACAAGGGACCAGCCGCTCTGCCCCAAGCGATCCAGCGTGGCAGGATGGACTTCAGGGTATCTATTGCCATCACAGAAAATGGGTCAGGATTTGTGGGAACAATGAAAGCGTGGGATGAGAGAAACAGGTTCTGGTTGATCGCACTCAGACTGGGGTTCATATCGATCAGCGTGTAGTCAATCGAGTATTTGTCCTCAGTGAGCTTGAGTAACTCGGAAAAGGCACCGGGCAGGTTCTGTAGCGTAGCGATTGCGTTGTTTGAGGTTTGGGCAAAAGTTAAAGCCGCATCGTACTCCGAAAGACTCGCGTGCCCCGCAAGTAAATACAGGGACGGTGCGCGCTGCGGCGAATAGCAATTCACTGCATTGATGGCTGAAGGCTTGCCCTCAAACGCGACTTTCACCCCGTCTTTTATATTCTGATTGTTTGTGTTCGGATCGGAGTTTGGTTGTCGAGTTTGGTTGTCAGACGGGACTGGAACTTTGTCGAAGTTTGGTTGTCAAGTTTGGTTGTCAGACGGGACTGGAACTTTGTCGGAAATGCCGCTGGACACATTAAGGTTCGTTCATCTTGGCGGAAGTTTCAGCATGGCGAAGTAGCTGCTGTTATCGTGCCTGTCATGGGCCGATTCAATCGAGTGGTCGCAGTGGATGTCCCACACCATGTCACGCAGCGCGGCAACGGGCGGCGCTTCATCCTGGACTGCGATGCCGATCGAGCGGTTTACCTCAAGCTCCTGCATGAGAATATGGACCTCTGCGGAGTAGCGCTCATCGGATATTGCCTGATGTCCAACCATGTTCACTTGATCGCTTACCCCTACGAAGGCTGAGGGATTAGCTGAGGCACTGAAGCAGATCCACGGACGGTATGCCTGCTATTGGAATGTCGCGCACCAATCAAGCGGGCACGTGTGGCAAGGACGATACTATTCTTGCCCTCTCGACCAGACGCACCTCTGGGAAGCATTGCGCTACACCGAGCTGAATCCGTTGCGGGCTCGTTTGGTCTCCGAGCCAGAGCTTTGGCCCTGGTCGAGCGCCGCCATCCACTGCGGCAGCAACCAGCACGATGCGTTCTTGACTCTCGATGCGTGGCGCCGCCGCTGGACCGTTACAACTTGGCGAGAGTACCTCGGAGAAGGGGAACTCGAATCCAAGCTGGCCGTCATTCGTCAACGAACACACACAGGGCGACCGCTGGGAACTGCAGAGTTTATTCAAGATCTTGAGAAGGCCACGCAACGGCAGCTAGCGCTACAAAAGCAAGGACCCCGCGAGAAGATCACAGATCAACGGCAACGCCAACTCACCTTCAACCCGTAGTAAGCTGCGTCTCCAAAGTCCCAGTCCCGTCTGACGAATAAATCCCGTCTGACGAATAAATCCGAGAATGGAGCGATTCGCATTTCGGTGGTTTCGGCGCCGATTGAAGCGCCGGGATCTTGGTAACGGACGGACGGATCTCTACCTAGGGGTACGGCGTCAGGTCGGCGCGGTTCAGTAAACTGCCTGTCCGTCCCCAGGTTCCCCCGTCCCCAGTTCCCCAGGCGAAGCAAGCGCAGTACAATCCACCTTCATGTGGGACATCATCCTTGCCGTAGCGCTCGGCGTCTGCACAATCGCCATGGCATACATGGGGGTGCACCTGACGCTGCATACGCCCGCCTCAAATAGAAAGAGTATTTGGAAGGTCGGGTTCATCGTGATTGCCATCATTACTTGTGCCTTGATCGGTCTGCAGGCGTACCGTTCGAATAATTTCGAACAGGATCTTAAAGCAGCGATCGAGAAGGGAAACGAAAAGACTCAGCAGGTGGTGCGGGAGGAAGGTGGGCGACCGGTCAGCGTCCAGATTCAGCCGCCCCCGACCCCCGAACCGGAGGATTCCCTCCGAAAAAGAACGCTGGCTCTGGCGCGAGAGTTAGAGGTTTTCGACAAGAAGCGCTCAAAAACATTTCCAGGCTACAACAGTAAGGGCATGACACCAGAGCAGGCGCAAGCGGCTAACCAGACTTTGAACCGGTACTTCCAGGAAACGCAGGACCTTTATCGAAAGCAACTCGCGATTCCCACTGTTGCTGTCGTAAACGAATTTAGAGCGAAGGGCATCGACGTGAGCGCGATTGAGGAACAAGCGCAGTACGGCTACCGCCTTCCGGAACTGATTACATCCCTTCGAGCGATGACTCTGCGGCTGGACTCGCAAGACAGAGTCAAACGATGACTTCCTCAAATTCATGTGTCAAATTCATGTGTCAGACGGGACTGGTACTTTATGATTTCCCCGAAGTACCGGTCCCGTCTGGCGCATAAATTCCAGATGCGTATACCGGAATCTCAAAGGGTGAGAGAGTTCCCGACCGCATTCTGAACGATGAAGAGACCGATAAGATGCACGCTGAACTCGTGCAGGTGGCGACTGCAAGTCGACATGCCAAACAGGCAGAATCGTTGAAGATCGAAATTAGCCCTGCATTCTACGAGGATCGGGAATCAACCCACCTAGCCTTTCAGTTGTTTAATGTTTTCAAAGCCTCGGCCTGGGATGCGAAATGGCCCACGGTGCACAGTAAGGCGATGATCGCATTCTTCTACGCCCACAATCCTGTCGGGGTGATCATCTACACAGAGGACCGCAATAACCAGGGTGATTGGCTCATGTGGACGATGAAAGACGCTGGGATAAATACAACGGTAGCACCGGAAATGATCCCAGGTTTACAGGGAACATTGATCTGCGTGGGGAACAAACAATTCCCCTGAAGTTTCGTGGACACGGGTGTCCGCGAAACTTCTGATCCCTGATCCAGTCACTCCGGTTCGCCGGTAAGCAGACTACCTACCGGGGGTTTAATCCGGTGACAGCTTACGCATTCCCCTGCGTTCGTGATAGTTTGCCTGCATGAGTCGTCTTGCCCGCATGGTCGTGCCTGGTCTTCCTCATCACGTGACCCAGCGCGGAAATCGTCGCGAGTCAATTTTCTTCGAGGATGGAGATCAGCAGAATTATTGCGACATGCTTGCGGAGCAGTTACGCAAGTACAGTGTGGAGGTGTGGGCCTATTGCCTTATGCCCAATCATGTTCATTTGATTTTGACGCCGCAGGGAGCAGACGGCATGAGCCGGGCCCTGGGAGAAGCGCCTCGGCGGTATACCAGCTTCATCAATGCGCGTGGCCGATGGAGCGGTCATCTATTTCAGAGCCGGTTCGCGTCGGTCGCCACGGACGAGTCGCACTTGAGGTCCGCGGTATCGTACGTCAGTCTGAATCCGGTTCGGGCTTGGCTCGTGTCTCGTGCCGACGAGACCAGACATGCAGTCTCCAGTTCAATGGCTTTTCCTCGAGCCCACACCACTTTGGCGGTATAGAAAGTATCAGCCCGACTCCAATATCATTTCCACTCGTGAGCCTTTTAAACACAGGACATAAATTCTCGACTCAATATCCGGCCGCAGTTGAAACTATTTTCAAGGCATGGGTGGTCGCGGAGCAAGAAGGCTGGATGGTATTTGTAAGCGACTTGAGGCATCCGGATGGGCCAAATGCTCAGCCACTTCATGAAAGCTTTGTTGACAATGAAGATGATGGCAAAGCCCGTGTGGAACAAGCAATACATCGCCAAATATCTCGTGATGGCTTAAAGCATGAGACTCTCATATGGGTCGAGTCTCATCCCGCTTCATACCCGTTTCTGTTCTTGGCAGAGTACCCAAATGGCGAAGACCCGTTGTATGAGGTTCGCGTAACGCTCATCGGAGTGCCGGGGCATTGGACAACCGGCATTTTTGATTGTCGGAAAACCGGTGTAGACCGTTCACTTTCAATAGTTCCGACAGGCTTGCATGTGACTCCGGAGGATGCCAAGGACCAAATACAGGCGAATCTATTCGACCTCTTAGAAGCTGAGAACCTCCCGAAAAAAAACCTCATCTGGACGGAAGTAACGCCAAACTGGGACTTTCTGAAGTTTTAGGCCCCACCCAATTGGAAAGATGAGGCCCGTCTCAGCGTTCCGCCACCGAGGATCTAGGATTTATGCGTCCAGACGGGACTGGCACTTTGGGAGACACCCGTCCTTCTTATTTGCGAAGCGTCGCAATGACCAGCGCGTGAGTTAAGTTTTTGGCTTCAACTTTTTCTCAACCTGCGCTTCGTGGTAGCAGAGCCATTCAAGATCGAATCCTGCCCAACAACGCGCTCGCGCAGTAGTACCCTTTCGATTTCGCTGAAGGCCCGAGTGATTTTGCCCCTTGGAAACGAAATATAGGTCAACCCTCGGATGTTGGAAAATTCCTCCACGCCGGCTTCTTTTACGATGATCGAATTGTGAAAACCGAGTTTTCCCTGAAACAGCCCAATTTCATGGACGACATTCTGGCGAGCATTGACCCTGCCGTCGAGCTGACGATCTTCTGCCGTCATTACCAGAATGGCGAAGCGGGCACCAGCAAGCATGTGCGCGAGCCTTTCCACCGTTGTAAACCCAGCGGTCGCAGATACGTTAAACTCGTCGACATCGAGCCCCAGTTGATCGCGTAGATGATCTCTCACGCTCTCCCAATCTTTTCGTCTTCCGTGTCCAATGAATACGGATGTCGGCATCGTGCGCGGCCTGTGAATTGCGAACTCGCGTACATAGGAGAGTAACCGAGCTATTGAATCGAGTTGTTTATCCGTCACACCCCATTCCGACAGACGTGCTTCACAGTCGGCACAAAGATAAGCAGCGATCAGCACAGACAAAAATTTCCGGCGCCCTATTGTTGAATCAAAAACACAGGCACGAAAGCCCTTATGAACCATCCGAGTCTGCATCTGGCGGTATGGGAGGTCAGCGACGAATGCTGAGATCGCATATGCGAACTGGAAAATGAGATAGACCTTGAGAGGTGGTGGCGCATACTTTTTCTCCCATCTTGCGGTCGAGACTATATTCACGCGGCGCGCTGAATAGTCAAAATAGTCGCCCTTTAACGCTGCTCCTATGACGGCGATAGTCCGCTTGGTTCCCTGGCGTTTCTTAATTGTACGTGCAAGGCGGTCGGGGTCGATTATTCTCCGCCCGTTCGGAAGGTCACCCACGGGCTCAATTCTGAACTGGAAGTCAGGTTGAAGCAGATTTGCGATCGCTACTGCCTCCTTGACAGCGAAAAGACCCTCATGGTCGAGATTGGTCAATATGGTGACGTGCATGAAACCGGATTATAGGCTTAGTCCATCGTCAACAGAAGCGGGAGCTGTTCGTTGGAAAAGCAGGACACCCATGATAGGTAAATATCGTGGGTGGAGTGCTTTAGTCCCGCTTCGCATTATTTGGAGCGCCTCGATTTTCAAGGCCGGCTCTCCCTGTTATGAATCGTGCGGATTGCATTCCGTATTGCTTCGTTAGCACAGTCAATTGGCTCAATATTACTCAGGAAAGACGCCTCCGGCTTGAGAATCAATGGCACCACATGCAGCGCCAGATTTTGGTCGGAGATTGACTTGACCATGGCCCGGCAGGTATCCATGGCGGCGAAACGATTCATGTAATAGGCGGCACGCACAGCCAGGTCGAACGCCCTCGCCCGCGGTCCCGGCGGTAGGGTGGGTGTCTTGAAAATCCAGTTCATCCGATTGGCGATCGTTTCCGCGTCACCCCATGAATACTGTTGACCTTCGACGTAAACCTCGTAACTTGTGAGAAACGTGTCGATCTGGTTGATAAGCGTCGGTTGCGAGATAGCAGAAAAGAACATCTCCGGTAGCTCAACAATTATCTGCTGTTGCTCGTTTTGATCGGAAATGGCCAATTGCTCGACGAAGCGGGAAAGCTCTGCCGGATCATATTGACTGCTCGTTGCAAGGCGATCTCTGATCGCAGAGAAGAGCTCCTGCAAAAGGCCTCCTGTTCTGTTCAGGAGCACGTCGTACGACGTGACCAAGGCCTGCCTCAGTTCGGCCAGCGTTTGGTAGCGCGCCCCCTTGGCGAGGCTGCAGCACCGGTTAATGATGTGGAACAGCGGTGGGGGGACTCCATCCTGCATCAAGTATGCGGGCTCTCGTCCGGTGAGCAGAACATAAAAGGTCTTACCCAACATATAGATGTCTCCGGTAGCATCCGCATATTTGAAGCCTCCCTGCTGAAACTCGGGTGGGATATAACCGTGCGTTCCCCACCATACGGAGCTTCTTGTGACAGCGGTGGCAGAGGAAACTTCTGTCGATAGGCCCAGATCGGAGACGACGAGTTCGCTGCCCTCACGCAGAAAATTCTGGGGCTTAAGGTCGCGGTGGTACTCGTTGCGAGCATGAAGCTCCTGCACGCAGTCGATCATCCTGAGGAAGTAGGCTTCCTGAACTTCAAAGGATGCGCGAAGATCCTGTGCAATTGCCAGCAGGTCTCCATCGGCGTAATACCTCATGACGAAATACGGAGGATCGGCATCGAGGTTCTGATCCCAAATCTGAACAACTTTCGAGTTACCTCTGAATTCGCTCAGAAGCCTAACTTCACGGCGGAAACGCCTCAGCTGTTCATCTTCCCCGTCGCGGCAATACTTCAGAACCAAACGAAACCCAGGAGAATTCCTTAACGCGGCAACAAAGAGGATCTCGCCCATTCCTCCGGACTGGCTGCACAAGCCATCAACCCTGTATTTGCCGTCGATGATTTCGCCCGACGCGAACAAAACGCCTCCAGATTCGCAGCAACGCCTATTGTTTCACAGGATCTATGCAACATTGTCTACTGACAGTCGCTGTGCGCTTCTAACGATAATGAGTGGCCTCGCCAAAGCATCGAAAAGTTTGTTCGCCCCTGGAGTTACGGCGCGGCGCCAAGCTGCAACAGCATAGCGAAGACCTCACAACGACCCCTCGGGCGCCTCGCTGGTACGGCAGCAAGTGGATCTGCACTAGTAACAGTCTAGATTCCAGGCCCCCGGCTCCGGCTTATCATCCAATCGCGTCGGTGGGATCCTTACATGAGAGGTAAATATCGTGGATTTAAGGCTGGAAACACGCCGTCCCTTTGCGGTCCGCAAGCCCTTGCGGTCGCAGCCTACCAATGGTGAGTATCGCGCCGTCACCGTGCCGGCAGCCGACGGCGGAACGATCTTTGCGGATCCCGAATACCGCGCGGAATACGGACATGTCAGGTTTACGTGGGGGCCCCATTCGCTGGTTACGGAGCTGTCCATGTTCAGGGAAGCAACAGAGGACTTGTTTGGAGCCCCACAAGTGGGCTCGCTACGTCGGCGGGCAGGTCTATGAAGCGAGCTTGGGCTTCCACTAGGGTGTCTCACCAAGCCGAAACTATGCTCGTCGATCAGTTGGGGGATGGTCGATGGAGGGCGACCTGCTCCAATTGTGGCGGAATTGCGAACTTGTCCGATGTGCAAGGCGAATCCGGAACCGCTACCTGTTTTGGATCTGAAATCTTGGTCGCCCGAAACCCGAATATATATAGCTCTAATCGGCGAGCCAGCATTTCACCCGACTGTCACACGGATCAATGAGCGCTGATGCGCATGATGAGACTGGGAGCTACGCTACGGTCGCCAGTTGAAGAGGCACCTCTTGATAAACCCCAAGCCCAACAGCAGTTGCCGCGAGGCTCTCAGCCTTCTCCGGCTCAGAAATGACGGATGATCCACTGGAGCAGTTTTCCAATATCTGCGCGGATACTAACAACGCCAAGGATCAATCCCAATACGCCAAGAACGAAGGAGATCAGGCTGATCTGCGCCGGCACGCGATACGTCGGTTCCGATGCATTCCACATCCAGACCCATTGTCCGAGGAGCGAGGCGCGTTCCAACTCGAAATCGTAGACCGTACCGTTTTCGAGCTTGAGATCGGTTCGGAGCTTGGAATCGATCAGGACAATGCGAGTGCCTTTCTTTCGACATCCGTGAACAACGACGTATTAAAATTAGTGACCAGACGAAAATTAGTGACCGAAAATTAGTGACCAGACGGGACGTAACCCCACAATAGCTACGCCCAGCGCAGGTGAACGTCCCGTCTGGTCACTAATTCGGGGTTCGGGGTTTATGCGTCGGTTTATGCGTCAGACGGGGTTTATGCGTCAGACGGGGTTTATGCGTCAGGGGTTTATGCGTCGGGTTTATGCGTCAGACGGGACTGCGGGTTTATGCGTCAGGGTTTATGCGTCAGACGGGACTGGAACTTGGGTTTATGCGTCAGACGGGACTGGAACTTTGTTGGAAATGCCGCTGAACACATTAAGGTTCGTTCATCTCGGCAGAAGTTTCAGCATGGCGAAGTAGCTGCTGTTATCGTGCCTGTCATGGGCCGATTCAATCGAGTGGTCGCAGTGGATGTCCCACACCATGTCACGCAGCGCGGCAACGGGCGGCGCATCATCCTGGACTGCGATGCCGATCGAGCGGTTTACCTTAAGCTCCTGCACGAGAATATGGAGCTCTGCGGAGTAGCGCTCATCGGATATTGCCTGATGTCCAACCATGTTCACTTGATCGCTACCCCTACAAAGGCTGAGGGATTAGCTGAGGCACTGAAGCAGATCCACGGGCGGTATGCCTGCTATTGGAATGTCGCGCACCAATCAAGCGGCCACGTGTGGCAAGGCCGATACTATTCTTGCCCTCTCGACCAGACGCACCTCTGGGAAGCATTGCGTTACACCGAGCTGAATCCGTTGCGGGCTCGTTTGATCTCCGAGCCAGAGCTTTGGCCGTGGTCGAGCGCCGCCATCCACTGCGGCACCAACCAGCGCGATACGTTCTTGGCTCTCGACGCGTGGCGCCGCCACTGGACCGTTACAACTTGGCGAGAGTACCTCGGAGAGGGGGAAATCGAATCCAAGCTGGCCGTTATTCGTCAACGAACACACACAGGGCGCCCGCTGGGAACTGCAGAGTTTATTCACGATCTTGAGAAGGCCCTACAACGGCAGCTAGCGCTACAAAAGCGAGGACCCCGTGAGAAGATTGTCACAGATCAACGGCAACGCCAACTCACCTTCGACCCGTAGAAAGCTGCTCCCAAAGTCCCAGTCCCGTCTGACGAATAAATCCCGTCTGACGAATAAATCAAGTATTGAAATCAACTATTGAGGGCTTTTGCCCAAAGTCCCAGTCCCGTCTGACGAATAAATCCGACGAATAAATCCCGTCTGACGAATAAATCAAGTATTGAAATCAACTATTGAGGGCTTTTGCCGCGTCTACTCGTTCGCGAGTGACTCTGGCCAAAGCACTCGCAAAGCTCTTCATATCATTCGTTGCGATAGCTAGAGTGTCCTTATCCAGGATCAGTTGGCCATCTGTTCCCACAAACTGACGAGCAGTCCGCCTCATGGAGGCATCGGAAAGAGCACAATCACTGTGGATACAAGCGTTTCTTGCCAACACCACTTCTCTGCATGTCTCGATCCCAGGAAGATCGTTGAATTCGATCCCGTAACATTCGCGGTACTCCGCAGCTATTCGTAAGAACTCGCTAGTTTCCTTCTTGCCTGTTTTGCATGGCTGGTAATGGCGTGCCAGAAACGCTCGATTCGTCGTCTTTATAAAACCTAAAAGCTGAATTGCCAACAAAGCGAAAGTCATTGTCGTAAGTGCTCTGATCTGGACCATCCAACCTTTCCTGATGAAGTCTTCGTACTGACCTTTCGATATGTCACTGTCCTCCTCTGACCACTCAGCTACACCTTCGTTCTGCCTTTCAAACCCAGCCGCTAGTGCACCGAAGGCATCTGAGTGTATTTGAATCACGGTTTGGTCTAACGTTTGACCAAACAATTGGGCTTCAAAAGCGATCAAGTCGAAATTGAGTCGCATTATCCTCGCATCAAGAAACCTGTATAGAGACCAGGGTAGTTGGCCACGATCCGAACGTCAAGAATCTATAAGCAGAGCATGGCAGGAAATGCCCTGGCTGCACGGCGGTGTGCCGGAGCCCACGACCAGCGTAGCGGTGTTAACCAGGGCACTCGATACGCCTGCCCTTCGCGATTGCAGTCCGCGTTAGGCGAATTCTTGCTGGATAATCACCTTTAGGACTCGATCGCCAGAGTTACCAACGTGCAGCATTAAGACCCGACGAATTGACTAGTCGCGTGAATTGGTTCATCACTGAATAACCAAAGTCGAAAAATCTCTGCAATTCACTTCAGGCTGTCTATCTGTTCGGTCAGGATACGTTCGATTTCCACCTTCGACTTCTTTGTCGGGTAGTATTCAAGCCACAACCCAGGAGTGAAACCGGAAGTATCCACTACCGCAGCGTATTCGCCGCCATTCTTCCAGATTGTGTACTTGGCTACCAAGCATGAGTTCGTCTTACTGCTGTAGAAGACTGAATAATTGAATTGCGATTCAAAGTCGTTTTGTACCAGTGGCAGTCTCTTCTTTCTTTTTGCCTGACATTCACGTTTCGTTTGGAGACGTTCGGTCGCTGTAGGCTCTCCTTGAGGAAAGATCGGAAAATCATCGACAAATTCCTTCTCAGGCTTGGGTGCGGAAGAGCAGCCTTGTGAGAGCAAAGCTGCAGACAGAACGGCAATCGCGATCAGCTTCTCCATGCGTTCCATGGTATCGACCCAGAAGATGTTTGGGACGGCTTCTACGTGCCACTTCGGCGTGATTTCCGCCTGTGATTAGTGTCAGTCGATGGCGCTGCAGGTTGTATTATGGAGCCGTTTGAGCATTTCCCTGGTGAGCCTTATCGCGTGGATACAAAGCTAATAGCGCCTCGTGTACAGCCGTCCCGACCCACATTCCGTCGATTGGCATGAATTTGTTGACCGGAGTGGTGCTCAGTTCCTGCGACCGCATCCAGCCAATCGTCGCCTCTAAGACTTCCCCGTATGTGCCGCTGACATCCACATCGTGTGAGGTATCTGCTATACCGGACACGTACCCCGCACAGTAACCGTATCGGACGGCGTCAGCAAAGTCGCTGGCTGTCAATGACGATTTGCATTCTTGGATGAAGGTCTTTGTGTTTGATGATGGGACTTGGGCTAGTGCAGCGTTCGCTGCGAGGAAAGCGATTGCGACAAGCATCTTCATTGTCACCCTTCTTTCTTAAAGAGCTGCTACGATTACGCCTCTTATACGCGGACTGGGTATGTAGGCCCAGAGGATCAGGCTGCTATGGCATACCGAATACTATTGGTTCTATGGGATCATGCTTAGTCCCGCACGCATAGGGCCTATGGGATCATCCTGCCTGCAACCATTGGGGCACGATCAGCCCTACCAGCGTATCCAGCACTCATTCCCCACCGCCGGGCGCTTCAGGGGAACCTGGGGACGTTCACCACGTTACTAGAAACTCGGGGGAATCATTCACCGGGAATCATTCACCAGACGGAAATGACCACAATGGAAAGGCATGACCAGCTCTACTTTGAGCTCCGGGCCCACCACAACAAGTCTATTTGTTAGACTTATGCTTCTCGGTCTTCGGAGACCCCGCCGCTCTAGCCAACGGCACTCCACGAGATCGCCACCCGCTCTACTTCGGCTCGCCTTTGCGTGAATGGGACCGGTTTTGGGGCTCTTCACGCCCGGAGTTATACCACTGCGTGCTCGGCTGATGGAACGCGACGTATTTTCACTTTGATCTCAATCCGCGAGCCCAGCCGATTGATGATCGATACCAAACGGTCAAGAGTGAACCGTCCGAGATCGGCGTTGCGGATACGGGAAAAATCGGCGGCGGCAATGCCTGTACGACTGTGAGCGCCCCGCACACTCAGTCCTTCCC
>Ga0302324_100006188_pt1 | contig 25895 bp, 16 predicted proteins | sample Palsa_T0_1_FD_201949 | JGI IMG/M metagenome (GOLD analysis project Ga0302324, IMG submission 201949) | Peat permafrost microbial communities from Stordalen Mire near Abisko, Sweden - Palsa_T0_1 | ecosystem: Environmental > Terrestrial > Soil > Palsa > Peat permafrost | place: Sweden: Abisko... | reverse complement strand
AGACGCGCCAGAAGGCTTCGATGAGCCGGCCTACCTCAAAGCCTTTCCGGATGTCGCAGAGGCAATCCAGTCGGGCGAGTGGACTTCCGCCTTGCATCATTACCGGGTGCACGGGGTAGGGGAAAACCGCTTGGCTGACAAGCGCTATATCCTGGCGGCCATCGGCCGCAGCGCGGCGTTTCCTGCCGGCCTTGCCGACCTACCAGCAGACGCGCCAGAAGGCTTCGCTGAGGCGGCCTACCTCAAAGCCTTTCCGGATGTCGCAAAAGCAGTCCAGTCGGGCGAGTGGACTTCCGCCTTGCATCATTACCGGATACACGGAGCGCAGGAAAATCGCTTGGCCGACCAGCGCTATAGATTAGCGGCCGGCAGTGGTACAGCGGCCTCACTTCCCAGCGCTACCGGCATCGATGAAGTGGTGCCGGAAGGCTTCGATGGGGCCGCCTACGTCAAAGCATTTCCGGATGTCGCGACGGCAATCAGATCGGGCGAATGGGCTTCCGCCTTGCATCATTACCGGGTGCATGGATCGCGGGAAGATCGTTTGGCGGACGAGCGCTATCTCTGGGCGACCAGTCGAGGGACCGAGACTCTGTCTGCTGGCCTTACGGACATGCCGGAGGTCGCACCCGAAGGCTTCGACGAGGCTGCTTACCTGACAGCCTTTTCGGATGTCGCAACGGCTATCAAATCGGGCGAGTGGATTTCCGCGCTCCAGCATTACCGGTTTCATGGCGCGTTGGAAAACCGTTTGGCCGACCAACGCTATATCCACGCGGCCAGAGGTTTTTTGGAGACCTTCCCTCTGGTAACCACCGGCATCCAAGATGCCGCTCCGGACGGCTTCGATGAGGCCGCCTATCTCAAGGCATATCCGGAATTCGCGGCGGCAATCAAATTGGCGCGCGCAAAAATCGCTTGGCCTGCCGATCTTATCTCCGTGCGGCCACCGATTGTACCGCGATCTTCCGCCCCGGTAGCGCCATCCCCTAGCTGATGAGTTTGCGGAAAACTTGAGAGGCCGAACGCCGCGCCGCGCGGAAGCTTTACGAGTTCGAGCGTGCCGAAAAGGCACTGAGCTAGAGGCCGATGGGCTCCGTCTTGTGCCGGCAATAGAGGCTTTTTAGACCTTCGTCGCCGCGATAATAGTACTTCAGCAATGCTGGAAATCCCCGCTCGATCCGATCGGCAATGGGCCCGACGCCCTCCAGGCGCTTGAGCCTTTCCACAGTCGCCCGAACTCGGCCGAGCACGACGGGGTCGATCGGATAGTAATTATCTTCCGACTCATACCCGTTCCAGGCAAAAAACAGCTCGAATGGCCGATCATATAGATTTTCGGTGAGATTGAGCGTTTGACCGCGTGCCTTTTTGATCGCGAATTCTTCAAACGACTTGGGCCAGTAATGATTGATACGGCCGCCGGCATATTGTGGATTGCGTCTCTTCCATACTTCTCTGACATCCAGCGGAAGCATGTCGAACGCGGAATCGACCAGAAACCCACCGGCTTTCACGTCGGGAAAATGCTCATGCCGCATCGACACGGCGTCCTGCAGCCGGATCAGCGCCTTGGTAATCCAGTGATGCCGGGCGTGCTGAAACCGTTCTATCAGCAAGCCTGGCGTGCGCAAAAAGGCCATTTCGCTGATGAACCATAAGTACGGGTAGCAGACGCATGACGGTAGCCGGTCGGGGAAGTGTTCCTCCACTGCCGCCAGCACATTATTCACGGAGTTGCCGAAGCGCGGCGCCGGAGCAAAAAATTCGTCGGAATCCACATAGAGTACCCACTCAAACGACCGCAAATCGTGCAGCAGTTGAATTGAATGTCCGTAGGCCTTTGCTTCTGGGCCGACCTTACCCGAGGTTTCGCTTTCGATCAGCGTAATGATTTTCTGGTCGGAGAGAATCCGAAGTAGTGCGTCGGAGCCATCGGCATTGTCGTTGGTGTAGATGAAGATATGCTCAAATCCTATTGCGAGATAGTACGCGATCCACTCTAGCGCATAGATCCCATCGTCGCGCATCGTTCCAACGACAGCCGCGCGGCGCGTCGGCCGAATCTGCTCCAAGATCAGGAAATTGAGGCATTGAGGAATTGTCCACTCTCCAATCCCGTTCAGATCGGCGATAAAATCCATGTCTTTGCCGATCAGCGTTCGGCCCCGAGGAGATGGATCAGGCTGGCCGGACTCAATCAGGCGTCTGGTTTTGGCGATGCTTTCGAAAAACAGCGGGGCCGTGCCGGACAGCGTCAGTCCCGGCATGGGCTCGCCCAGCGCAAGCCGGACCAGATCCTCGGCCCGCGCCACGTCCGGATCGCGAGGAAAGAGCGTCGCTAGTTCGCGGCTGAGGGCTTCGATGTCACGCGCGGCAAGGGCTGCCTCGGCCTTGCTGATATCCAGTGCTGTCATTCCAATTAATGCCGGACTGAACTGTCGCTCAGCTCACTATCATATCGCTGCTGCGACGCTGCGCACAATAGTCGGAGTACGACGCGCTGGCTTTATCGTAGGGGCCTGCCCTCAAGGTAGCCGAATTCAAGCCAATGCTTGGCTGGATCGACTTGCGCCTCCGCTACATCTGGGTTGGCTTTCAGATAAGCCTTCCCGTCGAAACCCGGCGGAAGTTTGGGTCTCGATGGGTCCGGCGGCTGGTCTATTACGAGAGATGCATGCTGGATCTGTTCCTTGGAGACTGGCAGACCGTTCAACATGTTCGGAACATGTTTTCCGGTCGAGATGTCGACTATATCGCGGTATTCAATCGACCCAAGAAGCGGAACGGACCCCAAAGGCGTGTAATACGTGCATCCCTCAAAGTAATAGTGCGTCACCTGGCTGTACCGTGTCCGCCGCGGGTCTTTCTGGGGCGCGCCGCCGTGCAATAGGTTGGCCGCCCATATGAGCGCCTGCCCCTTCTTAGCCTGGAAATGAACCGGCTTGAGACCAAGCCCATCGACAATTGCCTCCCAGGCCCTTTCGTAAGAAGTGTAGTGGCTATGTGAATCGCCACCGGTATCTGGATTTACTCCGGTGTGCTCGTTGGTGATTACGGGAAGCACATGGGAGCCGGGATAGTACATGAGCGGACCGTTGTCGAGATCGATATCTTCTAACGCCACCCACACTCCTGCCATGAAGCGCTCAGGGGAAGAACTGAAATGAGCGCTATCGGAATGGAAATGCTGTTGGGTGCCGACCGGAAAATTCAATGTTTGGAACGGAAACGCTCGCCTGCCGTAGAGATCCGAGAGCAACTGAATAATCTGCGGATTGCACGCAATTCTCTTCACTTCCGGCACGCTTTTCCAAGCGTCTTGTACGCGGAGGCCCGGAGTTGTGCCTTTCCGCCATCCGTCCCAGTCGTAACTGCTGTTGAGAGACCGAATAATGTTGGCGGCTAGTTGATCCAACGCTGGCTCTGGGAAATCGAAAACAGCGAAACCATTCTTGTGTAAGTCGCGGGCAATGTCGCGCGTCTGAGCCGAGACGTCTTTGGCCTGAAAGATCCTTTCAAACAGCGGGGATTCAACGTCCGGTATTCCAGGCAGAGGAATAGCACGAGTCATAATGAACGGCCCTCATTCTAGCACAGCCTGTGCCTAGCCAGAAATTCCATTTTCGCGTGCTGATATCATCCCCGGCGACACCAATTTACGGTTGCTGCGCGAGGTCCTGATCGATAGGAATTTCCGGCAAGTAGCCAGCAGATCGCCGGGCCGTAATTCATTAAGGCAAGCGACCCCGCGGGAACATTGCTCCGGCAGGGCGAAATAGCACGGGCTACAGGTCATGTCCCGGCGCACGGCGACCGCTGCCGGGCCAATAGGGGCCCACTCATGGGAGTCGATGACCCCGGAGTGAATTCCAATCGTCGGTACGCCTAGTCCGCCGGCTATGTGCTGCGGTCCGCTGTTGTTTCCAACGAAGAGGGCACAACGCGCAAGGAATTGTGGGAGCTGTTCGAGCGGAATGCATCCCACCAGCGAAGTTACGGAACTGGGCATTGGAAAAGCAGCGAACATGTCGTCCACCATCTTACGATCGCCCTCGCCACCAATCACTGCGAAATTCACGTCATACTCGGCCGAGATCAGATCGATCAGCTCCGCGAAATACCTCGCGGGCCAGGTGCGCAACAGGTTTCCCGAAGCCGGGTGGATGCACACGACCGGCTTGTCGAACAGCGTTTCAGGGACTTCAGGCTGGTCCGTGTCCTGCCTATTTTCTGTCAGCGCGTCGCCTATCGTTCTGCGATCCCGCTCGCAGGCCAGAGCAACCGCCTCGACCAAACGTACCAGGTCGTCCGCCACATGCTGACGCTTGGCGAAGAGCGGGAAATCTCTCTCCCACTCCATGGCGATATCAAGCCACGGGAAACGCGACTCGGAATCAAACCCGGCCGTGAGCATTGCGCCCGCGTGGCGCAGCAGATCGCGCGTTTCCGAATGTTTCCTGAGATCGATGGCGATGTCGAAGCGCTGTGACTTCAAGCGCCGCCGCAAATCAGCAAAAGCTTCCTGCGATATCTCGATCTGCCCCAAGCTGGACTTCTCATTGAAGAAATTAAACTCGATCACCTCATCGATGGATGGTTCCAATCGCGCCAGTTTCACCGAGGCCGTGCTCGCCAGCACGCTTAACTTCGCCTCGGGAAAACGCTCTTTAATGCGACGAAACGCGGGAAAGGCCGTTATGAAATCGCCAATGTGGTCAAGCTTGATCGCCAGAATCGCCCGAACTTCGCCGTGCTGCATAAGCGGATGCCCGCCATAAATAATCTCAACCGGCTCGAGGTCGGTGGCAAAGTGATCCTCCACCCTGGTTAGAAAGGGATTGTAGTATGGATCGCCTTCGGCAAATTTCCTTCGCCAGGTGTTCTCAAAATACTTGACGTCGTATAGATCGCTCATCGTCTTTCTGCTGGCCATTTCGTGATGCACGAGCTTCGCATAAGGCGTGTACATGACATGCTTGCCCCGATCGAGCGACCGGAGACAAAGATCCAGATCGTTGTTGATCACCGCGTGAGCTTCGTCGAAGCCTCCCAGGGTCTCGAAAAAGGAGCGGCGGACGAGCATGCAGGCGCCAGTGACGGCGATGACGTTGCGTTGCGTGAGCGTACGCCCGAAGGGGCCCGGATCGCCTTCTCGAGCAAATCTGGACGCGTGCCGTCCAAGCCCCGGTGCAACCATCTGGAGGGCCGCATGCTGGACAGTGTGGTCCGGGTAAAGCAGCAGAGCCCCGGTAACTCCGACTTCGTCGCGTTGCCCGTGTTCCAGCAGGGCATCCAGCCAATCAGGTTCGAAAACCTCGATATCGTCATTCAGAAACAGAAAATATTCCGCCTGGGGACTCGCAGCGCGTGCCGCCGTGTTGTTGAATTTGGACCAGTTGAATGACTCTTTTGTTCTTACCGTCTTATCGGCGTGGCGCTGAACCCACCGGCGAAGACTTGCATTGGAAGCCGGGATATTTTCGATGGAAATAATTTCGAAATTACGGTTGGCAGTCACTTTGCGGATGCTGGCGATGCAGGTTTTGATCAGATCCCGTGCGCCGCACGTGGAAATGACGATAGATACCAGGCCATGCCGCGGTAGTGCGCGCTTGAACCGATAAATGCCCCGCGCACAGCCGGGTAGAATTTCGGCCTCGATGCCGATGGCCTTGGCCGCCTGGCGAAGTGCGGCCCGTTCACTTTCCGGGTCGTCGAGTTCAGCCGCGCCGCGCTCGCAGAGCAGCTTGGGCACATGAGCGATCTTATCGGCCGCGCGAGTCAGACGCAGCACCATCTCGTACTCGCCGAGGGCCCGAGAGTCACCAAACTCGATGCCGGCCCGGCGCTGCAAACCGGCGCGCGCCACCCAGAGCCGGCCGATGTAGTTACACGAGAGCAACAAGTCGGGCGACCAGTTCGGCTTGAAATAGGCCGCCATAGCGCCGGAAACCGGGTCGGTTCGCCGCTCATCGCTGTATACGAAATCCGCCTTTGGCTCCAGCCCGGTCTCGATGGCCATTTCCAGCAGGGCATCCGTCCCCAGGCGATCTCCAGGCCGCAATACCCCGCGGAGCACGGTGGGATCGTCGGCGGAAAGTTCCGTTTCCACGCCTGAGCTGCCCGATTCTCCCCGGGATCGAACCACGACCGCGCCGGCAGGCCGGGCAAATCCCTCCAGCAAGCGACGGCCGGCCTCTTGAATTGTTTCGGCCTCTGGAAGCAGAACGATGAGCCGCCAATTCTCATATTCCTGATCGAACAGGCTGGCCAACGTCACTCTGGCGGCCTCGATCTCAGCCTCTCGCAGCGCCATGAACAGTTCAAAGCGCGGCGCCCAGCCCAAGCTCGACAGCACCAGACGGTCCAACTGGATTTCCGCGGCTGGCATGCGCGTCCGGAGTGCGCCGGGCCAGCTACTCTCGGCCTGAGAATCCACCGTGATAGTGAAGGTGGTTGAGCGTTCGCGGCCCAGCCGATCGCGAAGCACAACACGAACTGAATGCTCGCCCGGGCTGAGCCGTCTCTCGGGCATCGACATCCCGAAGCCACTTAACAGCGCGTCATTCCAATCGGTGTGGGCCGCAGCCACATCCTCGCGCCGCAAACCACAATAGGCTTCGCTCGATTCGACGTTATCGATATAGGTGCAAATGCTCGCGACCCCAGCCCGTGCCAGAGCCCAGCCCTCGATCCGCAAACCGCCCCGCACCGGCAACAATGCTGCCCCGCCGGCCAGCTTAGGCGAGTCGATCTGGAGCCTGAGCAGCGTATCGATATCGGCTGGGATCAACTCAGTGGCGACAGGCAGGGAGATGGCGCGGGCCGAACCGTCGCCGGCGCGAATACTGATGGTGACTATATGATCGCCTACGGAGGGCTCCGGAAATTGGTGCGAGAACGCCAGCCCGGATTGCCCGGCCTGGGGGATGGTCGGGAATACCAGGGCGACATCCGGGCGGGCGAGCCCCAGACTAGCCTTTCCGATCTCCACGCCGTCGAACAGAATGGCTGCCTCATGGATGCCATGCGGGCTGGCGCTCCACCCCGAGATGGCGAGCCTGCCGAGCGCGGAAAGCCAAATATGATCGCAGTGGATCATGATGTCGGCCCCGGTATCCGACAGAGCCACGTCGAAGGGCCCAGGCACGATGACTTCGCGCCGCGCGCCACCTTGCGCCGCAGCCTCGATTCGGAGGACTTTCATCTCCCCGACCGCGGCAGAATCAGAGACGAAATAGAAGCCGGGGGTCGCGGCGTTGGGGTATTCGGGCCAATCCTTAGCGACGTCGGGACGCGACTGCCCCAGTTCGGCCGTCCCTAGCAACGCCTCTCCCGCATAAACCTTCACATAGTCCAAAGGGCTGTCCGCAACCGCCCAGCCCACGATCTGAAGTTCCCCACCGGGACCGATAACCGACCGATCGACCCTCAATTGCAGAGGTTGGCGCTCAGCGGCCGGCTCCCCGGACGGGACGAGCTCCACCGGAGCGGGCGGTGGCTCGGCGATCTGAATCGGGACTGTGGCGCTGCGCTCTTCGCCGTCCTCCGTGCGAACGGAGAAGATCAGACTGACGGCCGCGGCGGGCGACAGGTCCAAAGAGGCAGAGAAGGAAAACCCGGCGTACTCCGCATTGGGATATTGCGGAAACGTCTCGGCCAGGTCGGGGCGATGAAGCCCATAGGTGGCGAAGCCAAGATGCGTCTCTCCCGCAGACACGGAGATTTCGGCAACCGGCGACCTGGACAGAATCCAACCGAACCCGGTGAGATGTTCTCCGGGGCTGAACGTTGACCCGGCGGTGGGCAGATCGACCCACATCAACAGCGGAAGTTCATCCACGGCGGCAGCGGTCCGACCGCCAGCGTCGGGTGTCACGCCGGCCGATTTCTTCCTCCTCTTCCGGAGATCCTGCACCTTATGAAGATACCGTATCGGCCCGAGGTCCGATCATTCGGAATACAAGCGAGCGGATCGAACCCGGTAAAAGTCAATCGAAGCGGCCGTTCGAGCTGGTCCCCGCTGGCTGCTGTGCGCTTATGTCGCGTAGCCAAATCGCTCAAGAAACGGCCGGAATTCCTTGTCGGACACCGCTATAACTTCCTCACTCAGGTCAGCGCGCCAGCGGCCGATCGAAGCCAGGGGTGTCGCGCTGGTACCATGCATTTCAAAGAGAGATGTCTCCTGCTCCCGTCCGGGCCCAGGAGTGTTGGCTAGTCCGAGAAACTGGTAAATCTGTTCCATTGTCTCTTCCGGCTTGGTAACGAGATCCTCGTACTTAACAAAGATTGTGTCGCTGTCGCCCGCAGCGTGAATGCTCTGGATGCGCTTGGTAGCCGACTTCAGACGTTGAAGGGCATCACTGCTGCTAGTTTTCCAAAACGATGTGGAAGAGCACAAAAGATCTCTCGGGTCGCGGAGAAGCACAATTTCCCGTGCCGTGCCAAAAAATATCCGAGGGCCTTGGCGGGCTGCTTCGTCAAGGTCGCCCTTTTCGGCAAAATACCGGGCTCCCAATTTGTTTTGATCGACCTGGAGAATGGTATAGTACTCCAAAAGCATTCTTCGGAAGGTTTGGGCCAGAGCTGTTGGCACAAATTCTTCAAAAAAAGACTCGAGCAATTGAGAATTACTGACGACGGTATAATAGCCGGGTCGATTGTACGGATTGAACCCAATCGAATATCGATTTATTTGAGCGAATATCGTATCTGGGTTCGTGGAATTCTGGCGATCAGCATCTGAAATAAGAGTCCTAAATGCAGCCGAATAGTAGGCAGCTAGTTTCATTTCGAACGGGTAACGCTCTGCAACAACGATCTGCGAATGACCTGCCAGTCTTTGCATCAGAAGAGTCGATCCAGACCTTCCTGCGCCTGTCACAATAATAGGAAGCAACGAACCCGATGCTTTCGGCGCGGGCGTCAACGTATGTCCTTGCGTCAACGGCATGGCTTGTACTGACTGGAGACGGCGTAATGTTCGACTTCCCATCGGCAAAATCAAGTCTGTCGCATCGAATTTCACTTCGATATGATGTTCCGCAAAGACAGATAGACCCGGCTTAAAGATGAACTCGAACCCATATTTTCCGGTTATTGTATCGCGCAGCGAACGTCGATTAATGAACGCTTTGGCTGCCTTCCTTAACCGTTCTTGAAAGACATCCGCGGTGATGCGCATATGTACCCGGCCATTGACGACAATTACAACACGGACATTTTGGTCTGGATGATCGGTGTCCATGGCCCAGCCGGTAATGACTTGCCTTGATATTTCATCCACGTGGCCTCTGAGCGCCATCGACTAAGATCCCCTTTGCCGACCTCATTAATACTTCGCCGCCGGCGCGGCGAGACACCGCCAGATAAGTTTATCGTAGCGTCGTAACCAGTGCAATATTGCACGACCGTCTCTCTTGGTGAGGGCGGTCAGGGTGTCGAGACGTAGGCGGTCGCCAATGCTCCCCGCTCGAACTGCCAACAAGTCGATGCCACTGAGGAGCCGTGAGTACCTTCTACTCGTAACCCGATCCAACAGCTTTTCGCGGACTCCGGAGCGTGCGCGGCGGTTGAAATGCGCTGCCATTTATCCCGGCAGCTCAGGTCGGCGTTGCGGTAGATTTGCCCCGCCCAGTTACTCACGTCTACGAATATCCGAGTCCCTTCAAAGCCGCTGGGAATCAAGAGCCAGCATGAGGCAGTATAGACTTTGCCAGGAATTATCGATATGCCCTGCCAGCGGCCTCGTTCCGGGTAGCCAACGTGCGTAAATTGATGCACGAACGTGTGCTGGTCCCAGATCATCCATTCATAAGCGTAGCCAGGCTCCGTCGTTATGCTTGGTGCGGAAAACCCGGCAAAAGTCTTAGACCCTAGGATCAAGTTGGCCGCCTTCGTCAATCCTGGCATGATTCGCTGAGAATCAGAAGGACCTAACAGGGCCAAAACTTGCTCGACGGGGATCGAGAAATCCGCGGGGCTGTCGGGGACTTCGGAACCGATCAAGAAGTCGTAAGACATTCCCATTGACCTAGCCAGAAAGGCGTAAGCTTCGTCGCCTTCCGTGGGACTAAACAATTCGATTAGGCGGCCGAGGTTTTTTCCCGCGAGAATGTGCGTCAGCCCCATGCCGTGCGGGGCAATCACTATCTCGGCATTACGAAACAGGCCGATCTGTTCAGTCGCCGTGAGTCGGCTGAGCTCGACGGGACGAAAGCCGTGCTTCTGCAGCGCAGCAATCAGCTCCGGTTCGTTCGAAATTCTCCGGCGCGCTGCATCAGCTCGCGAAACGTAAATCTTTTTGATCGAACTGTCTCCGCCAGCCGCAATCCGGCAGATCAGTTTACGCAGCAAACTGACCGAAGTGGGATGAGCCATTTGAGCTGGTCGGGTATAAACATCCTTTTGGTCAGAAAACCAGAAACATTTTTTCGATGTGCTCAGCAAGAGTCCTTCGGTTGGGAAGAATAAGCTACCCGGTCCGATTCCTGTTAAATCCTGCAGTGCGTTAAGTATCAAGTCATGATAGGCGTCGGGGACCGATCCAAAAACAAAGACATCGTCCTCGGAACACCCATAATTTTCAATGTAAAGTAGAAGGCGAGTGATACCTTCGCCAAGAAAATGGCAGAAGTTTCGATAATCGAACCGGTCTTGGACGATCACAAGATTCTTGTCGGTCTCAAGGCGACGGCACTGCAGGAGAGGGTATTGGGCGAGCACTCGAGGACTTCCACTATCCCAAAACGACAGCTCGTCTTTAGAAAGCATTTGGTACTGGAACGGGTGCACATAAGCGGTCGCATCGTCCGTGGAGTACATCCACAGTGGGGCGCGCTTGGAGCGACGTATCAAATTACCGAGCGGCGGCGCTAACCGCAGATACATGGCTTCATTCGGGCAGGGCTCCAGCAATTGGACCCGTTCCAGAGCCTCATTGGAGCGCACGTTGAAGATATTGCGAGCGAGGTCGGGGCAGTAGGTCTCGACGAACTCCGGCTTGAGCAGCCAGTTTTTCTCGAAAAAATCGCAGTCCGGCTGTAGCAGCGAGAACTTCCGGCCTATTTGGGTTATGATTCTTCGAAGCCCAAAATGCGTAGGGTCGGCAAACGAGCCAGCGCCCTGCAGATAATGCCTCAGCAGAAGGCCGATGTCGAGAGGCTGGCGGCCGGCCAACATTTCCCGGCCTGCCGAAATTACTGCCTCCGCTTCGGCCCAAGCCCCCTCACGGAAATGCCACACGCGTTTGCGGACCGCGTCGTTCCATCCACCTATCCACATCGCGCCCGCTGCACCAGGTGTTTGGGTCGACCGAGCAAACAACCTGGTTGGTCCAACAGCAACATCACTCACTCCTTCAGTTCAGGCGCTTTTTTACGTACTGATCTACTAAGTGGTCCAAGCCCAGCTCGTTTGTGGCTTTGTCCGAAATTGCATGAGTCGGAAACTTTACCCATGAATGGAAAATTACCTGATCGGGGATAATTCCTAGTTTAGTCTCGATTTCTGTGTAATTCTGTTTCGCACTATTGAGCCATTTGTCCCCGGTCATTTCCGAATCCGCGTGCGTGTTGCCGTTATATATGATGCCTATCGGCAAGCGCTCACTGCGGACAAAGTTCGCGAATCGCTGAAGGCTCTCTTGCCAGCCCGGCTTGGACCAGTTTATGTCAATATGCACGAATGCGACCGGCTGGCCCATGGCGGTGTTGAAGGCACTCAACCACGCCTTGTAATCTCTCTGCCAGTTTGGCTGGCTCGTCAGTGCTGGAATCGGTTCAATGTCGCCGATTGCGACATTTGGAAACACTTTTGTGAACTCGCGCATGATCGCCGCGGCTCGCTCGGCGACATTCGCGATGTCGCTGTGGCACGCATCATGTCCGTTGTAGTAGTGGCCGAACCAAAGCGGTTCATCCATCGCGATATAGAGCAACCGCCCGCCATCGGACTGGATTTTATTAACGACCTTTCGGTTGCCCGGAGGATCGGTGTAACTCTCTACTCGGTGTCCGCACTCGGGCTCGTTTACCCAGCTCTGAGCCAGATTGTCTATGGCAAACGAGACATGATGCTCCGAGAGCTTGGTGAAAGCGTTAGACAGGATTTCGTCCGGAATTTTCGCGATTCCAGTTGCCGCCAGGACCTGAACGTGGTTCATGAATTCCGGCCAAGGTGCATCGGGACGGCCAAAGAGTTTGTTCCAGTCGTCCTGACCGGCACCAACATAGTTCGGCATGGTGAACCAGATTTGCCGCTGTGCTGAGCCGGCGGGCCAAGCGACGAACGCGAGAACACAGCATGACAGACTCAAAAGTAGCATCTTCATGTAGGCCACCTCTCATTAGGGACCCGCGTTGTACGGGCATTCCCGTCTTTGGAAACATAATCAATGTCAGCGCAAAAGTCAACTTTTTGATTCAGATACTCTTTGATTCAGAGGTGGATCCGGCCAAGACCCGCTGCATCGTTTCATCGCAGGGCCGAAGTAAGCGGACGGGTGGCCTGAACTGCCTTACGATGCCGCGCTACTCACAATCGGGTAGTACTAAAACGTATCCTAAGTTCCAATACATGCCAACACATCATGATAGAATGTCCGTCTTAACGACGCTATTGGAGGCTTTATATGCGGGTAGAATCTTCATTTGTTTTGTTATGTCTACTGGGAGCGTCGTGGCTTCCGATGGCGGCGCAGCCCCCCGTGCTGACGGCTCATAACGATTTGGCCCGCACGGGGCAGAACTTGGAGGAAGCCACGCTGACCACCAGTAATGTGAAATCCGCCACATTCGGCAAGATCTTCCAGGCGACACTAGACGGCTTGGTCGACGCGCAACCACTCTACGTTCCTGGGATCCCTGTCGCCAATCTGGGGACACATAACTTGCTCATCGTGGCTACGGAGAACGATAGCCTTTACGCGCTGGACGCTGATACCGGCGCTCTGCTTTGGAAAGCTGTGCTCCTCGGCAAAGGCGAGACACCTTCCGATAACCGCAGCTGCTCGAACGTGGCTCCAACGATCGGCATCACCTCAACGCCGGCCATCGCCTTCAGGACCGGCTCATTAGAAGGCGCCATTTTCGCAGTGGCTATGAGCAAGGGCGCGAATGGGAAATATCATCAACGGCTGTACAAGGTGAATCTGACGGCGGGCCGGCAGCTTGGTGTCGTAGAGATCGCAGCAGAATATCCAGCGACCGGCCCTCAAAGCCTCAACGGTTACGACACCTTCGATTCCAAGATGTATATGGAACGATCGGCGCTGTTGCTGCTGAACGACGTGGTGTATCTGGCTTGGGCATCGCATTGCGATTACGCTCCTTATACCGGCTGGGTCATGGGCTACAACGCGAACACGCTCACGCAAACCAGCGTCATAAACATTACTCCCAATGGCGAAGACGGAGCCATCTGGGGCTCCGGCGCCGGCTTAGCGGCTGATTCTAGCGGGAACATCTATTTCGGGGCAGCTAACGGAACCTTTGACGGCACTCTCAATGCGCAGGGCTTTCCGATCGACGGCGACTACGGCAACGCCTTCATGAGGCTTTCCACTGGCGGCAACAAACTGGCGGTGGCCGACTATTTCACCATGTACAATACGAACCGTGAGTCCGATGTGGATGCGGATCTTGGCTCGGGCGGCGTGATCGTGTTGCCGGACATGACCGACGCAAACGGCCAAGTGCGGCATCTGGCAATCGGAGCCGGCAAGGATAATGATATCTATTTAGTCGACCGAGACAACATGGGCAAGTTTAATCCGGAAAATGATGACGCCATTTATCAGGAGTTGTATGGCGTGCTGACTAATGGTGTCTGGTCGATGCCGGCTTATTACCGCGGCCGCGTGTATTTCGGATCGAGAAATAGCCCTATTCGCGCGTTCGAATTCAACCAGGCGGTGCTTTCGCTGACTTCGGTCTCTCAAACCAGCACTGTGTTTCCCTATCCCGGCGCCGCGTCGAGTATCTCGGCGAATGGCTCGACAAATGCCATTCTCTGGGCGGTAGAGAACAGCACACCCGCCGTGTTGCACGCGTACTCGGCCACTAATTTGGAGGAGGAGCTCTACAATACCAGTCAAGCGGCGAACGGACGCGATCAGTTTGGCGCAGGGAATAAGTTCATGGTGCCGACCATCGTCAACGGCAAAGTGTACGTGGGGACGCCGAATGGGGTGGCGGCGTTCGGGTTACTGAAATCGCAATAGCAGTTTTCGATTCTATGTCCGCCGCCGCAGGTGCCGCCCGGCCAGTCCCAAAAGAATTCCCGCGCCGAGCGTAGGCAGAGTGGAAGGTTCCGGAGTCGCAACGGCCAGCACGTTCTGAAAAGCCGTGAGATACACCTGGTTCGAGTTCGCAAATACATACAAGACATGTGGGCCGAACTCGCCGGTTTCCATCGTCGGAGCGGATTCGGAACCCGTGTACATCTGCGGAAACTCGATGAATGTAAATCCCTCGGTTGGGTTGTTGAAAAAAGAGCAGGCCACGGTGAAACAGATGCTGAAGCCACCGTACTGGGAAGCACTAAAGAATCGGATATCCTCCGGCGTGATGGCCACGGGGGAACCGTCCAAGGAATACTCGAAATCTGAAAAGTCGACATCAAAGTAGTTACCCGGGTTGACGTTGGAAACGGCCGGCATGCTATCAACCACGAATGAAAACGCCCATGTTTCATCCGGCCCCGAGATGGCGGACGTGGCCGTCCCAGCGGAAAACTCACCGCTGGCGCTAATGGTTATGGTGGACGCGCAGAGACTAGCGGCAGAGAGCAGGACCGCCATTGACAGGCCGCAGAACACCCCCGTCCTCTGTGGACAAATCTTACGTGCCGTAAAAAGCCCTCTTAAATAGGCCGGCATTCCCATCATTTGACCTCGAATCGGTAAACAGTATAGCAGCGCTTTCCTGGCTTGCAGCCACGTTTGAGTTAGCGCGTCGCCGGGAACGGTACCAGTACCCATACCAAGCTTCATGGCGCCCGCAAGCAAGTTTCCAACTCGACGCGGTAATTCCTCAGAGCGCCAGTACGTACCAGTATCTTCGAGAAAGCAGAAAATATGTTAAGCTGTCCGTTACTTACACAGTCGGAGGCTCACATGTGCTCGAAATGGGCCGTGATTTTGTTTTGTCTGTTTTGGGCTCCGCTGCTCCTGCTGGCGGCGCAGACCGACGTTTTGACAGCTCATAACGACGTGGCCCGAACAGGGCAGTACCTGGCGGAAACCACGCTGACCACAAGCAATGTGAATTCAGCCAAATTCGGCAAGCTTTTCCAGGCAACGCTGGACGGCTTGGTTGATGCGCAACCGCTCTACGTTGCCGGAATCCCGGTCCTCAACAAGGGGACGCATAACCTGCTGATCGTGGCCACGGAGAACGACAGCCTATACGCACTGGATGCAGATTCCGGCGCGGAGCTTTGGAAAACGTCGCTGCTCGCCAGCGGCGAGACCGCTTCCGATGACCTTAGCTGTTCGTTAGTGAGCCCTCAGATCGGCATCACCTCAACGCCGGTCATAGCGTTCAAGCCAGGCTCTTCGGAAGGCGCCGTCTTTGCCGTGGCTATGAGCAAGGACGCGTCTGGGAACTATCATCAAAGGCTGCACAAAGTGAACCTGACCGCGGGCCACGCGTCCTCCGTAGAAATCACGGCCCAATATCCGGGCATTGGGAGCGAGAGCAGCGGGGGTACGAATGTCTTCCTTCCCAGGCAGCATTTGGAACGATCGGCATTGTTGTTGCTAAACGGGGTAGTGTATTTGGCCTGGGCTTCGCATTGCGACCATCGCCCTTTCACAGGTTGGGTTATGGGCTACGACGCGAATACACTTGCGCAGACCAGCGTGATCAACATTACGCCCAACGGCGAGGACGGAGGCATCTGGATGGCCGTCGGCGGATTGGCGGCAGATCCCAGCGGTTACATTTACCTCGCGGACGGCAACGGCACCTTCGACTCGATTCTCGATTCGCAGGGCTTTCCGATCCACGCTGACTTTGGCAACGCCTTGATCAAGCTTTCGGCCGCCGGCAACCAACTGACGGTTTCTGACTATTTCACCATGTACAACACGAACCGTGAATCCGATATGGATGGAGATCTTGGCTCGGGCGGCGTGATCGTGTTGCCGGACATGACAGACGCCGACGGCCAAGTGCGGCATCTGGCGATCGGAGCGGGCAAGGACGGTAATATCTATTTAGTGGATCGCGATAAAATGGGTAAGTTTAATCCTGAAAATGATGATGCCATTTATCAGGAGTTGGACGGCGTGCTGCCAAACGGTATCTGGTCGATACCGGCTTATTATGGCGGCATAGTGTATTTCGGCACTCGGATTGGTCCTATTCGGGCGTTCCAGTTCAACAAGGCGGTGCTTTCATTGACTCCGGCTTCGCAAACCGACACTGTGTTTCCGTATCCGGGCGCATTGCCGAGTATCTCCGCGAATGGCTCGAAGAACGGCATAGTTTGGGCGGTGGAAAACACGTCGCCCGCCGTGCTGCACGCGTACTCGGCCGCCAATTTGGCTCAGGAGCTGTACAATACGACTCAGGCGGCGAATGGACGGGACCAGTTCGGCGCAGGCAACAAGTTCATGGTACCGACTATCGCAAACGGGAGAGTGTACGTGGGGACGCCGAACGGGGTGGCGGCCTTCGGGTTACTGAATCCGCGGTAGCTACCAGAATGATGCTATGCCCGCCGCCGCAGGCGTCGCCCTGTAGCCGCCAAAAGAAACCCAACGGCGAGTGTAGCGATACTCGAAGGTTCCGGTATCGGATTCGCTTCTGCCAGCAGAATGGCGTGCCCCGGAGGCTGCTGAAGATATTCGTACGAGTTCACATATACCTCCAAGTAGGTCGAAGTGAAGCTGCCGGTTAACATTGTAGGGGCCGACTCAGGTCCAGTGTACATTTGTGGGCCAAGGATGGAAAATCCGTCGGTCGGACTATTGAAAAAAGAGCAGGCCGCGGTGAAACAGATGCTGAACCCTCCGAACTGGGAACTACTAAAGAATCGGATATCCTCCGGTGTGATGGCAACCGGGGAACCATTCAGAAGATAAGTGAAAGCCGAGAAGTCGACATCAAAGTAATTACCCGGGTCGACGTTAGAAACGGCAGGCATGCTATCTACCACGAACGAAAACGCCCATGTTTCATCTGGCGCCGAGAACGCGGAAGTCGCGGTCCCAGCGACGAACTCACCGCTGGCGCTAATGGTTATTGTAGATGCCGAGAGGCCAGCGGCAGAGAGCAGGACTGCCATTGACAGTGCGCGTAACACCCTCAGCTTGTTTGGAAAAATGCTGCGCGCCGGTAGAAATCCTTTTAAATGACCCGGGATCCCCATTATTTGACCTCGAACGGTAATCAGTATAGCAGTGGTCGCGTGGCTTGCAGCCACGTTTCAGTTAACGCTTCGCCCAAAGCTGTACTAGTACCAGTGGCAAATTCGTAGCCCTTTTCGGCTCGCGCAACAAAGCGCATCCGATGCTCCACATGCGCTATGATCCCGTTAGTGGCCGGAAAAGAGACAGCCTTGGGCGTGCCTGATCCTTCGCCTCCCCAGCCGGGATTCGACCCCGACGATAAAGCGCCGGAGGGCTTCGATGAGGCCGCCTATCTCGAAGCCTACCCGGATGTCGCGGCAGCGGTCGAGTCGGGCGTGTGGACATCCGCCTTGCATCATTACCGGGTGCACGGCGCGCGTGAAAATCGCTTGGCCGACCAGCGCTATATCCGTGCGGCCAGCGGCTGCACCCTAACTGGCCCTGCCGAGATCCAGTATGCCGCCCCCGACGACTTCGATGAAGCCGCCTACCTCGCCGCCTTTCCGGATATAGCGGCCGGAATCAAATCGGGCACCTGGACTTCCGCTCTGCATCATTACCAGGTTTTTGGAGCGCCGGAAAAGCGTTTGGCCGACGAGCGCTATGTCCGCGCGGCCACCGGTTCCACCGCGACTTTCCCTCCCGGCTGCGCGGACCGCGTGTTGATCAGCAATGCTGGACAGTGCCTGGTTTCCGGCTGGGTGATCGACACAGACGATGCCCCGCTGCGCCAGATCGTTATACGCCAAAACAACGAGGTGGTTGGCTTCACAAGAAATATTGCCCGGTACCGGCGCAACGATGCCGAGAAGGCCGAACCGGTGGCCGGGCGTGCTCTGCTGGGCTTCTGGGCGCTGATCGACCTGGAACAATACCTGAACGACAGCCATGTTGAGCTGATGATCACTGTCGGACAACAACGCGGCGCCTTCACCGTTCGGCCGTCCATGACCACCGAAGAAGAATTCCGCGACGACGTTCTCCGAACGCTTGCCAACGCGAAGTATTTCGACGACCCCGAGACCGAGACGTTTCTTCAACTCGACAAGGGTCTAGGGGCAAGCCTGATTGGTTTGAATGCCAGGATCGTTAAACGAATCGCCATGGGCGCGTATCAGACGCGGTTTGGCGTGCGCCGGGTTCGTTATCTCGGCTCGGTCGTAGTGGTGCTCTATGGCAAGGCCGATTTCCTGACGCTGCAGGCAGCGCTATTCTCGCAGTGTCCCAACTACGACCAATACGAATTCATCTATGTGTCGAACAGCCCGGAGCTCAGCGACACGCTGATCAGGGATGCCACCAACGCCAGCCGCATCTACGGCGTTGCGATCACGCTTATTCTTCTTCCTGGGAATGCCGGCTTCGGAATCGCCAATAATGTAGGAGCGGCCGCGGCAGAGAGCGATCGCCTCCTGTTTGTTAACCCCGACGTGCTGCCTCGTGAATCGGCCTGGCCACGCATTCACGCGGCGATCATAGAATCCTTGCCTGCTGCACAAACGGCTCTGTTTGGCGTCCCGCTTTATTACGGCGATGGATCGCTGATGCACGGGGGCATGTATCTCGAAATCCAAGGCGGCTGCTCGATCCAAAATGGACGGGTCATTCGCCGCGAGATCCTGCGGGTTGAACATTACGGGAAAGGCGCGTCGCCTGGATCGTCAGAATATGTTACCGCGCGGCCTGTTCCAGCGGTAAGCGGCGCGTTCATGTCGGTCAACCGCGCATGGTTCGAGCGGCTCGATGGGTTTTCGCCGGAATATATCTTCGGCCATTATGAGGATGCCGATTTTTGCCTCAGGAGCCTGCAGGCCAGGACTCCCGTGTGGCTGCACGACATTCCGTTCTGGCACCTGGAATCCGTGGGGGCGAGGCGCGCGCCCGAACATGACGCCGCCCGGCTGGTTAATCGCTGGCATTTGACCGGCAAATGGGGTGAATTGGTGAGGACTGAACTCAACGGAAGATCGCCAATCCGCTTCAAACAATGAAGTCAACGGTGGCTGGCTCCAATCGAACTTCCGCGCAGCCCGGCGTGGAACAGGCGCCACCCGGCGTGCGGAAAACACGAGTTCTGCTTATCAGCCACTACCACCCGGAACTCATCCGCGGCGGCGCCCAGCAATGCTGCTACGAGCTCTTCCAAGGCCTCAAGGAAGAAGCGGACGTGGAGCCGTTCTTTCTGGCAGCAACCGACGACAGCTACCCGGCGCTCTTCAAACCGGGCGCCTGCATCACAGGCTTCGACGGCCGCGAGAATGAGTTTCTGTATCTTTCGATTGATTACGATCCCCTTTGGCATAGGACAACGGCGCCGCGCCACATTGCCGCCTATGCCGATTTACTCGAAACGCTTCGTCCGGACGTAGTCCATTTCCAGCATTTCATGCTGCTGGGAATCGATTTACTGACGCTCACTCGAACCGTGCTGCCGCAATGCAGGATCGTCTTCACCTTTCACGAATATCTCACTATGTGCGACGCGCGCGGGCACATGGTGCGTCTTACCGACGGGTCGCTTTGCACCCAGCCGTCGCCGGTACGCTGCCACCAATGTCTGCCCCATCACTCCCCCGACCATTTTCTGATGCGAAAAATGTGGTTCATGCGGCACTTGAGCGTGGTCGATCGCTACGCCGTCGCTTGTCGATTCCAAGTCGCCCATCATGTCGACTGGGGGATCGACCCCAGCAAGATTTTCGTGGTGCCGAACGGTGAACAAAGCAAGTCGCACATCCCGTTGCCACCCCCCGTAGAAGGGCCCAAGAACCGGTTTGGCTTTTTCGGCCAGTTCGTGGATGCTAAGGGCGTGCACATTATCTTGCGGGCCGTCGATATTCTTCGCGCCGGCGGCTTCACCGATTTCAAGGTTGAGCTCAATGGCGACAACCTGCGCTTCGCGACTCCGCCGATGCGACAGGAGATCGAGGAATTTTTAGCCGCGGAATCAAAACGCCCCGTCCCGCAACAGATCGTGTCTAATAACGGCGCCTATCATGTGGAACAGATCGAGTCGCGTATGCACCGGATCGACTGGTCCCTGGTGCCTTCGGTTTGGTGGGAGACGTTCGGTCTCGTCATCTCCGAGGCCTGGATGTTTAAGCGCCCGATCATCTGCTCGAACATTGGAGGCATGGCGGAGCGGATTAAGCACGACGTCGACGGGCTGCATTTTCAGGTCGCCGACCCCCGTTCCCTGGCGGCCGCGATACACCGCGCCGCCACCGAGCCCGGCCTATGGGAGAGGCTTTCTGCGGCAACGCCGAAGCAGCCATCGCGCGCGGACGTGGTGAAGGGCTATAGAGCACTCTATGAGGATTGAAGGTCCAAGCCGGCTGCGCCGCCGCATGCCGTCTTAGTTCCAACCTGGCATCTCTCGAGCAGCCCGCGCGGCAATCATTCGCGGATGCTTTCGCACGCAGCCTTCAAGGATTCGCGAACTCCCGCCATCAACAAATAACCTTCTTTTATATACTCGACCATACCTGCTTGCGGAAAGAAGAAGCACTGTCCGGATATCGGCGGGACCAGGCAGTTACCGTAACTTTCGAATACCTTGTCATGGACCGCCTGCAAATTTGGAGCATGTTCGTTGACCCGAAGCGCCTGACGATGGCTTTCCATTGCGGCCAACGCAATCGAAAGGTCAAGCTCAGGTTTCGTGTTCAAGTAACTGGCGGCTCTCCGTGAACTTTTGGTCGGCTTGAGCGCGTTCAAAGCCCGGATCACCTCTATGTCCAGAATGTTGAGAGATGGATTCGGTCGAATTCCCTTAATGAGAGGAGCATCCGGCCAGGACAGGAACGATCTAAAAAAGTGCTCGCCCAAATCTCCGCCCTGATCGACTATGTTCTTGTAAGAAACCAGGACCACATTCTCCCGTCCAAATGCTTGCTCGAAAGGGTCAAGCCGGACTGCGTAGTTTATCGTATTTGAAGCGAAAGGGTTCATGAACTGCTCAAACATGAATTCTGGAAGAGTCATGCTTCGCCCATGCTTCACATTCTCCTGCCACGACGACGGCAGGAGGGCCAACCAGTCTCGAACATAAAACACCACGCTCACCTGCTGTCCCCGCAGATACGATTTCAGCAAGCCAATACTATCGCGAGACATGGTTGAGAGATCTTCGGCCGATATCAAGACGGTTTCATAATCCGAGGCATTCAGCTTGTCGAATTCACCCGCCAGATCCTCGTCGTTACCGGCTTGCAGGCGCTGGGCCAGCCGAGAATGGCCGGAGGTGCCATCGCCAATCCAACGCGGCGAATACAATACGCCGCGTTCGCGCAGCGGTAGCGATAAGTGCCGGAAAAGCATCTGTAGGTAGGTCGTGCCGGTCTTGTGGGGGCCAATGTGAATCAAATAATGGGGCATGTGTACGGGCTTTGGAGGTCCCTCTCGGTGCTTTGGCCACCCGTCGCCAGCAAGAATATTTTAGTTTTAGCATGCGATCCGCCGGCTTGTCCCGAAAAAATCGGCGCTCGCTGCTCGTGAGCCTTGATCGCCTGTGTCCAAGCTGGCCGATTGTAGCCATCCTGACAGGAATGCCATCGCGTCGGCTGTGGTAATTGTAAGGTTACCGGATTGTAGGGTCCATGGACTGTATCGAGGCCAACGGAATGGAACAGAGTGCCCGGCGGGAAGATGTGAGCGGAATTATCGACCGCGCACGGCGAGCCACCGAACAACGCGATTGGCTTGAGGCACGGCGCTGCTGGGACGCCGTGCGAGAAAGTTCGCCCCACCACATACCGGCTTATCTTGGCGCTGGCCATGCGCTTCGTGAGGCGGGCCTTTATGACGAGGCGGAGCTCGCCCTGGGCGCCGGGGCCGAACGCTTCCCGGACGATGAGCAGATTGCAATCGCGCGCGCGTCGCTCGCGAATGCACGACGCGATTGGCCGACGGCACTGAGCCGCTGGGAGATCGTTCGTTCGCGCTTTCCCGAGAATCCGTGGAGCTATCTGGGAAACGTCCAGGCGCTGAGAGGCTCCGGACGTTCCGATCAGGCGGGGCCGCTGCTCGTCAGCGCGGAGAATGCTCTGGCAGCGGCGAAGCAGCGTGGCCTGGACGCGGTGACCGCCCTGCGGGCAGAGTTCGAAATTGCAAGGGCGCGCATGGACTGGCCGTCGGTCCGGCAGTCGGCGGAAAAGATCATCGCCCGTGAAACTGCGCCGTCAGCCCAGGTGTTTCTCGCCCTGGCCCAGGCCCACTGGCATCTGGGAGATGCCGATCAGGCGGATCTTGCCGCCCTGCGCGCCGTCTCCGCGGACCCGTCGCTCGTTGATGCCCTGCTAGTCCGCGTCTGGGTTGCCACTGGCCGCGGGGACGGAGAAACGGCGCTAGCTTGTTATCGCGCGCTCGTCAAACTAAATCCAACGGCAGTCCGCTGGTCGTTGAAACTCGTTCAATTACTCAACTGGCTCGGCCGTGTCCGGGAGGCGGCAAGCGAACTCGAGAATATCCGCGGACGGTGGCCCAATGATCCGGTAGTCGCAGCGTTCCTGCTGAACTACGGGCCAGCCGCGGAGCAGCTCCAGCCCGTTGCCGGCAAAGCTCCGGCGAAGGCGGAACACGCGCGGCCACTTCTTGTCGCCGACCCGGACTTCGCCAAGGCGGAGGAGGTCGTAGCCATCGCCGAGAAGGCCCCCGGCCCGGAGGAATGGCTACGGCCGCTGGTTGTCGCCGATCCAGAACGCGACGTGCTGCTTGCCGAGTTCAGGGGCGCTGAGGCCGCGGTTCTGGTCTTCGGCGGGACGAACGACGAGGTTGCCATGCCGTTGCCGCTGTTCGACCGTTACCTGGCGACGATGAATCTCACAACCATCTATCTCAAGGATTTCAGACGATTGCGGTTCCTACTGGGTATCGAATCGCTCAGCGACGACCTCCCGGGTACAATCGTGGCCCTACGCAATATGCTGGATCGCCTCGGAGTGAAACGCCTTTGCACGATTGGCAATTGCGTCGGAGGTTTTGCCGCCATCCGTTATGGCGTGGAGCTCGGCGCGGATCGCATTCTCGCGTTCGGGGCCCCTACCTTCAGCTCGCGCCGTCCTCTGTTGAAGATCGAGGAAGGCCGAAGATTCATGCGGAATCGCCTGGAAGCGAACGTCCCCCGCGCCAGGATGGATCTTAAGCCATTTCTCAAACATCGCCGACACAATTCGCAGATCGAGCTGTTTTACGAGGAGCAGGACCCCAGCGACCGAATGCATGCGTTGCGCCTGTCCGGGCTTCCCGGCATCTTCCCGCATGCTCAGCAGGAGTTGAGCTACCGTCTGCTGCGCCGGCTGGCGGTGTCGCATCCGGATTTCCGCGGAATGCTCGCTGAACTGCTTCGAGTCGCCCCAGTGGGCAATGTCCTAAGATAACCGCTGTGCCGCCCGAACAGCCTCTTGTCCTTCGCGAGCAGCTCCCGCTTCCTCGGGCTTACCTTGCGCCGCGCACACCCACCGAGCAACTGCTGGCGGAGATTTGGGGCGCCGCGCTGAGCATGGATTTCGTGGGCGTGGAGGATCGCTATAGCGACCTCGGTGGCGACTCGTTTCTTGCCTTGATGATCCTCACGGGCATCGAAAAAAAGTTCCAGGTCGCCATCCCGATGGCAGTCTTCGTCGAAGCGCCGACCATCGCGGCGCTCGCGCCAAAGATCGATGGGCTCTTACCGAACGGCGGGATATGAACCTCGTCGGACCGCTCCTCCATTTTGGAAGGACCCGACCGACCTCGCCGGCCCTGGTTGAAGGCAATCGCACCATCACGTATGGCGAGCTCGCAGATTTGATGCGGCGCACGGTCTGGCATCTCGCCACCCTGGGATTGCGGCGCGGCGATCGGATCGGATTGTGTTTGAAGGATACGTCGGAGCATGTTGTCGCGCTGCTCGCAGTGGCGCTGATGGGCGGCGTGGCGGTGCCCCTCGATTGGCGCGCCCGGCCTGTCGAAAACGCTCGATTTGTCGATGGGCTCGGGCTCGCCTGCGTGCTCGCCGAGGCCGATTCAAGGTTGACGGACGGCTGTCCAGTGGTCGTGCTGGATGCGGAATGGCACCGCGCCGTCGCGCGGGCTAATGTCGGCGGTGAGTTGGCTGGCGACTGGCACGATCCCTTCCTGATCTCAGCGAGCTCGGGTAGCACCGGCACTCCGAAGTTTACGCTGATGACGCACTTGCAATATCACTTTGCCATCGCCGGGACGTTCGAGCTGATGGAACTTGCGGGACGCCATCGATTTCTGTGCAACTTGCCCCTGTACTATAGTGGCGGGCGGGCCAGCTGTATCGTACCCTTGGTGCGCGGCGATTGCGTGGTTCTGTACCCCAGCCTTTTCAGGCCCGCAGAGTATGTCGACGTGGTGAACCGGCAGCGGATCACAGTTGGGACAGTAGTCCCCTCCATGGTGCGTCAATTGCTTGCGGCTGAAGGAAGCGAGCCGTTGATGCCTGGCCTGACGGCGCTCGTCTGCATCGGCTCCCCGTTGCACGCCGAGGAGAAGCGTCACGCTGCGCGAAAGCTGAGTCCGAATTTTTGCGATCGTTATGGAACCGCCGAAACCCTGGCCATCTCGGTGCTGTGGCCGAAGGATTTCGCCGATCACGGGGATAGTGTGGGCCAGCCTCATTCACTTGAGGAGATCGAAGTAGTCGACGAAAACGATCAGCCGCAGTCGACCGGCGGGATCGGTCAGTTGCGCATTCGGGGCCCCGGAGTGGCGTCGCCGCTGCCGGGGCAAACCGCGGACACGAATTTCCGGAATGGCTGGTACTACCCGGGCGAGATCGCCCGTCTCGACGATACTGGCTTCATCTTTCTGCAAGGCCGGACATCCGATGTAATCGTGCGCAGTGGCGCCAAAATTTATCCTGCGGAAGTCGAGGGGGCCTTGGCTGAGCACCCGGACGTCCTCGAGGCAGCCGTGATTGGCCATCGCGTCGCCGACAACGAAGAGGTGGTGATCGCGTTTGTGGTGCTACGCGGAACCGTGCCCGTGGGCGAACTTCTCGCCCATTGCCGCATGCGTCTAACGCCTCACAAAGTGCCCCGGCATATCCATTTTGTCGGACAGCTACCGAAAAACACCGGCGGCAAGATCGACAAAATAGCTCTCGCCAAATCCCTGGCCGAGGACCCCGCTCCATGAACGATATCGGTGGTTCCAACGCTTGGGAATTGTCATCCGCCGATCTTTTCACATGCCGCTTTTAAGGATTCCAGAACTCCGTTCTGCAACAAATAACTTTCCTTCACGTAGTCGATTGCACCTTCCTTTGGGACGAAGAAGAGCCGTCCCGATCTCGGCGGGACCAGGCAGCCGCCGTACTTTTCGAACGCCTCTTCATGTACCGCGCGCAAATTTGGAGCATTTTCATTGATGCGAATCGCCTGGCGATGGCCTTCCATCGCGGCAAGCACAATCGATAGATCCAGCTGAGGTCTCAAACTCAAATAACTGGCGGCTCGCTGTGGACCTACCGTCGGCTTGAGCGCGTTCAAAGCCCGGATCACCTCAATGTCCAGAATACTGAGCGACG
>Ga0302324_100006187_pt1 | contig 25896 bp, 19 predicted proteins | sample Palsa_T0_1_FD_201949 | JGI IMG/M metagenome (GOLD analysis project Ga0302324, IMG submission 201949) | Peat permafrost microbial communities from Stordalen Mire near Abisko, Sweden - Palsa_T0_1 | ecosystem: Environmental > Terrestrial > Soil > Palsa > Peat permafrost | place: Sweden: Abisko... | reverse complement strand
TCCTTGCGCAAGAAGCCCGTATTATGGGCGTTCTCACCGTTTTGAGGGAGCCCGTTAACCGGGTTAACACTTTCCGTAGGACGTACTTGCCTCCCCAAGCACATCTTGGAGCATCGCCCATTGGTTAACAGGCGGGCATGATAAACAGATCTTAGACTCCCTTATTATACTGCGCGCCCTCGACCGCGTTGGCGTGTGGGCCAAGACCGGGAGCGGGCCGAGCCAGGCGGAGATCGTGGCCAGAGAGCAAAAACGCCCGCCCGGCCGGAGCCTGGCGGGCGGAAGGCGGCGGGCGATTTTACTTCGCCAAGCGATAGCTCCGCTCACCTCCTTCGGGCTTGAACGATTCGACGGCGTACCCCGCCTTCTTCATCGCGCCGGCCATGAACCCGCGGACGGTGTGACGCTGCCAGCCCATGGTCTGCATGATCTCCGAAATCCTGGCCCCGCCCTTGCGCTGAAGCATCGCAATCACCTGGGCGGTTTTGCTCTCGCGGGGCGCGCTGGCTTCCGGCGCTTTCCCGGCCTTCTTTCCCTTGGGCGCGGCCTTGGCGGCAGTGGCCTGCTTGCTGGCCTTGCCCTGCGCCGGTGCGCCCTGGGCCACCCGTGCGCCCGCTTTGGCCTTTTTTCCGGCCTTCGGCTTGGCGGTCGCAGCCTCGGATTTGGCTGCCGCCGGCTGCGGCGCGACCATCTGGCCGAGCTTCTCCACGCGTTCCCAGATCTTGCGGGCAGCCGTCTTGGGGTCCTTCAGCGATTTTACGGGCTTCACGCCCGGCAAGCTGTTGTACGTCGCTACCCTGCGCGCCGCCGGCCAGCCCGCCAGCAGTTCCGCTAGTTCCTTCTGGTTCGTGAACAAATCGAAAGGCATCGCAGTGGCGGCAGCGGCGGCCTCAGCGGTGGCAAATCCGGTGATGTTGTTTTCGTTGTCGATGGTGAATATCGTCATTTTCGTTTCTCCTGTGGCCACGCTCTGCGCGGCCATTCACATGGATCACTCCGAAGCGCCTGAAAGTAAAGGCGTTTTTGAATTAAATCTGCGCAGGCGAAGCTGCGGCGATGGCCGGCAGTTGCCGTGGGTGCGTATGCGGATTATCCGGCTAGCTCAGCCCGTGCGGCCCGTACGCGCTCACGCCCGGCATGCAAGATGTCTATCAGGGCGTCATTGGTAGGCGGACGATATCCTGGTCTGCTAAGCCCAGGGTAATCCAGGGGCCGCACTCCGGTCGGTACGGACTCGCCCCGCGCCGCCGCGACTCGCCGCCGCCCCGCTTCCAGGCGGTCCAACAAGCGGATGCGCACTTCTCGCGCGGCCGCTGACTCCACCAGCCCCATGCGGTGTTCCATGCGACTCAGTCGTCTGGCGATTGCCTTCATCTTGTATCCTGACCGACATCAGGCGGGATTCCGCCGACCAATCCCCCGACGCGCAGCACAGACTTCGCAAGTCCGAATGCCCGGCCCGGACCTGGGCTTTGACGGCAACCATCTCCGCAATTCATGCGGCCTCCCGACAGCGTTCCTGGGCAATCTCATCGAACGTGTGCCTGTCGCCGCTGAGCATGCACGTCATGCAGTCCGCTGTCCCCTTCGCCACCCGCGCGAGTGGGGGGCGGCGGGCAATGTGAACTGCATTTCCTCCACAACGCGGTGGTCCGAGGAAACGAAACAGACGGTGATCACCATCGGCTCGCCGGTATCCGGTAGGAGGCGGCTTTCCAACCGTTCCAACCGCTGAGAGAGATTCTTGATACTCATCTTCGTGTGCACCGTACGAATTCGCCGCACGTCTCATTTCGGTGGCGCATCTTCCAGGACGCGCAATCGCCCGTCGAGGTCCCGCGTCTCAATTACCAGCCGCCGGCCTTCGATCAAAGCCGAGAGATCCTGTGCCTCCTGGAGCGTGATCTTACCGGAGGCGGCGCGCTGCATGACCACTTCAGAACTCTGTGCCAGGTCCTCTGCCGTGTGCACCGGCAGCGGTCCGACGTTCACCGGCGCGTCTCTGCGCCGCGACACGACGTAGGGCAGCAGCGCGCGCAGCATCGGGACATTGCCTTTCCCGGCCGCCACCAGCGCCCTGCCAACGACGGCTTCCCCGTGGCTGTCGAGCAGTTGCTGAGCCAGGAGGCTTCTTTTGTTGCGACTCCCGCGCGGACGCCCACCGCCGAACTTGTTCCCAGCCTCGAAGGGCCGCCCCCTTTTCATTGCGCTGTCCTCCCCATCGCAACGCGCCGCCCAGTTCGCTGCCGGACTCCCGCATCGCCCCACGCGGAGCGCCGCACAAAATCGCCTCGGCTACGCGGCATTCCCTTGGGCCTCCTGGCGACGCTCTGCGGCGATCTCCTCGAAGCTCCGGCCATCGCCATCCAGATAAGCCTTCTCACCGCTCAAGGCTTGCCACCGGATCACCACCACGTCCACATACTTCGGGTCCAACTCGATGCCGCAACAAACCCGCTCGCTCACCTCCGCCGCGGCCAGGGTGGTGCCCGATCCCAGGAAAGGATCGTAAATGAGCTCGCCGCGCTTGGTGTGGTTCAGGATGGGCCGCTGCATCAACTCGATCGGCTTCTGTGTCGGATGGTCGTACTTCTCCTCGCCGGAGCCCCCCATGATGAACTTGGGCGAGGGCGAATCCCAGACCGTGGAGTTCTCGCCGGCCTTGCCGAACCAGGGCGCATTCTTCTTCCGCACGTACCAGCACGGCTCGTGCTGATACCAATAATGGGTTCTGGTGAGCACCGTCCGGCCTTTGTTCCAGATGATCTGCTGCGGGTACAGAAAACCGATCCGCAGCAGGCCATCGAGCACCTCCCGTGTAAACACGGACGCGTGCCAGACATACGCTGCCTGTAAGCCGGGTACCAGTTCGAAGGCCTCCGACCAGTCGGCGCGGGTGTCCGATGAGATGCTGGTGTTGGTGTGCCCCTCGGTGCGGTGCTTCATGTAGCTGGCCTGGGCAGGCCCACACGCGTTCAGCCCGGCGCGATCCCGCCACTCCGAATCCAGAGCGATGCCGTACGGGGGATCAGTCACCAGCAGCCCCGGCTGCCGATCGCCCAGCAGCCGTGCCACGGCATCCGGGCTGGTGGCATCCGCGCAGAGCACCCGATGCTGACGACGGGCATTGCCGCACAGCCACAGGTCGCCCGGACGGGACACCGGGTAGGCCGGCAACGGCGGTGCGGCATTAGCTTGGTCGCCGTCGTCCGGGTTGAGCAGCAGGTCATCGAGTTCCTTGGGGTCGAAGCCGGTCAGGCTCAGATCGAAGTCCGCCTCGGCCAACTCCTGCAATTCCAGAGTGAGCAGCTCGTCATCCCAGTCCGCCCACGTTACCGACCGGTGCACCACGAGACGGAACGCCTTCACCTGGGCCTCACTCCATTCATCGCAAAGGATAACCGGCACCTCGGCGATTCCCAATTTGCGCGACGCTTTGATACGCAAATGGCCGTCCACTACCTCGCCGTCGCTGCGGGCCAGCACGGGATATTTCATCCCGAATTCCCGGAGGCTGCTGCACATGCGATCCACGAAGGCCTCGCTCTTCCGCGAGTTGCGGGCGTAGAAGACGAGTCGGTCGATGGGCCAGCTTTGAATTTGAAGGTCTTGTGGCAAACTGTTTCCGTTGGCCTGCTTGGGTGTGCGGCAGTCGGCACCGCCGGGGCCGGCGAACTCCTTTTCGGTGATCTCCTGGGCAGAGGTACTATCCGGCTGCTGGGCAGCCTCCGGGGCCTTCTGAGCAGGTCTGCGGTCGCACTTCTTAATCGCCTTTGCTTTCGGCTTCGCTACGGTCTGTTTCGAACCTTTTGTCATCGAGATTTCCTTTCGCAGGGAACCGGCTCTAAGATCGGCCGTTGTCGCGCCTGCTTACACCCGGAGTATCGCCTGATCGGTTCGAAACCCAAAGAATTGTTATGTTGAGTAGATTCTAACTGGCGGGAAATACATCACTTACAAGCTGAGGAACTTGTTTAAAACGTAACTCGCGTAACTCTAAAGTCTGGAAATCCAGGACTTCACCGAGTTTTTGTACTCAGGATGTCGAAAAGCTAACGGCCAGGTCAGGCCGTCCCACTTGGCATTTGGAGGTCGCATTTTGTTGCCCAGCCTCGAGCAGATTTCGGCTTGGGTGAGCTTGGCCTTTTTCAACTCCCGAATCTCTCCCTTGACTCTCTCAAAATCGGTAGCCCAAGCGTGCTTCCCTGGCCGGCGCTTGGGCTGTTCGGCTTGCTTCGCCTGCGGCGATACTATCGGTTGTGCCTGCTCGCCTAACCGGCCAGGCACCTTGGATTCCCGCGCAACATCGCTACCGGCGGCAGGCTCTGACGCAAGCGAGCCTGGAGACTTCTGCATCCCATCGGCCGGAATCGGCGGCTCACCGATAGCCGTAGAATAGGTGGTTTGCAGATCCTTGAGCAAGCGTTGTGCGCTCTTGATAGTCTGCGCGCTCTGCTTAAGCGTAAGTGCGAAATTCAAATCGCCGCCTGCCACCAGCAGGGATGGAAGGCTGAGATGCGGATTCTCAAGATGCTGGATCTCCAACGCTGAGGCACGGGATTTCCATTCGCCGACGGATACCTCTAGCTGATCATCAACCTCGTTTCGGCAGGCCCGCGCAAACCACGCTGCGTGCCATTCTCCTTGCCGCCAAAGATCACCGACTTCGCCACCGACTAAATGCCGGATCGCCTTCAACCAGCCGCTGAATTTGTCTGAATTCCCATTTGTCTCGGCCCAGACCGTGAGGTAATCTCCGACGATGCCCGCGAACCGTTCCTTTGCCAGTGCGACGGTCTCGAATATGCCAATCGAATCGATAATGCCCGGATCGTTCTCCCGAGCGGCCCATGCCGCCAACTGCTTCTTCAGCCATGCATCATATGAAATGGGTTCTCCCTGGTCTCCGTGGTATGCGACCCGGCTCGGGTGTCTGTCGCTCACATCGATCGGCGGAGGTGGCGCGAGGCTGGCGCGGGGCCTTGCCGCTCGGTGCCGCCTGTCTTGCGATTGGTGCCACTTGAGATGATCGTCGGTGAACCCGTGCGACGTAATCAGATGGTTCCATCGAAGGGCATGTAGCCGGACAATGCGCTCAGGTAATTTCGGCAACTCCATCATCGCTTCCTCTTTCTTTTTTGCGCCGGCCATTGGGCAGAACAAGAATGGTTGCAATTCGGCGATCCGCCTATCTCTCGCCCGAATAGATCGCTTTTTCGGGCGCAACGGGGCAGGCGCGCGTTCGTGTACACCATTTCGATTCGCCTCAGGCCGGAGAGCACGGGCGCGGGTTATTATTGCGCGCGGCAAAAGGACACTTCGGGTGTAACCTACTACAGAGCGGAGTAATTTAACGGCCGCTCCGACAGCCGCCAGCGCCTATGCCGCTGGGAATCAGCATCCTTCGAGCCTTGGGATGGCCGTAAGATGCCGCGGGCCAAACCGTTCATTGACGGGGTATAGGCCCTGATTGTCTGGGTCTGGCAACTCATGCCTGCGAGGGTGCAGCGTCGAGCAGCCTTGACCACCTCAAACCCATTGTATGACACTTTACGCCCCCAGGTCCAGAACTCTTGGCGTACGGAGCTTATAATTAGCACGCTGGATTGAGTATCCGTTGCCGAAGGGCCCTTTCTCAACTTGCTAGATGCGCGCCCCACGAGGTACATTCATGGGCCGGTCCGGAGGTCCGACTATTGCCCACACACCTACAACGCCCGAAGGTCCAGGAATGCCTGGACCGCGGCTCGCCTTACTGGTTCTTCCGTTACCGGGAGGATCGACAGTTACCCGACGGTGGCGTTAAGGCTACCCGCAAACGCCATATCCTCGCGCCCAGCCGGGGCCGCTACGCCCTCAGTAGGCGGCAGGCGGAAACCGCACGGGATCGTTTCCTGGCCGGACTACAACCCTCGCCGATCCTGCCGGCCGCGCCGACCGCCGGTGCTTCCCCCAGCCCCGCACTGGCCAGCGACTTGAGCTTCGGCCAATTGGCCGCCGTCTGGCGTAGCGATTTCGTGGAAGGCCAGGCGAGCGGGCGACCGCTGGTGTCGGCCTCTACCCGCGCCAAGTACATCCGGCATCTCGAAAACCACATCCTGCCGCGCTGGCGCGACACTTTGGTCCACGAGTTTCGCGCCAAGCCGGTGCTGGACTGGCTGCAGCAGGTAGGCCAATCCTGGTATATGATGGCGGACCTGCGCAACCTGATGAGCGGGATCTTTACCAAGGCCCAGGAGTGGGAACTGTTGCCGGACAGTTTCGCCAACCCCTTCCATCGGGTCAGGCTGCCGCGCAAGTGGGAAGTGCGGCAGAAGCGCATCCTGAGTCCGGAGCAAACCATGCGGGTGCTGGCGCGCTTGCGCGATCCGGTATTGCTGATCAGCCAGACCTGCCTGGAGACCGGCGCACGAATCTCGGAGGTGACCGGATTGCGCGTCCAGCATGTGGATCTGCAGTTGGGCTGCGTGCGCATCGAGCAACGGCACTGGCGGGGCGACATAGACGAGCCCAAGACGGCGCGGAGCCGGCGGACGCTGGCGCTGGGGACGCTACGGGAGCGCTACCGCCGATGGATCGGGGGGCTGGAGGACGGCAGTGGGGAAGGCTGGGTATTTCCGCAGCAGCAGGATGGGACGCGGCCGATGTGGGACTCCGGGGTGCGCAAGGCGTTGAAACTGGCGGCGAAGGAGGAGGGGTGCGACTTTGCGGGGCTGGGGCTGCACACGCTGCGGCGGGCCAACATCACCTGGCGGCAGGAAGTGGGGGGTAGCAGCATCGAAGCCAGCCAGATCGCCGGCCACGCCAACAGCAAGATGACCGGGGAGTACACGGTGGTGCAGTTGCGGCGGCAGGAGGAGCTAACCCAGCGGCTGCAGGAGAAGCTGGCACAGGCTAGCAAGCGCCGCGTTAAAACGGCAGAAATAGCGCGACGATGACGCGAGTTTAACGCCAAAAATAACGCGGCATAACGCGAGAGCAGATTGCAGAATTGGAGCTCGGTGCGGCAGTAAGTATTTTGGAGCCATCCTCGTAAGCCACAGGTCAAGCGAGAGTTACAGGCCAATCCAGCGGGATCAACATGCTTGGCAAGGGCACACGGCGATCATTGCCTCGCGTTATTTTCGCGTTATTTTAACGCGTAGTGTCCGCAGGCGGGGGGCTGGACGGGGTCCTTGAGGTCAAACGAGGTCCAAAATGAACCAGGAGGAGTATTCTGAGCAGGATTAGAGCGAACAGCGTCTTGGTCGCCGGTAAGTATCGTTGTTTCAGCACGTTCCGGCCTCGGATAGGAAGCCATCGGTATCTGGAGGAAGCCTGAGGTCGGATGAGGTCCGCTGTCAGCGGGGCCGCCCACGTTTCCCCACGCCAGTGCGCAGAGTCTACCTTGACACGGTAGCGCTCTCTGTCCTGATCGGTTCCAACGTCGGAAGCCCTGTCTTTCCACGTGTTTGGCAGAGCCCCATCGCGTTCATGCGCGAGGCAATAGAGCGGGAACTGGCCGGCCGTGAACGTGGCGTCAATGCGGCTGAACAACGGATCGCTGCGAGCCTCTAGAGTGAACGAACCATGCCGCTACCTACATTTATCGAAGCCGTCGCGTTGCTCTGATAATGGAAGAATCCGTGGGTGTTTACCTGGAGGGTCATGATCCCGCCGCGGTGGACAAGTGGCGCAAGCTCTTCGGGTGGCGGATGCCGCTGCCGTAATATTCCGAGGGTTTCAAGGAGTCGCTGAGCGATCCAGGAAAGTGTACCTGCCGACCGTGTCGCCTGAACTCGCCGTCTGTTGCAATCTAGAAGCGCGTTAGCGGCGTATCAATTACTCCACATCCCGGTGACGCGGTCTTGTCGATTAATCGCGTTGCAACGGGCCGGCTGGATACTCACCGTAGACTATTTGCTGGACGCAAAGCAGGCCGGCAGGTTGGACACTGGCGGCAACCCCCACCGCCTTCGTAGATGGCGCCACGAGTGACATGCTCGAAGTATGAGCACTAATTCGTCCAGCTCGGAACGGGAACTATCGCTGCGCCAACTCTATCCAACCTCAGCGATTCTCAGGCTGGAAGAGGCCGATGAGAATCTCAGGCAGTACATCGCGCTCGCGCTACGCGTGTTTGAACGCCTGGAACAGGACCCCGATGCGCGGGCGCGATTTGAGGCTTTGACAGCATCCCAAAGAGAATTTAGGATGAATCGCAAAGGGTCGGCAAATGATTCATCACTATCGTAAATGAAAACGTACGTCGGATACATTCGCGTTTCCACAGCGCGGCAGGGCGAGCGCGGCGTGTCTCTTCAGGAGCAACGCGGCGCGATTGAGCAATATGCCGAGCGCAACAAATTGGAGATCTCGCAGTGGTTCGAAGAGCGCGAGACGGCCGCCAAGCGCGGACGGCCCATCTTCAATGACATGCTGAAGCTGCTCCGGAGCGGCAAGGCCGCGGGCGTCATGATCCACAAGATCGACCGCAGCGCGCGGAACATGAAGGACTGGGCTGAGCTCGGAGAGCTCATTGATGGCGGCATCGAAGTCCATTTCGTGAACGAAAGCCTCGATCTCGCTTCTCGTGGCGGGCGCCTCTCCGCCGATATCCAGGCGGTCGTCGCCGCCGATTACATCCGCAACCTTCGCGACGAGACGCGGAAGGGTTTCTACGGGCGGATCAAGCAGGGCCTATACCCGCTGCCGGCTCCCATCGGATACATCGACACCGGCAAAGGCAAACCGAAGGAATTGGACCCCGTCAGGGCGCCACTTGAGAATTCGTGCAGAGGGCTTAGGTTCCAAGGGACTCCCGGCGGAACGCCCGGTCCCGGCGGCTGCAGTTTGAAGAACTCGCCTCCCTGCCCGCTAAGCATATCGCCGGCGGCGCCGTAGAGCGCGCCGTCGTGAATCAGCAGCGGTGAATCCGGCCCCCAGGGTGAGCTTGCCCCGAAATCGTACAACACGGTCTTGGTCCACTTCCGGCACACGTAGTAGCCATACCGCCGTTTCTTTTTCGCCGAGTATCCCGCTACCATCCGGCCGCCGCATACGCCACACCGCAGCAGATCCGGCAGCAGCGCCTCCGGTCTCTTCCGCACCCCATGCCCGCGCGGGCGCCGGCGCAGCAGATCCTGGGCTTGCCGCCAGACCGCCCGATCCAGGATGGCCGCCTGCTCTCCGGCATAGATCTTTCCCTTGTGGCGCACCTCGCCGCAGTACAGCACGTTGCTCAGCAACCGCACCAGCGCCGCACGATTAAACGGCCGCCCCGCGTGCGGTTGCCCTTTCCGCGTGCTCCAACTCTTCATCCGCCAGCCGCGTTGCCGCATTTCCGCCAAAGTTGCGTCCAGCGATCCGTCGCGCAGGAACAGGCCGAAGATCTCACGGATCTGCTCCGCTTCCCCATGGTTCACCACCAGACGACTGCGGCTGGGGTCCGTATCATATCCCAGCACCGGATAGCCGCCGGTCCACTTGCCCTTGCGCCGCGCCGCCGATTGTTTGTCCCGCGTGCGCTCGCTAACGATCTCCCGCTCAAATTGCGCAAACGACAGCAACACGTGCAGCGTCAGCCGCCCCATCGGTGTGCTGCTATTCAACTGCTGGGTCACCGATACGAAGCTCACCGCGTGCTTCTCCAGGATCTGCATGATGCGGGCAAAGTCGAACAGCGAGCGGCTCAGCCGGTCCACCTTGTAGATCACTACACAGTCCACCCGGCCGGCCTGGATGTCGGCCAGCAACCGCTGCAACGCCGGCCGGGCCAGGGTGGCGCCGCTGCAGCCGCCATCGTCATAGTGTGCGGGCAGCACGGCCCAGCCCGCCGGTCGCTGGCTGAGGATGTACGCCTCCGCGCATTCCCGCTGCGCGTCCAGCGAGTTAAACTCCTGGCTGAGGCCCTCCTCGGTGGATTTACGGGTATAGATGGCGCAACGCACCGCGTGCGGCGGGCAATCTTCAGCGGGCGGCATGGCGCTTCTCCTTTCCGCGTGCGGTGAGGCCGAAGAACAGCAAGCCGTTCCAGCGCGTGCCGGTGGCGGCGCGCGCCACCGCACTGAGCGATCCATACCGCCGGCCTTCGTACTCGAAGCCGTCGCTGAGGATCTTGACGACCACCGTGCGGTCCCGGTACTGGCGGCGCAGCAGCGTCCCGGCGGCCGGAATGCGGCTTGCGTGCCCCACCCGCCGCGTGCGCGGGGCCGTTGATCCGGTGCGGTCCCAGTGTGGCGGCACTTGCGTCTTCAGATCCGCATCGTTGGCGATCTCCAGCGCCCTCCGGCGGGCCCGCTCCGACAGGTCCCCCTGTGCCTGCACCTGCAGCCGCCAGGCGATCTGCCGCACCAGGTGCGGCTTGTGCGCCGTGCGGGCATCTTCCCCAAACGCTTCGCGGTAACACGCGCGCAACTCCGGGATGCGCAGGCTCCGCAGTCGCTCGATTTCCGTATATATGCATTCGTCCATGACGTGTCTGTCTCCCTTGGTCCCCCCTTCGTGGGGGTGTGGACCACAGTTCCATGGACACTCTGTTGCGGCACGAAAGCAAGTTCCGTGCACGTCCCCCCCCGCGGTTCGCCCGGGCCGCACAGGTTAACGAATAATAATAATAACAACTGCTGAGGCGAGGGCCTCCCGTGATAACATCGAACAGGTCTTAATGGCCCCCAGCCTGATGGCGGTACGCCCGGGGCTAAGACGAGGGAGGCCGACGACGATGCTTCGATTCTGCTGTCTTACCATCCTGGCCGCGGTGTGCGCCCACTCGCTGAACGCTCAGGTCGGATGCGCCTATTATGACCAGGGCTGCAACGACCCCGTCCCGCTCGTAGACATTACCGACACGCCGTTCGTCAATGACTGGGTGGACACGGAGGGATGCACATGGTCGCTCACGTCGACGGACGGAACAGTCTCCGGCAACGTGACGTGTACAATGCCGTCCGGCTGTCCCAGCGTCACCTTCATTGTTACCGGGGATATCTACGCCTTCCCGCAGATAGACGGGACAAGAGGGTCGACCAGCTTCGCGTGGACGGGGAGCAACCCCCAACCACCGGCCACCTGTGGAGGCATTACGCCCGTCTCCTCCACTTACTCGGGCACTATCCAAAACATTAGTAACAGCCTTATTATCACAGCCGCCTGGAAAAATGTGACGGGCGAATCGGGGTGGGTGAATGTTATGAAGTCGCCCGCCGACTTTCCCGCCTCGGAAACCACGACAGCGGTTGGCTTCGGCGGCTCGGGCGTATACGTCTCTGTGGGACAGTTTCGGCAAATTCTGAATGCGGTCTCGGGATCCACAGACATTTTCAAGGGTCGCCAGGTGTCGGAGCAAACTGGCTGGCTCAGTCCGTATTACGATAACTGCTACTACTCGGGCTCGGCGTACCCTAAATGGACGACCGTCGATGGGTCCGGCTGGAACGTCGGGTACTACCCAGTGGACCCGCCATACATAGTTAACCTAAACGTATGGGCGGACGACTACATCGGCTACCCGTATACATATGTAACGGGGTACCGCAATCACTACGCGAGCGGCTCGCCTCTGTGCGGGGCCAGGATCCCACAAGTAATGTATATCGGCTACAGCACTGGGTGGTCGGAATACATGGATTTCTACGCCGCCGATACCGTAGGCGAGGACATCTACAGGAGCAGCGTCACTGCGTACCGTGCTGGCGTGAGCCAGACCAACAATAAGTAACCCGTTAACTACAGACGATGGGAGAAATCGCATGAGCACTAGACGGATCTGGCGCGGCACGGCACCGCTGCTTCTGGCAATTCTGGCTATGACGGGGAACGCCCTGGCCCAGAGCACCAAAGTGATTGACGTGAACGAACCACGTCCCCTGTGGCAGGCCCTGGACACGCTGGAGGCGGTCGTTGGCAGCACGATCAACTATGAGGATCCGCCCTTCGAAAACATGGCAGATTGCCAGGACGTCTCAACACCGCAGCAGCGGGCGGCACAGCCTGCGGGCTGGCGCCTGATCGTCCCGCGCGATGGGCATGTTACGGCAGAGGTGCGGGTGCCTGCCGCCGGGACGGTACCGGGGAATGACGTCATCTTCGATGTGGGCCTGCTGCTCGCCAGCTATCGTCGCAGCAACCTGCCGGGCGACTTCAAGGTCGAGCAGGCGAACGGCGCGGTCTACGTCACACCTACGAAGGTTCTGGGAGCCGACGGAGCGATCCGCGACGTGACGTCCCCCCTTGTGGTCCAGATCACCATTCCGAACGCCCAGAGGACCGTCGTCGAGACCACCGAGGCGATCCTTGAGGCGGTCCACAAGGCTACTGGGCTGCGCATCGTCATGGGGGCATTTCCTTACTGGCCTATCGAGACGGTAGGCTTCGGCGCAAGCGGAGAGCCTGCCCGGGACGCGCTGGCGAGGTTGTTCGCGCAGACGGCCGCAGGGCCACTCTCGTATAGGCTGGTATTCGAACCCCGACCGGACCTTATGCGGGATACGGACTACGTGCTCAACGTCCGACGGACGGCGTATGTCGCTCCCATTGCGCCGCTCGGCGCGGCCCCGACGGCGATGTCGGCTCCTCTTCCCAAAGGGGTTCCGGGCAACTCCCCGTTCCGGAAGAAGGTCCCGGAATAGCTCGGCCTTCCGACCCAAGAGAGACTGGGCAAAGGTCAGCCACAATTTCAGTCTCGCCGGAGCCTGCTGACGATGCACGAGAAGGGCGAAGTGCTGGCTCTAGCACTGGGAATGGGCTTGGAATCTTGCAGAGCCGTTCCCCCTGGAAGAGAAGTTTCTTTCGGCGGGGGCTGCTAGGCGCCCTCTGGCGAAACCAGGGAACTCAAAACGGCCACAAGTTATGGTTTTAATGCTTCAGTTCCAAGTTGCCGGTGCCGAGACTGGCGCGCAATGTGTACTTCCCGGATCCGGACCATTTGAGGTGCGGAGAAAGTCCTGAGCCAGAATCACCAAAGGGTCCGGCGTTGAGATTCCCAGCCTGGACGGCAGCGTCCACAGTACCGTAATCATTCGAGTCTGGGATCACAATCCCGACGTTGCCCGCCTTGCTGTCAGACCGGTTTCCTGGGGCGTGAGGGCGTTCACCTTCTCGGAATCTCCGCCGCCTTCTATTGAAAGTTGTTCTCGATTAGCGAGACTAAGCTCCGTGAGGGGCTACCATATGCCTTGGTGGTTGCGATGAGCGCGGTTGGAAAAAAGCTGCACCATTTTGTCCCTCGGTTCTACTTGAGGGCGTGGGCCGAAAGAGAAAAGGTATATTGCCTGCAGGACGGTCAAATCCAGCACCGCAATATCAGGAACGTTTGCGCCGAGAATTATTTCTACAGGCTCCAGAAGCTAAGCCCTGAGGATGTGGGCTTCCTTCGGGAAGTTATCAGGGACTCACCAGAGGGACTTAAAGCTTCCCATGAGCAGCTTGTCCGCGCCTTTACCCTTCCATACCTCGCGAAGCGAAAACTCGAGGCATCAGGCGTCGCAACGTCGGAGGCGATGGCAGAGATCGACCGGATGATCACCGAGATCAACGAAAACTTGCACACGAATATCGAGGAGGCGTCTCTTGTATGCACCCGAAGAGTCCGTACAGACCGAGTAGGCAAAGTACCGGCGAACGAACCTTCCTTCCTTCTTGTGGGCTTGGCCAATGCCGAATATGAGACAATCTTTTGTACACGGCTGAACGTGCCATGCGGTACCACCCGCCTTTGAGAATATCTGTAGGGCGATATTGGCGACGGACCATTTCAGCGAAGAGCGGTTGGCGATCAACTTTGCTGTCACCACCTGTACAGGAATGTCGTTGCGGAGCAAGCCAAACTTTAGCCTGTAGTATGCGTCTGTGTTCTCTTTGTCGGTGATAAAGATCGGCACGACACAATCCCGGTCCTTGTGACGAGAGGCAATGGCCACGATCTGTACGATGGCAGCGTCAATTTCGTGTTTCGACAAATCCGCCATCTCAATTGTTCGAAATTTCCCGGCAATGTAAGTCTCTTTCCTGTTGGATGCCGCCATAGCCTGATGGCCTATAGCCAATTTGTTACAGCTGTGGCTGCGGGCCGCACACGAAGGCGGGCTTGAATCTCATCGTAAACTGGAACGCGGGTGACCGCCTGCTTACGCAAACAACCGGAGGGTGAAGCGTTCTGGCTCTTCAACGAGATCCGGCACCGAGCCATTGTGCCCCATCATGCCAATGATGACCTTGCGCGGGATGCCCATGCCCATGTGCTCCAGGTACCGATAATCCCGCATGACATCCTTTAGGAGCTGGTTCCGGGCCGCCCGGCAGCCCGTCCGCATCCGTTCCGGCGTGATGCCGTTCGGCAAACGGCCGGGGGAGATGATTTCCAGGCGGTCGCTGTAAACGGCCAGCTCAATATCCGTGCTGGTGAGAAGGTAGTCCCGGTGGATGAGCGCATTGACGACTGCCTCGCGGAGGACTTCTGGCGGATAGGTGAGCTTCTCGATTCTTCTGCCGTTCTCAAGCAGAGCGGTCACCGGCGTATTCCGCCGCACAAACTCCAGGGCCTGCTCTACCAAGCCGTTTTCAACCACGGCGCTGCTGGCGTCGAGCAAAGGTGTCATCGGGCCGCGTAGCGCCGCGCGCTCCCGTGCGGCGTAGTCCTTCTCCGTCCCTGGGAACGCCGCCGCGTCTATGCCGGCATGCGCCAAAAAGCGGTTGGGCGTCGTGCCAAACAGGAGCATGCCGCCAACTGTGACGCCTTCCTCGGTCATGATCTCAGTGTTTACAAGAAGCGTTCGCCAAGCCGCGTCATCCTCATCTGGTGGCACGGCCTGCTGGCGAATACGGCCGAAATAATCCCGGAGGCGCCGACGGTCGAAGTCGGCGAGCGTCGCCCCGGAAACCGGCCGCAACTCGGCGCGGAAAGAACCGCGCTGCTGAAAGAGGCGGCCTAGCTCTTCGGGAGTTGGTTCCCTGCTCTGGGTTCCAATTCGGATGTAATAGGTGTTGCGGTTGTTGTGCCAAACGCTGTGGACATCGTATCCACGCGTCACGCTGACAATCGCCACGTCCTTCCCCGGCTGAATTTCACGGACAACCTCAAAGAAAGGAATGATGCTAGGCCTAATCTTATCCCGGCAGGTGGTCATCACCCACTCTTCGAGATCGGGTCGTGTGATGCCAGATATGCTGCCGTCATCCTCCACGCCGAGTAGCACCTTGCCGCCACTCAGGTTCGAGAATGCAACCAACTCCTTGGCGAGGGTATCGTTCTTCAGCACATCGCGCTTGAATTCGACGCCGGAGTTTTCCCCGTCGGTAATGATTTCGAGTAGTTCGGTATGCGTCGTCATGTTTCAGAACCCATACTTGGAGCGGCGCATCTCGAAAGCATCCTTGCCGCCTTCTAGGATCTCTTCCACCAGCTCGCGCACTGGCTTGGAGTCGATTGACCCCATATGCTCTGTTGCAATTTTGGCGCGGCCTTCCCTACTGCCCTCTCCTGCTGCGACCAAGCCCAAGATAAGCTCCGCGTCGCCGAGAACGGGAATATTAGCATTGTGAGTCGAAAAGATAAATTGACGATGCCGTTTTTCCTGCCGCATGATCGGCACGACGCCCTCCGTAATAAAGCGGTTGTCGAGGTCGTCTTCCGGCTGATCGACAACAAGAGGGGCTTCGGACTCCAGCAATAGCAGCAGCAGCACAGCCGTTGCCTTCTGTCCGGTGGATAAGGCTTCGAGCGTCTGCCACGTCGCTGGCTCACCATCTGGCGCCGTGTTCAGCTCGATCTTCGTAGTTGCCGGGGGGTCAAGCTCCTCGATTCTCATAAACAGATCCAGGTCGGCCTGGGCAATTCGCTCGGCGGAGCCTGCCGGCAACGCGTAGCGTTGCATGAGTGCGTCTTTGCCCTCCCGGCAACGCTGGGCCAACTCCGGTAGCGAAAGTTGTTCCACTGACCGCAACCGCTCCAAGGCAGCGCTCAGGTTTCCACCGACTTCGCGTAATAACTGCTCCAGGGGCTCGCGGTTGCCGGCCATAGTGACTTCCACGCGGACCCGGTCTCTGAGCTTGCGCGAGACCTTCTTCGCTGCGCTTTGAAACTCTCGGTACTCGCTTGCCTTTGTGTCTTCCCATTCCGCAAGGAGCTTACGGCGGTGAGATTCGTGAGCGACCAGATCACGTTTGAGGGACTCTTTCTTCTCCCGCAGCGGGCGAAGCTCTTCAATCTGCTTTCGCAGACGGATAAACTCAGCCCCATCGATCTTCGATTTCTGAAGTTCCCGCAGGAGCTTCTCATATGTCTCCTCGATGGCTTTGCGTTTCTCCTCCCAGCGGCCTCTTGTGCCGGTAACGGCGGTGTCTGCTGCGGCCAGCGCCTTGGCGAACTGATCGGCAACCCCCTTGAGCTTCGTGCTCAACGTGGCCAGAATGGTTCCGATCTCAGCCAAGATGGCCGCGTTCGGAAGTCCTTCGAGGGCTTTCGGGGATACGAAGGCGGCATCGATAGGAAGCGCCTCCACTAGATCGTTGTGAAGAGCGCGGATGGGGTCGAGCCTATCGTTGACACTGGCAAAGACGCGCTCTTCCCGTATCAGCAGGCTCTTTTCCTTCAGCCGCTCTTCGAGCCCGGCTTCCTTAAAGCGATTCTGTGTTTCTTCAAGGCCGGGGAGCGCCGCAAGCCGTTCGTCGAGTGCTTTCATCTCGCGGCGGACATCCACGATCCGGCTGCGCGACCGTTCGAGATCCAGCTTGATTTTCGCTTTCCGCCCCGAAAGGGTCGGGTCCCTGTCAACAAACCTCTCCAGAAGGAGCGTCAGCTTCTCACGGCTCTTTGTGAGTTCGGAGATTTCATGCTGGCCGAACACTTCGACGCCTGGCATCACGTCTTTCGGCGCAAGCGTCAGAACTTCCCCGGATTCGTCCTTGACGATCGGAGGATTCGGGACCGACCGCTCGATGGTATAGCTGCGTTGGGAAGGCTTGTGGGAGCGCACCAGCAAGGAGATTTTGGTGCCAGAGCGTAGCACGTAACGCACAACGCCCTCATGCGCCTTGCGGGCCTCTTCCCCGAGCGGTTCGAGGCCGAGCGCATAGCGCATGCTCTCTATCATGGTTGATTTACCCGTCCCTCTTCCGCCCACCAGGACGTTTAGGTTGCCGTTGAAATGGACAGATGTATCGCCGAGGAATCCCCCTTCCCATGTGACAGCCAGAAACTCGGCATGCGGCTCCGGTTGCGGGTCGCTGTTCAGGCGGATGCGAGATTCCGGGTCTAGAAAGGCCTGCCGGAAAGCTTCCACGGAGACGTTCGACATCTTGATAAAGCAGGATGCGCCGTCCTTCTTCATATCCTCCGGGCTGTTCACATCGGAGGCGTTAATCACCGCAACGAGTCTGTTGCGCTTATGCTCTCCATCCCTGTTCTCAAGGATCGGACGGATGTTATCCGGCGTATCTGATACCGGCCCAGGCACCGCGCAGGCCAGGAGATCGGGCGACTTCCATGCATTAACACGGGATTGGCCGGAGAGCTTTTTCAAAAGCCCGCCATCGGAAGCGACATGTGCGGCAAGACAGATTGCCCCCCACGTCTTCGCGCGTTCGAGAAGTTCGGTGGAATCCAGACCCCCGGTGGGCGAGGCCGCCTGGGTATCGTGGACACCGCAATCCCCGATAAACCGTTCGAGCATGCTGTCCTTGTCCGGATCGAACAGGCACAGGAAATGCACGCCATCTTTCGTGACGGCCTCAAACCCGCCGAAGGCAAAAATCCCGGCCGCCCGCGCGGCCTGCACCAAGCCTACGGATTCATGGACCCGGTAATGGTCCGTCACGCCTATGACTTCGATTCCCGTTTCAAGGCATGCCGCGATAATCGCCGCGTTGTACTCCGCTTCCGTCCGGAAGGCGGTTTGCTTATTGTGGCGGCTCAGGTACGCAAAAGGGTTCACCTGCAGGGCGCAGCGGTAGAACCGCGCGCCGTCTGGGAGTTTCAGGGCGTTTTGCAAATGCCCTGATAAAGTACCTGTCGCACTCACACTGGTTCGTTTAACTGTCATTGCCCTGCCTCATACTCCGCTCCAAGTTGAACTGATCTCTCTATTTTTGCGGCAGAAGTGCGTTCGCATCTGTGAACAGCTTTTCGAAACGAGTTAGTGCGGCATCTACCTCCGCTCCCGCGACTTTCTTCAAAACGACGCCCCGATGTTCGGTTAGGTATGACGCGGGCGGGTAATGGTTGAATTCCGGCACGGTGGCGGGGAGCGTTCGGAAGTGATCTTCCACGTGCTTTAGGACGCGCGATCCTGCCGGCGCAAGTGTAACTGCTTCTTTGCCCGTCAAGTCGTAGCACGCATTCACGAGATCGACGTAAAACGTGGCGCCGAGCACATCCTCAATATCCGCTTCCGGCTGCCCCGCGTAGGAATCCATCGTGAGAACGTGGCCATCTCGGAGGATTTTCGAGCGGCGCAGCTCTTCGACCTTCTTCTTTTGGCCGCTCGCGAAATCGGTTAACACGGCAACGTGGAGCCGGTTGCCGCCAAAGAGGCTCATGAACGCGCTCACCTTATCAATGCCGCCGCATGGGCAAATTGTCCATCGCGAATCAAGGGGCGTGCGTTTGCGATCACGCAGTTCTGCCGAAAGAGCCGTTAAATACAAAAGATCTCCTGGTCCTTCTACCAACAGCGTATGTTCGCCCACAAACAGGCTTTGCGTAATCTCGTAACCAAGCGCCCCCTGCAAGGGAAAGAGGGTGTCTTTGTCAGTGCTGAGAACATCGCCGCTAACTTTCGTGCCGTGTACTTCTGGCTGTTCGCCTTCCCGGAAGACGACGACATCTTCGACGGTCCGCGCAGAAAGGAGGTTGTCGGGTGGCACCATGAACGGTGAGTGGGTCGTGTAAATGAGCTGATGGTGCGGTGCGAGCTTCTCCTTGAAATATCGGAGCAAGTCGGCCTGTGCTTTCCCGTGTAGGCTCAACCCCGGCTCATCGAGCAGCAAGAGCAATTGCCCAGGCGTGCGCTTTTTCACTTGCGAAAAGAGTGAGAGAAACGAAAAGAACCACACAAACCCCGTGCTGCGGTCGTCGAACGGAACCGTCACTTCATGAAGCTGATTATAGATGCGCGTGCGGAAGATGTTGCCGCTATTGTAGGGTGCAGGGTCACCCGATTGCGCTGGATCAAGCCGAAACTGCACTTTAAGAAATTTGTTCTGGCTCCAGTACCGGAAAATTTCCGCTGAAATTTTATTTGACGCTCCCTCGAAGCGGGCAACCAGGCTTTCGAACTCCTTGATGGCCGCGACCTGCTCAATGGTCACGGAGGCCATATCACACAGCGCAACGAACACCTGGTCGTTACCGTCGAGCGTATTGTTCGCCTTCTTTTGTTGAATTTGCTCCAGACTTACTTGTCCCTGCATCCGTTGATAGTGGGAAAAAAACAGAAATGTCGGAAGCTCTAACAGCTTTGTGACTGCCTTCCACGCGGAAGCTTCTGGCGCGACGGCGTCTATTTGCTTTATCAGTTCATCCCGCCGGGGCGAGGCTTCTGCAATACTCGCGACTTTCGTCTTCAGTGCTGCGATTGTTTTGACCGCGCCGACGTGCGTCTTTTCCTCGTCGTGTAATGTACTGCTGCTGATGAAGTGCTGGACGATAGCCTCTTCATTGATTTTCACATTCCAATAGGTGGTGTTGTCATATCCTTTCCACACTGCGATTTCGTTGTCCGTCAGAGCGGCGGCTCCAACCGCCTTTGTGACTTTCTCCTTGTCGGACGGCTCAAGCTCCCACCAGGTCGTCACAACTCTAGGATCTTTGCCTTTGTGCAGTTCTTCGTAGTCCGCGAGATAGCGGCGGGGGTAGTCCTTCTGTCGGTCAAATTTTGAATCCGCGTCGAAGATCGGATGGAGCCGGTAGAGCGCGGTCAACAAAGCCGTCTTACCGGCTTCGTTTTTCCCGACGAGGCATGTTGTATGTTCGTCGAGCGTGAACTCACCGGAATCCTCAACGCTTCGAAAATTCTGAACCCTTGCCCGTATAAGTTTCATGTGCGACTCCTTTGCTGAGATCCCGGTAACAGGGCGGAAACTATAGCGTCCATGTGGTTTCCCCGTCTTCCCTTCCCTACCCCACGTTCACCGGCACGAGCGACATGGTGTCGTTGCCGAAAATGTCGATTACCTTCACCGCAACGGTGTAGCGGCCCGGTCGGTCGTAAGTATGCTCCGCCGTTTTCAGCTCCAGGTCCCGGTTTTGGCGGGTACGGAAGCTCTGCCATTCGTTCTCGAAGATGTAGCCGCCTGTCCAGCGTTCCTCGAAGTCCGGTATGGTCAGCTCGCCTTGCGGCTCTAAGCCGGGCAATGAGGCCACCCCGCCGAGGCCTGTTCCAACGGGCACCCTGATGATCTCCTTGCGGCTCATATAGTCGAAGTCCACCGCCCAGTAGTCCACCCAATCCGTCCAGTGCTTGGTCAGGCGATCCTTTTTGACTATCCCGTCCCTGCTCTTGCTCACCTTGTATAGCTGTCCCTGCTCGCACATGACCTCGCTCTTACCTTCCTTCATGGCGGCAATCGCGGCCTCGGCGGCGCCCTGGGTGTAATACACGGAGAAGTCCGTCAGCTCGATCCTGACCGCGAGCTTGTTCTTCTTCTCATACCGCGGCGTGGCCTCGACAAAACTCACGTCGTGGAAGACCACCTGGCCTTTGTCCACCGCCCGCTTGTCAAAGACTTCAGCCGGAATGTATTTAGGGGTAAGGTCAATGCCCTTGCCGCGCGCTTCTTCCAGCACGGCCGGGAACAATCCCATTTCGAACTCGAAAGCCAGAACATCCACACGGGACGCGCCACGCTTGCGGCACTCCGTGATGACCTCCTCGACGAACAGCCGCCCGACGGGGAGGTTTATCGGTCCGATCACCACCAGTCGACCGTTGCGCGCCCCGTGGAAGAAGCCGTCCTGCGCCAGCGCGCCTTCGCTTCCGCCAAAGCCCGTAGCCTTGTAGGCGCGCAGGATTAGCTCGCGAAATTCATTTTCTTTCTGAGCGATGGCTTGCGCCTTCTGTTTTTCTGTAAGCCGCCCGCCGACATTCAGATAAGCCTGTCGCTCATAACGGCCGAGGTTCAGCACTTCGAAAGCACGAAAATCTTGGCCGTTGGCCCTCTTCTCACGCTGCACGCCGATCAGCCGCTTGCGCGTCGTATGGATACTGAACTTACCGAGGTCGGCCGCGATCCATTTGCGGCCGAGTTGTTCGGCAACGGCGGCAGTCGTACCGGAGCCGCAGAAAAAGTCGCCGACGAGATCACCTTCGTTACTGCTGGCCTTGATGATACGTTCCAGGAGGGCTTCTGGCTTTTGGGTCGGGTAATCAACTCGTTCGTCGGCTGCTGAGTTCAGCACTGAAACATCAGTCCACACGTCGTGAACTGCGACTCCCTTGAGTTCGTTTAGCGGCGTCTTGAGGCGTGGTGTCCCGGTCTTGGTGAAAGCGATTCGCCCGCGAGCCATCAAATCGTCAATGCCAGCTTGATCGTATCCCCAATGTCTTCCAGTCGGTGGTTCAATGCTCTTGCCTTTGAACATTCGCGCTGGTCCAGGACCAGCGCCCGTGAGGTCTGACAAACGATTGATCGTCCCATCTTGTTCCGTCAGAAAATCGTGTCCGCGCGCTGTCTCTTCAGTTTGAAGGATGACTGGCGGATTCCAGACAAAGCTGTCCCCCTTCGAGTAGAAGTAGATTAAGTCGTGAACTCGGCCCAATTGGTTCACTCCTTTTCGGCTCGATGTTCTTTGCCACGCGATTTCATTCCGAAACAGTTCACTGCCAAAAATCTCGTTCATCGCCAGCCGGATGAAACCGTTCACTCTTGGATCGCAATGCACGTAAATGGTGGCCTCGTTATGCATCAGATCGCGCATTAGGATGAGGCGTTCGTAAATCATGGCGATGAATGAATCAGCGCCGCGGCCCCACGTGTCGCGGTAGGCAATTTGCTCCAGCAAGTTGGGTTCTTTGTGGAAAGTCTCACCGCCAATCTCAACGTCCATACTGAAATCGGCACCAACGTCGAAGGGCGGGTCAATGTAGATCAGCTTGAGACCACCCGCATCCTCGATCTGCTCGCGCAGTGCGCCCGCCTTCAACGAGGACAGGATCAACTTGTTGTCGCCCCAGATCAGCTTGTTCGTCCAGCCGCGTAGCTGGCGCCCGCGAGTGTCGAACAGGTCTCCTTGGGCCTTAGTCTCGGTGCGCGGCTCATCAACGTGCTCCAGCGTTTGGAAAGGCAGCACGGTAGTGCATACGTCACGCGTCTTTCCGTTCCAGACCAGTTCGACCTCGCGTTTGTCCTCGAAAAGAACGAAGCGGTACTTTTCCGGCAAGGCTTTGCCTTGCTGGATCAGGGTAACCAGATCGCGCTGTTCGGCTTCGCTGAGGTCATAGGATTTTTTCTCTTGGCGTGCCATCGTCAGGCCTCCTGGTATTCACGAAAAGCGCGGGTCAGCCCCGCGAATGACGATGGTTGGTGCTTCTCGAAACTCTCCTGGTCAACATAGACGAAACCGTAGCGTGTTTCGCCTTCTCCTTTGCTGGCCTCTGTTGCGTCGGCGCACCATTGACGTAGCCGCGCCATCTTCTGCGGCACGTCCAGTTCCTCAAGGCCCTTGGTCTCGACGACCCACACCAGGCCATCCGTGGTGCGTACCAAGAAATCCGGCGTGTAGGTCGAAAGCTCGCCGTCGGCCCTCACATAGTCAATCTTGAACCCAACGGCCATGTAGTTCTTGCCGAAGGCCTGCACGTCGGGCGCGGTTTCCAGGAACGCGGCAAAGGCCAGCTCCAGGCCATCGGCGCTGCCCTCACCCACGATCCGGTTGAACACGGAGCGCTTGGCTGGCAGGAAGCCGCGCGGCTCGGTGCGAAAAGGGCGCGTATCACGCAGCCGGATATGGCCTTCGATGCGCGTGCTCCCGCTTTCACGGATCGTCAGAGCGTTGATTGCCGCGCGAAAGTGGTCATATAGCACCTTGCTGACTTCCGGCTCGGACAGGTTGCGCAGTATCACCGGATCATCCAGGTTGACGGGGCTGGTGAAGAGGTGATCGCGCATGAACGTCTTGACCTTCGGATAGAGCTGGTCATAGCCACCCACCAGGCGCAGGTCTTTCAGCAGTTGGCGGGCGAAGAAGCCGACCACGGAGCGATAGTCCGCCGTGCCGCTGCTATCGAGGTGGATCGTGTGATCCACATCGCCATCCAGCATGGTCTTGAAGACGATCTCGCGGGTCTCTTCCGGCGTGAAGGCTTTGATCGGCAGTTTGGGGTTGCCGAACGACGCGGGATCTAGCTCGTCCAGGTCTTTGAACTCGCGGCTGAAGCGCCGGGTAAGCCGTGGCAGGGCAATATCGAGCGCGTCCAGGTCTTTGTCGGGGGCGTCCTTGTCGACCTCGACGACTACGGAATCCTGCCGATCGCGCCCCCCTGCCCCGCCCATCGGTACACGCTCGAAGGTGACGCCTTCACTCTGAATGGATTCCACGAAATCCATGAATGCGGGCGTGCCCATAACCGAGACGGTCTCACGTTGGTCGCTGCCGAAGTACATGCGGCGTAGGCCGCGCCCCAGGGTTTGCTCCGGCAAGATGTTGCTCATGGCGGCGTACGCGCGCAGGCCGACGATCACGGTGACGTTGCGTACGTCCCAGCCTTCCTTGAGCATCAGCACCGAGACGATCGCCTTGTATGGCGACTTCCAGGTGTCGATCTCGTTGGACTGCTTGCGCAGCACCTCCAGTTCTTCCTTGCTTTTTCCGGTGGGCGCCTCGGAAATCTCGCCGTTCTTTTTGGTGTGGATCACCAGCACCCCGCCTTGCAGGTCCGGGCAAATTTTCTCCAGGTAGCTCCCTACCTCGTCGCAATTCTTGGTGTCGTCCACCATCACGAACAGCACCGCCTTTTTGCCGAGCTTCTCGTGTTCGGCGTAGCTCTTGCGCCATTCCTCGATCCCCAGGCGCAGGTAATCCTCATATTTCTCCGTAATGATCGGGCTCCTGTGCTCGGCCAGCTTGGCGCGGCTGGCCGCATCTGGCAGCACCGGATGTTTCACCACGTTCTGCGCGATCGCCTCGACCAGCGGGTAGTCGCTCACGGTCTGCACGAAAATTGCTCCGTTGTCGTGGCGCGGCGTCGCTGTCACGTCTACCTGGATCGCCAGCCGCAGGTCTTTCTGTAGCAGCCGGTGATGAATGTCCTGGATGCACTGGAACCACGCCATTCGCGGGTCGTGGATGTGGTGTGCCTCGTCATTGAACACTGCGAGTTCTTCGATCTCACGCACGATCTCGCCCAGGTCGATACTGCTGTCCGTGGTCTTGCCGACCGGCTTTGCTCCGAACGGCGCGAGGAAGTAGTCACGCAGATCGTCATCCTCAAGCGATGGTTCCGGCACTTCGCCGAGATAGACGCGGTGAATATTGGTCAGGAAGATGTTGCCGGTCGGGCGAACGATACGAACGTCGTCCTGGATGTGTAGCACGACCTGAAAATCATCCCGCCAGTTCTGCCCTGCGTAGCCGTTGTCCGGTAGCACCGGATCGTTGAAGAAGATGCGCAGGCCGTCGAAGTCGGCACGCAGGCGATCCAGCACGATGATGTTGGGCGCGATCAGCAGGAAGTTGCGCGCCAGCGTCGAACCTGCCTCGTAGAGCTTGTGAAAGTAGGACCAGGCCATCAGCAGCGACAGCACCTTGGTCTTGCCAGCGCCGGTAGCCATCTTTACCACGAACCGCGGCCAGTCCTCGTCGAACATGTTGGTCGATACCGCTCCGGAGGCATCGAACCGCAGCAGGTCGAACTTGTCGCGCGCGCCCCGCACGTCATATAGCCATATCACCGTCTCTACCGCCTCCCGCTGCGCGAAGTAGTAACGGAATTGGGATTGCGTACCGTCGGCCTGCTCGATCATGTGATCAGTCCCGAACCACCACGTCAGCAAGGCTTTCGATGTTGATGTTGCGCCTGCGTAGCCCTTGTCACGCCAATCCTTGACCTCATCGCGCACCTTGGCGACCAGAGGAGGCAGCAATTTTTCATAGGCGCTGCTGCGCAGCTCTTCTGCCGCTGGAAACCAGCGGAGGTCGGGCGGCAGAGTCACGTAGGGTGATCGTGGGAAGTCCGGATGCAGTGCCATTAACCAGTTTGCCTCGTCGTTTTACCCTTGCCTTTGCTTCCGAATAGTCGGCTTCTGCTCTGTGATGTACTTCTCCGCCGCGTCGCGCACGATCCATGCCATCGACACCTTTTTCTGTTTGGCGATGACTTCGATCATCTGATACAGGTCGGAAGGAAAGGTTATGGAAATGCGCGGAGAGCGCGCCATCTCCGCCTTCCGGGCTCTTGGCTTCGTTGTGGTCATGGGCGTCCCTTCGGCTCTTGATGCACCACCATACACCGCCACGGTGTACGATAACAAGTCCTCATAAATTGTAGCATTATAGGATTTTAGAATTGTAGGAAACTATAGTTCGCGCTCTCAGCGCTTCACCTGCTTGGCGTTGATGAGCACCAGTTCCTGCTTGCCGTCGCGGAGTCGGCGCGAGAATCTCCCCCTTACCTGCACAACCGGATTGAGAGGGATCTGCGTTGAACGTCCTTCGTTGTAGTCGCGTTCAGATTCGGACGGCTCCCATGTCACGCCGAGTTTGGTGAGGGCTTGCCGTGCCGCGCCTAAGAATCCTCCCCGGCTGTAAAGGGCTGGATCGCCGGAAAGGCGCGAGACGACTGCGCGGCCATAGACTCCGTAGCAGGCCGGAAAGGGGCGGTTCATCCCTTTCCGGCTTGTAAGGGACAGGCCCGCAGCGGAGAGTCCTGCTCAAGGATGGCGACGCAGGAGCCACCGCGTCAGCGGCGGTCACGTCCTTGACGG
>Ga0302324_100006186_pt1 | contig 25896 bp, 29 predicted proteins | sample Palsa_T0_1_FD_201949 | JGI IMG/M metagenome (GOLD analysis project Ga0302324, IMG submission 201949) | Peat permafrost microbial communities from Stordalen Mire near Abisko, Sweden - Palsa_T0_1 | ecosystem: Environmental > Terrestrial > Soil > Palsa > Peat permafrost | place: Sweden: Abisko... | reverse complement strand
GGCATCGGGTCGGATTAGCACCTGGATTCCGTGCTCGGCGGTGACCTCGTCGATGTGCTCCTCGTTCCAGTAGCCCGCGTCAGCGACCGCGACCCCAGGCGTCTCCTCGATCCCGGCCCGCTCGAGCTCGCCCACCACTGCTGTGATCATCGGTTCCAGGTGCGAGAAGTCGCCCGTGTCGACAGTGACCTCGGCAGCGAGCACGATCTGGGACTCGTTGACGGCGGCTTGGGCGTTGTAGCCCTGCACGTACCCGCGGAACGCGCGCATCACCCGCGCGTCAGGATCGGTCAGGTTGACCTCCCCCTGCGGCGTCGCCGGCGGCTGGTACGGCTTCGGTGGCGTGCTGAACCGCCGGCCGTGTTTGTCGCGCCCAGCGGCGCGATAACGCTCATACGCCTCGTTCCCGCGGCGCTCAGCAGCGAGCTCATCCTCAAGACGCCGACCCGCCTCCAACAACCGCTCAGACCGCGACCTCGGGACCGGCGCCGCGTCACGCCAACGATCCAGGTCAAGCTGGCGCTTAGCTTCGCGCAACCACCCCCGCCGACCCCGCGCCCGAGCGACGATCCGCTCAACGTCAAACTCATCACCAGCGCCGACGTCCGGCTCGGTCTCGCTCTCCTCGCCGCCCCCAGCGCGCTGCTTGACGAGCTCCCGCGCGAGCCACTCCCGCCGGCCGGCGTCGGTTGACAGCTCAGCCGGGAGCTCATCCCCACGCGCGTCACCGTGCACCTCGTCCTCCGCCTCGTCGGTCGCGATCGCCTCGGCGATGATCTCCCGCGCGACCCGGTCATAGCCAACGTTCGAATCACGACTCGCGTTCGCGTGCATCTTCGTGCCATCGATCGCGACCACTCCAGAGCGCACCAACCCCGCCTTCTCACACAAACCCAGCACCGAACTGAACAACCCCGCCAACGCCACCTCATGACGGCACACGAACCGAGCGATCGTCGCGTGATCAGGAACCCGGTTAGCGGTAATCACTCGATACGCAATGTCTTGGCGGCAGTGACGCTCGATCCCCCGCGAGGAACGCTCCTTCGTCGAATACGCGAACAACACCAACGCCACCATCATCGACGGGTCATACGCCGCCGCACCATGCCCGTCCGGCCGATACGCCTTATAGAACGCGTCCAGATCGAGCTGCTCGACGCTCTCGATCACGAACCAGGCCAAATGATCCTCCGGCAACCAATCCCGCAACGACGGCGGCATCAAAAACGCCTGCTCACGAACACAATCAATGAAGTTCTGGGGCATCCCCGAATTAAATTAAAGACCCCGGACGACCAACCTTTACGCGACAGCCTCGCGTGCGAGCGGCAGGGCCGACCAGGCTGCCAGCACCGGGCTCGCCGCGGCTGCATTCGCCATCGAGCGGCCGCGGAGTCCCGCGGAGCCAGATGGCTCCTGTTGGTGCGATCCAACGACGTCGCGACGACCAGCGAGCGCGCGACGCCGAATACTCCCTATCGTGCCGCGCGCATTCACGGCTGGGATCGCAACGCGACGAACTGAAGCGTTGGCGGTGGCAGGGCCGGACGCGCGAGGCCGGGGAACGACAGTCTTCCCGCGCGCCCGCAGCCCGGACATCCGTGCCGGTTCCGCCGGCCATCCACGGCCGGCGGGCGACCCCCTCTCGCAGGCACCTCACTCCGCCATAAGCACCAAGAAGGTCGGCTCCGCTGAACCTGGATGCGGCCAGCTGATCAACCCCGCCCTGCTGAACGCCAGCTGCTGTTATCTCGCAGCGCCGTTCCGACCTAAACCGGCTGACGAGAGCCTTCGATGTGGACCCAGCCGCTCGCCCGCGCACACGCCCAGCCATGTGGCCCCTTCCCGGAAGCAGGATCACAACCCGAGCCCGATGCCACCCGGGTACTGGTCGCCGCTCGGGCTCCGCTCGCGAGCCCGCTCTCGGCGGGGGATGAACCAACACGCTCCCCGGCCCCGGCGACCCTACAACCGCAAAACCTGCGGTTTTCCGGCCCCTTCACCAACCAAGCCCGCCTTCGGACTCGAACCGAAAACCTCTTCATTACAAGTTGCTCATTTGCAGGGTAATTGCCGTAGATACGGACTTCTAAGTGCAGTTAGGTGAGGTTGGAGCGGGTCAGAATTGCTGAGTTCGGGACATGGTTCGGGACACGTTTCTGGTGCTCCTCGTGGCCCTACACTGTGCTCATGAGCCGAATACCGCTCACCCGTCCGGCGCGGTCGCGGTTCTCGTCCCTTGACGAGGTCGGCGAGTGGATGAACGCCCACGCCGAGCCGGCCCGAGACGACGACACGCCGGTCCTGGCCGGGCAGACCGGCCCGCGGCGCCGCGCGAGTCGCGCTGAGCTGCTCGAGCTCGTCAACGAGCAGCGCGCTCGGTACGGGCTGACGCCGGCCGAGTGACGGACGAGCCGGCGCCCAGGCTCGATCCGGCTGAGCTGCTCGGAGCGTTCGCCCGCAACGAAGTCGAGTTCATCGCGGTGGGAGGATTCGCGGCGCTGCTCCACGGAGCACAGCGGACAACGAAGGACATCGACCTGTGCGTCAAATGGTCGACCGACAACCTCGAGCGCGTCGCGGCGGCCCTAGGTGAGTTGCGCGCACGGCTGAAGGTCGACAGCTACATCGAGGTCCCGATCGACGCGGCCCTCTTAGGCCGCATGGAGGTCGCGACGTGGCGAACCCAGAGCGGCGATATCGACGTGCTGATGGGGATCCCTCGCGATGCGAGGTGGGAGCTGGTCCGATACGAAGAGCTGCGCGAGCGTGGCGCCGTGATCGCGATCGGCGAGCTGGAGATTCCCATCGCAGCGTTGGAGGACATCATCCGGTCCAAGGAGATCGCCGACCGCCCAGCGGACCGCGAGGCGCTCCCGGAGCTGCGTCGCCTGAGAGCAGAGCCTGAAGACCAGCGGGATATCTGAGACGCCGACCCAAAGCACCAGGGGGGCGACCTGCTCGACGCCGAGCTTGTGATCGCCTTCGTGCGGAAGCGATCACGCGACCCGGGCGATCGGGCGTCATCGAGATGTCGCCAAAGCGAAAGCCCGTCCGGACTCGCCGACGATGACGAATGGGATCGTCCAGGCCGCGCGTGCGGGAGCCTCGGCATCTTCGCAGCGGGACCGTCGACCATCGACTACGGCAATAGCCGAACCTGGATCGCCTATCCAACTGGGGTGTTCCCGGCCTTACGCTCGCTTGCCGCGAGGGGACTCAGGCCTTTCGGAACCGCACTTGGCTGAGCACCAATGCTGCAGGAGCGAACTGGTTGGCATTTGGGTCGCAGTCAGGCGCAGCGAGGGTTTGGAAGGCCCGACGCGCGCTCGCCCGCCGTGGTCGCACGCGCTGTGCCCCTACCGAGAGCGATTCGGCTCCTCTGCCCACTGGACGCGGCCCTTCCTCAGCCAGAAATGGCAGCGACGTTCGGTGGTGAGCGAGTCGATGGACGGCCGCACCGTGATGAGCCCGGCGTCTGTCTCGATCGCCCAGTTCGGTTCCCGTGAAGGGGCGAGGTTCAGCGCGATTCGGTGGGCATGACCGCAGGGGCAGGCGAAGACTAGCCATTTCGGGCGGTCGTGCGTTCCAACGATGACGACGGTTCGGCGGCGTGGGAGCTCTGGGACTTGGCTCATCCGGGGGATGTGCACGATCTCTTTGTAATGAGGTGTCGACCATTGGCGTCGCCTCCACCAGTCGACGATGCCGCCGGTCATTGCGGCCAAACCGGCTGTCCGAGAAAGCTCGGCTGGTCGCCGCGTCCGAACTGATCCAGCTGTGCGCAGAAGTGTCCGGGCGTGGGCGTCGCTCGCCGACCTTTCATCTTGCGGTCTGCGATCCGAACGATCAGCTCGCCTGGGATGTCCGGTGGGCCGAAGCCGAACAGTCGCTCGAGAAGATCAGCGACAGCTGTGGCCGCAGTCAGCGTTGTGTAGGCCACGACCGCCGGGTCTGGCTCGGCGAGCCCGCGTGCGTAGCCCTCTTCGACTAGTCGCGCGCGCTCCGTTGGATCCATTAGCTCTTCGCGCGCGATGTCCGGAGCCACCGTCCCGCGGCAGACGAGGCAGGGTTCCCCTGGGCCGACGTAGGTCACGCGCGCGGTAATGCTGCGGATGTCGCCGTGGTGGCTGTCGATCACGACGCCCATGTCGATCAGGGGGATGAGATACCAATAGGCGAGTTTGGACAGGTTGATCCTGCCCGCGTGGTCGTCGGTGCAGCCGAACACGACGTCGCACTCGCGGAGCGCGGCGAGTGGGTCTCGGCTGGTGACTCGTCCGTTGATGGGGTTCAGGATGGTGCCGAGCCCGATCCGGTCAACGTTCGCCCCGGCGACGTTGACCTTGGCGGCGCCTTCCTGGGTGATCGACGAACCGTAGACTCGACTGACGTTGCTGGTGGTCAACCGATCATCGTCAACTACTGTGATGCGACCCACGCCAAGCCGTGTGAGTTGCTCGATGACCGCGGAGCCGGTGCCGCCGGAGCCCACGACCCCGACGTGTAGGCGAGAGAGGATCAGCTGTCCCGCTTTCCCGAACGCGAGGATCTGCCGGGCGTGAACCGCGTCATGGCCTGTGTTCGTCGAGTCGCTCGCACTGGGAAGAATCTGGAGACGGTGTCCGACGATTCTGAGGCGGCTGATGCGTATGGCTTGTGCGTTTTCGACGACCCGGCCGGAGAATGCCGGAGCGCCCGAGCTACCGCCCAAGATCATGCTCGCGTAGCGCGACACGCCGGCTCGCACGGCGAAAGTCTTCGCAAGAGCTTCATCGACTGCGTAGTCCGCTGAGGACGGGTCGGCTGTGTAGTTGGGGTGCGTGTGAAAGAAGATCGGATGCAAGCCAAGCCGTTCAGCGGCCTTCAACGCCGGCATCCAGCCGGTCGACGCGACCTTGAGCCGGTTTGGAGTCCGCTCGAGGTAGCACTCGACCGGAACCCACAGCACGCGGTTGATCGTCAGGACGCACCGGTCGTCTATGTCGGCGATTCCAGCAAGCAGCACCGCGGCCGACTCGTCGGGTTGCTGTAGCGATGCGAGTAGCTCAGCCCATAGGGTTTCGGGGATCGCAGCGGATGCCTCACGCAGCATGGGCAGTGACCTCCCGTCGGAGGGTTGTCTTGATCAGGCGGTAGAAGCTCTGGAGATCGTCGATGCCGGGGCGCCATGGCGAACCGGCGAAGTGGCGAGACCAACGCTGCCAGGAGCGCCCCAGGATGATCTCGGGGTTCGTGGCGACGGGGGCCCGACCATCCGCGTAGTGGACGGTCGGGTCCATCCAGAACATGTCGGGTGCCGCTTCAGGGAACTGCAGCGGCAACCGCAGCAGCAAGTCGACGACGTCACGGGCATAGCCCGCGGGCAACCTGAATCGCTTGAGCACGACACAGATCATGTTGTTCTCGATCTGGGCCTCGTAGTCGATGCCGCGAGCGTCCAAGAACGCGGCATCGACGTCTCGAAGCAGTTCGCGGCCGTTAGGCACGGCCTGGCGTGACGTGGCTCGGCGTGGAGTAGAAGTGCAGCCCGGGTCGCAGCTTGACGAGGTCTCCGTCGCTGATCAGTTCGTCCTCGATGTCGCCCTCTTCCTCGCGGTAGAGATCGACGTTGTCGGGCAGACCAGCGAGATGCCGCAGCTCCGCCCCGGTCATCTCGTGGCGCGAGGTCACGTAGGGCTTGCGGTCGATGTGGATATCGAACTCCACGATGGGGAGTTCGGTCGCTTCGATGCTCACGAGTGGGCTCCTTTCGGTCGGGTGCTCTCGATCGTTCGTCGAGAGGACTCTGAATCACTGATGTTCGAGATCATAGCAGCCGAAATCAGAAATCAGACATCGGATTACGTAAATCGTAGTGACGCATGTGCTAATGTGCGATAGCACCACAAGAGGAGGCCAGATGGACAAGAAGACGACCGCGACCATCCGTGAGCGCGGTCAGCTCACAATTCCTGCGGAAGTGCGCAAGCAGGCACAGTTGGATGAGGGCGCGATCGTCGAGTTCGAAGTGCGCGGCGACGGTGTGCTGCTCCGGCCGAGGCTGGTGATCGCTGATCTTGATCTCGACGATGCGTTCATTCGCGACGTGATCGCGTCGACCACGGCGGGGTACGAAACTCTTCGCGAGGACGGCGATCAGTGGGGCGAGGAGCTCGCTGAGCGTGCGGTGCTCGAAGGCGCTCTTCCGGACGCGCTCGGGGACGAGTAGACGATGGCTCCGATGTGGGGTGAGATCTGGAACGTCGACTTCGGCAATCCCATCGGGCATGAGCAAGGCGCGCATCGCCCTGCGGTCGTCGTGTCCTCCGACTGGTTCAACGTGACCAAGGCCGAGCTCCACGTCGTCGTGCCCGTTTCGAAAACGATCAGGGCGAAGATCGGGACCCATCTAACAGTGCACCCCCCTGAGGGGGGCTTGGATGTTCCGAGCGACGTGATGTGCGAGCACATCCGTGCGGTGTCGGTCGAACGCCTCACCAAGCGACGCGGTGTCCTGAGCGATCAGACGATGGACGAGGTCATGAAGCGCCTGAAGGTGCTCCTAATGTTGGGGCGCAAAGGCGTCACCTAAGAAGCGTGCAGGACTGAGTTGAAATGACTCGCGGGGCTATCCACGTTCTCATCAATCGCCGAGACGTCGTCCTGCCGGAAACGCCCATCACCGCGGATCTGATCTTGCGGGCCGGCGACTATGGACCCGACTACGACCTGTTCCTCCTGCGAGACGAGCACGACGCCGGTAGTGGGGCCAAGCTCGAGCGGTCGGAGTCCCTGGACGCGAGGAGCGGGATGCACTTCCGCGCCATTCCAGGCAATGCGATGTTCGGCGGCATCCCTTCGGCGACGACCGCCGGTGTCCAGAACCTCCTTCTTGAGGAGGATCTGCGACGGCTCTCCGAGCAGGGGTTCGACCACGAGCTGCTGATCCAGTGGCCGGACATCGGGATTGTCGTTCGCGATGTTCCGCTCCCCGACGGCATCTTCTCGCGAACCGCCACCGACATGCTTCTCAAGACCACTGCTCTCTATCCGCAGTCCGAAATGGACATGTTCTGGGTAGAGCCGGAGCTGGTCCTCGCGACGGGTATGGAACCGGTCGCGACCAATCTGGAGATGCACTTCGGTCGAGCCTGGCGTCGCTTCAGCTGGCATCGGAACTGCCCATGGATTCCCGGGCGCGACGACCTGTTGACGCACCTAGAGTTCGCGCGTGCGCGGCTCGAGAACCCTCAGTGAGCACCTACCTAGCTGCGGGCGGGGGCCGCGCCAGGCGACTCGCGGACGATCTGCTCGGCGCAGCACCCAGCGAATCAGGGGCATTCGCCTTGTTGCACGCCGTGACTCGTGGCTCGGAGACCCGGCTAGTGCTCGGTGACCCGATCGACGTCGGCATCAGCTGGGAGCAACAAGGACCCGACGTGCTGGAGCCGACGGGAGCGATGATCTCTGCTGCTGTCTCGGCTGCTCAGCGCCGCAGATCAGGACTCGCCTTCATCCATACCCATCCGCTCGACGCCGCGCCGCTGCAACTCAGCCCCATCGACATGCACACGACCCGCCGACTCGGCGCAGCGTTCGCCGAGCTACTAGACGGGCCGTTCGTGAGCGTTGTCATCGGCCGGGCCGGCTGGGCGGGCGTCGAGTACCAGAAAGGCCGGCTCACTCCGTTACGGCGGATATGCATTGCGGGGCGACGACTGGAGATTCACGGAGACGTCGGCACGCACGAACACGAAGCGCTCGACGATCGCCAGCAGAGGGCCCTCGGCTCGTCCGGTAACGCGCTGCTCCGCGGGCTTCGAGTCGGCGTCGTCGGTGTTGGCGGACTCGGGGCCCCGTTAGCCGAGACGTTGGCTCGCATGGGCGTGGGGAGCCTCACGCTCATCGATGACGACATGCTCGAGCTTTCGAATGTGCGACGCGTGTTCGCTGTCACGCGCGATGACGCTGAACGAGCACGCTCGAAGGTCGAGGCCGTCGCGGCGGGTCTCGGGCGCCTCGGCGTTGGAACCTCGGTTCGCGCGGTCCACGGTGATATCCGTAATCCCCAGATCCAGGAGCAGCTGCTCAACTGCGACGTCCTGTTCTCAGCTACTGACACGCACTCCAGTCGCGCCGCGATGACCGAACTCGCGGTTCGCGGATGCTGCGTGATGATCGATCTCGGGGTCCGGGTCGGAATTCGGGGCGGAGGAGAGCTCGACTCGCTCCTGTTTGAGCGCCGGATTCAACTGCCTGACGGCCCTTGTCTCTGGTGCTGGGGTCGACTGGACGCACACCGTATCCGCGTAGAGCTCATGTCGGCCTTCGAGCGCGATGCGCTGCTCGCGGAGGGGTATGTCACCGGCATCGCAGGCGAGCCTGAACCGAGCGTCGCAGCGCTTACAGTCTGCGCGGCGGGTGCGGGCGCCGCAGCCCTGCTCGGCCTAGTCTCAGCGGGGCTCGATCGCGCGCCACTGGGCTCGAGCTTCGAGCTCCTTCGCAGCGAGGCGTACTCCCTGGACCGTGACCACCCCGATCCTGAATGCATCTGCGCGCGATGGCGTACGTGAGGAAGCGTGTTGTCTACCCCTTTTACTTAGGGGTAGGCTCCCGTGCTATGCCGAGCGACGATAAGGATCGTAGGGAGCTGGAGCGCCTCGAGGAGGCCCATCATCGAGTGTTCAAAACCCCACCCGTGACCTTCACGTATCGGCCGACCCCCCCGTCAGGGCCGCCTCCAGCTCCGAGACCAAGCTCGCGCCCCGAGCATACGTGCTCGCCTAAGGAAGACTGAGATCTCTCACCAGAATGGTCTGCCGGGCAGCCCAGCGGCGGTTGACCTCGACATCAAGCGCCATCTCTAGGTCCCCCATCACGCAGAGATCCCGCATCGGGACCACCAACGTGCAACTCCGCGGGTGCGTCCAACCATCGTCGGGCGGCGGGAGCTCCACGGGACAGACCCACAGGACATGGGAATCAGAAGCGGTCAGATCCGTTCCACGAAGCTCAACCTCGTAGATACCCGGTTCCTCGTCCTCAAAGGCGAGATGTATGACGCCGCCGAGATAGATCATCGCGGGGTACGCATCGACCACGATGCAGCCGCTGCTAAAGGTCCCAAGCTCGACGTTGCTCCCGTTCACGATGGGCTCACTACGGGTGAGAATGAAGTTCGTGTACACGCTCGCTACTCCAGACCCAGAACGTGCCACGAACGTCTCGGGCCAAGGCAAATAACAATCGCAGCTAATCCTGGTTCGCCAGCATAGGCGTCGCTTCGGACACCATCCGAGACAGCACCCGGGTCGATCCGTCTGCCCGTGCACGTAAGCTCGGCCGAACGTCACCCGAGCTAGGAGACACAATGGGCAAGTTCACCCTTGACGAGCTAGTCGCAGCACGCGACGCAGCACGCGGGTTCAGCTCCCTACTGGAGCGACTCCGGAACTCGCAGGCGCAGCGCTTCGTAATTGTGTTCCGAAATCGCCCGCAAGCTGTCCTGCTGCACGTCACAGAGTACGAACGGTTGGTTGCCGCCGCTGGCGACCGCGGGGGTGCCGGTTGAACGTTCATCTTCGTCATCGGCGGCGTGAGTACGGCGTTCGAGCGCGGCTTGATCGAACTGGTCGGATAGCCCGCGGCGAGCGCCCCCGCCGCACCGTAGGCCAACTTCGACGATCTGGCCGCAGGCCCCAGAGCACATCGTAGGCCGACGCCACAGGGCGGGTCGGCTACTGCGTCCGCCAACAATCCGCGCCGCAGTGGCGCTTGGCCTGCGATCGCGTCGGCGCCCGGAGGTCTGGGCGCGGGTTCACCCCCACCAGTACCGTTTCCCGGCGTGACGTCCGACAAACTTCAAGCTGCCGATCGAGAGCACATGACGCGCGCGATCGAGCTCGCAGCTCGATGCGAGAGCGAGGAGGGTCGCATCTCGCCGCGCGTCGGCGCCGTAGTCGTACGGAACGGAGAGATGCTCGGCGGCGCGTTCCGCGGGGAGATCAATCCGGGGGATCATGCTGAGTTCACCCTCCTCGAGCTCAAACTGAAGAACGAGGCGCTCGCCGGCGCCACGCTGTACACCACGCTCGAACCGTGCACGAGCCGCAACCCACCGAAGATTCCATGCCTAGAGTGGATCCGGGAGCGCAAGATTGGGAGAGTCGTTATTGGCATGGTCGACCCAAACCCCGACATCCGAGGCCTCGGGTTGCGCGGCTTGGTCGAATCACGTGTCGAGATCGCGCTTGCCACGAAGGAGTTGACGGAGCGCATCGAAGAGATGAATCGAGAGTTCACCCGACTGCATGCCACCGATCGCCGTTTCGACGTCCCGATGGCGGGAGCTGACGAAGAACCATTGAGAGTCGGCAGCCTCGTTCTCGCCCCGTTCGGGCTGGACGAAGTGCGGGCCGTCGTTACTGCCGTGGACGTTGGCCTGGTCACTCAAGTCCAGGTTCGGCTGATCGAGAGCGGCGAACTCGTTGTTCTGTCGCGCGACGTGCTGACGATCTCAACCTGAGGCGCATCAGCTTGTGGGCCAAGACGACGCCGGTCGTCTGCCGCGGCTGACGATCGCTTTCGACAAACGCACCCGGGGACGACCGGCTAGCGCTTCGGCGACATCTTGATGACGCTGATCGCCCGGATCGCGTGAGCGCTTCCCAACGAACGCGAACGTCGGCTCCGTGATGCTCGGCGCGACTGGTCGGCCACGAAGGAACGTCGCCGGGCGGGGGCAGGCGCCGAGACAGCTAGGCCCGCCTCCAGCGGATTGGCGGCTCGAACGACGCCTTGAAGGAGGCGAACCGGTGAGGCCACGGGTACTGTCGCGCGCTGAACCGGGCCAAGCGTCCGTGCTTGGCTCGGAGCACGCGCGCCGCGAGGAAGTGGCTCACGGCGGTGCACTGCTCGTCGCGAACGGCAAGGCTGACGCGCGCGGACTTGGACGCGCGGATCTGGCCGTCCGTGCCAGATGGCAACCCTCGCGCGCGGGGAAAACGTACTCGGGTCGAGACCTACTGCCAGACGACATGGCCGTTGCGTCAAGGATATTCCCGTAAGTCGACTCGCGCTCGAGATCCAGATCGCAACCCGTGCCCGCCACCCGGCGTCGCTCGGTCGACAGTCTCACGAACGGCTCCTCCCTTGGCTCTCGCCCTCCCTGCCTCCTCAACGCCTACGAGAGGATCACACTCCACGCACTAGGTGCAGATGTCCGAAGACGTCCGCCGGAACCGTCGTGTCTGGGCGCAAGTGCTGGGCTGTGGCCGGGACCCGCCCCGATGCCGGACGGCAGGCGGGTCGTGGTCACCGCTCCTGTTCCATTGACGAGCTCGCGCGGCGCGGTGTATGAGCCGAGATGTCCGAAGATGTCCGGGTGCGTGCCTGAGGATGTCCGAAGATGTCCGCGTCGGCGCCGCTCGCGCACCGGGCGAAGGCCTCGGCGACGAGCTGCGCGTCCTCGCTGCGGGGTGTGTAGTGCAGGTAGCGCATCGTCGTCTGGATATCCGCGTGGCCCATCCACTCTTGCACGCGGCGGATGTCCGCTTTGGCGATCATTCGCGTTCCGAAGGTGTGGCGAAGATCGTGGAACCGCAAGGGGCGGAGCCCGGCCGCCGCGAGCGCCGCCTTGTAGCGCTTGCGTAGACCGGAGCCGTCGAGGTAGCTTCCGGTCGGGCCGGCGAACACGAGGTCCTCATCGCCGGTCCAGTGCTCGCGCTGGCCGAGGTGCGCGAGTGCGCTCGCGACGTCAGGCGCCATCGGGACCGAGCGGACCTTCCCGGACTTGGGGGTCGTCAACGCGCCAGCTGCGTAGCTCGCTCGCACGCGGATGACCGAGCCCGTGAAATCGACATCCCGCCAGGACAAGGCCAAGAGCTCCCCCAGTCGTAACCCCGTGAACGCCGCCGTGAGGTAGATCGCCGCGTCCTGCTCTGAGGCGGCGGCGCGGACGAGCGCCCACACCTCCTCGGGCGAGTACACCTGAATCTCCCCGGACCGTCGCACCGGCGGCTTCTCGACTTCTGCCGCCGGGTTGCTCTGTAGCCCCCACACCTTCTTCGCCCGCTTGAGGATCCCGTGCAGCAGAACCAAGGCCTTGGTCCGCGAGCTAGCGGCGCCATTCAACAAGGCGAGCCACCGTTCGATCATCGAGGTCGTGATCGACTCCACCGGCGTTTCGCCGAATGCCGGCAGCAGCTGAGAGCGGACGATCACCTTGTAGCCCGCCACGGTCGACGGCTTGCGTTCCCTATCGACCTCCACGTACCGGAGCCACTCGGCGGCGGCATCTGCGAACGTCACGCCCGTTCGCACCTGCCCCGCCAGCGTCCCCCGCGACGCCTGGTGCAGAACCTCGCGCAGCCACTCGTCCGCCAGACGCTTTGTGAAGTGCCCCGCCGGCGGTCGCCCCCGGCCCGACCACGCCGCGCCGATCTTCTTCTGCACCTGCCGCCCGTCCGGCAGCCGGTACTTCGCGTACCACACCGGACCGCGCGCCCGTTCAACCCGGAACACATGGCCCGACGGCGGCAGCAGCCCAGGCGAACTCATGTCCCAAAGAGTACCCGAATCCCGAGACATATTGGGGACACGTCCCAAACCACAGGCCACGAGCCAAACTCAAAACCACCGGATTTCCAGCCCTTCCTTAGAGCCCGCCTTCGGACTCGAACCGAAAACCTCTTCATTACAAGTGAAGTGCTCTGCCAGTTGAGCTAGGCGGGCGACCGGCCGGACTGGCCGGGCCCGAGTTTAGGGCCCGCAACTCATGGGGTCGGGGGGACCGGCCGGGCCCGCCCCTCACGCAGTCGCGGAGCCCTCGGACGCCGGGAGCCGGGTTTCCCACCACGCGACGGTGTCGGCCATGGTCTGCGGCAGGGGGATCTCCGGGGCCCAGCCGGTGTCTGCGGTCAGGCGCTCGTGCGAGCCGCGGCGGTCCATCACCTCGTGCGGGCGGACGAGCGCGGGGTCGACGACGTGATCGATGCGCATGGGTGCGATCAGATCGGCAAGCATGTTGAGCTGGTCGGTCGTCGATACCGAGCTTCCGGAGCTGACGTTGTAGACGCCGGGATTTCCCGTCTCGGCGAGGAGCCGGTAGGCGCGAACGACGTCGCGGACATCGGTGAAGTCGCGGCGGGTGTGCGGATTGCCCGTGACGATGCGGACGACGCGAGCGTTGGCGCGCCGAGCCTGGGCGGCCTGGCGGGCGAGCGAGGAGAGGACGAAGGTCGGCGACTGCCCGGGGCCCGCGTGGTTGAAGGGGCGCACGCGGACGATCTCGAGGCCATGGGCCTCGGCGTAAACGCGGGCGAGCAGTTCGCCCGAGATCTTCGAGACGGCATAGGGGGTCGCGGGGCCGAGCTCGCCGTCCTCGGCGATCGGGAGGGGCTGCTCGGCGGAGTACACCTCGCACGAGCTCACCCAGACGACGCGAGCGCCGGGGGCTTCGTGGCGCACGGCCTCGAGGACGTTGACCGCGGTCGCCGTGTTCTCGGTCATGGTCTGCACCGGGGCCTGCCACGAGCGGCCGACGGAGCTGAGCGCGGCGAGGTGGTAGACGACGTCCGGCTGGACGCCCCGCACGGCGTTGCGGGTATCGGCCAAGTCGAGCAGGTCAACCGACCGCCGCTCACCGGCGGGCACCTCGCCACCACGCGAGAGACCGATGACCTCGTCTCCGGCAGCGTCGCATGCGACGGCCAAATGGCCGCCGGCGAACCCCGAGGCCCCTGTGATCAGGACGCGCAAGCTACGCGTGGTCCTCGGCTCGGCCTCGGATCAGGACGCCGGCTCGACCGACACGGCGTGTGTCAGCGACCCGTGACCGTTGCTCGAGAACTCTCCGGGGTATTCCGGCGGTGCCGGCTCGGGCTCGGCGTTCAAGCGGCGCTCGAGCTCGCCGAGGACGACGCCGAAGAGGAGGTGCCGCCAGGTCGCCTGGCCGAGCGCGCGACGATTTCCGGCCAAGGTGGGAAGCTTCGAGCGCGCGGGGTGGAAGCGGTCAACCAGGCTTCCCAACGGCCAGGTCAGCGCGTTCTCGAGCAGCGCGACAGCTGCCCCGCGGGCCACGGGCGGAAGGGGGAGCAGCGGTGCCACGTTGGCGTACGCGGCGCCGAAGATGGCGCCGTTCTGCACATGCAGGAACAAGCCGGCGGGGTACCAGCCGTCGCCGGTGTCGAACGCCCGACCCAGCAACTCGACGTCGTCGAAGCGGCTCCCGAACACAACCTTGTCGAGCGGCTGCTGGAGCGCCCACACGGCGGCCGCCACCGCGCCGCAGACGGCCCCTCGGAGCGTTCGTGTCCTGTCGATCGCCATGGTGGAGATCAGCAACTGTAACGGGCGGGGCGCGAACGGGTACGGCTTGTGCGATGGATCACGACTCGCTGCACCGCCGGGCGCGCGAGCGGGGTGTCAACCCGCTCGTCTACTGGATCGCCCGCGCCGTGCTCCAGCCCTTTTTTCACATCTACTTCCGCTACAGCCGCATCGGGCGTGAGCACATCCCCAGCAAGGGGCCGGTGATCATTGCCTCTAATCACCGCAGCTTCCTCGACCCTTTCGTGATCGGGACTATGGCCAAGCGACCCATGTACTACGTGGCCAAGTCGGAGCTCTTCATCTGGCGCTGGCAGTCGTGGATCCTCGGTGCTCTGGGTGCCTTCCCGGTCGTGCGGGGCAACGGCGACGCGGACATGATCGAGACCGCGAAGGTGATCCTCGAGCGTGGGGACATCGTGTTGATGTTTCCCGAAGGCACTCGCATCAGGCCGGGTTCGCTCGGCACGCCCAGGCGCGGGGTCGGGCGCCTGGCCCTCGAGACCGGCGCTCCCGTGGTCCCCATGGCCCTCATCGGCACCGAGGCGGTACGGAGAGGGTGGCGCGTCCGCCCCCACAAGGTGCGCATCCGGGCCGGTCGCCCGCTCACCTTCCCGCACGTGCGCGAACCGTCGCCGGCCCTCGCCACCGCCGTCACCGAGCGCATCTGGCCCTGCGTCATGCTTCAGTGGGAGTGGCTCGGCGGACTGCCGCCGGTTCGCCGTGCCGCGATCATCGGCGCCGGGTCGTGGGGAACGAGCCTCGCCGTGTCTCTGGCGCGGGCGGGTCTCGAGGTCGACCTCGGCTGCCGTACCTACGAGCAGGCCGCCGAGCTCGCGTCCACCCGCGAGAACTCAGCGTACCTGCCCGGCGTCAGGCTCCCGGACGGGGTCCGGGTGGCGCGCGCGGTGGACCTCGAGCTGGGCGGTCACGACCTCGTGTGCCTGGCGGTGCCGGCCCGGTCGCTCCCCGCCGTGCTTGCCGCTCACGGCGAGCGGATCCCGCAGCGCGCGGGGGTACTCGTATTGTCGAAGGGACTCGTGCCACCGCTGGGAACGCTGCCCTCGGCCTTTGCCGCCGAACGGGTGCGAGCGCGGGCCGTGGGCGTGCTCGGCGGACCCGCCCTTGCCGGTGAGGTACTCGCGCACGGGGCTTCGGTCGTCCTCGCTTCGGTCGACGCGGCGTTCTCGCGTCAGCTCGCCGAGTCGCTCGGCGCCGCCGGTTTCGACGTCACCTGCACGTCGGATGTCACGGGAGTCGAGCTCGCCGGCTGCGCCAAGAACGCAGCCGTGCTCGCCGCGGCGGCGGCCTCGGCCGCCGGCCCCAACGTGGCCGGCGCCGCGGCCGGGAAGGTGTTCGGCGAGGTCGGCGCGCTCGCTCTCCTCCGCGGTGGCCGACCCGAGACTTTCGCCGGCCTCGCCGGTGCCGGCGACCTCGTCGCGACCGTGGTCTCCACGAGCTCGCGTAACCGTCGCGCGGGCGAGCTCCTGGCCCAGGGGGTGCCCGCCGCCGAGATCGCGCCGGCGCTAGGTCACGCAGCCGAGGCGGTCGACACGGTGCCTATGCTCGCGGGCGCCGCGCGCGACCGAGGGCTCGCGACGCCGGCGCTGGACGGACTGGCCGCGCTCGTCGAGGGCCGGATCGACCCCGAGCAGTGGACCGCCACGGTGACCGCGCCGGTGCTTCGCTCCCGTCCCCGTCGCGTCCGCGCAGCCTGAGCGAAGGTACGCTCCACAATGTGGGCGACAGCGACGGAACCAAAACCAAGGCCGAGCTCGACGCCCGCTTCACCGACCTTTATCGGGCGCATCTGCGGGATGTGTACTCGTACTCGTACTACCGGGTCGGTAACCACCACGACGCCGAGGATCTCACCGAGCAGACGTTCCTGCAGGCGTACCGTCACTTCGAGCGCGCGCTCCGTGAGTCCGACGGCCGGCCGCTGCGGCCCTGGCTCATCCGCATCGCCCACAACCTCGCCGCCAACTTCTATCGCGACCGCTCGCGAAAGCCCGAATCGGCGATCGAGGACGCCGGCGTGATCTCCTCGGTGCACACCACCGAGTCCCTGGTGGAGGGGCGCGAGGAGCTGCAGTCGATCCTCGCCGGTGTCGCGCAGCTCCCCGACGACCGGCGCGAGGCGCTGATCATGCGTTTCGCCCTGGGCATGGACAACCGCGAGATCGCGCGCGCGCTCGGGCGTACCGACGGCGCCACGAAGGTTCTCCTGCACCGCGCGATCCGCCAGCTCGAGGGGATCGTGGCCACTCCCGAGGAGACCCAGGCGTGACGAGCGGCGCCGCGGATTTCGAGGCTCTCTTGCGCGAGGCGCTGACTCCGGTCGAGCCACCCGCCGACTTGGTGCAGCGACTCACCCTGACGCTCGTCAACCTGACCGAGCTCGCGCAGGATGAGCTCGAGTCGTGGGAGCTCTCGGCCATGCGAGACCCGCGGAACTGGGTCCGCCCGGCCGCCGCGGCGGTGGTGGGCACCACGGCGGGCACCGCGCTGGTGCTGCTGCGCGTGCGCGCCCGTCACCGGGCACGAAAGTCAGCGTCGGGCAGCCTGCGCGAGCTCGCCGAGCGCACCATCCAGGACATCGCCGAAGAGACGCGGCGGGTCCTTCCCGATCGCTGACCGGGTGGCTGCCGATAACGGGTGCAGCTGTTGATAGCGTCAGTCGACCGTGCCCGTCTGCTACCGCCACCCTTCTCGCGAGACGGGCGTGTCGTGCTCCTCCTGCGGGCGCCCGATCTGCCCGGACTGCATGACCCCGACGTCGGTGGGGATGCGCTGTCCGGAGTGCGCACGGCAGAAGACGAAGGTGAGGACGGCGCGCTCGATCCGGGCCGCGACGGAGCCGGTGGTCACCTACACGCTGATCGCCATTTGCGTGCTCGTGTACCTGGTCGAGGGATCGAGCGGAGCGTCGATCACCGGCACGGGTCCGAGCGGGACCCTGCTCGTGAAGGGGTGGCTGGATGGCCCCGACATATCGGTGAGGCACGAGTACTACCGGCTGCTGACCGCCGGGTTCCTGCACCTCGACTTCGAGCACATCCTCTTCAACATGATCTTCCTGTACTTCGTCGGCCGCATGCTCGAACCCGCGATCGGCAGGCTGAATTTCGCCGCTGTGTACTTCGCATCACTGTTCGCCGGCTCCTTCGGCGCGCTGCTCTTCCAACCGCTCATCCCCACCGTCGGGGCCTCGGGAGCGGAATTTGGACTGCTGGGAGCGCTGATGGTCGTAGCCCACGATCGCCGGATTCCGATCTGGAGCAGCGGTCTCGGGATCACCCTGGTGATCAACATCGTCTTCTCGTTAACCGTCTCGAACATCTCCCTCGGCGATCACATCGGCGGCTTCTTCGGGGGGCTCATCTGTGGCTGGGCGGTCGTGCACCTCGGCGAGCGCAAGGGCATGCGTGCGGCCGCGCTCGCGGTCTGCGTGCTGGTCGCGATAGTCAGCGTCGGAGGCTCGATCGTGGTCGCGAACGCGGGTGGCACGGGGCTGACGCCCAAAGGGCTGACGATCTAGCGGCCTAGGACCTCGTCATAGAGGTCTTGGATGGCGGCGAGGAGACGATTCGGAGCGAACCGTTCACGGACGTCCGCGGCCGCCGCGGCGCCCAGGCGCGCGCGAGCGCTCGGGTCGTCGAGCAGCGCCGCCGCGGCCCGGGCCAGGGCCGACGGATCCCCCGGGGGGACGAGCCGGCCGGTCTCGCCGTCGCGGATGATCTCGGGGAGACCACCGTGGGCGCTCGCCACCACCACGCACCCGGCCGCCGCCGCCTCGATGGCGGCACCGGGCAAGGGGTCGGGGGCGGTCGAGGGGACGGCGACCAGGTCGGCCGCCCCGTAGACGTTCTCGACGTCGTCGCGGAAGCCGACGAAGTGCACGCGGTGCTCGACAGCGAGCGCCCGCGCGAGCCGGCGCACCGCCTCTGTGCGCTCTTCCGCGCCGGGCCACGCCGCGCCGGCGATGAGCGCGACCGCACCGCGAGCGGTGAGCTCGGGCTCCGCGAGGGCGCGCACGAGCACCTCCTGACCCTTCCAGCCCGAGATCCGCCCGAGCACGGCGATCACGGGCGGACCCGGCTCGCCTTGCGGGTGCGGCCCGCCTTGCGGGTCCTCCGCCAGGCCGAGGGCGGCCCGGGCGGCGGCTCGCGGCGCACGATAGGGCTCGATCGCGAGCCCGTCGGGGATCACTCGAGCGCGGGGCGATGCGCCGAACTGCCGCGCCGTGGCCCGCGAGACGCACGGCAGCGCGGCGGCCGAGAGCAGCACCCTCCTGAACGCCGGCCATGCCCGCTCGAATGCTGAGCCCGGGTAGATCTCGCGGACGTGCCAGAGGTGGGGAAGGCGCGCGGTGGCGGCGGCCGCGGCCCCACTGAGGACGACGGACGTGTTGGAATGGATCAGGGCGGCGCCGCGCGCCAACGCCAGCTTGCGCAGGTCGGCGGCGTCGCGCGCCGCGGCGGCAGCGATCTCCGCGAGTCCGCGCGGTGTCAGCAGGGCCCGACGCACCACTGCGAGCGGCCGCACCAGGACCTCTACGCCGGCATCGCGCAGGTCGGCCGAGAGCTCGCCCTCCTCCGGGAGGACGACGAGCGGCGCGTAGCGGGACTTATCAAGTCCGGAGGCAATCAGCGCCAGCTGGCGGTCCGCACCGTAGCGGCCGCTCGAGGAGTGCAGCAGCAGGACGGTGCGGGCGCTCAGAGCTCGACCGTCAGCGCCTCGCCGGGCGCCTCGGGCACCCGGTCGGGGTGCAGGATGCTCGCCAGCAGCTCGAGCCCGTCGACGATCCGAGGGCCGGGGCGGGAGAAGTAGGCCGACGCGTTGACGGCGACCACCTCGCCCGCGCCGATGGCGAGGAGCTCGTCGCGGTGCATCTCTGCTTCGCGGTGGGCGATCTCGGCGTCGTACCCGCACGGCATTACGATCACGATGTCGGGCGACGCGAGCGCGATCTCCTCCCAGCTGCGCCGCTCGGAGGGCTCGCCGGCGAACCCGAGGACGTCCTCGCCGCCCGCGTAGTCGATCAGCTGCGGTATCCAGTGACCGGCGGCGAAGGGGGGATCGAGCCACTCGAGCGCCGCGACCCGGGGGCGCCGCGCGTCGCGGACGGCGAGCTTGACGCGATCGATCCGCGCCGCCGCGTCCTGGATGAGCTCGACGGCGGCGTCCTTGCGCTCCGTGGCCTGGGCCAGCGTACGCGCGTCGCCGAGCACCTCGCCCACCGTCCGGGGATCGAGGGCGATCACCTGCGGGTGGGTGTCGATGTCCTTAGCGACGGCCTGCACGTCGTCGTGGGAGACCGCGCACACCGAGCACAGCGCCTGCGTCACGATCAGGTCGGGGCGGAGGTCGATGAGGGCATCGGCGTCGAGCTGATAGATGGGCTCGCCCGCTAGGGTCAGCTCGCGCACCGCCGCGTCGATCTCCGCCGCGCTCAGGCCCGCGGGCAGCACATCCCGCGTCACCTTGGGCAGCTCCCCGGCCGCGGGCGGGTAGTCGCACTCGTGGGTGACGGCGATAACCTCGGGGCCGAGCCCGAGTGCGAACAACATCTCGGTTGCGGAAGGGACAAGACTGACGATGCGCATCTCGAGGAGAACGATATGACACAGCTGCTCACCGATGAAGAGATCGCGACGCGCCTGGCCGGCAGCGACTGGGAGCGCGAGGGCGACGAGATCGTGAAAGAGTGGAAATTCGACGACTTCGCGGCGGCGATCGCCTTCGTCGACCGTGTCGCCGAGGTCGCCGAGGAGGCAAACCATCACCCCGACATCTACCTCCACGGCTGGAACAAGGTCCGCCTGTCGCTGACCAACCACTCGGCGGGGGGCTTGACCGAGACAGACTTCGTGATCGCGGTGCGCTTTGACGGGCTGACGTAGGGCCTACCGGCCCTCTCGCGACGGGAGATCGCCCTGCTCGCGAGCCCACACGTGCAGGAGCACGACCGCCCATCCTCGGTACGGTCGCCACGACTCGGCGACGGCGAGAGTCTTCTCCCGGTCGGCGGGGGAGTCGAGGCGGTAGCGCTTCGTCACCGCATGGTGGGTGATCGCGTCGTCGCTCAGGCCGTCGACGAGTCCGGCGCCGCGATAGAGGATTCCCTGGGCGAAAAAGGGCCCGATTCCGGGGAGGGTCTGAAGCTCTGCGAGCGCACGCTCGAGCGACAGCACGCGCAGGCGGTCACGATCGAGCAGGCCGTCGTGCGCTGCTCGTGCGAGTGACCTGAGGCGGTCGAGCTTGATGCTCGAGATCCCGGGGAGCGCGGGTGCCTCGAGCAGCCGGCGCGGCGTGGGAAAGGCGGCGAAGGTCTCGCCGCCGACGTTGAGCGCCGTTCCGGCTTGGGCGGCGATACGCGCGCGCAGCACGCGGGCCTGCCTGATCGAGATCCGATGCCCGATGATGAAGGCGGCGGCGGCCTCGTAGGGCGAATGGAAGAGCACCGGGCGTAGAAGCTGATACTTGGACTGGAGCTCGCCGATCACCGGGTCGCGCCGGCCGACGGCGGGCCAGCCTGACCCGTCGACGTCGAGCGAGATCGCCGCGAGCGCTTGGCGCCAGGCCACGTCGGCGAGTGCCTCGGGGCAGCCGTGGACTTCGCCCGATACGGCGCCGCCGGCGGATTCCTGGCGCATGACGACGGCGGCCGACGCGTCGTGTCCCTCGATCGGGAAGGCCATCACGATCGCCTCGGAGCCGGTCGACAGCCCCGGCCAGCCCCCGAAGTACCGGTTCTGCTGCTCGAGGTCGAAGGGGCCGGAGGGCGTGAGCTCGAATGATGTGGAAAGATTATTCATACGTACTATGATAATACGTACACGTATGAAAGTCCAATGACGGAGACCGATGAGCTTCCGGGCGGCGGGCTGGGATACGCGCTCGCCACCGCCGCCCACGCCTGGCGCACGGAGCTCGCCGCCGCTCTGGCCGACGTCGAGGTCACGCCGTCGCAGTTCTTCGTGCTCGCGGCCCTGCTGCACAGCCACTCGCGCGGTCGCGAGCCGCCTACGCAGCGACGCCTGGGGCAGCTGAGCGGGATGGACCCCAACACGGCCTCGCAGGTGCTGCGCGCCCTCGAGGGGAGGGGAATCGTCTCGCGCGAGCGCCGGGCGCAGGACAGTCGCTCGGTGGCCATCGCGCTCACCGATGAGGGCCTGGAGCTCGCACGCGTGAGCACCAAACGGGCGCGGGCGCTCAACCGCGAGTTCTTCGCAGGCGCGGACGCGGAGGCGCTCTTCGGGGTCCTCACCGCGCTGGCTGAGGACTCCGAGCGACGCCGTAAGATGACCTGATCCGCCTGGTACTGAACATCATCTGGCTGGTGCTCGCCGGCTTCTGGCTGGCGCTCCTCTACACGTTCGCCGCGCTCATCTGCTTCGTCCTGATCATCACCATCCCCTTCGGGATTGCCTCGCTGAGGATCGCGGCATTCGCTCTGTGGCCGTTCGGCCGGACCGTAGTCAGGCGCCCCGACGCCGGGGTCGCCTCGGACATCGGGAACATCCTCTGGTTCCTGTTCTGCGGCTGGTGGCTGGCGCTCGCGCATCTGCTCACCGGCGTCGCGCTGTGCCTGACCGTCATCGGCATCCCTCTTGGCCTCGCGAACTTCAAGCTGATCCCGGTGTCGCTCCTCCCCCTCGGTCGCGAGATCGTGCCCGTCGACAGTCTCGAAGCGGGCTTCGGCCTGTAGCTACATGGCCAGCGCGACGGGCTCGCGATCGACCAGCTCGGGCGGCAGCGAGCCGGGGCCGCGCGCGACGCACACTCCGGTCAGAAGCTTCTCGTACTCGTCGGTGACGGTCTCCCACGAGTAGCCGCGCGCCCGCTCCCTGGCGAGCTCGCGGTAGGTGGCGACGAGGTCGGGATTGTCGAGCAGGCGCGCGAGCTGGATCGTCAGGTCGGGGACGCCGGAGCGGCCGGAGAAGTAGACGCCGGCGTCACCGACGGTCTCCGCGTTGGGCTTGTGGTCGTTGACGAGCACGCAGTTCCCCGCGGCCAGTGCTTCGAGGATCACCGGGTGCGTGCCGCCGACTTCGGTGGGTGCGCAGAACAGGTAGGCGTGGCGCTGTAGCTCCCAGTAGCCCCGGCCGAACACGTAGCCCGGGAATACGACCCGCGGATCGGCCGAGCGCATGACCTGCCTGATGTAGTCAGAGGCGTAGGGGGCCCCGCCCACTATCACGAGCTTCATCCCCCGGGCCTGCTTGGCGCCGATCCGCGCGAACGCCTCGACGAGGAGATGAGGGTTGTTCTCGGGCTCGAGGCGCCCGACGAAGAGGATGTAGCGGCGCGGCTCGAGGCCGAGACGGTCCAGCATGTCGGTTCCGTTGTGGCCCGGGTCCTCGACGCCGTAAGGGACGACGCCGATCCGCTCGCCGTACCGGGCCTCGAAGATGTCGGCCACCGAGTGCGAGTCGGTAATCGCCTCGTCGGCCCACCGCGGTGCGGTCCGCTCCGCGAAGCGCAGGTAGGCCTTGGCGAGCGCCGGCCACTTGCGCCGATCGGAGTCGAGCCCATCGACGTTGATCACAGTGGGAATCGAGGCCCAGCGGGTGATCAGGCACAGGGGTGAATTGCCGCCGATGAAGAACAGGGCCGCGTCGGGCTTGGTCACGCGCGCCGCGTGGACGGCGGACAGGCAGGTGTGGACGAAGGTGTCGAGATACTTGTTCTGGACCGTGCGCAGGTGCACGAGGCGCGCGCCCTTGTAGGTGCGCAGCCGCCGGTCGACGACATGGGGCCGGCAATAGACGATCACTTCGTGGCCGCGCGCGGTCAGGCGCGACGTGAGCTGCTCGACGGCGGTCTCGAAGCCGGAGTAGGAGGCGGGTATCCCGCGCGTGCCGAGGATCGCGATCTTCATTTCAGGGCGAGAGAGTATGCACCCAGATGAATGCGCGCTGACTCAGTCCACGAGAAGCCCGCCGCGCGTCGACGTCCGCGCTCCGCCAGCTCGCGCCGGAGCGCCCCATCGGCGGCGATTTCGGCCATGGCGGCGGCGAACGAGCCCGGGTCCCGCGGGTCGGCGTAGCGGGCCGCGTCGCCGCACACCTCGACGACGCCGGGGGCGGGGGCGGCGAGCACGGGAGTCCCGGCCGCCATCGCCTCGACCAGAGTCATCCCGAACCCCTCGTGCAGCGAGCAGTGGACCAGGGAGGTCGCGCCCCTGTAGAGCGCCGCCAGGTGGGCGGCGTCCGGCCTGTGCTCGACCCGGACCCCTGCCTCGGCCGCGCTCGCCGACCCGGCGAGGACGAGGTCGAGGGGGAGCGCGACGTTCTCGCGGTAGAGGCGGTAGGCGGCGAGCAGGCCCCCGAGGTTCTTGCGCGGCTCGTCGTCGCCGACGTAGAGGAAGTAACCGCCGCGCGAACGCGCGTCCGTCTCGGGGGCCGAGCCGAAATCCTGGCCGAGGCCGTGCGGGGCGACGACGATCCGCTCCGGGCGGACGCCCCAGCGCGCGTGGACGTCGCGGGCGGTGGCGTGGCTGACGCAGATGACCACGCGGGCGCGGAGGGCCGCGGCGCGATGGGTGAGGTGGGCGACGCGCCGGAAGGAGGGGTCGAACTTATCGGGAAGGAGCTCGAAGGCGAGGTCGTGGACGGTCACCACCTGGGGAAGCGTCGAGGCGTGCGCATAGGCGGGGAGGGGGTGGTGGATCAGATCGGCTCCGGCGGCCCGCGCTCGGCGCACCAGTTCGATCTGCGTCCAGCGCTCGTCGGCGAGCAGGTTGCGCACGCTTCCCCACCCGCCGCCGGCGGGGGGGCGGCGGCGAAGGTTGCCGGCGGGGATCACGTCGACTCCGTCCATCGTCGCCAAGGCTGCACACAGCCGCTCGAGGTAGATCCCGGTCCCCGACCGCGGGGCGCGCCGCACAAAGGTGGTGTCTATGAGCACGCGCACGGCGGGCACTAGCGTACGGCGCGCGCCTGCGCACGGCGGGGACTAGCGTACGGCGCGCGCACGCGCACGGCGGGCACTATCGTACGGCGCGCGCCAGGAGCATCCGCCTCATCCCCGGCGGGCCACCGGCGCTGTGGACCTCGAGCTCGGAGAAGTCGAAATCGTCGAGCAGCCCGAGCAGCGACCGTCGCGTGTACAGGTGCAGGTGATCGCCGACCGGATCGGAGTAGGCCTCGACGCCGCGCAGCGCGATGGCCAGGCGCCCATGGGCGGGCGTGCTCAGGAGCAGGCGACCGCCGGGGGCGAGCACCCGCCGCACCTCCGAGAGCCAGCGCGCGGTGTCGGCGACGTGCTCGATCACCTCGCTCGCCCATACGAGTGTGAAAGCGGAGTCCTCGAAGGGCAGCGGGCCGTCGATCGACACGAGCGTGAAGGCGAGTCCGGGATGCGCCGCCCGCGCCCGGGCGAGCGCCGACTCGGCGACTTCGGCGCCGACCACGTCGGCACCGGCGCCCGCGAGCAGCGCGGTGAACGCTCCCGTCCCGCAGCCGAGGTCGAGCGCGCGCTCGCCCGCGGCGATCTTCGAGCCCAGCAGGAAGTCGCGCCGGAGGGCGAGATCGGGCGGCTCGAGGTCGTCAGGGAGCCGCTCCCACAGGTCTTCGAAGTAGTCCTTCAAGGCTTCGGAATCTAGACCCGCACGACATTCGCGGATCCGCAGGACTATCGTCGGACCGACAATGGCTCGCCGGCTGATCGCGGTCTCACCGGTCGACCACCCGGGCGGCGCGGAGACCTGCTTGCTGCGGCTACTTGCCGGCCTGAAGCGCCGCGGCTGGTCGATCGCGCTGACCACCCCGGGCGCCGGCCCGCTCCGCGACGCCGCCCTCGACGCTGGGTACGCCTGGCACGCGCTCCCCCTCGGTGGTCTCGTCCCTCGTAGCGGCGCCCGAGCCGTGCGCTCCTGGCGGACCGCGCGCTCACTGGCGCGCGAGGCGAGCGTCGTATATCTCAACGGCGCCGTGTGCGGCAGGCTTCTGCCGGCGCTGCCCCCGGGAGCCAGGCGCGTGCTCCACATCCACGACATGGTCGATCGGGTCCCCCCGTTCTGGCACCGCGCCGATGTGGTGCTCGCTGCCTCCGGCGCGGTCGCCTCACGGCTCCACGGCCTCGCGGCGCACGTCGTCTACGGGCCCGTTGATCCCGATCCGCCGGCGGCGACGGCGCCATGGCCGACGGGGAACGGCCCCGTCGTCGGCTTCATCGGGCGCTTCGAGCCGCGCAAGGGGCCACTCGACCTCGTGCGGGCGGCTCCCGCGATCCGCGCCGGCGCGCCCGGAGCGCGAATCGTCATGGTGGGCGACGATCCCTACGGCGCCGACCCCGACTACGTTCGGGCCGTGCGCGCCGCGCCCGACGTCGAGCACCATCCGTGGAGCGCGAACGCACCGGGCCTCATGCGCCATCTCGACGTGCTCGTGCTCCCTTCTCGGGTCGAGCCCTTCGGAACCGTCCTCTCCGAGGCGATGGCGGTCGGCACCCCGGTGGTGGCGAGCCGCGTCGACGGCCTCCCCGAGGTCGTCGAGGACGGAGTCACCGGTCGCCTCGTCCCCCCGGGCGAACCCGATCTCCTCGCCGCCGCCGTGCTCGAGGTCATCTCGCGCC
>Ga0302324_100006185_pt1 | contig 25899 bp, 23 predicted proteins | sample Palsa_T0_1_FD_201949 | JGI IMG/M metagenome (GOLD analysis project Ga0302324, IMG submission 201949) | Peat permafrost microbial communities from Stordalen Mire near Abisko, Sweden - Palsa_T0_1 | ecosystem: Environmental > Terrestrial > Soil > Palsa > Peat permafrost | place: Sweden: Abisko... | reverse complement strand
CTGGCTCAGGTTCAACGAGCGCGTGCTCGAACTCGCGGAAGACGAGTCGGTCCCGCTGCTCGAACGGGTCCGGTTCCTGGCCATCTTCGCGACCAACCTGGACGAGTTCTTCATGGTCCGGGTGGCTGGGCTGCTGAGAAGGATGGTGGCGGGCTTCCCGGTCGAGGGCGTCGGCGTCCGGCTGCCCAGGCAGGTGCTCGACAATACGCTGGAGCTGGCGGGCGAGCTGACCGTGCGGCACGCCCGGGCCTTCAGCGAGCGGATCAACCCCGAACTGGCCGAACAGGGGATCGAGCTGCTGCGCTGGAAGGAACTGTCCGGCGAGGAGCGCGATACTCTCGCCGACCTGTTCAAGCAGCGCATCTACCCCGTGCTCACCCCGCTGGTGGTGGACCCGGCCCACCCGTTTCCCTTCATCTCCGGCCTGTCGCTCAACCTTGCCGTCATGATCGCGGACCACAAGACCGACGCGACCGTGTTCGCCCGGGTCAAGGTGCCGCCGTTGCTGCCCAGGTTCCTCGCGCTGTCGCAGAACCGGTACGTGCCGATCGAGGATGTCATCGCGGCGCACCTGACCGACCTGTTCGGCGGCGTGGAGGTCATCGAGCAGCACGCGTTCCGCGTCACCCGTATCAGGGACCTCGAGGTGGACGAGGACATCACGGAGAACCTGCTGCAGGCGATGGAGCGCGAGCTGGTCCGGCGCAGGTTCGAGCCGGCCGTCCGGCTCGAGGTCGAGGACACGATGTCGGACGGCGTGCTCGACCGGCTCGTCACCGAGCTCGGTATCGACAAGCGCGCCGTTTACCGGGTGTCGGGGCCGCTGGATCTCAGCGGGCTGTCCGCCATCGCCGACCTGAACATCGGTGAGCTACGGTACCCGGCGTTCGTTCCCTCGTCCCGGGCGGTGCCGGAGGAGACCAGCATCTTCACCTCCATCGCCGAACGTGACATCCTCGTCCAGCACCCGTACGACTCGTTCGCCGCCTCGGTCGAGCGGCTGATCGAGGAGGCCGCCGAGGACCCCCGGGTGCTCGCGATCAAGCAGACGCTGTACCGGACCAGCGGCCAGTCGCCGATCGTGGACGCGCTCATCGACGCGGCCGAGGCCGGCAAGCAGGTCGTGGTGGTGGTGGAGATCAAGGCCAGGTTCGACGAGCGGGCTAACATCGCCTGGGCCCGCAAGCTTGAGGAGGCGGGCTGCCACGTCGTCTATGGTTTCGTCGGCCTGAAGACGCACTGCAAGATGGCGCTCATCGTGCGGGAGGAACCCGACGGCACGCTGCGCCGGTACTGCCATCTCGGGACGGGGAACTACCATCCGACCACGGCCCGGCTGTATGAGGACTTCGGGTTGCTCACCGCCGATCCCGCGGTCGGCGAGGACGTCACCGCCCTGTTCAACCACCTGACCGGCTACAGCCGTACCGGGTCCTATCGCCGGCTGCTGGTCGCGCCGGACTCGCTGCGGACCGGTATCGTGAGCCGGATCGACAGGCAGGCCGACCGGCAGCGGGCCGGCCGTCGCGGCGGGATCATGTTCAAGACCAACGCGCTGGTGGACGAGGTCGTGATCGACGCGCTATACCGGGCCTCGCAGGCCGGCGTCCGCATTGACCTGTGGGTCCGCGGCATCTGCGCGCTGCGGCCCGGTATTCCTGGCCTGTCCGACAACATCAGGGTGCGCAGCGTGCTCGGGCGGTTCCTGGAGCATTCCCGCGTCTACGCCTTCGGCCCGGACGATGACGAGGACGCGCAGCTCTGGATCGGCAGCGCCGACATAATGCACCGGAACCTGGACCGCCGGGTGGAACTGCTCGTGCAGGTAACCGATACCGGCCATCAGCGCCGGCTGCGCCGGGTCCTGCACCTCGGCATGGACGACAGAACCTCATCCTGGTGGCAGGACGCGGACGGGCACTGGGTCAGGCACAGCCGGGACGAGGAGGGGAATCCGCTGCGGGACGTGCAGGAGACCCTGGTCAGGGAACGCAGGGTCCGTTCGGCTGATGACTGACCTCATCCGCGCGGCGGGCGCGGTGCCGTGGCGGCGAGTCACGGACGAGGCGCCCGGGGGCGGCGGAGTATCATCGGTCCAGATCCTGCTGGTGCACCGGCCCAAATACGACGACTGGTCGCTTCCCAAGGGCAAGCGCGAGCCGGGTGAGCACATCCTGCTCACCGCGGTGCGGGAGGTCTTCGAGGAGACCGGCGTGCGTTCCGTGCTCGGGCCCCGGCTGGCGCCGGTGGAATACGCCACCGGCGCCTTCCGCAAGCGGATCGACTACTGGTCGATGTTCAGCCCCGGTGACCGGGATTCTGGGTTCATGGCCAGCCATGAGGTGGACGAGGTGTCCTGGCTGCCGCTGGCGCAGGCCGGGCAGCGGCTCACCTACCCGCGTGACGCAGCCGTGATCGCCGGGTTGCAGCCGCGCGTAACGGTGCCGTTGATCCTGCTCAGGCACGCTTCTGCGGGGCAGAAGGCGACCTGGCCCGCAGATGACCTCATGCGCCCGCTTGATGCCAAGGGAGCGATGGACGCACAGGTGCTGGCCGGGCTGCTGCCCTGTTTCGCGCCGAGCGCGAGGGTCCTCAGCTCGCCCGCGCTGCGCTGCACCGAGAGCGTGCATCCCTACGCGGCGGCCTTCGGAGGGACAGTGGACGCTGAGGCCGCCCTGGCGCTTTCCGGCCGCTCCGCGGATTTTTCATCCCGAACGAACCGTGGTGACGCGCTCACCAACCTGGTTCGTGAGCTCGTGGCAGCCGGCCGCCCGGCCGTTTTGTGCCTGCACCGAGAGAACCTGCCGAAGGCGCTCACCGCGGCATGCGCCGCGCTCGGCGCTCCAGCGCCGCCCGAGCCGCCGGATCCTCCGCTGCCCAAGGGCGGCTTCTGGGTCGTGCACATGGCGCGCGGGGAGCTGGCCGGGCTGGAGCGCTACGAGCCCTGAGGGCCGGTCTTGGGCACCTCAATCCTGGAACTCTCCTGGGATCCAGATCGGTCCCGGTGAGGCTCAGCCCTCCGGACCTCAAGCTCTTCCGGGACCTCAAGCTCTTCCGGGACCTCAAGTTCCTCTGAGACCTCAAGCTCGCCTTGAGCCTCAGGGCTCGCCGGTGCCTCGTTGGCCTTGCGGCGGCGGCGCAGGACGATATAGGCAGCGAGCAGCACGACCAGGACGATGAACAGGTAGATCGAGTAGCGGTTGACGTCTTTGTAGATCGTGTTGATGTTTTTGCCGGCCAGGTCCCCGATCGTCACCCAGGTGGCGACCCAGGCGCACGTGCCGGCCAGGTTGTACACGCTGAAGGTGACCCAGCGCATCTGGCTGATGCCCGCGATGATGCCGTTCGCCTCGCGTAGCCCCACGATGTACCTGGCGATGACCACGACGATGCCGCCGTAGCGCGACACGATCGCCTCAGCCCGGTCCAGGTGGTGCGGCTTGATAAGGACGTACCTGCCGTAGCGCAGGATCAGCTCGCGTCCGGCGTACTTGCCGATGAAGTAGCCGATCTCGGTGCCGGCGAACGTGGTGACGACCGCGACGATGCCGACTCCGACGATATTCAGGCCGGCTCGGCCGCTACCGGCAAAGATGGCGCCTACGATCATGGCGAGCTCGCCTGGTATCACCGGGACGCCGATGTTCTCCAGCAGCAGCAGCAGGGCGATCGCCCAGTAGCCGTAATGGTCGAGGGGGCCTGCCAGCGAGTTGAGGAAACCCGGCAGCGGCGCAGGACTGCCGCTAGCGAGTAGGTGCATGCTCAGCTTTCCGCTGCGCCGGGCGGCTCGCTGCCCGCGGTGGCACTGCCTGCGATGGCACTGTCCTCAGCGTTGCTGTCCCCGGCGTTGCTATTTTTGGCGTTGCGGTCTCCTGCAGCCAGGGCCCGGGCGATGGGTTCCGCGGTGAGTTCGATCTGCCAGGGTCTGGCCCCGTGCGCGGCCAGCGCTTGCGTCACGGTCTGTTCATCGTACGGCTGAGGAGGATCCCAGCTGAGCCGGCGCACTGTGTCTGGGGAGATCAGGTTTTCTGTCGGCAGCCTGCTGCGTTCGGCGACGGCTGTCACGGCCTCGCGCGCCGCCGCCAGTCGTGCCGCCGCGGCGGGGTCCCGCTCGGCCCACCGATGCGCAGGCGGCGGTCCGTTCGGTATCGATCCGCCGGTGGCCTCAGGCAGCTCGTCGTCGGCGCTGACCCGGGCCCGCGCGACCGCAGCCAGCCAGTCTCTCTCATATCGCCTCGCCTGACGGCCGGCGAATCCGCTGATCCTAATCAGCTGAGCATGGTTGACGGGCAACGACCTGGCCGCCTCGACAATGGCGGTATCGGGCAGGACGCGTCGCGGGGACATGTCGGCGGCCTGGGCGATCTTGTCCCTGGCCGTCCAGAGTTCACGGACGACGGCGAGCCCGCGACGGGACTGTACCCGGTGTATCCCTGAGGTCCGCCGCCACGGGTCGGGGCGTGGCCCGGCTGGCCTGGCCGCGAGCACGGCCTCGAATTCCTGCCGGGCCCATTCCGTCTTGCCCTGGGAGGCGAGTTCCGTGGCCAGGGCGTCCCGCAGCTCGACCAGCACCTCGACGTCGAGGGCCGCGTAGCGCAGGAGTTCGGTACGCAGCGGCCGGGTCGACCAGTCGGCGGCCGAATGACCCTTCTCCAGGTGGAGACCGAGCACCTCTTCGACCAGCGTGCCGAGAGCCACCCGTGGGTAGCCGAGCAGGCGCCCGGCCAGCTCGGTATCGAAGAGCTTCCGCGGCCGGAAGCCGATCTCGGCCAGGCACGGCAGATCCTGCGAGGCCGCGTGCAGGACGGCCTCGGCATTGCTCACGGCGGCGTCGATGCCGGAGAGGTCCGGGCAGGCGATCGGATCGATGAGCATGGTGCCTGCCCCGGCGCGGCGCAGCTGGACCAGGTAGGCGCGTTGCCCGTAGCGGTATCCGGAGGCGCGCTCGGCGTCGACCGCGACGGGTCCCTCGCCGTGGGCGAGCCTGCTGGTGACTTCGGTCAGGGCCGCGTCAGTCTCGATGACCGGCGGCAATCCGTCACGGGGCTCAAGGAGCGGTACCGGCTTCTTGGCCTCTTCTGGCGCCTTGGCCTCTTCTGGCGCCTTGGGTTCTTCGCACCCGGCGGAACCCACGGCCTCGTTTCCTGAGCTCACCCTTACCCCGGCTGCCGCAGTGCCCGTGTCCCCGGCGGTTCTAGGCCGGCTGCGGCGGACAGGCAATCGCACCAGGCCGCGATGTGCGCGGACAGGTCAAGCGTGTCGAGATCGCTCGTGCCCGGCCCCGGACCCGTGGAACCCAAGGGGCTACCGGGGCCCGCCGGGGACCAAGAGGCCCGCAGTTCGAAGCCGGTCAGCGGAAGCTCATCCCGCTTCGCGCCGAAACCCTCGGTGATGACCCTGGTGATCGTGCCGCTCGGCACCGCATAGCCGGGTACGTGCGTGTCCAGGGCCTCGGACAGCCAGCTCCAGCCGACCTCGCCCAAGAGCGGGTCCGCCGCGATTTCCGGCTCCACTTCGGCACGGATGTAGGCCACCAGCCGGAAGGAGCCCTCCCAGCCTTGCTGGCCGTCCGGGTCATAGAGCAGAACCAGCCGTCCCCAGGCGATATCCGTGTCGTCCCGCTGAACGGTAGCCGCGATGGCGGTGGCGTACGGCGCGAGTCGTTTCGGTGCAGGCACATCCTCGAACTGCAGGTCTGAATGGACTTGGGCGTCTCGCCCCGCCATGAAAGCAGCAGCAACCGCCGCGAACGTCTCTTCGGCCTGTGAATCCGAAGCCTGCACCGGGACGCGTGGAGCCCGCGGAGCAGCCTGGCCCAGTGGCTGAGCGGTTGAGGCTGGGGCTTCTGCGGTCGTCCCTGACGTCCTAGATTTCTTCGAGGGCGTCCGTGGCGTCCTGGGCTGTCCCGCAGGCATCCTGGCCGAGCCGATGGGCGTCGGAGGCGAATCCCGTGCCGTCCCGGCACTGTCGGCTGCAGCCGAAGGGCCGGGAGCAGCACCCGATCGCCTGGGCGCACGTGAACGGGTCGTGCGTCGATTCTCTGGCTCGTCTGCGGGCCTCATGACCTGAGCGTACGTGTCTGTCATCCGCTTCTCACGCAGCGCCGTTTAGATTCATGCCGAAACACCAGTGTTTCATGCTATTTGCCTGACTTTAACTTCGGCTCGGAAGGGGCGAGGGATCTATCCTGGGTAACGCCGCCCTTGATGCGCCGCTGCTGGCCTGCTCGCATAGGGGCAGGCCGATCATCAAGGCGTCGCCGCAGACCGTGCAGCCCCATTCCTGGCAATCGCCTTCCGGCGCGTCCGGGCAACTGGCAGGCTCCGCGTGAAACTGCTCGAATAGCCGCTCTTCGCTGCATCCGGTGCAGTACCTGCTCAGGTGCGTCATCCTGGCGACCTCCTCGTTGCGGTGCATCAAGGGACGGGCAAGGGGGAATGTAACGGGGCCGATGCCGATGGTGGCATGCTCTCGCGCCGATTCGTGGGATCTCAGACGGCGTGTCTCCTGAAGGCGGCACTGTGGCGATGTGAGACGATCCCTGACGTGAGCGTGAGCCAGACGACGTCCCCTTTCCTGCAGGCCTGCCGAAGACAGCCAGCTCGGTATACCCCGGTCTGGTACATGCGGCAGGCGGGCCGGTCGCTGCCCGAGTACAGGAAGCTCCGCGAGGGCATCTCCATGCTCGATTCCTGCACCCGTCCCGAATTGATCACCGAAATCACCTTGCAGCCGCTGCGCAGGTATGACGTCGACGCGGCCATCTTGTTCAGCGACATCGTGGTGCCGCTGCGGGCGGTGGGCATCGATGTCGACATCAAGACCGGGATCGGGCCGGTGGTTGCCAGTCCCGTGCGAACCTCGGCGGACCTCGCCCGACTGCGCCCGCTGGATCCCGATGACGTGCCCTACGTCACCGAAGCGGTCCGGTCGCTCGTGGCCGAGCTGGACGAACGTCCGCTCATCGGTTTCGCGGGCGGGCCATTCACGCTCGCCTCCTATCTGGTGGAGGGGGGGCCGTCCAAGAATCACGACAAGACCAAGGCGCTGATGTACGGCGACCCCAAGCTTTGGCACGCGCTGCTCGGTCGGCTCGCTGACATCACGATCTCGTTCCTGCAGATCCAGGTCGCGGCGGGCGCATCCGCTGTCCAGCTCTTTGATTCGTGGGTCGGCGCGGTCAGCCCGGACGATTACCGGCATGCGATCCTGCCGCACACCAGCCGGATCTTCGCCGCGCTCGGGTCGGCTGGGGTACCGCGCATCCACTTCGGAGTCGGGACGGGGGAACTGCTCGGCCTGATGGGGGAGGCCGGCGCCGACGTGGTCGGGGTCGACTGGCGTATCCCGCTGGACGAGGCTGTCCGGCGGGTGGAGCCGGGTAAGGCGCTTCAAGGCAACCTTGACCCGGCGATCTTGCTCGCGCCCTGGGAAGTCATCGAGGAGCGGGCCAAGGACGTGGTCGCGCGCGGGCGCACCGCCGAGGGGCACGTGTTCAATCTGGGACATGGAGTCCTGCCGGAAACCGACCCCGCGGTCCTGGCCAAGCTCGCCGATCTGGTCCACGCCGAGTCGGTCCATAAGCTCAGCTGAGCCAGCCCAGGGCGCCGCGGCTAGCTTTCTCGCGAGGCGGGCCGCGAGGCGGGCCGGCGGCGAATCGCCCACCGTCTGCCCCGGTAGATTACGAAGACGGCAAGGGCCGCCACGGCGGCGAACGGCGCCACCGCGCCCAGGAGGGCCAGAGTCCAAGACACCGCGACGCGGAAGGCGTGCCACCCGGCGCTGAGGCCACTGGCCAGGCTGGGCGGGGCCTTGGGGTGATGGACTAGCGTCTTGGCCCGCGGGCCGAGAATGGTCAGCGTCACGGTCGCGTACGTGACCTCATGGTTGAGGGCACGCTGCTGAGCTTGCATCGACTCCAGCTGAGATTCCTCGGCGTTGATCTGGTTCTGCACGCTGAGCAGGTCGCTGACCGAGCCCGCGTGCGCGAGCAGGGCGCGGAGCTGGACGATGGCCGCCTGATCGGAGGTGACCTGGCTGCTCACATCGGCCACCTGCTCGGTGACGTCCTGAGCCTGCTGCTGCAACGACAGCTGCGTGCCCAGACCGCCGGCGAGCTGGCCGAGCGTGGCCTGGTAGGCCGCGACGGGAATCTTGAGTTGCACGCTGGCGGTGGCCTCGGACGGGTGATCCGGATCGGCCGAGGTTGTCTCGTTCGAGACGTAACCGCCGGCGCTCTCGGCGATCTGGGTGGCCTTGGCGGCGGACGAGCTGACACTGCTGGCCCGCACGGTCAGCTGCGCGGTGTAGATGACGTTGCTGGCGGGCGCCAGCCGGGCGGTGGTGCCCGTCCCGTTCTGCGAGTCGGAGTTATCGCCCGCGGAGGCTGCGCGGGCGGCCGTGCCGCTCGCGGGCATCGGCGCGGCGGCTTTTTCGGACCCCGAGTTCGCCGACAGGCCCGAGCTGACCGAAGTGCCCGAGCTAGCCGAGCTGCTTGAGCTGCCCGCCGAGCATCCCGCGAGGAATATGCCCCCAGCGAGTATGACGCCGCCGATGGTGAAGCCGGCGATGGCGCCGCGTCGTGTCCGTCCGGTCCGCGTGCCGGGACGGGGACGGGCCAAGCTCCGCGTGTTCAGCATGTCGTTGTGACGGCCACCGGAACCTGGGCGGTTCCGCCCGTGTGGTCACGATTGCGCACCGGCCCGGCCGCACCACGGTCACGCCCCCGGCCGGGTGCCATCGGGGACAGGGGCGGTTGTCGAGAGCTGCCGGGCACGGGAGTACAGGCGTACGTCGCATTGGGCGGCGTCAGCCAGGATGGTAGGCATGAATCCTGCGAACGCGCAGCCGCACGTGGTCATCGTGGGCGGCGGGATCTCCGGGCTGGCGGCGGCGTTTTTCCTTCGAGATCAAGCGGTACGGGTCACCGTGCTTGAGGGGTCACCGCGGCTTGGCGGCAAGCTTCGCGTGTCGGAAATCGCTGGTATAGCCGTCGACGAAGGGGCCGAGGCGCTGCTCGTCACGCGGCCGGAAGGCACCGGGCTGATCGCCGACGCCGGATTGGCTGATCAGCGCGTGGCGCCCGGAACCACGTCGTCCGCCATCTGGACCCGGGGCGCGCTGCGCCCGCTGCCGCGGCGCCAGTACATGGGCGTGCCTTCGGATATCGCCGAGCTGGCCAGATCCGGAGTGCTTTCGGCCGACGGCGTGACCCGGGCCCGCCAGGATCTCGAGCTTCCGCCCACGGCTCGTGACGGCGACGTGCCGGTAGCGCGGTACATCGCGACCCGATTCGGTGCTGAGGTCGTGGACCGACTGGTCGATCCGCTGCTCGGCGGGGTGTACGCCGGGCGCTCCACGGAGTTGTCGTTCGACGCGACACTGCCGAGCCTGGCGGCCGTGTCCCGGCAGCACCGCTCGCTCGCCGAGGCGGTACAGTCCCTGCTGCCGCACCCTCCGGCCGAGCGCACAGCTGAGAAGGAGACGCCCGGATCCGGTAGCCGCGCCGAGGGATCGGTATTCACGACGCTTGCCGGCGGACTGGGAACGCTGCCTGACATCCTGGGTAAGGCATCGGCGGCGGCGGTACGGACCGGCGCAATGGCGCGCGAGCTGTTCCGTACCGATGGCGGCTGGCGGCTGGCCGTCGGATCGGCTGCGGCACCGGAGTACGTCGACGCGGACGCGGTCATAATCGCTATCCCGGCGCGGCCCGCGGGCCGCCTGCTCGCCCAGGTACCCGGCGCCTCCGCCGCCGTGACGGCGTTCGGCGAGATCAGCTACGCGAGCATGGCGATCGTCACGCTGGCCTATCCGCGTTCCGCCTTTCCCCGGCCCGAGCTCAAGGCTCCCCGGCCGGAGCGCGAGGCCGTGCGCGGGCCGGAGCATGGGTCCGGGCCGGGGCCCGGGCTCAGTGCTCTGGGGTGGAGCGGATACCTGGTCCCGGCCGTGGACGGGCGGGCCGTCAAGGCGACTACCTTTTCCACTGTCAAGTGGCCGCACCTGGCCGGCACGCCGGCACCGGGTGACGAGGGGCTGGAGATCGTGCGATGCTCAGTCGGCCGCATCGGCGAGGAAGCGCTGCTGCAGCGAGACGATGACGATCTCGCCTCGCTGGCCGCCGCGGAACTAATGGAGGCCACCGGGGTACGCGGCGCACCGGTCGCGACCCGGATTACCCGCTGGGGCGGCGCGCTTCCCCAGTACACGGTCGGCCACCTAGACCGGGTAGCGAGGATACGCACGACCATGGCGACGCAGCCGGGGCTGGCGATCTGCGGCGCGGCCTACGATGGAGTCGGCATCCCCGCGTGCGTCGCGACCGCTCGGACGGCCGTGGATCAGGTCCTGGCCTTCCTCTCGGCCAGGCGGTGACCGGGGCTTCCGGCCAGACGGTGACCGGGGCTGCCGCGCTGACCGCCGTGGCCGACAATAGTGACCAGGTAGGCGTTGGCCTGGGTGAAGTTCGTCGTCGCCTGCTCGCCGTGGTACCGGGCGTGCCGCCACGCCAGAGTCCGGTTCCACACGACGCGGACGCAGCCGAACGTGCGGTTAAGCACGCTCATCTGTTCGGGATCGGGGTAGGCCCGGCACTTGTACGCCGTCCGCATGTACTAATCTTATCAGGAGGACTGTCATGGGTAAGCTGACGCGCGAGAGGGGGGCGGCGTTTCCTTCCCGGCCTGAAGGCCGGGGTCTCCACGCCGCGAACTTGATGACTGAACCGGGCGACCCGAGTATCGAAACCGGCCCGGCCGCCGAGGCCGTTGCCGCGGCTGCCGAAGCGGTCGTGGCCGCCAAGGCAGCGGAAGTGGCGGAAGCGGCGGACACGGAAGTGGCGGAAGCGGAACGCAAGCCGAGAGCGCGCGACCTGAACGAGCTGATCCGCTACACGATGTGGTCGGTGTTCCGGGTTTCCGACCGTGCCAAGCTGGAATCCGGCGGGCTGGGGAACGCCGCCGCCGAAGTGGACGATCTGTTCGAGCAGGCGGCACGCAAGGGCGTCGTGACCCGCGGCTGCTACGACCTGCAGGGCCTGCGGGCCGGCGCGGACTACATGTTCTGGTGGGTGGCGCCGGATCCGGATGACCTGCAGGACCTGTATACGCGCTTCCGGCGGATACGGCTCGGCCACTGCAGCGAGCCAGTCTGGTCGGTGATGGCGTTGCACCGTCCCGCGGAGTTCAACAAGAGCCACATTCCGGCCTTCGTGGCGGAGGAGGAGCCGCGCGCCTACGTCAGCGTGTACCCGTTCGTGCGCTCCTACCAGTGGTACCTGCTCGATCCCGCGGACCGCCGCAGGATGCTCGCCGAGCACGGGATGATGGCGCGCGAGTACCCCGACGTCAGAGCCAACACCGTCCCGTGCTTCGCGCTCAACGACTACGAGTGGATCCTCGCCTTCGAGGCCGACGAACTGCACCGGCTCGTCGACCTGATGCGCCACCTGCGCGGATCCGAGGCCCGGCTGCACACCCGGGTCGAGATCCCGTTCTACACCGGTCGCCGCAAGCCCGTTCGCGAACTCGTCGCCAGCCTGGCCTAGCGCTAACGTCGGAGGATGCCTGAGGATCTCCGGGTGAACAGCTGGCTGCTGATACCGGACAGCGAGCTGCACGAGCGCTTCTCCCGGTCGTCCGGGCCCGGCGGCCAGTCGGTCAACACCGCCGACAGCCGGGTCGAGCTTTCATTCGACGTCGGGCGCTCGCCCGCTCTCCCCGACTGGGCCCGGGCCCGGGCGGTCGAACGCCTGGCCGGAAGGCTGGCCGGCGGCGTGCTCACGGTAGCCGCGTCCGAGCAGCGCAGTCAGCTCGCCAACCGGCAGGCCGCCCGGGCCAGGATGGCGGCCCTGCTGCGGGCCGCTGTTGCCCCGCCGCAGCGCCAGCGTGTCCCGACCAAGCCCGGCCGGCGCGCGAACGAACGGCGCCTGGAGGCCAAGCGCAACCGCGGCGCGATCAAGCGTGCCCGCAGATACAACGGCAGGGATCCCGACTAACGCCCCTGCGCTCGGTCCCTGTCACGACGTTACAGCTCAGGCACGTTGACGACGATCGCTTCCTGGGTCGACCTCGCGATCACGACCACCGCCTCGGTGTCGGGCGACGGGTTTTCCTCCCGGTGCGGGACATGCGGCGGCACCCACACGTAGTCTCCCGGCTCAGTCTCCAGCCGGACTACGGACCGGCTGTCCGGATCGCGGAACACGAAGACCGGGTGCCCCGAGACCACGTAGATGGCCGTTTCCGAGTCGCCGTGGTGATGGTCGCCGGAGGAGGTCCCTGGCCGGACCACGGTCCGTCCCATCCACAGCGCTTGCGCGCCGACCAGGTCGCCGGAGATGGCCGCGGCCCGGATCATCCCGCCGGTCTGCGCGGTATCGCCGGAAAGGGAATCCGCCCGGATCAGCCGCAGGCTCACGGGGCCTCAGACTTCGCGGGCTCAAGGTTCAGCGACACCGAGTTGATGCACCAGCGCTGGTCGGTGGGCACCTCGTAGCCCTCGCCGGTGAACACGTGGCCCAGGTGCGAGTCACACGCGGCACAGCGCACCTCGGTGCGGATCGTCCCGAGCGACCGATCTTCGATAAGCACGACCGCGTCCGACTCGGACGGCTGGTAGAACGAGGGCCAGCCGCAATGCGACTCGAACTTGGCGTCCGAACGGAACAGCTCGGCGCCGCAGGCCCGGCAGCGGTAAACGCCCTCGGTTTTAGTGTCGGTGTACTCGCCGGTGAACGGGGCCTCGGTGTCCGCCTCGCGAAGCACCGCGTATTCCTCCGGCGTCAGCTGCTCCCGCCATTCGGCGTCTGTGCGCTCGACCTTGTCCATGAAACGCAGGGTACCGCCGGGCTTAACGAATCGGAATCGCAGGCCCCTGATGGGATACTCGTGCCCATGGTTCTCCAGATGTCGGCCGGGCGCATGGTCGGGCGGGACGACGAGCTCGGCCGCCTGCTCACGCTGCTCGACGACGCCGAGGCGGGCCGCTCGGTGGCCGCGCTGGTCAGCGGGGACGCGGGGGTGGGCAAGTCCCGCCTGATCCGGGAGGTGGCCCAGCTCGCCGCCGGACGCGGTTTCACCGTGCTGTCCGGCCAGTGCGCCGAGCTGGGCGACAGCGTGCCCTACCTGCCGCTGGCCGACGCGCTCCGCGGCGCCGCCCAGGCCACCGGGGTCCGTGACGCGCTCAGTTCCCGCCCCGCGCTGAGCCGGCTGCTCCCCGACAGCGGCGACGGGCGCCCGGCTGACGAGGACCGCTCGGGTCTGGCCAGGCAGCAGATGTTCGGCGCCGTGCTCGGCCTGCTCACGGAGCTCGCGGCGGCGGCGCCGGTGCTGCTCGTGCTGGAAGACCTGCACTGGGCGGACGCTTCGACCAGGGACCTGGTCACGTTCTTGTCCCGGATGCTGCACCGGGAGCGGGTCGCCCTGATCGGCACCTACCGGACCGATGACCTGCATCGTCGTCACCCGCTCCGGCCGGTGGTGGCCGAGCTGCAGCGACTGCCCGGTGTCATCTCGGTCGATCTCGCGCCGCTAGATTCCTCGGCTCTGGCCGAGCACCTGACCGCGGCCGCGCCCGGGCGCCTGGACGCGACCGAGCTGAACGACATCATGGCCAGGGCCGAAGGGAACGCCTACTACGCCGAGGAACTGCTCGCCGCCTCCGTCAGCGGCTATCCCGGCGACCGCAACGCCCTGCCCGCGGGACTGGCTGCGCTGCTGCTCAGCCGGGTCGAGCAGCTCTCCGACGCCACCCAGCGCGTCCTCCGCGCTGCGGCGGTGGCCGGGCGCAAGGCCGACGACGAGCTGGTGCGCGCCGCCTCCGGCCTGGAGGTCGCCGAGTACGAGGGCGCGGTCCGGGAGGCGGTCACTCACCAGCTACTGGTTCCCGACGGCCCGGAAGGCTACGTCTTCCGGCACGCCCTGCTGCGCGAAGCCGTTTACGCGGACCTGCTGCCGGGGGAGCGAACCAGGCTGCACGCCACGATGAGCTCACTGCTTTCCGAGCGGCAGCGGCTGACCGTACCGGGGACGGCGGCAGAGCTGGCCCAGCACTGCTTGGCCAGCCACGACATTCCCGGCGCCTTCGCCGCGTCCGTGCGCGCCGGGGAAGAAGCCGAACACCTCGGCGCGCCCGCCGAAGCGCACCGGCATTTCGACCAGGCTCTCGCGCTGTGGGAACGGGTCATTGAGCCGGAGAAAACGGCCGGCATGGCCCGCGGCAAGCTGGGTTTGCTGTCCGCGGACAACGCGGCGGACAGCGGTGACATCGAGCGCGCCGTGCACCTGCTTCGTCGGCTGCGGCAGGCGCTCGCGGCTCAGGCCGGCAACGACGACGGCCCCCAGGACGTCAGCCTGGCTAGCCGCATCGGCGAGCGGCTGGCGTTCTTCCTGAACCAGCTGGATGATCCCAAGGCCCGGGCCGAGGCCGTCGAGGTCGCCCGGGCTACGGTCGAGGCGACCCCTGCGGATCCTCCGACGTGGCAGCGTGCGCGCGCCATGTCCACGTACGCCAACAGCCTGCTGACCGAGGTCGACTTCACCGCGGCCAAGGAATGGGCCTCCCTCGCGCTGACCGCGGCCCGTGACGCCGACGCGCCCTGGGTGCAGGCCGACGCGCTCGTGACCCTGGGCTTCATCAGCAACCGCGAAGGCCGCAACGACGAAGCCATCACGTTGCTGACCGATGCGCACAAGCAGGCCCGCGAGGCCAAGGTCCTCGGCGTCGAGCTCCGGGCCGCCTACCACCTGGCGCGGGCCCACCTGGAGCGAGGCGACCTGACCATCGGGGCCGAGGTCGCCTACGAAGGCACCCAGCGTGCCAGCCAGACCGGGCTCGGCATGGCGCCGTTCGGCCTGGACCTGCAGCACCTGCACTTCCAGTGCCACTTCGCGGACGGCGAGTGGGATCACGCTCAGGAGATCGCCGACGGCTTCGGTGTCCGGGTCACCAACATCGGCGAAGCCTACCTGTCCTCGATGGCCCTGTTCATCGACGTCGCGCGGGGCAACCCGGCGGTGGCGGAACGGCGCGCCTGGATCGAGCCGTTCTGGCTGATGCATGGATTCGACGGGTTTACCGCGCGCGGGGTGCTCGCCGAGCACGCCCTCTGGCAGGGCGACACCGAGCGGGCCCTGACCGAGGCCCGGGCCGCCATCGAGGTCACCGTGATCCCGTTGTGGGGTTACTCGCCGTCGGTGATCAGGCCGGCCGCGGTCGCCCTAAGCGCGCGCGCCGATCGCGCCTTGCTGGCCCGTGCCTCCGGTGACGACGATCTCGCCGCCGCCGAGCTGGCCGCGGCAGATGAGCTGCGTACGATCGCCCGCCAGGGGGCGGTCTTCCCCCGGCGGCCCAAGTTCATCCTCGGACCCGAGGGGCGCGGCTGGCTGGCCCGGGCCGAGGCCGAGTACCGCCGCGCCAGCGGCGAGAACGACCCGCAGGCGTGGCAGACGGTCCTGGAGGAGTTCGGGCCCGCGTACGTCTACGAGATCGCTAGGACCCAGTGGCGGCTGGCAGAGGCGCTCGCCGAGGCGGGCCGCCGTGACGAGGCCGCGGACCACTGGCGCCAGGCCGCGCACACGGCAGACACGCTGAAGGCCAGACCGTTGCGCCGAGCGCTCGACGACCTTGCGCGCCGGGCCAGGATCGGGACTGCGGAACCGCGGCCCGATGGCAAGGTGCTGGCCTCGCTGACCGCCAGGGAACGCGAGGTGCTCCGGCTCATCGCCGCGGGCCGCAGCAACAGGGAGATCGCCTCGGTGCTGTTCATCGCGCCGAAGACCGCCAGCGTGCACGTCTCTAACATCCTCGGCAAGCTCGGCGCCGCCAGTCGCACCGAGGCCGCCGCGATCGCCCACCGCGAGGGCCTGATCAGCGAGCCGTCAGGAACCTGAGCCAGCTAACCCGGGGCGCTAATGGGGGCCAGCTCGGTCAGGATCTCACCGGCCCGCTCCGCCGCGGCGCGCGGCGCCACCGACGGGTTGCCGACCTGGGGATCCCAGTTCAGGTCGTAGAACAGCTCGGTGACTCCCTGCCCGGCGAGCCACTCGGCGTCCTCGCGGATCTGCGCGTAGCTGCCCGACAGCAGCCGCCGGCTGCCGTCCGGTCCTCTGGCCTCGGCGCCGGCCAGGACCACGCCCCGGCAGATGATGCGCACCGCGCCGGGATCGCGGCCGGACTCCGAGGCGGCCTGCTTGATCACGCGGACCGCCTCGCTGATCTTCGTCAGGTCGGCGCGGCTCGAGGTGATCCAGCCGTCCGCGATCCGCCCGGCCCGTTCCATGGCCGGTGGTGACATACCGCCGAGCAGCACCGGCGGTCCGGGTTTCTGCACCGGCCTGGGGTCCTGCCGCCCGGCCGGGACGGTGTAGAAGTCGCCGCTGTGCGAGCTGACCTCATCGGCCCACAGTGTCCGCAGGACGGCCAGGTACTCCTCGGCGCGCGCACCTCGCCGAGGCATGGACGCGCCCGTCGCGGCGAATTCCTCGGGCATCCAGCCGATGCCCAGGCCCAGGTCAAGCCGGCCGCCGGACAGCACGTCGACGGTCGTTGCCTGCTTGGCCAGGTAGGCGGGGGAGACGAACGGCAGATTGATGATCGCCACGCCGAGCCGGATTCGCGACGTCCGGGCGGCCACGTACCCCAGCGCCACCATCGGGTCGAGCACGCTGTGGTACACCGGCTCCATGCCCGATCCCTCGGGCACCAGCAGCCGCTGGAAACTCCACAGCGACGCGTACCCGGCATCCTCGGCTCGTCCCGCGAAGGACGTGAGATATTCGGGGGTGGCCCATGCGCCCGCGACCGGGGCGCCGAATCCGATCTTCATGCCCTCACCTTAGTAAGGATCATTTGGCCGAACGGTCCCGGTGCGTCGATCCGGCCAGCTGATACTCACGTTCGAATGGTCGCGCATACAATCCACCTATGCCCCAATCCTCCGACCTGCCCGTCAACGAACGCACCAGGCACCGCCGCCTGCGGGAGCAGGGCCGCACTGACCGGCGGGATCTGGAGGACATCCTGGCGGCCGGCCTGATCTGCCATCTCGGCGTCGTGGTGGACGGCTATCCGATGGTGGTCCCCACCGTGTACGGCCTGGCCGGCGACACGCTCTACCTGCACGGCTCGGTGGCCAGCCGCAGCCTGGTCAGTGCGCCGCAGGCCACCATCTGCGTCACGGTGACCCACCTGGACGGGCTGGTGCTGGCCAGGTCGGTATTCGAGCACGCAGTCAACTACCGCAGCGCCATGATCTACGGCACGCCCAGGCCGGTGACCGACCCGGAGGAGAAACTGGCCGGCCTGCGCGCCCTCACCGAGCACATCGTCCCCGGCCAGTGGAACTACGCCCGCCGTCCGAACAAGAAGGAACTGGCCGCCACGACCCTGCTCGCCCTGTCCCTGGCCGAGGCCTCGGTGAAGATCCGCACCGGACCGCCAGAAGACGGTGACAGTCCCGACGCGGCTCTCCCGGTCTGGGCCGGCGTGCTGCCCCTGGCCGCCGCCTGGCAGGACCCCGACCCCGACCCCGTGCTCCCGGTCGGCATCCTCCTGCCCCCGCACATCGCCGCCCTGGCCCACCGCCCCGTGGGGTGACCGCCATGTCAGCGGAATCGCCGCCGATAGCGGGGCCCCTCTCGGCGAACGGCCGGTTCATCGTCGATGCGCACGGGAAGCGGGTCCGGCTGGCCGGGGTGAACTGGTACGGCGCCCACGAGGATCTCGGCGTGGCGCCCGGCCTGGACCGCACGCACCGAAGCAGCCTGGCCAAGACCTTGGTCATGCACGGCTTCAACAGCGTCCGGTTCCCGTTCAGCCTGTGGATGACCGAGCAGACCGCTGGGGTGCCCGATCAGTACCTGGCCGCCAACCCTGATCTTTGCGGTGCCACGCCGATGCAGGTCTACGACGCCTGCGTGGAGGCACTCACCGGCGCGGGCCTCATCGTCATACCGAACTGCCACATGCTCGACCCCGGCTGGTGCTGCTCAACCGACGACGGCAATGGCCTCTGGTACAACGACCGCTGGCCGGCCGCGAAATTCTTCTCCGCCTGGCAGGGCATGGCCGAGCGGTACAAGTCGAATCCCCTGGTCGCCGGGATGGACATCATGAACGAGCCCAGGCGGGCGCGGGTGGGCTGGCGCGTTCGCACCCCGACCTGGGGGACCGGGGGCAAAACCGATGTCGCCGCCATGTACACAGAAGTCGGGAACCTCATTCACGAGATCAACCCGGATCCGCTGATCATCTGCGAGGGCCTCAACTACGCCGCCGACCTGAGCGCGGCGGCCACGCACCCGGTCCGGCTGGAGCGCCCCGGCAAGGTGGTCTACAGCCTGCACGACTATTCCTGGTTCCACCCCAGGGGCCAGTCCAGGGCGGCGTACTTCGACCAGATGAACAAGGCCGGAGGGTATCTTCTCGGCGAGCAGGGCGACGGGATCGACGGGGTCGATGGGTTCTACGCGGTGGCCCCGCTGTGGATCGGCGAGTTCGGCAACGGCACCAGGTCGCTGGCCAATTTCGGCCTGGCGCCGTCGTCGCCGGGCGGGGGAGGGGCCGGCGCCGCGGGCGCCGACCCCTCTCCCGTGTGGTGGAACAGCTTCGAAGCCTGGCTCGCCGACGCCGACGTGGACTGGTGCTGGTGGGCGCTCAACCCGACGCAGCCCAAGGGGACCATCCCGGTGACCAACCAGCACCGGTCCAACTGGGGCGACCCCGAACCGTGGGGCCTGCTGGCTCCGGACTGGCGCGGCGTAGCCAACCCGAGGGTGCTGGACATCCTGAAGTCGATGATCCCGCCGCGGACCGGCCCGGGCGTCAGCTGACCATCTCGGCAGCTAGCCCAGCTGGGGGATGACGTCGGCGGCCAGCCGCTCCATCTGCTCGCGCAGGTCGAACGGCGCCGTGCACAAGATGAGCTCCGCGCCAGCCGCCGCCACCCGCTCCAGCTCGCGCACGCAGTCGGCCGCCGTGCCCGCGACCGCGGCCGATTCGATGGCAGGCACCCGGCGCCCGTAGATCCCCTCAAGCGCCGCGTTCACCCGTGTGCGGGCGCCCCCGGCGTCCTCGTCGATCGCGAAGTAGACGCGCTTGGCGATGGGGAAGTCCTCCGCCGGATGTCCTGCCTTGGCGAGCGCGTCCCGCACGATCTGGACCTGCTCGGCGAAGGCGGCGGTGGGCGTGGATCCCGCGCCGAAGAAGCCGTCGCCCAACCGCACGGCCCGCCGCAGCGCGGGCTCGCTGGCCCCGCCGAACCACAGCGGCGGATAGGGTTTCTGGAACGGCTTGGGCTCCATTGGCGCGTCCTTGAGCTGCCAGAACTCGCCGTCGAAGGTGACACCGGGCTCGGTCCACAGCGCCTTCATCAGCGCGATTCCCTCGGTGAACCGGCTCACGTAACGGGCCGGGTCCACGCCGAAGGCGGCGAACGGGCGGTTCTTGCCGCCGGTGCCGACGCCGACCTCGATCCGACCCCGGCTGAGCTGGTCCAGCGCGCTTATGCTCTTAGCCAGGTGCACCGGACTGTGCAGGGTAGACACGAACACCGCGCAGCCCAGCCGCATCCGCTGGGTGCACGCGGCCGCGTAGGTCATCATCTCGATCGGCCCGAGCTGCGGTCCGGGGCCGAGCATTCCTTCCTGGGCCCACGCGCCGTCGAAGCCGAGCTCCTCGGCCCGGGCGAAATAGGCACGGAACGCCTCGGGATCGAACTCGCCGTCGGCGTAGAACTGCGGTATCGCGATCGCGAACTTCATACCCGGCAGCGTATCGCCGGCGCACGCCAAGGGGGTCAACGCGGCCCCGCACCGGTCCCGGCGTCAACTCAGCTCCCGCGCCGCCGTCACACTAGGTGACACAATAGCTGTGTGGATGATCCGCCAGCCGACCTCGCAGGGCGCCTGCGGGCGATCTGCCTAGCGTTCCCTGAGGTCACCGAGCGGCCCAGTCACGGCGCGCCAACCTGGTTCGTCCGGGATAAGAGCTCCTTCGTGACGCTGTGGGCGGATGGCCATCACGCGAACCAGTTTCCGCATCTGTGGTGCGCCGCGCCGCCTGGCCTGCAGCAGGAGCTGACCGCGTCCGAGCCCGCCCGGTTCTTCCGGCCGTCCTATGTCGGTGGCCGCGGCTGGATCGGCGTCCGGCTCGACCACGACGTCGACTGGACCGAGATCGCCGAACTCTGCCAAGACGCCTATCGCGTCATTAGCGCCGGGCCGTCCGCCAGGTAGCACAGACCCGCGAGGCGCAGCCTCGCCGCGGGGGTTCCAGGGGGCTTTACGGGTTCGTCCCCCTGGGCTAACAGAGCGCGGCCGTTATCTCGGCGGCGCAGCCCCAGGACAGGGAGATGCCGGCGCCGCCGTGGCCGTAGTTGTGCCAGAGCACGCCGCCATCCAGGGGTTCGGATTCCAGCCGCACCTCCGGGCGGCACGGCCGCAGGCCGACGCGGTGCCCGAGGATCTCCACCCCGCGCAGGCGAGGGTCAATCTCAGCACAGCCAGCCACGATCCGTTCGGCTATAGGTCTTTGCGGGTCTTGGTCCCAGTTACCCTCGTCGTTGGTTCCGCCCAGCAGGATCGTGTCGCCGTGCGGGAACATGTAGGTAATCCAGGGCGGCTCCGGGTCCCTGTCGATGACGAACTCCTCGATGCCGGGGTTGGCGGCGATCACCACCTGGCCGCGCACCGGCACCACCGCGGGGTCGGGTACCAGGTCGTGCGCCCAGACGCCGGAGCAGTTGATTACGACCGGAGCCTGGCCGGCCAGCTCGGCCAGCGAGGCGATCGCCGAGATCTCTAGGGTGCCCCCCGCCCGCTCGAACCGGGCCTGCAGGTAGCGGAGGTAAACGGGCATGGTGGCCAGCGGGGCGCTGTAGTGCCGGCCGTCAGTGAAGCCATCGGGCAGTTCGGCTGGCTCGCACGGCCGCACGTCGGTGAGCAGATCCATCCAATAGTGCGGCTCGAGCGAACCGCGGGAGATTTCCCGGCCGCCGGCCATCCGTACGCCGGTGCCGGGTTCGGTGGCGAGCTTGGACAGGGCCTCCAGGCCGGCCCGGCCCCATTCCAGGACCCGGTCGGGCGGCCCCACCCGGACCGGGCCCCAGACGGCGCCAGCCACGACCGAGGTGGTCTGCCCGGGCGGGGCGGCCGCCCTGATCGTCACGCTGAGCCCGGCCTCGGCCAGGCAGATCCCGGTGGTCAGGCCGCTGACCCCGGCCCCTATCACGAGAACGTCCATGAACCGACAGTATCCGGTGGCATCCTTAGCCCAGAAGGTCTCAGGGAGCCGCGACCCCGTACCCGCTGGACGTGTCACGCCGGGCCGACCAGATGGCGTCTTCGGCCGCGTCGGCCGCGGCGCGGGCGTAGCCGCCCGGCGCGGAGGCCAGGGCGGGCATAGCCAGGTCGCCGAAACTGGTGAAGCGGACCGGCGCCCGGCCCCTGGGCGCGATGCGGAAGATGGCGCTGAACGGATCCGCGGCGTTGGCGTCGTTGTCGGCGGTGACCAGGTACGCGTAGGTCGCGCCGGGCCGCAGCCCGCCGATCCGGGCGTGGTAGGTCCAGACCGTCTCGCCGTTGATCCCGTCGGTGTACGGGCGCGGCTCGGCCGCGATGACCCGCTGCCCGATCCGCACCCGCGGCCTGACGGCTGGGCCGGCCGACACCCACGAGACGACGACACCGGTCGCCGGGCTCTCGGCCCAGGTGAGATGGATCTGCTCGGGGGTGCCTGCGGTCCCGGCGCGAGCCTTGCGCGCCCGCGCGGCCACCTTCGCCGGTCCGGCCGTGGCCGTGAGCAGGCCGGCGCCACCTGCCCCGGCGAGCACCTGGCGGCGTGACATGGATGATCGGGAGGGCCGCGAGCTATCTGAGTTCCCCGGCACAGCGAAAACGTAACGCCGTCGGGTGAACGCCAGGTGGTGTTACCGAGTGTTACGTTCCGCTAGCTGATGAACGTTCGGGCCGCTCAGCGGCTGCGACTGGTCTACAGGCGGGTCCAGGCCTCGGTCAGCACCTCGCGCAAGATCCGCTCGATCTCGTCGAAGTGCTCCTGCCCGCAGATGAGCGGCGGGGAGAGCTGGATCACCGGGTCGCCGCGGTCGTCGGCCCGGCACACCAGGCCGGCGTCGAACAGGGCGTGGGAGAGGAACCCGCGCAGCAGTCGCTCCGACTCGTCGCTGTCGAAGGTCTCCCTGGTCGCCTTGTCCTTGACCATCTCGATGCCGTAGAAGTACCCGGCGCCGCGGATATCGCCGACGATCGGCAGGTCGTTGAGCTTGTCCAGGGTGGCGCGGAACGCGGCCTCGTTCGTGCGGACGTTTCCGAGCAGGTCCTCCTTCTCAAAGATGTCCAGGTTGGCCAGCGCCACCGCGGCCGAGACCGGATGGCCGGCGAACGTGATGCCGTGCAGGAACGTGGCGGTTCCTTCGGTGAACGGTTCCATCAGCGCGTCGCGGACCACCATCCCGCCCATCGGGGAGTACCCGGACGTCAGCCCCTTGGCGAAGGTGATGATGTCCGGCTGGTACCCGTACCGCTCGGAGCCGAAGTAGTAGCCGAGCCGCCCGAACGCGCAGATCACCTCGTCGGACACGAGCAGGACGCCGTACCGGTCGCAGATCTCCCTGACCCGCTGGAAGTATCCGGGTGGCGGCGGGAAGCAACCGCCGGAGTTCTGCACCGGCTCCAGGTAGACCGCGGCGACCGACTGCGGTCCCTCCCGCAGGATCGCCCGCTCGATCTCGTCGGCGGCCCACGTGCCGAACCCCTCGAGGTCATCGCGGACGAACTCCGGAGCCCGGTAGAAGTTGGTGTTCGGGACCCGGACGCCGCCGGGCGGCAGTGGCTCGAACGGGTACTTGATGTCGGCCAGGCCGGTGATCGCGAGCGCGCCCATGGACGTGCCGTGGTAGGCGAGCTCGCGGCTGATCACCTTGTAGCGTTCCGGCTGGCCGATCAGCTTGAAGTACTGCTTGGCCAGCTTCCACGCCGACTCGACCGCCTCCGAGCCGCTGGTGGTGAAGAACACCCGGTTCAGGTCACCCGGGGCCAGGTCGGCCAGCCGGGTGGCCAGCTCGACCGCCTTCGGGTGGGCATAGGACCACAGCGGGAAGTACGCCAGCTGCTCCGCTTGCCGCGCGCCCGCCTCGGCGATCTCCTTACGCCCGTGGCCGACCTGGCTGACGAACAGGCCGGACAGCCCGTCCAGGTAGCGCTGGCCGCGCTGATCGAAGACGTAGGCCCCTGAGCCGCGCACGATCACGGGGACGTCACTGTCCGCGTACGCGGACATCCGGGTGAAATGCAGCCACAGATTGCGCTTGGCGGCTTCCTGCACGCTGTCGATGTCCTGCGCCGGCTCGATGGCCTCGAAGGAGGATGTCATCTCGTTCCCCATGAGTAGGTTTGCTTGCGGAGCTTCAGGTAGACGAACGTCTCGGTGCTGGTGACGCACGATACGGCGCGGACCCGGCCGAGGATCTCGAGCAGGTGGTCGTCGTCCTCGCAGACGACCTCAGCCAGCACGTCAAAGGAGCCGGCGGTGATGACGACGTAGTCGATTTCCTCCATTTCGGCGAGCTGCCCAGCCACCTTGTCCAGATCGCCGTCGATCTTGATGGCGATCATGGCCTGCCGCCGGAAGCCCAGCGTCAGCGGATCGGTGACCGCCACGATCTGCATCACCCCGGCGTCCTGGAGGCGCTGCACCCGCTGCCTGACGGCCGCCTCGGACAGGCCGACGGCCTTGCCGATCGCCGCATAGGAACGCCGGCCGTCCTGCTGCAGCTGCTCGATGATCTGCTTAGAGACGTCATCGAGTACGGCACCGCCAGGGCTATGGGCCGGGAGCGCCCTCGGGCTGTGCGCCATGCGGTCCCCCTCGTTGGCCTGACCTGGCAGGCACGGTTATGTCCGCCTGCACCCTAGTCAACTGATTTCGTAGGTATATGTAAAGATAGCAACTGAATCACTTGTGGAGATAGTCCATCTCTGCGAAGCTCGTCATACGGGTTCACAGAGGGTGATGACACTGTGGGGCAGGACACTCCAGCGGATGAAGGCTCGAGATGACGGATCGCGTGCTGCAGAACTTTGTCAATGGCAAGTTCACCGACGCCAGCGACGGGCGCACCAGTGATGTAATCGACCCAAGTACCGGGGAGGTCTACGCCCAGGCGCCGGTGTCGAGCCGCCAGGACGTGGACGCCGCGATGCAGGCCGCGGCGAACGCGTTCGAGGGCTGGCGGGACAGCACCCCATCCGAGCGCAGCCTGGCCCTGCTCCGGTTCGCCGACGCGGTGGAGAAGCGCGCCGACGAGGTCATCGAGGCCGAGACCCGCAACACGGGCAAGCCGGTCGCGCTGACGGCGTCGGAGGAGATCCCGCCCGCGGTGGACCAGATCAGGTTCTTCGCCGGTGCCGCGCGGGTCTTGGAGGGCCTCAGCGCCGGCGAGTACCTGCGGGACCACACCTCTATGATCCGGCGTGAGCCTATCGGGGTCTGCGCCCAGGTCACGCCGTGGAACTACCCGATGATGATGGCGGTCTGGAAGTTCGCGCCCGCCATCGCGGCCGGCAACGCCGTCGTGCTCAAGCCGTCGGACACCACCCCGGTGTCCACGCTGCTGTTGGCGGAGATCGCCGCCGAGTTCCTGCCGCCTGGCGTGTTCAATGTCATCTGCGGCGACCGGGACACAGGCCGGGAACTGATCTCGCACCCCACGCCGAGCATGGTGTCGATCACCGGCTCGGTCCGGGCTGGCATGGAGGTCGCGCGCTCGGCCGCGGACGACCTCAAGAAGGTCCACCTCGAGCTGGGCGGCAAGGCGCCGGTCGTGGTCTTCGACGACGCCGACGTCGAGGCGACAGCCGAGGGCATCGCGGGCGCGGGCTACTTCAACGCCGGGCAGGACTGCACCGCGGCGACCCGCGTGCTGGCCGGCCCGGGAATCGCCGCCGACCTGACCGCCGCGCTGGCCGAGCAGGCCAACAACACCACGACGGGCGGGCTGGATGTACCCGACGCCTACTTCGGCCCGCTGAACAACCCGAACCAGCTGGCCCGGGTCGAGGGCTTCATCGCGCGCACCCCCGGCCATGCCGAGGTGGTCGCCGGCGGGCACCGGGTAGGAGAGCGCGGGTACCTGTACGCCCCTACCGTCGTCTCCGGCCTGCAGCAGGACGACGAGCTGATCCAGGACGAGGTCTTCGGCCCGGTCATCACCGTCCAGCGGTTCACCGACGAGGACGAGGCCATCCGCTGGGCCAACGGCGTCAAGTACGGGCTCGCCTCCAGCGTGTGGACCAAGGACCACGGCCGCGCGATGAGGATGGCCCGGCGCCTGGACTTCGGCGCGGTGTGGATCAACACCCACATCCCGATCGTGGCCGAGATGCCGCACGGAGGCTTCAAGCACTCCGGCTACGGCAAGGACCTGTCCATGTACGGCTTTGAGGACTACACCCGCATCAAGCACGTCATGAGCTACATCGGCACCTGAGCCCTGCTGTCTTCTCCCTAAATGCGTGCCTCAGCTCTTGTCGGGGCGCCGCCAGATGTCGCGTTCGTGCATGAGCTCGATCTGCCGGTCGATGACCTCGCGGCGGTACTCAGCGTGGGTGTACGGGGCCCGGTCAAGGTAGAGGTTCTTGGGGTACACGGGCTCTTCATAGATGACCTGGTACTGCTCGGTAGTGAGGTCCTTGATCCAGTTGTCCCACTGCGCGCTGGCCCGGAACTTCCGCAGCGCGTCGACGTCGATGGTCCCAGCCACCCAGGACGATCCGCCGCTGTAGTCGTGCCGCCCGACGATCTGGCCGCGGTAGTCGATCACGGCCGAACCCCCGCCGAAGGTGTCGATCGGGATGTCGGAATCAGCGTGCAGGTAGTAGGTGC
>Ga0302324_100006184_pt1 | contig 25905 bp, 24 predicted proteins | sample Palsa_T0_1_FD_201949 | JGI IMG/M metagenome (GOLD analysis project Ga0302324, IMG submission 201949) | Peat permafrost microbial communities from Stordalen Mire near Abisko, Sweden - Palsa_T0_1 | ecosystem: Environmental > Terrestrial > Soil > Palsa > Peat permafrost | place: Sweden: Abisko... | reverse complement strand
GCGCAGTACTCACGAATGGAGAGATTTGAATGCATTTGTATTTCCAAAAGGACGTCGACAAGAAGGCACTGCGTGGTGCGCGCATCGCGGTTCTCGGCTACGGCAGTCAGGGGCGCGCGCACGCGCTCAATTTGCGCGACAGCGGCTACGATGTGGTGGTCGGGGTGCGTAAAGGCAAAAGCTGGACAAAAGCCAAGAAGGATGGCCTGCAAGTCGCGGAGCCCGTCGCGGCCATAAATGGCGCGCAATTGGTCGCGATGCTGGTCCCGGATCTGACGCAAAAATCTTTGTATGCCGAACTGCGATTGGGATTTGAAAAGGGCGCGACGCTGCTGTTCGCCCACGGCTTCAATATTCATTTCAAGCAGATCAAACCGCGCAAGGATCTTGACGTGGTATTGATCGCACCGAAAGGTCCGGGGGACCTGGTGAGGCGCCAGTACCAACAGGGCCGCGGCGTGCCGTGTCTCCTCGCGGTGGCGCAAAATCCCTCCAAGCAGGCCAAGGCCAACGCGCTGGCCTATGCCGACGGCATCGGCGGAACGCGCGGCGGCGTTCTGGAAACCACCTTTGCCGAGGAGACGGAAACCGACCTGTTCGGCGAACAGGCGGTACTGTGCGGCGGTGCGACGGAACTGGTGGTCAAGGGCTACGAGACGCTGGTGGAAGCAGGCTATCAGCCCGCAGTGGCTTATTACGAGTGCCTGCATGAACTCAAACTGATCGTCGATCTGCTGCATGAAGGGGGCATTACGAAAATGCACCGCTTCATCAGCGAGACGGCGAAGTACGGCGACCTCACGCGCGGACCCCGCATCGTGAACAAGGCAACCAAAAAAGAGATGCGCAAAATTCTCACGGAAATTCAGCAAGGAAAATTCGCGCGGCAGTGGATTGCGGAAAACCGCGGGGGCCGGCACAAGTATAAAAAACTGCTCAAGGCGGATTTGAGCCACTCGATCGAGAAAGTTGGCGCGAAATTGCGCGCTCGCATGCCTTGGCTGGAAGCGGGCTGACATAGGGCACGCATGACGCCACGCACGTTATTCGACAAGGTCTGGTCGGCGCATGAGGTCGTTGCCGAAACGCGCGACACGCCCGCCGTCCTGTACGTCGATTTGCACCTCGTTCACGAGGTGACGACACCACAAGCGTTCAGCATGCTAAGACAGTATGGGCTGCCGGTTCGCCGCCCCGACCGCACGCTCGCGACCATGGATCATTCGACCCCCACCCACACCGCCCAGGTGTTCGGATCCGTGCCGATCAAGGTGGACGCCGCCGCAAAACAAGTGCGCCAGATGGAGGAAAACGCCGCCGAATTCGGCCTGGAGCTGTTCGGCATGCGCGATGCGCGCCGCGGCATCGTACATATCATCGGCCCTGAACTCGGCTGCACACAACCGGGTATGACCATTGTGTGCGGAGACAGCCATACGAGTACACATGGGGCTTTTGGCGCCCTCGCCTTCGGGATCGGCACAACCGAAGTCGGCCATGTGTTCGCCACGCAGGCCCTGTTGCAGCGCAAGCCTAAGAGCTTGGCCGTCAATATCGAAGGTCAGTTGCAGCCCGGCGTCACGGCAAAGGATTTGATCCTCGCCATCATTGGACAGATCGGCGTATCAGGCGGCACCGGCCATGTATTGGAATATCGCGGTTCGACCGTGCGCGCTCTCGCAATGCACGAGCGCATGACCGTGTGCAATATGTCGATCGAGGCCGGGGCGCGCGCCGGCATGATTGCGCCAGATGAGGTCACGTACGAATACTTGCGCGGTAGACCTCGGGCACCGCGCGATCAGGATTGGGAGGCCGCCGAGGCGCGCTGGCGCACCTTCGTAACGGATCCTAAAGCTCGATTCGACGCGTCGGTCGAGGTCAATGCCGAGCGTATTGAACCGATGATCACCTACGGTACGAACCCGGGGATGGTCGTTCCCATCGGCGCTGCGATACCCGATCGACAAGGCGATGAGGTATTCGATAAGGCCATGCGCTACATGGGATTTCACTGCGGCGAGGCCATGATTGGCAAGACCGTGAACGTGGTTTTCATCGGCAGCTGCACCAACGGACGGCTGGAGGATTTGCAAGCGGCCGCAACTATACTCAAAGGACGCAAGGTCGCCAAAGGCGTGCACTTGCTCATCGTGCCAGGCTCGCAGCAGATCAAGCATCAAGCCGAAGCGTTGGGGCTGGCCGATATTTTCAAAGCCGCCGGCGCGGACTGGCGCGAATCCGGCTGCTCGATGTGCCTGGGCATGAACGGCGATACGGTGGCGGCGGGGCAATATTCCATCAGCACCAGCAATCGCAATTTCGAAGGCCGTCAAGGAAAAGGCGCGCGAACGCTGCTTGTCAGTCCGTTGACCGCGGCGGCCAGCGCCGTCAAGGGCAGCATCACCGACCCGCGCGAGTTGCTGTAATGCAGCCGTTGAAGCGCATCACTTCGCGAACCGTCGTCATCGCATCCACCGACATCGACACCGACCAGATCATTCCGGCGCGGTTTCTGACCACCACGACCAAGGAAGGCTTAGGTCGGCAACTATTTGCCGATTGGCGCTATCAAGAGGATGGCGCGCCAAAACGCGAATTTGTGTTGAATCGCCCCGAAGCTCACGGTGCGCAGATTCTGGTGGCGGGGCGCAATTTCGGCTGCGGCTCGTCGCGCGAACATGCGGCTTGGGCGTTGCATGACTATGGATTTCGCGCAGTCATCAGCACCGAGATCGCCGATATATTTCGCGGCAATGCCCTGAAGAATGGCCTGCTGCCCGTCGTCGTCGATGAAGAGCCGTCGCAATGGCTGCTGCACCACCCCGGCGCCATGCTCGATATTGACCTCGAAGCCATGCGCCTGACACTGCCGACGGGCGCATCGATTTCTTTTGCCATCGAACTCTTCGCGCGCCACTGCCTGCTGAACGGCTTGGACGAATTCAGTTACTTACGCGGCAAGCTCGACGACATCGAGCGTTTCGAGGCGGCACGCGGCTGATGCTGGCAAGGATTGCAGTGCTCGCCGGCGACGGCATCGGCGCGGAAGTCACGGCCGAGGCGGTGCGCGCACTCGAGGCAGTGGCAACCCGTTTCGGTCATCGCTTCGTATTCGAAGCAGCGCTGTTGGGAGGCGCCGCCATCGACGCGGCCGGCGAGCCTTTGCCGCCTGCCACGCTGGGCCTGGCGATGCAGGCGGACGCGGTATTGCTGGGGGCGGTGGGCGGCCCAAAATGGTCGGACCCGAATGCCAAGGTTCGCCCCGAACAGGGCTTACTGCAGCTGCGCAAGGCGCTCGGGCTGTTCGCCAATTTGCGCCCCGTCGTACCCCACCCCGCGGTACTCGATGCCTCGCCGATCAAAGCCGAGATATTGCGCGGCGTCGACATCATGGTGGTGCGAGAACTCACGGGCGGCATTTACTTCGGTGAGAAGTCTCGCACGGCCACAGAAGCTGTGGACGTGTGCCGCTATACCTCGGCGGAGATTGAGCGCGTCGTCAGGCTCGCCGCCAACCTGGCGCGCGTCCGCCGCAAAAAATTGACCTCGGTGGACAAGGCTAACGTGCTGGAGACCTCGCGCCTGTGGCGCTCCACCGTGAATCTCATCATGCCGGTCGAATTTCCCGACGTGACAGTCGAACACATGCTGGTGGACTCCGCGGCCATGCACCTTTTGCAAAGGCCGCGCGACTTCGATGTCATCGTGACCGAAAACATGTTCGGCGATATTCTCACCGATGAAGCGTCCATGCTGGCCGGATCCTTGGGAATGCTGCCCTCCGCGTCGCTCTCCGCCAACCCGCGCGGTGGCGTGTTCGAACCCATTCATGGGTCCGCGCCCGACATCGCCGGCCGCGGCATCGCCAATCCGTATGCGGCAATCTTGAGCGCAGCGATGCTGTTGCGCTACGCCCTGCGTCTTAACGCCGAAGCGCAGGCGCTCGAGAGAGCAGTCGACCAGGCGATCAACGCCGGCGCGCTCACCGCCGATCTGGCGGCCGCGGGAAAAGCGATTACGACGCGCGCAGCTGCCGACGCGGTGCTGGCCGCACTTTAGCGGCTCGCTCCAGGCCCTCGCGTAGATCCGCGACAAGATCGCCTGGGTCTTCGATGCCCACCGAGACGCGGAGCAGCCCCGGACTAATCCCCGCTAGTAGCCGCGCTGATTCCTCCATGCCGGCATGCGTCATGCTCGCCGGATGAGCAATCAGGCTTTCAACACCGCCCAAGGATTCGGCCAACGTAAAACATTGCAGACCGGTGAGAAACGCCTCGATAGCAGTCTCGCCGCCGCCGAGTTCGAAACTCAGCATCGCGCCGAAGCTGCTTTGCTGCCGGCATGCGATTTCATAGCCCGGATTGCCGGCGAGACCCGGGTAGTAAACGCGCAGCACCTCAGGATGCCGGGTTAGAAACTCGACCACGATCGCGGCATTCTCGGCGTGCACGCGCATCCTCGCGTGCAGGCTGCGCAGACCGCGCAGCGTCAGAAAACTGTCGAATGGCGCGCCGGTAACGCCGATGGCGTTTGCCCACCATGCCAGGGTCTGGTGCAGCTCCTGCGTCGCCGCAATAACGGCGCCGCCGACGACGTCGCTGTGACCATTCAGATACTTGGTGGTGGAGTGCATCACGTAGTCAGCGCCGTGGGCGATGGGCTGCTGCCAGATCGGCGACAAGAACGTATTGTCGACCGCGGTCAACGCGCCGGCCGCGTGCGCGGCGTCCGTGATCGCGCGAATATCGACCACGCGCAGCAAGGGATTGCTGGGTGTTTCAATCCACACGAGCTTAGGTTTCGCCTCGAGCGCCGCGGAGAGCTCCGCCGGGTTGCTTTGATCGATGAAATTCACGACCAGATTTCCCTTCGCGTGCAGCGCCGCGAGCAGGCGGTAGGTGCCACCGTAGCAATCGTAAGGCGCGAGCACGCGCGCGCCGGCCGGGAGCGTCGCCAAGATCAGCGTGATGGCGGCCAAACCCGTGCAGGTGACAATTGCTGCGGCACCGCCTTCCAGATCCGCCAACGCGCCGGCCAGTTGATCGCGCGTCGGGTTCCCGGAACGCGTGTAATCGTATTTGCGCGGCTGACGGTAGCTTTGAAATGCAAAATTACTCGACAGGTAAATCGGCGGCACCACGGAACCGTGGTGCGGGTCCGACTCGAGACCGGCGCGAACGGATCGAGTCGCAATGTTTTTAGGCGTCACTTTGCTGTTCATGGCTGCTGCTCCGCAAGGGCGTGCTTGATAATGGGGGTGAGGGCCGCGCCTTCTTTCAAGAAGGCGTCATGACCAAAAATAGAATTAATCTCTATCAATTGGCGCGGACCGTTCAAGCGCGCCGATAGCGCCTGCATGTCGTTGAACGGCACCAACTGATCCTCGCGCACGGCAATCAATGTTGCCGGCGTGTGTACTTGAGTCGCATCCATCTCATGCAAATCGATGGATTCGCTCAAGGTCAAGAATGATTCGGCACGGTATTTCTGTACGTAATCATCGCCGCGCGCGAACAGATACTCTTCAATCGGAAATCGAAACCGATCCGCCATGCGTTTCGGCGCCCCGCCAAATCTGATCGCAAACTCGATGGGGCTGCGATAGGTCGCCATCGCCAACGCCCGGGCGAGCTTCAGTCCGCCCGCCCCGTCGCCTCGCGCAATCGCCTCGCGCACGATTTGGCGCTGCACGCTGCGCCATGCGGTCGACAAGACCTGAGAACGGTCGGCGGCGCTCAGCACGACGATGTGCCCGACGAGCTGCGGGTGACGCTCGGCAAAACACAGCGCCACCATTCCGCCGTACGAGGCGCCGACGATGGCATGCAGCGATCGCAGCCCCAAATGCCGGACGATCTGGCTCAACGCCTCGGCTTGATCATACGAGCTGATGGGCGGAAATTTGCCGCCGACCTCAGGCGTCGCGCTGGCGCCGCGGCCGCCGATATAGTCGATTCCCAATACCCGATATTGGCGTGTGTCGACGCCGAGTCCAGGCCCCACCATCTCGGGCCACCAGCCCTCGTCCGGCGCGCCGGTGACGATGCGATGCGCGGAGATTCCGCCAAGCACAACGACAACGGGTCCTTGCTCGTTACCCGCGAGTCGAAAGGACACGCGCGCATCCGGCAGCTCGTCGCCGTAATGCAAATCGAAAGGCGCGAGACGCAAAGTCTCATCGATTGAATTGAGGGAATCTTCGGCCACCAGCTCAAGCTCCTTAAGGCAATTACCCCCTGGAGCATCGGCTCGTAGCCCATTGAATTCGCGGGAAACCCGCGCAATTGGCTGCCCATCTACCGGATCCGCGACTTTAAGGCGCATCACCGCAGGAGTTGGCACCGTTCCGATGCTCCCTTTTCAAGGAGACATATCGTTGGTTGCCCCGGCTTCTAAGGGCCTTTCCCTCAGCCGGTCTAGATAAGCCGTTGAATTTTAGGTAGTCCCGCCGGGCGCGTCAAGCATTTTAGCCGCCTCTCACTTGCTTCGCGTTTGCCAGTGTATTAATGTAATAGTGCGTTAATACATGATTGAACGTAATATCAGACCAGCATCAGGATACGACATGAAAACCAATCGGCCGGTGACCCAACGGCAAGAACAGCAGCACGAGCGGGCGCTGTGCGGCGCGATTCTGGCGCTGCGCTCGATCGACGAGTGCCGCAGCTTTTTTCGCGATCTGTGCACACCCGCCGAGCTGCAGGCCATGGCGGACCGCTGGGCGGTCGTTGAGCTATTGGAGCGCGGCCTCGCCTATCGTGAAATTCACAAGCAAACCGGCGTGAGCGTCACCACTATCGGCCGCGTCGCGCGCTTTCTGATGTCGGGCAATGGCGGATATCGCGCCGTGACCGAACGGTTGAAGCTCAATGCATAGCGCCAAGCCACCTGGGGACTCGATGCGCCTCAAAATCGCCGTTCAAAAGAGCGGCCGTCTCACCGACAACTCCCTGGATCTGCTGTCGCGCTGCGGCCTGAAGTACAGCCGCGGCAAAGATCAACTCATGTGTTATGGCGAGAACATGCCGCTCGACGTGTTGTTTGTTCGCGATGACGACATCCCCGACTTGGTGCAGGAAGATGTCTGTGATCTGGGTTTGGTCGGCCTGAACGTCATCGAAGAGAAGCGGCTCGCTTTCGAAGCGCGCGGGCTCAAGTCGTTGTTCGAGACCGTTCAGCTGCTGGATTTCGGGCACTGCAAGTTATGCATCGCGGTGCCGGACGGATTCGACTATCAAGGTCCACGCTCGCTGCAGGACAAGCGCATTGCCACCACTTATCCGCATATCCTGGCGCGCTTTCTCAGGCAGCACGACATCGCCGCTGAGGTGGTGGTGTTGTCAGGGTCGGTCGAAATTGCACCGCGCCTGGGCCGCGCCGATCTGATTTGCGATCTGGTTTCCACCGGATCGACCCTGGCCGCGAATCATCTGCGGCATGCGCAAACGGTGATGGAGAGCCAGGCTGCGCTCATCCGCACGCCCATGCCCATCCCACTGGAAAAACAGGAATGGACGCGCCGGTTGCTCATGCGCATCGACGGCGTGGAGCAAGTCAAGGGCAGCAAGTACATCATGCTGCACGCGCCCCGCTCTGCTTTGGCCGCGATTGCGAAATTGCTGCCGGGCAGCGAAGCGCCCACTGTCATACCGTTGGAAGGATTGGGCGATCGAGTCGCGGTCCACGCAGTGTGCCGCGAAAATGTCTTCTGGGAGACGCTCGAGGACTTGAAGGGCGCCGGCGCGACCTCGGTATTGGTTCTGCCGGTCGAGAAAATGCTGGCTTAGGCAAAATCAGTCATGAGAATTCTCGACTGGAACTCATCGTCAAGCGCAGAGCGGCGCGCGGCCCTGCAGCGTCCGGCCCTGCAAGACGCCGCGCGCGTCAGCGCTGCGGCGCGCGACATCATCGAACGGGTGCGCCGCGAAGGCGATGCTGCGCTGCTCGCGCTCACACAACAATTCGACGGCGTTCATCTCGAGGCGCTGGCGGTGACAACAGCAGAATTTGCCGCCGCCGAACGTGCGCTGACGGCGGAGCAGCACGCGGCGATCGAGCGCGCGATAGACAACGTGCGCCGCTTCCATGCGGCGCAAGCTTCGCCGCCGCTGCGCGTGGAAATATCGCCTGGCGTGCTTTGCGAGCGCTTCAATGTGCCCATACGCGCGGTCGGCTTGTACGTGCCGGCGGGCTCCGCGCCCCTGCCCTCCACAGCCATCATGCTGGCGGTACCCGCGGCGCTCGCGCAGTGTCCGGTGAAGTTGATGTGCACTGCGCCCAATCGCGCCGGCGGCGCGAATCCGGCGGTTCTGGTTGCCGCACGTAAAGCCGGCGTCGAACAGATATTCAAAGTCGGCGGCGCCCAAGCCATCGCCGCCATGGCCTACGGCAGCGAAACCATTGCGAAGTGCGACAAGGTTTTTGGACCTGGCAATGCCTACGTGACCGCCGCGAAAATACTGGCGGCGCAAGACGCCGCCGGAGCGGCGCTCGACCTGCCCGCCGGCGTGACCGAAGTCATGGTCATCGCCGATGACGAGGCGCGCCCCGAATTCGTAGCTGCGGACCTCTTGGCGCAAGCCGAGCATAGCCCCGATGCCCAAGCGATTCTTGTGACGACGCAACCAGCCTTCGCCGCGGCGGTATTTGCGGAAGTACAACGGCAGCGCGCGCTGCTGTCGCGCGCCACGATACTGGCGGAGTCGGTCGAAGCGATGCGCCTGATCGTGGTTGATTCGCTGCAGACCGCGTTCGAGATCGCCAATGCTTACGCACCGGAACATCTGATACTGGAGATTCGCGAGGCGCGAAGCTGGTTGCCCTACATCAGCACTGCGGGAGCTGTGTTCCTCGGGCACTGGTCGCCGGAGACGCTGGGAGATTACTGCAGCGGCCCGAATCACACGTTGCCGACGTACGGCTACGCGCGTGCCTACAGCGGCCTGGCGCTCGAGGACTTTCAAAGGCGCATAACCGTGCAGGAACTCACGCCATCGGGCCTTAAGGAATTAGGGCCGACTGCGACGATATTGGCGGGACTCGAGGGCCTGGATGCGCACGCGGCGGCGGTGAGCATTCGACTCGAGGCACTGCGGTGAATCCTCTGATTACTTTGGCGCGCCCGGAAATTGTTGCGCTGAAACCCTATTCGCATGCGGCGTGGCTGCCTTCCCTGACTCGCATGCACGCGAATGAAGCACCGTGGAGACCCGAGGGGGACAATACCATCGCCGGTCTCAATCGCTATCCCGAACCACAACCTCAGGCGCTGATCGAGCGCTTGGCGTCGCTCTACGGCGTATCCCCCACGCAAGTGCTTGCGACGCGCGGTGCTGACGAAGCCATCGACGTCCTGTCGCGTATTTACTTACGCGCAGGCAGCGATGCGATTCTGCAATGCGGACCTACGTTCGGCATGTACCAGGTTGCAGCGCGCATCCAGGGCGCGGAAGTGATCGAGGTGCCCTTGGATCGCAATCAGGGCTGGTGCATCGACCCGGAGCGGGTACTGGCCGCATGGCACCCCAATATCAAACTGGTGTACTTGTGCTCGCCGAACAATCCGACCGCCAATCTCCTCAGCCGAGCCGCCCTCGAGCACATTTGCTCGGCTCTCGATGGCAAGGCCATCGTCGTCATCGATGAGGCATACATCGAATGGTCTCGCTCTGCGAGTCTGGTTGGTTGGTTGGAGCGCTTTCAAACACTCGCTTTCCTGCGCACGCTGTCGAAGGCGCATGCCCTCGCCGGCGCGCGTCTCGGCACATTACTCGCAGCACCCGCGCTGATTCAAATTGCCAGGCGAGTAATTCCACCCTATGCGCTCGCGCAGCCTACAATTGAAGCCGCACTGCGAGCACTCAAGCCCGACGAACTGGCCGCCTCACAATCCAGATTGGAAGCATTACTGATGGAAAAAGACTATTTGCGGCGCGGTCTCGAGCTTTCCCCGCTGGTTGCGAAGGTGTGGCCCAGCGACGCCAATTTTCTGCTCATCGATTGCCGGGATGCGGATCGATTCATGCACAACAGCATTGCCGGCGGCTTAATCGTTCGAGATCTGCGCGCCCATCCAGCGCTGCCGCATTCGTTGCGGGTCTCGGTGGGGACGCGCGCGCAAAACGATACGTTGCTGCGTTGCGTGGGGGTGGCATGAGCGCGCGGCGCATCTTGTTCCTCGATCGCGACGGCACACTGAACGAAGAGGTCGCGGACGAGCAGATAGACAGCTTGGCGAAGATCCGCCTGATGCCGGGCGTCATTCCGGCGCTGTTGGAATTGAAACGCGCCGGCTTCGCTTTTGTGGTAGTCACCAATCAAGACGGGCTCGGGACGTCGAGCTTTCCGCGCGAGTCCTTCGACGTCGCGCAGCGCTTTATTTTGGATTTGTTCAGCTCGCAGGGAATCGAATTCGAAGCGGTGTTTCTCTGCCCGCATTTCAAACGCGAGGACTGCGCCTGTCGCAAGCCGAAACTTGGTATGGTCCAAGAATTTCTGGATACCCATGATATCGATAAAGCGCACAGCTTCATGATCGGCGACCGCGAAACGGACCTGGAATTCGCCGCCAACTTAGGCGTTCAGGGCTTGCGAATCACCTTGGGCGGTCGCCCTGAGGAAACCTGGCCGGCCATCGCTGCTCGCATCTCAGGCTCTGAGCGCCGCGCACAGCTGCATCGCAAGACTAAAGAAACCGACATCAGCGTCGAAGTTGACCTGTCGCGCGAAGGCCCGAGCGACATCGCCAGCGGCTTGGGGTTCTTCGATCACATGCTCGAGCAGATCGCGAGACACGGCGGCTTCGCCTTGAATCTCAAATGCAGCGGCGACTTGGAAATCGATGAGCATCATACCGTCGAGGACTGCGCGCTGGCCTTGGGTGCGACACTGCGCCAGGCGCTGGGCGATAAGCGCGGCATTGCGCGCTACGGGTTTCTGTTGGCTATGGACGAGGCGGAAGCGCAGGTCGCCCTGGATCTTAGCGGCCGGCCCTACTTCGTCTGGGACGGAAAATTCAATCGTGAGCGCGTCGGCGAACTTCCCACCGAACTGGTGCCGCATTTTTTCAGATCGCTGGCGCAATCCCTGGGCGCGGCGCTGCATATCACCGTGCGCGGCGAGAACTCGCACCACATGATCGAGTCCTGCTTCAAAGGTGTGGGGCGCAGCCTGCGTCAGGCGATTCGTCTCGACAGCGCGGAAATACCCAGCAGCAAGGGGACGCTTTGAGCGCGAGCAATGTCGTGATCATTGCCAGCGGCGGCGCCAATATCGCGTCGCTGCAATTCGCGTTGCAGCGGCTCGGCACGACTTCCGCGGTATCGGCAAATGCGCGCAAGATTCGCGAGGCAAGCCACGTAATTTTGCCCGGCGTAGGCGCCGCGGCGCATGCCATGACGCGCCTCCGGCAAAATAACCTGGACTCGTTGATTTCTTCGCTGCAGCAGCCGGTGCTGGGTATTTGCCTTGGAATGCAGCTGCTGTTCGAGGCCTCCGAGGAAGATGACGCGCAATGTCTCGGCATCATTCCGGGCCGTGCGGCGCGTTTACCCTGCGACTCCGGTCATCCAGTTCCGCACATGGGATGGAACACGCTCAAGATCGATCGTCCCGGCGCCCTGCTCGACGGTCTGCAACACGACGACTACGCCTACTTCGTGCACAGCTATGCGCTGCCACCCAGCCCGGCGATGATAGCGAGCAGCGACTACGGGGTTACCTTCAGTGCGTGCGTGCAGTGGCGTAATTTCTTCGGTGCGCAATTCCATCCAGAACGCTCCGCCAAGGTCGGCGCCCGATTACTGCGAAATTTCCTAGGCCTGTAACCCACCGCCATGAGACTCATTCCCGCCATCGATTTGAGAGCCGGGCACTGCGTGCGGTTGCTGCATGGCGACTTTGAAGCCGAGACACGCTATCCGACGGACCCTCATTCGCTGCTATCCAAGTATCGCGATGTCGGCGCGGACTGGCTGCACATTGTCGATCTGGACGGCGCACGCGACGGATCGCTGGGCAATCGCCCCATCATCATCGAACTCGCTGCCGCTAAGGCGGCGAATCTGCAAGTCGGCGGCGGTTTGCGCAACACCGCTGCGCTCGCGCAAATGCTCGACGCCGGGGTCGCGCGCGCGGTGGTCGGCAGTGCCGCGGTCCTGAAAGTGGAGCAGGTGCAAGCCTGGCTTGCGCACTTCGGCGCGGAGCGCCTTACGCTGGCATTCGATGTGTCCATCGACGACAGCGGCGTGCCGAGGGTCATGACCCATGGGTGGCAGCGGCAATCCGAATACTCGCTATGGAGTGCTTTGGACAACTATGGCGCGTCGCAGCTCAAGCACGTGCTGTGCACGGATGTGGGCCGCGATGGCGCTTTGACCGGACCCAACGTCGCTCTGTATCGCGAAGCGGCGCGGCGCTATCCGCAAATCGAATGGCAGGCTTCGGGCGGCATTCGCAATGCCCACGATTTGCATGCCTTGTCCGAAGCCGGCGCCGCGGCTGCGATCAGCGGCAAGGCTTTGCTGGAAAACTTGATCCCGTTCGAGGAATTGCAGCCATTCTTGCCAAACGCCTGATTCCCTGTCTCGACGTGCGCAACGGCCAGGTGGTCAAGGGCGTGCAATTTCGCGATCACCGCGTGGTCGGCGATATTTTGGAACTCGCGGCGCGTTATCGTGATGAGGGTGCCGATGAACTGGTGTTCTATGATATCTCGGCAAGTCCCGAAGGCCGTACGGTCGATCGGAAGTGGGTGTCACGCGTGGCGCGAACGCTGGACATTCCCTTTTGCGTTGCGGGAGGAATTCGGTCGGTGGCCGATGCTGAAGAGGTATTGGCGGCCGGTGCTGAAAAGATTTCGGTCAATTCACCCGCGCTCGAAGATCCAGAACTTATCGATGCATTGAGCGAGCGATTCGGCGCACAATGCGTGGTTGTGGGCATCGACAGCCAAACCATCAAGGGCGAGTATCGCGTGCAGCAATTTACCGGCGATGCGGCACGAACGCGCGACGCAGCGCGAGGTACTCTCGATTGGGCGATCGAAGTACAGAAGCGCGGCGCTGGAGAAATCGTGCTCAACTGCATGGCGAGCGACGGCGTGCGCCGCGGCTATGACATCGCGCAATTGAGCGCGGTGCGCGAATGCTGCCAGGTTCCCTTGGTGGCCTCGGGAGGCGCCGGCGCCGTTGAACACTTTGTCGAAGTTTTCCGCGTTGCGTGCGTCGATGCGGCGCTGGCCGCGAGCGTATTTCACTCCGGTGAGATTACGATTCCAGACCTGCGGCGCGAATTGCGCGCCCAACGCATCGAGGTGCGACCTTGAAATTGCCGGCGCTCGAATGGGAAAAAATGAACGGTCTGGTTCCGGCCATCGTTCAAGACGCGAGTACCGGTGCCGTGCTGATGCTCGGATATATGAACCGTGAGGCCCTGGCGGCCACCGAGGCCACTGGCCGCGTTACGTTTTGGAGCCGCAGCAAGGATCGCTTGTGGACCAAGGGCGAAACGTCGGGGCACTTCCTCGAGGTTTGCAGCATCGGCGTGGACTGCGATCGCGACGCGCTGCTGATTCTGGCGCAGCCCGAGGGCCCCGCCTGTCATCTGGGTACGGCCACCTGTTGGGGCGCCGACGCGCCGCGCTCGCTGGCTCACCGCCTGGAGTTTCTATGCAGGCTCGAACAAATCATCGCCCAGCGCATCGCGGACCCCCCGCCGGGGAGCTACACCGCAAAACTGGTCGAGGAAGGCTTGACCCGCATCGCACAGAAAGTCGGCGAAGAAGGCGTCGAGCTGGCCTTGGCCGCCGTGGCACAAGATGACGAGGCGGTCATTGGCGAGGCGGCTGATCTTTTGTATCACATCGTGCTGCTGCTCAAGGCCAAGGGCTTGTCGTTGACCCAGGTTGCCGCCGAATTGGAATCGCGTCACGCCGAGCGGGTCGAGTAGCGTTATTGAGCCCAGAGCGGCGACTGCGTGCCGTGCCAAGAATCCATCGACTCCATTCGAGCATACCAGGCGGCGATCTTGGGGAAGCGTTGAAACGGGAAGGCCGCCGCTCGAAAGTAGGTCGTCATTCCGGCCACCGCAAAATCCGCGATGGATGGCCCCGATCCGGTCAGAAACGCCTCAACGCTTAAGCTCGTCTCCAATGTTTTTAGTATCGGCTGAACAGCGGCGCTGCTCCAATCCGGAGGGGCCTGGGGCTTAGGAATTCTTTCCGGAAGCAGCCGGTGGCCGACCAGCTCTGACAAGAAAGCGATCAAGGCCGGCTGCCAATGCGCCGACTCCCAAAAAAGCCATTGGGCTATTCTGGCGCGTAGCTTTGATTCGCTTGACCACAGTTGGTTGGCCCCGTGCGCCTCGGCGAGATACAGCAGTATTGCGTTGGATTCGGATAGAACGAACTCGCCATCAATGAGAGTCGGAATTTTTCCGGATGGATTGATAACCAGATACTCAGGAGTGCGCCCCTCGCCGCGGTAGACGTTGACGTCGTGAATTTCCGGATTCAAGCCCAGATGCCGGCTTACCGCCAACACTTTGCGGCCATTCGCGGAAAGAGGCGTCGCATAGATTTTGAGCGTTATGACTTCACCGCCTGACGTTGCGTCGCGCGCGCGTTTCGGCGCAGCGCGTAAAACGCAATTCCCATCCACACAACGTTGAGCGCGACCGACGGCCAGGCATTGTTATAGGCGCAATTGATGATGAATCCGGCGGCGCCGACGATGTTCATCGCCTGATAGACCCATGAGCTCGGCAAGATTTTGCCGAAGGAAAGTAAACTATAGGCACCGAGAATCAGCAGTGCCGCCAGCCATCCAGCGATCGAGATAAAGGTTTGCAGCGCCATGCGTCTGAGCCCCAGGAGCCTAGGCAGGCACGGATGCGGGCGCGGCGGTCAAGCGCATTCTTAGTTCTCTGCGCACCAGCCACAGACTGAACACTGCTTGCGCGGTGACGCTCGCGACTGAGATGTACCAAACATGGATCATTTCAAAATGGGGCTGTGTCGACAGCCACAGCACGGGTAGGACGAAGCTCACGAGGCGGCTAGCCGAACTCACCACCGCGGGTACCGTGTTGCCAAGACCCTGAAATACTGCGGAGCAGGTAAACACGAATCCGGACGCCAGAAAGTTCCAGGAAATGATCTGCAAGTACTGCGTTCCGACGCGGATCGCCGTCGGATCCTTGGTAAACCCGCCAACCACCCACGCCGATCCCCACTGACAGAAAAATGTCATGAGCACCATGATGCAACCGCCGATGAGCGTCGATAACGCAAAAGTTTCCCGCACCCGGGCGAATTTACGCGCCGCAAAGTTTTGGCCGACAATGGGCGCCGCGGCAAATGACACGGCCATCGCCGGCAGGTACATGCTTTGCATGATGCGCATGCCGATTCCGAAACCCGCCTGCGCATCGGTTCCAAACGGCCGTATTACCCAGTACAGGACCGCCATGATTACGAACATCAGCAAAAACTCGCCGCCCGCGGGCAGTCCGACACGCAGCAGCCGGCGCCAAACCACCATTTGCGGCCGCCATTGGGCACGAACGAAGCCCACATATTTTTCGAGCCGGTGAAAGTACAAGGCGAGCATGACGACCCCGACCGCCAGCGAAATGGAACTGGCCAGTCCGGCGCCGGCCACGCCCATAGGGTGCCCCGTGCCCCACCCGGCAATCAGTACGGGCGCCAGGATGGCGTTCAGCACGACCGTCAGCACCTGCACAATCATGGTCGGCCGCACAATCCCCGTGCCGCGCAGCGCCGATCCCATGGAGACCACGGCGAACTGCAATGCCAAGCTGGGCAGAAACCAATGAAGATATTGAATCCCCGCGGCCACGGTCGCCGCGCTCGCACCCAGTGTGCTCACATAGTAAGGTCCCGCAAAGAATCCCAGCGTCATGGTGATCACCGCGCAGCTCGCCGCCAGCGCCAAGCTTTGATTGAACACCAAATTAGCGTCTGTCTGATCCTTGCGGCCGGCTGCATGCGAAATCAGCGTGACCGTGCCCACACCCAGCACCTGCGTGACCGCAAACACCACAAACATCACATTGCCGGCGGCACCGACGCCGGCAATCGCGGCATCTCCCAACCCCGAGACAAAATATAGGTCAATCAGAAAATACAACGTCTGAAAGAACATGCCCGCCGCAATGGGCAGCGCCATCTGCAGAATATTCTTGACGATAGAACTGTCCGTCAGGTCCTTCATATATTCCCAGCCCTCAAGATTTCGCCAACGACTTAGCGTCCCGCGCAAGCGCCTCAATTCCCGGCCAATCGCCGTGCAGAGCTTGCGGGACTACCCAGCTTCCCGCAACGCATGCGACATTTGCCAGCGACAAATAGTCCGCTGCATTCGCCCTCGTGACCCCGCCGCCCGCGCAGAACAGCACGTCGGGAAATACATGCGCGAATGCGCGCAAGACGTCGATACCACCCGCCTGCTCCGCAGGGAAGAGCTTTAGCACGGTGAAGCTCGAATTGCGCGCGCCAATCACCTCGGTGGGCGTCATCACCCCTGGCATCACAGGGAAGCGCGCGCCGCGCGAGGCGGCGGCAAGCTCCGGGGTCAACCCGGGAGTCGCACCGAATTGTGCACCCGCGCGATCGGCGGCCGCAAAATCGACGGCGCGTGTGAGGCCGCCCGCCCCCACAACGGCGTCCGGCAGTCCCTTGCGGATTGCCTCGATGCAGGCCGGTCCAACGGGCGTTCGTAAGCTGATTTCCATTACACGCAGGCCACCGGCGCACAACGCGCGGGCCACCGGCAATGCCAGTGCGACGTCGGTAAAGTTAAGCTCGGGGATGACAGGCGCCAAGGCGACAATATCGCGAATATTCATTGGCATGGCGCATTGTGCCATAGTGCTTAAGACTTACTCGAACGCGCGCGCAAATGTTACGCTGCGCCAATGACTGTGAACTCCGATCCTCCGGCCACGAAATTTGCTGACAGCGATTCGCTGTCGAGCGCGCTGAGTAGTCAGCTCGCCACGAACCTTAAGGCCGCCATCGCCGCGCGCGGACTGGCGAGCTTGGTGGTATCCGGCGGCAAGTCGCCGATAAAGCTGTTCGAACTGTTGCGCGCCGAAAGCCTCGAGTGGAGCCGAGTATGCGTCGCCCTCGCCGATGAGCGCTGGGTAGAGCCCTCTGATCCTGAGAGCAACGAGAAACTGGTGCGCGATGTGTTGCTGAAGGAATCTTCTGCGGCGGCGCGGTTCATTGGCCTCAAAAATGCCGCGCCCACGCCGGATCTTGGCGCGGTGTCGGCCTGGGAGACTTTCGCCCGCGTACCCCGTCCCTTCGATGCGGTCGTGCTCGGCATGGGCGATGATGGCCATACGGCCTCGCTGTTTCCGCGATCGCCGAACTTAGCCAGCGCTCTGAACCCGGCAGCGGCTGCAGGTTGCGTCGGCATGCGCTCGCCGGTTGCTCCGCATCCGCGATTGAGTTTGAACTTGAGCGCCCTGCTTGATTCGCGCCGCATTGTCGTACTGATAACCGGCGCAAAAAAGTGGAACACGTATTGCGCCGCGAGTGCCGACGGACCCGCGGAACAGATGCCGATCCGCTGCGTGCTGCGGCAGCGGCACACACCGGTCGAGGTAATGTGGGCCCCCTGAGTTCGAGGGCCAGGTGATCTAAGCCGTGTGCGGTAACAAGAAGCGCATCGTGCGCCGCAGCGGTTCAGCCGCTCCCCACAACAGCTGATCGCCCACGGTGAATGCGGACAAATATTCGCCGCCCATGGAGAGCTTGCGCAACCGACCAACCGGGACTTCCAATTTGCCGCTAACGGCGGCGGGGGATAACTGGCGAATCGAGGCGTCTTTATTGTTGGGCACGATGCGCACCCAGGGATTACCGGCGCCGATCAGCTTCTCGACTTCCTGCATCGGCAAGTCTTGCGTGAGCTTGATGGTCAATGCCTGCGAGTGACAGCGCATCGCCCCTACCCTGACGCAAATGCCCTCGATGGGCACGGGACGCGATTCGAGCCCTAGGATCTTATTGGCCTCCGCAGCGGCCTTCCACTCCTCGCGGCTTTGACCATTGCCTAGATCCTTGTCGATCCAGGGGATGAGACTTCCGGCCAATGGCACATCGAAGTGTGCATGCGGAAATTCCTCGGCCGAGAAGGCCGCGCTCACGGTCCGGTCGATCTCGAGAATGCCCGAAGCGGGATTTTTCAACAGAGCCGCTGCCGACTCATGCAGTACGCCCATTTGCTCGAGCAGCTCCCGCATATTTTGGGCGCCGGCCCCCGAGGCGGATTGATAGGTCATGGCCGTAATCCATTCCACCACTCCGGCGCGCATCAGGCCGGACACCGCCATGAGCATCAGCGACACAGTGCAATTGCCGCCGATAAAATCTTTGATGCCGCGCTCGCGCGCCGTTTGCATCACATTGAGGTTCACGGGATCGAGCACGATCACCGCATTCTCATCCATGCGCAACGCCGAGGCGGCATCGATCCAATACCCTTGCCAGCCGGCGGCGCGCAAACGCGGGTGGACGGACTGCGTATAGTCGCCCCCTTGGGTGCTGATGAGCATGGGCAGCCGCGCCAATGCTGCGATGTCATTGGCGTCGTGCACCTCGGCGGTGGCTGTGCCTACCTTCGGTCCGGCCGATCCGGCCTGTGATGTGCTGAAAAAAGTCGGCCTGATGACATCAAAGTCCTTTTCCTCGCGCATCCTCTCGAGGAGCACTGAGCCCACCATACCGCGCCAACCGATGATGCCGACCTGCTGCATGCTCAAATAATAAACTCTCGCGCCGGGGCGCGCCGGTTATAGTTCGAAGACATGGCGTATCCATAGGCTCCGCAGTTGGCAATGAGAATTACGTCACCTTCGCGGGTGTCGGGAAGCCAGCGGTCCGTGCCCAGCTGATCCGCGCTTTCGCAGATCGGGCCGACGATATTGACGCGATGACTCATCGGCTCATCGAGGCGGGTGAGATTCCGAATGTCATGATGCGCCCCATACAGCGCTGGACGGATCAAAGAGTTCATGCCGGTCGCGACACCCACATAATGCACGTCGCCTTTGCCCTTGAGCTGGGTCACGAGCGCAACCAGCACCCCCGCCCGGGCCACCAGAAAACGCCCGGGTTCCATCCAAAACTCAATATGCGGAAAATCCTTCGCCAGCTCCGCCACGCCGCGATCAAGCACGGCAAGGTCTAATTCGCTCGACCCCATTTGATCCGGAACCCCCATGCCGCCGCCCAAGTCCACGACGGTGACCTCCGGGAAGCGCTTGGCGAGACCGGCAAGCAGCGCGCCGGTCTCGGTCCAATTCGCCACATCGAAGATTCCGCTGCCGGTGTGCGCGTGCAGACCGGTCACGCGCACGTGCCCCGACTCGGTAAGCGCAACGAGTTCATCGGCTTCGGATATGGGAATGCCGAACTTCGTATGCACACCGGCGGTACGCACGTGACTGTGGTGGCCTCGCCCAAATCCGGGATCGATGCGCAGGAAGATCTCCTTGCCGCGAAACACTTCCGGCCACATTTTCAGAGGATGAAGATTGTCCAAAGTGACCCTGACGCCCTTTGCGAAACCGAATTCGTATTCGGCGCGCGGTGCAAAATTGGGCGTGAACAATACTCGTTGCGGGTCGAGCGCCGGCACCGAGCCGAAGGCATGCTCGAGTTCTCCCCGCGACACGCACTCCAGGCTGAGTCCGGCGGCATAGATCCTGCGCAGGATCTCCGGATGCCAATTCGCCTTCATGGCATAAGCCCATCGCTTGACTGAGCGAACGCGCAGCACGGCAGCAATCGCCGCGTCCAAAGTCTCCGTGTCATACACGAAGGCCGCGAACTCGCGTGCCGCGATATCGAGCAGCGCGCTGCGCTTCTGCGGCTGCTCCCACCAATTCAAACTCCGCGCGGCAAGCGCATCCTTGTCGCCAAACAGCTGAGTCCAAGTGGGCCCCAGCACCTTGTCCGAGCCGATACTCTGTATGAGCCGCTCGTGAAGCTGGTGCACCAGCCGATCACCCTGCGCCTCGTCGATGACAAAGGTGAAATTCAAATCATTCGCGGCCTGCGTGACCAGATAGATCTTGTGGTCCTGGAACAATTCGAATGCCGATCCCAATTCATGCAGGATGCCTCGAATATTCTGGCCCAACAAACTCAAGGAGGCGCAGGGCCCCAGGATTTCGACGCGGCAAAGCCCGCCTAAGGCCGCGGCCAGTCCCTCGAGTGCGGCGCCATCCAGCGTGTTGGCGGTGGGATCCAAAGATACGGTGACATTGGTTTCCGATGTCGATACCAGATCGACCGACAGGCCGTGCTGCTTGAAGACCTGAAAAGCGTCGGCCAGAAAACCAACCTGATGCCACATGCCGGGACTCTCCATGGAGACCAGCGTGATGCCTTTCTTGATCGCAATGGCTTTGACCTGCGCGGCCGTGTCGGCGACATTGGCGCTCACCACCGTCCCTTCCAAGCCCGGCGCCTGCGTTGCGTACACATGCAGCGGAATTTTGTACTGCCGTACGGGCAGGACGCAGCGCGGGTGCAGCACCTTGGCGCCATTGCTCGCGATTTCCTGCGCTTCATCGTAGTGAAGCTCACGCAGCAATCGCGCTGTCGGCACCGCGTGCGGATTGGCGCTGAACAGGCCCGGCACATCGGTCCAAATCTCGAGACGAGCCGCACTCAGCTTGGCGGCGAAATACGCGGCCGATGTGTCTGAGCCGCCGCGCCCCAGCAACACCGTATCCCCGCCCGCATTGGCGGCGATGAAGCCTTGGGTGAGCACCACTTTATTGAGCGACCGCCAGTGCGCCTGAAGTTTCGCATCCGGAGCAAAATCGCAGGTCGCCGATAGCAGGCTGGATTTATGAGTCGCATTGAGGCGGTCATCGGCGCGCAGCACGGTGCGCGCGTCTACCCATACCGTGCCGATACCTTGCGCATTCAAGAATTCGACGCCGAGCGTCGTCGCCAGCAATTCGCCCATGGCCATGACCCGCGCGCGTGCGGCATCGCCAATGGTGCGACGCTCGGCCACCAAGTCGGCCAGCTCGCGCAACTCCCGTACGAACGCATCGAACTGTGTGTTGGGAACAACTCCCAACTGTTCGGCGAGGCTGCGGTGGGCGAGTTCGATGTGCTCAAGAACAGAGAGGTGGGCGCCTTTCATGGCTGCTGACAGCAGCGACTCGAGCCGATCCGTGATTCCCGACAGGGCGGAATGAACGACCACCGGGCGGAAACCTTCGGCCATGCGCTTCGTAAGCACCTGCACGATGTTGTGCCAGTTGGCGGCGCTGGAGACGCTCGTCCCGCCGAATTTGAGCACGAGCCACTCTTCAGCTTTGTCTAGCAAGGAAGAAGACATTTGATTTAAGTCCCGCGAGACCCGACGTGCGCGGCGTCAGGAAGCGACGATTTAATCGTCCTCGAATATATCGCGCAGTTCCTTTTCTAGCTGGCGCTCAGCCAGTACGTCTTCCACGCGGCTCCACGCCGCCTTGCCGCGTTTGCCAGCCGCGGCCACTTTCGGGCGCCGTTCGGTGCGCTCGATGAGAGGATCGAAGTCGTGCGCTTCCTCGGCTTCGCCGAGAAACTCATCGTCAATATCGAAATGTTCGTCTTCGCGTTCGCTCATTTTTGAAGAAAAGCCCCTGAAATCAATAGCATCGATCAGCTCAATTCATGAAGCTGCGCACTATATCCGATTCTGCCCGGCATTCAACTACTGCGGCAAGAATCGCTTAAATGTTGGACCAGAAAGTTGTCACACAGTTTTAGGTCGGACGGCGATGAGAATTTTATGTTCTATATCAACAAGTTATCGAATACTCCTCATGTCCCGGTCCGCGCAGAATCCGCGCGTGCGGACAGCGCGCCCAGCGCAATTGCCCGATTAACCGCCGACACGACAGCCAGTAGCGACGCGGTAACAATATTAGGGTGCATGCCGGCCCCAAACAGGGTGCGCCTCGAGCGCGTCGTGATCTCTATATAAGAGACCGCCTGAGCGCCGCTTCCCTTACCGCGGGAATGCTCCTCATATGACAGGACATCGAAAGGCAATGCGACGGCTTGCACCATGGCATCGATAGGGCCCGAACCACAACCCAACCAAGTCTCGAGATGGCCGGAGTTTTCGATTTGAAGCGTCAGGCGCTCATTATCCGCACCGTCCGTCGAAGCGCTGAGCTGATGAGCCCGGTACACGTAAGGTCTTCGGGCGGTGAGGTATTCGCGGCTGAATAAATCCCATATCTCCTGAGAAGTCAGTTCCTTACCGGTGATGTCTGCCGCGGCCTGAACGACTTGGCTAAATTCGATCTGCAGCCTGCGCGGCATCACCAACTGATAGTCGCGCTCCAGGAGGTAGGCAACCCCGCCCTTTCCAGACTGACTGTTGACCCGAATGATCGAGTCGTAGGATCGGCCCAGATCCGAAGGATCGATGGGCAAGTAGGGAACGTCCCAGATATCAGCCTCAGTTCTGGCGGCGAGGCCCTTCTTGATGGCGTCCTGGTGGGATCCGGAGAAGGCCGTGAAGACCAAGTCGCCGACGTAGGGATGGCGCGGATGAATCGGCAATTGATTGCAGGCCTCGGCGCAGCGCGCTGCCTCATTGATATTGGAGAAATCCAACTTAGGATCAACGCCCTGGGAATACAGGTTAAGCGCCAAGGTCACGAGGTCCACATTGCCGGTGCGCTCGCCGTTGCCGAACAATGTGCCCTCGATGCGCTCCGCTCCGGCCATTACCGCGAATTCCGCCGCGGCCACGGCCGTGCCGCGATCGTTATGTGGATGCACGGAGAGGACGCTGCACTCGCGATTCTTGAGGTTGCGCGAGAACCATTCGATCTGGTCGGCGTAGATATTGGGCGTGGCCATCTCCACCGTGGCCGGAAGATTGAGAATGGACTTGTGCTGCGGCGTCGGCTCCCACACCGCGTTCACCGCATCGCAGACTTCCACGGCGAAATCCAATTCGGTACCCGTGAAGCTTTCGGGGCTATATTCGAAGGTCCACTGCGTATCGGGTCGCTTGAGGGCATGCTCTCGCACGACGCTGGCGCCTCGAACCGCAATATCGATAATTCCAGCACGATCGGTGCGAAATACCACGCGGCGCTGCGCAACCGATGTCGAATTATAAACATGCATGATGGCGCTGCGCGCGCCGCGCAGCGATTCATAGGTGCGCGCGATGAGTTCGGGGCGCGCTTGCGTGAGCACTTGGATGACAACATCGTCAGGAATCAATTCCTGCTCGATCAGTTCTCGGACAAAATCGAAATCAGTTTGCGAGGCGGCTGGAAACCCAACCTCGATTTCCTTGAAGCCGATTTTGACCAACATGTCGAACATACGGCGTTTTCGGGCCGCATCCATCGGCTCGATTAGCGCCTGATTTCCGTCGCGTAGATCCACGCTGCACCAGGTGGGAGGCGCGGTGATGACGGAATTCGGCCAGCTGCGATCAGCCAGATCAATGGGGGCAAAGCTACGATACTTCGATGATGGATTTCGCAACATAGATTTTCTTCCCGCTCAGGAGACGTAAACCTTAAGCGCCAGTTTGCAGCGCATTTTTTGAGATTTTCCGGTCTTGTACGCGCCGACCGATGGCGCTAAGTTGAGTGCGCCTAGCGGCGCAGCAGCAGCAGTGCAAACGAGACCAGGCGCAACCGGCCGCCGCCCGTGTAAGATAATTTGCTGCTGGAAGAATGCATTACGGGCGAATCTAGCACTGCTCGCGCGCTAGGCGCAAGATCGAATTCATGGAACACGGCTCCGGCACACACACCGTTTTCAATCAGACGCCGTCATTGACGGACTACAACCTGTTCGCGAGCGATGTGGCGCTTCAGGAGGCTGTTCAGCGCGAGGGGGCGTCCTGGGCAGCGCCGGAACTTACCGCGGCCGGGGCCGAATTGGGCACGTGCACCCTATTCGAGCATGCCCGCCTCGCCAATCGCTTCCCGCCCGTGCTGCATAACTTCGATGCCCGCGGCATTCGCATCGACACGGTCGAATTTCATCCCTCCTGGCATGCGCTCATGCGGGGCATCACCGCTCGCGGCTATCACAGCAGTCCCTGGTCGCAAGACGGGACCGCCCCGGGGGCCCATACGGCCCGCGCCGCGGGCTACTTGATGCAGGCGCAGATCGAGAGCGGAACGCTGTGTCCGACGACCATGACCTACGGAGCCATCGCGGCGCTGCGCCGCGATGCGGGGCTGGCGCGCGACTGGGTGCCTCGACTGCTCACGCGCGAATACGATTCGCGCGATATCCCTTTCGCGGAAAAGCTTGGCGGGTTGATCGGCATGGGGATGACGGAAAAGCAAGGCGGTTCCGATGTCCGAGCCAACACCACTCGCGCGGTCCGTTCGAGCGACGGCTCATACCGCATCACCGGGCACAAGTGGTTTTTTTCTGCTCCGCAATGCGACGCTCACCTGGTATTGGCGCAAAGCAGCGGTGGCCTGTCCTGCTTCTTCATGCCGCGGCGCTTGCCTGACGGCAGCCTGAACGGCATCTATATACAGCGTCTGAAGGACAAACTTGGCAATCGCTCCAATGCCTCCTCCGAGGTCGAGTTCGTGGATGCGTGGGCAACGCTGTTGGGCGAGGAAGGGCGCGGTATACCGACCATCCTCGAGATGGGCACTTTCACGCGCCTCGATTGCTGTACCGGAAGCGCCGGCATGATGCGCCAAGCCGTCGTTCAGGCTTTGCACCACGCGCACCATCGTAAGGCGTTCGGATCATTGCTGATCGAGCAACCCTTGATGCGCAGTGTGCTGGTCGACATGGCGCTGGAGTCGGAGGCGGCATCCGCGCTGAGCCTGCGCCTGGCCCGCGCTTTCGACAGCGACAGCCCCAGCGAAATTGCGCTGCGCCGCGCCCTCACCTCCGCCGCCAAATTTTGGGTGTGCAAGCGCGGCTGCGAATTGACGGCCGAAGCCATGGAAGTGTTGGGCGGCAACGGCTACACCGAGGAATTGCCGTTGGCGCGCATGGCGCGTGAGATGCCCGTGAATTCCATCTGGGAAGGGTCCGGCAACATCATGTGCCTCGATGTGCTGCGCGCCTTTGGAAAATCGCAGGCGACGCGCGAGGCCGTACTCGATGAACTGTCAGGCGCGCGCGGCCAAGAGCGGCACTTCGATGCCGCGTTCGAGCGATTCGCCGCCGGCGTTGATGCCGGCGAGTTGACGGAAGCGCACGCACGGCGATTCGCGCAGTCTTTCGTCACGCTGGTACAGGCTAAATTGTTGATCACCGGCGCGCCCAACTCTTCCGCGCGCGCCGCCGCCGAAGGCTTTTGCGCCAGCCGCTTGGGCGATCACGGTTGGGGCGCTGTATTCGGCGCCAGCACTGCGCACGTGGATGAGGCCGCCATTCTGGCGCGCGCCTGGAATCAGAATTAATCCCAACCTATGAGCCGATTCTTGATGATGGCCGCCAGAGCTTGCGCGTGCTCATCATCATCGTTCAGTCCGGCGACCAGCGTGAGCCGCTTACCGCCCCACTCAAGAAATCGGTCGCGATATTCCAAGGCGACCTCCTCGAGCGTTTCCAAGCAATCCACCGCAAAGGACGGCGAGGCGACCGTGAGATCGCGGATACCTCGCTCCGCCAACTCCTTGATCTTATCGAGCGTATAGGGCTGCAGCCAGGTCACCCTGCCGAATCGTGATTGGTAGCAGTGCGACCACTCGGTGTCGCTCAATCCTAAGCGAGCCACGACCAGACGCGTGGTCGCTTCCGTCTGACGCTGGTAGGGGTCGCCCTTCTCAACGTACGAGACCGGGATACCGTGATAAGAGAAAAGCAGATGCGAGCGCTCCCCTTTTGCATCCCAATGCAGGCGTATT